>Ga0182016_10000168_pt1 | contig 78514 bp, 63 predicted proteins | sample 712S2MmetaG_FD_120491 | JGI IMG/M metagenome (GOLD analysis project Ga0182016, IMG submission 120491) | Permafrost microbial communities from Stordalen Mire, Sweden - 712S2M metaG | ecosystem: Environmental > Terrestrial > Soil > Wetlands > Permafrost | place: Sweden: Stordalen | collected...
GCTTGCGAAACTCTCCTTGATCATCTGACAGGCTGGGATCATCCGTCGGCTTTGGGCCGACCACGACCGCGCCGTCTTCAACCAGTTTGAGGATCTCGCGCAGTACCGGCAAAGACATGTGCACGCTATTCGCATCCAGCCCCAGCACACGGTATTGCATCCCACTCTTTGTCACAAGGAGACCGTCTGAGACGCTCAGCTCATGGAGGAGCCCGTCGGCATTGATGTAGTCGAAGCCGTAGCCTTCAGGAATTTCAGGCGCCTTCTGCCCGAAGAGCGCGGTGAGATTTGAATCCTCGCCGTAGAAGTAAATGAGGTCCGCACCGAAGTGACCCTGCTGCAGCAGGAAGCTGGTGCGCGCCAGGTAGTCCACCCACGGCCCCGCCTGATCTGCCCACGTCTCGTTGCGATTGAACCATTGTCCGTAGGGCCCAAGCGTCAATCCCGGAGCGGTGCCAACGCCAACCAATGGCTGGTGAACCGACTCGGAAATGACAAATCGATTGATGCCATTTAGAAACTCCATATCCGCGGTCGGCTTCAGCGTTGCTGGCGACCATGCCCAGGGTGCCGCCGCTGCCGTCATCGATTCGGCAGCAGCAAGATTTTGCCCATAGATATGTGCTACCGATGCTGATTCCCGATCGTCAGCGTCGTATCCATATTGATCCTTGTTCACGCCGGGAATCTGCGCCCACATCGCGCTCATGGGAACTTCGTTGAACTTTTTTACCTCCATGCCATCGGCAACAAAATTGCGCCCCTCTTCGTGCGACTCCCCGTAATGGGCCATCCCGTGTTCATGAAGCACTTCCTCTAATTCGCCATAGTGCTCATTTGCAATCAGGTCCGCGATGGTCCTGCGAAAGTCCCACAGGAAGCGGTCGCTGGCTTCGGCGCTCTCCACTACTCTTCCGGCGAGCACTGGCATCCATGGACTCGGATCGTAGCCGCGCAATCTCTTGAACTTCTCGATCATGTCGTCGGTCCAGTTCTGGGAGCCAGCTTCCCAACTGTCGTTTACGACGTTCCAGATGCCTCGCTTGCCCATCTCATCCGAGCCCACCGTCTCCCGGTAGCTGTTGAGATACTTCTCGAAGTACTCCTTCACATAGCGGCGATCCAACTTGTCGACCTCAAGCCCTGTCGCCTCTGCCGTCGCAGGATGATTTCTAATGCCGAGCAGCGAGTATCCGAAACGCAATACGACCCACTCGCCTGGCGGGGGTGTCCAGTCAAGCGTGCCATCAGGATGCATCCTGGCAGTAAGGTCAACGACGCCCGCCTTTGGAATGGTCTGCTCGGGGTCGATTGCCGGAGTAGTGAAAGAGTATAAGTCCGCCGTGGGAACGAATGCGGCCTTTTGCTCCCATCGGTTGACGCGTGCACCTGCATGCAGCACCAGTTCGGCAATTTCATAGTCAGTTGCCTGTTTGGGAGTCGCGATATCAAGCAATATCGGATCGATGCCGACTGCCCATTCCGGGAGCGACGGTGGCGTCGCAGGCTTGAACGACACCCGAAAGTACTTCGCCGTCTCGGGTGGGAAGGCGACAGTGTATTCCGGCGGAGCTGACGTTTCAAAAATGTTTTTGTCCGCGGGGAGTGTTGCGACGACATGGAAACTCTCCCCGTCATCGCTTGCTTCCAGAACTTTATCGGTCGCGCCCCCCTGCAAAATTGCCTGCGAAAAGGGATCAAGCTCGTGCACCACAATCGTGAATGCGCGGATCGTCTGGGGCACGGCGAACTCGTATTGGATCCAGGCGCTTTTGGCGTGATCTTTCGGAACAGGGAGCTTCGTTGTATTCTCCAGATCGCCGTCCGTGAGAATTGCAAAGTCCGGCGATCCCCCGCTCGCCGTCATCTTTGGGCGCAGCGTCTCAAGCGCAATCTCGTCTCTGGGCTTTCGATAGGCAATCACTACTGAGTCTGCATAAAACTGTGGGATCGGCTTCGCGCCCGGGGGAGGGCTCGTTACATCTGCCACCGGCATCGTTTGAAATGCACCGCTATTCGATGGGGGATGAGACAGAATGCCCGTAAACGGCTTTCCTCCCTCCACCAGCGTCTCGCTCCACACATACTTCTTCATGCCCTGCGAAGCCGGTACCCACGGTCCTCCCGACTCGCTCCATCCCGGCGATCCGGCTACACCCATTTCCATTCCAAACTGATCACCAAGTGCTATCGCATATTTGAATGCGTCCTTCCATTCCGGAGTCATATATGCGAGCCGGTTCTGGACAACCTGGGGAGTGTCGTGCACCACGTCAAAGTTCTGAAAGCCGCCCAGACCGACCCTGTGCATCCACTCCAGATCCAACTTGATCCCTTCCCTGGTGATGTTTCCATTCATCCAGTGCCACCACACGAGCGGCCTCGAAGAGTTCGGGGGATTCTGAAACCCGCGCCATAACGGATCTGCCTGATCCTGCGCTAAGGCGAAACATGGGAACATGACCGCCATATATATGACAAGCTTGACTGCAATACACAGACGCGCCCCATTGCCGGCAAAATTTCCTTGGCCGCCTTGTTGTTCCGCCCGGCTGAATTGCAAGATCACTTCTTCCCTATGCTCATTCGTCGACTGATGGCTCAGTTACGATCCGCGCAATTGGCAATCAGCTCGAGAAGGAAAGCCCGTCTCGGAAGAACGCGCGGGCTGAGGATCAGTACACAAGCTGCAGGCATCGGCTGATCAGGGTTGTGTTGGTCGAGTCAGCATGAAACTTGGGGGCGGGCATTGGACAACGTTGCCCCATTGCCGGCGCCATGCTGGTTTCGGCCGGCCTCAGCGTACGGCAAGCCAAGCGTGTAATCAAAGCCGAAAGAACCAGTCCGGGCGCTGGCCGCCCGGACTGACTCTTTTGGTCGTGCAATTTATTAGAACGACAACTTCAGTGAAAACTGACCGGAGCGATCGCCGCCGGGCGCGTAAAGCGCATTTTGCCCGCCGTTAGCTGAGCCGGTGGCCCATGTGCTGGTGTTCTGGCCGAAGAGGGGATTTGGGCCGGTGGTCAGCAAAAAGTCCCCATTGAAGCCGCCGAAGTTGGGGTGGTTCAAGACGTTGAACAGGTCCGCCTCGAACCGCAAATGGAGATTCTCGTAAATAGGGAAGTCGCGCTGCGCGGAAAAGTTCCATTCTTTCAGTCCCTGATTCCGGATCACATTCCGGCCGAAATTGCCCTGGCGGGTTGGTCCGCTGAATGAGTTGCAGCACGGCGGATCGGCGAACGCGGCGGGATTGACCGCTTCACCGCCAGGATATTGCGACCCATGCAGGTACAACGGCACGCCAGGAACTCGATCGGGCCGAACCTGGGCAGCAACACCCACCTCAGATGAACTGTGGAAGTCGCCAGCCACGATATTGTCCGGCGCACCGGACTGGAGCCTGACGATATTGTTCGTAGACCAGTCCCGGGTGATCGCCTTCAAGATACTATTGCTCTTCAAGGCCGGTGGCTGGTAGGTCATCGCTGCAGAAAACGCTTGAGGAATGTCGTAGTCCGAATTGCCGCGGTTTTGGTTGAAATCGGCCGAGGTTTGGCCGGCATAGATGTACGTTACCCAATTGCCATAGGAGCCGGTGTCGATGGAGTGAGCCCATGTATAGTCGACAAGAGCCTGGAGCCCATGGGACAGCCGCCGCTGGAACACTGCTTGCAACGCGTGATAGTTCCCGCTGCCTGTATCGGTTTCCACCCACGCCGATGCGAAGTTTGGATTTGGATTGTCAGCGACTTCAGATTGCTCAAGCCGGCTGTCTACGGCGCCAACGTAGGATAGGGTGAAGCTCTGATTGCTGCCCAGAGCCTGCTGCAGGGCGACGTTGAACTCCTGCGACCAGGGCAGATTCAAACCCGGCTGAAGGCCATACAACGGCTCCCCATTGGTCGCATTGGGCACTTCGTTGACCGGCACTGCCGCCAGCAAAGGCGTGGGAGGCCATTGAGCCGCGGTCGGGCCGGTTGCCCCAAGATCAGGACCGAGCCAAAATCCGACTGCCCCGTATGGGTAGAGAGGCTCCTCAATCGCTTCAACGTTGAGCAGCTCTGAGTCGGCCAGGCCGTAAAAGATTCCCCATCCGCCGCGGAGTACAAGCTCCCTGCCCGGCGTTGAAGAGATTCGGTAGTTTATGCCGACGCGTGGCGCGAAGTTGCCGTAGTGCGTGGTGTAGGGCGGCACTCCCGCGGGAGCGTACGCAAGGTTGGCGAGACTGTTCAGGCTGAAACCCGTGATGCCCGGAAGGGGGGTGCTTTCTGATGTTTGAGGCGCGAAGTCCACATCCCAGCGTATGCCATAAGTCAGATTCATACGCGAGTTAACGCGCCAGGTATCCTGGGCGTACGCGCCGAAGTTCTGCAGCTTGAAGCGTCCGGGAGCATAATATTCGTTGACGAGTTCGAAGGGGTCGCCATTCTGCAGTTCCGACATGTCAATGAAGATCGGAATGCTCCAATATTCAGCCTGTCCGTAGTTGGGCAACATGCGGCGATAGTCAAAGCCGAACTTCAGGTCGTGATTCCCTTTCGCCACCGAGAGTGTATCCACGAAGTTCCATTGCCGCTGATAATTCTTCGCATAGTCCCCGTCTTGCTCCAGCATGCTGGTGCCAAACGCTGCCAAAAAGTAAAAATCTGAATTTGCGAGGGTTAATCCGCTGGGAAGCCAGGTAAGAGGGGGCGGAGGCGCGCCGCCGCCAGCGCTGTTGATTGTTGAGAATGAGTTCCCGCCACTCACGCTATAGTTCGCGCGGAAATCGTTGACGATGCTGCTCGTCGGTATGTAGGTGAGCCCGGCAGTGGCTGTCTTGGTCTGGCTGGAATTTGTTGCTACGGAATTCGCCTCAGATCCTGGGGTCGAGTTACTGGACGGTGCATGGTTATAGCGGGCAAAGAAATTCAGCTTCTTTGTCAACTGATAGTCCATGCGTAAGCTGGCTGCGTAGGCTTTTTGGGGAGCCGAGTAGCTCGCACTTACGAGATCGAGGCCAGGAGACACGTCGACTGCCCCTGCCGGCGGCGTCGGAAACATAGCCATATAAGGCTGCATGACGGGGATGGCTGCCGCCCGGGAGGCCAAGTCAGGGGTGGTGGCGGTTAACGATCCCGGTTGAATTAGGCGAAGGCCTTCATAGGAAAAGAAGAAGAACGCCTTATCTTTGAGAACGGGGCCGCCGATGACACCCCCGTAGTCGTTCTGGATCTCGGGCGCCTTGGGCGTGCCGTAGTGATCGCTGAACCAGTTGTTCGCATCGAAGATTGTGTTGCGAAGGTAGTCGAAAGCATCCCCGTGGAATTGATTTGCGCCTGAGCGCGTAGCAATGGAAATCTGTCCGCCCATGCTGCGGCCAAACTCCGGCGCGAAGGTTGATGTTTCAATACGAAACTCCTGCAACGCATCGACTGAGACCAGTGCCATGGTGCCACCCAAAACGTTGGTGGCTCCTACAGCTCCGCCTCCGCTAGGCCCAGGCGCTCCGACACTGATGCCGACATTGGCGCTCACCCCATCGATCAGCCAGTAGTTTTCATTGGCGCGCTGGCCGTTGACGACGAAGCCTCCCCCGAGGCCGTCATTTGTCGCAGCGCCCCCCGCGGCCGTGGTGACTCCCGGCGTCATATAGAGGAGCGACTGAAAGCTGCGGCCGTTCAGAGGGAGGTTCTCGACAAAGTGACGGTCGACGACCGTGCTGACCGAGGCATCCGTCGTGTTGATATCGGACGTGCCACCGGATACTGTTACGGACTCCGAAGTGGAGCCGATTTCCAGCCGAAAGTTCTGTTCGATATGGTCCTGAACGTTGGCGGTGACACCAACAATGTCGACCTGCTTGAATCCAGGCTTGCGCACAGTAACCGAATACTGGCCCGGAGCGACGGTTGGAAAAATGTAGATTCCAGCCTCATTCGTAGTCGCTGTCAAGGATGTTCCTTGCTGGACACTGTGGAGTTCCACTTCGGCGCCCTGCACACTGGCGCCGGAAGCATCGACGATATGGCCTGAGATCGCGGCTGTATCCGTTTGCGCGAAGGCGGCGTGCGTGGTGGCGAAAACGAGACAGAGCAGAACGGAGAGGGCGAAGAACAGGCTTCGAATAGATCTCATCAAGGTCATTACCTCCAAAGGGGAATCTCTGGGTACCAACATGGTTTTTACTGCGTACTTGGTATGCCCGCGTAAGAGGCAGAATTTATCAGCGGGATCTTTTATTTTGCAGGATTTTTTTAGGGCCGTCTCGGGTCAGGCCACACCGGCGTATACGAAGATGCTATGGCCTGGATTTTGCTGTGACCGAACATGTCAAGCCTGTCAGCCGCCGTAGCCGTCAGGGATGGTTCGGAGGCGCTCCGAAGTAGGCGTAGAGCACCCGCGGACCGTTAGGCGCATCGTTCGGCTTGCCGGGCGATTCGGCTGTCACATAGACAGAGTTGATTTTTGCCAGCAGGTTCGGATCGTTGCAGGTGAGCGCCCAACGCCGGTCGCGCGGATCGTCGTCGTGGAGGACACCAAGGCTCAGAGTCGTTTCCCCGATGCCGGCTTTCTCACCCCAAAGGTGAAAAGAGATGTTCTGCTGCGTACGAGCGGTGGGGAGATCGTATGCGTAAAAGACAAGTGAACGGCCTTCAACATAAAACACTCGCCCGAAGGGGCGCCCGCGCTTGCCGTTGGCGTTGGAGTCGTATACATCGATGATGTGGAGATTCCGCGCCGCCACGAGGCTGCTCACCTGGTTAGGACCCGGCAAGGGCTCCGCGTCCTGATTCCGCAATTGTGCCTGCATCAAGTCCAGGCGCGCGGCGTATTCAGAAGTTTTCGCACCTGCATTGTGGAGTTCCGAAGCTGTCAGGGACTCCTGCTGGCGGGCCGAGTCGAGCTGTGACTGGAGTTCCGAAACGCGTGCGTTCAGAACCGTGGCCTGCTGAGTCAGGACTTCACGATCATGGGCTTCATCGAACTGGGCCGCAGCGAGCTTTTGCTGCAATGCGGAATCCGTTTGCTGCTTCTCTTTCTGAGCGGCCTGCAACTGGTGATCGAGATCGGCGAGTTCGGAGGTAAGCCGATCGTGTTCAGTGATCAGCGCGCGCAACCGCTCCGCATTCGTGTCCACCGGCAGGGCCGCAGGTGTCGCCTGCAGCCGCGGCGCTGGCAAAGCACTGCCGACGGAACTGTCGCGCCGTCCCGTCATGGAGGTAGTTCGGACCACAAGCCCGAGAACGACGCAGGCCAGGCAGGCGGATCCCACGATGGCCCATGCCTGGGGAGGGCGCAGCATGGCAAAGAATTGGTTCAAACCCAGGAATCGCCGCGGCAACGCAGCTGCCTTTTCTTGCAGCTCAAATTCGGCCGCGGGAGGCACCACTTCAACCGAAGGCCCCGCCTGAATCTTCAGTCCTTCGCTGGCTGCCCGCGCTAGAAAACGATCACGCATCCCACCAGGAACTCGTGTCTCGCCGCGAAAGGCATGGAGAGTTTGCGGGATTACCCGATCACTGAGGAACTGAGCGTCCTTAAGGAACGTGCGGCAGCTATCGCAACCGACCAAATGCTGGTTGAGGAGATCCGATTCGGCAGCGGAAAGCTGTCCCGACATAGCAAGGACGCATAGCTCTTCAAAATGCGCGTGTGTCGGCAATCTGTGCTCTCCCTTCCAGACCCCCGGCTAATCCGCGCCTTCCCGGTCCGGCAGGGTGCATAACCAAGAGTCGCAATCGAGCCAGGCTTCTGTAAAGATCGTTCCGAACGTGCGAGACCGGGCGGCCTTGCAAATCTGCAATCTCCTGCGCGGTCCAGCCCTCGAAGTACGTCAGCTTGAGAACCTGCTGCTGGGGCGGCTTCAACTCTTTAAGCAGTTGCTCGCAATAGCGAAGCAGTTCGGCATCGAACGGCTGGCTTCGTTCTTTTGCAACATCCAGATCGTCCCACAGATTTACCCGCTGTGTCCACAGGCTGCGTTTCCTGTTGAGCGCCCTATGGTAAGCATATTGCAACAACCATACCTTGAGTGTGCCCTTGCGAGGATCGTAATTTATCGCGCTCTCGAAAACATTCAGAAAGACAATCTGGACCACATCCTCGGCCTCGCCTTGATCACGCAAGATGCGGACGGCGACGGAGAATACGAGGCGATGGTAGCGGTCGAAGAGCACGGCAAGGGCGCTGTGCTCACCGTCAATCAGGCGCGCCAACAGGTCGGCATCGCCGAGTTCGTTCAGCTTTGCCCATCCCATGCCGTACTCAAACGGCAGCGTCTCGCTTCTCTGCACGTTGTGACCTCACAAGGAATTCTGAGCCTTTTCCACAGCTCACTTAACTTACACGGAAGAGTAGAGATGGCATTCTTGCAAACGTCTCAGGAGTCCAGTGTCAGTGCCAGAATCAGGGAAATGCAACTATTGTTGACTGTCTGATCAACTTGTTTAACATTCTTTTTGTGGCACGGTCAAGGCAAAAGTTACACAATTCCCGCAAAGTGGCTAGAAGACCGCCGATAAGTGGCACTGTTTGGTCTATCAACATATGTTGCGCTGGCCTGAGATCGCCGGGCCCAGTCGGTCCACCACCAGCGTTGGCGCGCCTTCCGCAATGGCATGGACACGCGGCCCCGCCGGCATAGCGCAAAACACAAAGAGTTGAAAGCCTCCGGGGTACACATGCTGTTCCACAGACACACCAGCCTGCGCGAAACGGAGGGCTCATTCAAGTCTTTTTGAAGCACACAGCGGCGGATGGAGGGATTGCCGCTATCCCGAGCGACGGCGAGCTGAATCGCGAGCGCATGCTCAGCGCGCAGACGGTCCACCCTCTGGGGCGGGACCACCTGGTGCCGGCCGGAATTCCGGATTTTGAAAACGGAAGAAGATTCGGCGTGGGATGCGACGTATTCGAAAACCGGGCGGCAGCCGCAACACAAGGCAGCGATGGCGCCTTGTATCGGGCGCCGCCGCGAACACCAGTTTCCGGGTCGACCCCAAAGAGGACGTCGTGGTCATTGCCATAACGCAGCGTATGACCACCGAGTCCACATGCAGCAAGGGGATAAGAGATGTCAGCCCGCCTTCGCGGGCTGACGTTTAAGCTAAACTTCGGTTAGGTTACGTGACACTAGAACATCAGCTTCAAGGCAAATTCGCCTGCGCGCGGTCCGCCTGGCGCATAAAGCGCACCTTGTCCGCCGGCAGATTCCTGTGAACCCAAATACTGGTTTAGCGTACCGGTGATCTGGCCGAAGTAGGGATTAACGCCCGCCGTCGCATATTGGTTGTTGAAGGGGCCGAAATTAGGATGGTTCAGACAATTGAACAGTTCCCCGCGGAACTGCAGTTTGAGATTCTCGTGAATGGGAAAGTCGCGATGCGCGGAAAAGTCCCATTGCTTCAATCCTAAAGCCCTGAGCCTATTGCGGCCGAGATCGCCATTACGGGTTGGAAGATTAACACCAAGCGACGGATCCAACACACTTGGCGGATCAGTGAACGCGGCGGGATTCAAAGCTACCCCACCAGCATACTGCGATCCGTGGAGGTAGAGCGGCTGTCCAGAAACACGATCCGGCCGAATTATGGTTTCGTTAAGAGTGTCGTAGTCATTATTGTCGAACAAGACTTCATCCGTGAGATCGACCGGCGCCCCGGAACGGAGAGTCACGATATCGTCCGTAGACCAGTTGCTGGTGATTGCCCGCAAGAGGAGATTGTTCTTCAGAGCGGGAGGCTGGAAGGTAACCGCTGCAGAAAACACGTTGCGAAGGTCAAAGTCCGAATTGCCCCTGCTCGCGCTGGGGGGGCTCAGGACGCTGTCGTTTGGGTAATTTCCATACGAGCCGTCGTCGATGGAGTGAGACCAGGCGTAGTAGATAAGCGCCTGGAGCCCATGGCTCAACCGCCGCTGGTACTGCGCTTGCAATCCCTGATAGTTCGAGCTACCTGCACTATCTACTATGTACACGGCGTAATAATTCGGAGTTGGGAAGTTGCCACCAGTTTCCATTCCCAGCAAATTCGTGTCCCTGGCGCCAATATAGGTCAAACTGACGGTCTGGGCCGAGCCCAGGGACTGCTCCAAGGCGAGATTCCATTCCAGCGCTCTGGGCTGGCCGAGATTCGGATCAATACCAAATAATTGGTCATTGTTTACGTTATTGGGAGCCGCAATGGTCGGCCGCACTCCTTCAGCAGGCGTGATTGGAAAGGCGACATTGTATTCGAATGCGTCTGTCCCGTATGGGTAATCGGGACCCTCAATAGCGTAAGCGTTAACTGTCTCTGTGCTGGTCAAGCCGTCAAAGAGTCCTAATCCGCCGCGCAGCACAAGACCCCAATTCGGGCTTGTCCTGAGCCGGTAAGCTCCGCCGAAGCGTGGCTCCAGGCCCGTAAGGTTGGTGTGGTAGGGCGGTGTTCCCGGAGCTTGCCCAAGATTGGAGAGATCCGCCGGGTTCGTGCTGAAACCAGTCAAGCCCGGGAGGGGAACGCCACCGTTTGTGGTCTTAGGCACGATGTCCACATCCCATCGCAGGCCGTAGGTTAGATTCAAACGCGAGTTGACGCGCCAGGTATCCTGGCCGTACATGCCCAGGTTCTGCATCAGGAAACTTCCACCAGCATAATTAGATGCTACGAACAAGGGGCTATCGCCCATCTCCATTGCCGACATGCCATAGAAGAATGGAATGGCCTCATAAGGAGCCTGTCCGTAATTGGGCGAGAGGGCGCGATAGTCAACGCCGAACTTCAGGGCATGCGCTCCTTTCTGCACGGAGAGAGATTCCACTACGTTGTACTGGCGCTGGTAATTCGCCCCTCCGAGCCCTTCGAAATCAGTCATGTTGGAGCCAAAGAGCATTTCAAACGCATAAAGCGAATTCCCATAGTTGTATCCGCTGGGAAAAAAGCCGGCATCGGGCATGGGCGTGCCGCCGCCATAGCTATCCGTAATGTAGGTACTTTTCGAGCCGCTGACGCTATAGTTGAAACGCAAATCATCGACCACTCGGGGGGATGCTATCCACGTCGCTCCGGCTGTGGCTGTCTTGGTGATGGCGGATTCATTCGTGATGTCATTCGCCGGCTGCGCATCGCCTCGCAAAGTGAACGAGGATGGCGCATGGTCATAGCGCGCAAAGACATTCCACTTGCTGCCCAAGTGATCGTCAATACGCAAGCTATATGCGTTGGCCCTGGAGGGATTGGAGAAGGAGGTGGTGTAATCCACTATGCCCGAGCCAGGAGCTGTATCCACTGCCCCTGCCGCGGGCTGGGGAAACATATTCACATAAGGCTGCATGGCGGGGATGGCTGACGTCCGGGCGTTCGCGTCGGGGACGGTGCCCTCAAACGTGAATGGCTGAATCAAGCGAAGTCCTTCATAGGAGAAGAAAAAGAACGCCTTGTCCTTGAGAATTGGACCGCCGACCACGCCCCCGAAGTCGTTCTGGATCTCGCCCGCCTTGGGCAGACCCTGGTTATCGTTGAACCAGTTTGCCGCATCGAAGACCGTGTTGCGAAGGTACTCGAAGAGGAGCCCGTGAAATTGGTTCGCTCCAGAGCGCGTTTGAATTTCGATCTGCCCACCCATCAAGCGGCCGAACTCCGGCGCGTAGGTTGAAGATCCAAAACGAAACTCCTGCAGTGCATCCACCGCGACCAGTGCGTCGGTTCCACCCACCGCGTTGGTAGCACCTACAGTCCCGGCTGCTCCTGTCCCGGGTTGTACCGAAGCCATCCCGACGTTGGCGCCCACCCCGTCGACCATCCAGTAGCTGGCATCGGCGCGCTGGCCATTCACGACGAACTGTCCCGCAGTCCCCTCAACTGTGCCAGTTGACCCGCTCCCCGTGTTGAGATTGACTCCCGGCGTCATATAGAGGAGCGACTGGAAACTGCGGCCGTTCAGAGGAAGGTTCTCTACAGACTGGCGGTCGACCACTGTACTCACCGATGCATCGGTGGTGTTGACATCGGCATTTGCGGCGTTAACGGTCACCTGCTGCTCCGCGTTGCCCACCTTGAGCTGAACGTCATAGACAAAGGCCTGCCCCACTGAGACCGTCACTGGCTGGCTGGCGGCGGTGCTGAATCCCTGCGCCTCTACGAAGATTTTGTAGGTTCCCGGTTCGACGAACGGGATGGCATACAACCCATCCCCGTTGGTCTTGGCCGTTGTTTTGATACTTGTAGCCTGGTTTACGATTCGTACGTCGGCGTTAGCCACGACGGCCTGCGTGGGATCGGTAACCCGGCCCGAAAGCTGGGCGGTCTGAGCTGATGCGATTACGCTCAAGTTAAGGGCGGCGAGAAAACCCAGGGTGCGGCAGATCCGTCGCAACATAGCAGCCTCTCCGATTCGCCTTTCGAGATACCCCCTTTGCCTGCGCTCCCAATCCAAAGATGCTCTACACTCGCCGTTTGCAGACAAAATGCCTGCGGACAATACGTCGAGAGAATACTTTGCAATTCTCGCAGCTGCCTTCAAAAGTTTGCTTAGTTTCATTTCGTCGCGACCTCACAAGGAATTCTGAGTCTCTTCCATAGCTCACTTCACTTACACGGAAAAGCAGGGCTGGCATTCTCGCAAATGCTTCAAGAGCCCAACGTCGGTGCCAGAATTAGGGGAATGCAACTATTGTTGACTATCTGATCCACTTGTTTAGCATTCTTTTAAAGCACGGTCAAGGCAAAAGTTACGCAATTCCAGCAAAATGGCTAGAAGATGGTGAATAAATGGCGCTGTTTGGTCTATCAACATATGTTGCGCTAGACTGGGATCGCCCGGCGCCGACTCCCGGCCCCGATGGCGCGAACCGCTGCATGTGCCGCCGAGGCAGCCATTTCCCAAAAGCCGTATCTGCCTGTATCAAAGAGATTTTCGGTTTCAGATCTTGTCGGCTTCGCCATAGATTCGCAGCGCGCCGGCAGGTGCGCCATGCGTCTGCGTGCGTGCAGGGCCGAGCATCAAGGAGTACCTGCCGAAATCAATCAGCTCACTGAGAATTCATAGTCTCCCGAGCCGACCTCGAACACGATTGTTCCTTCTTGCGTATCAACCAATTTGGCGCCCTCCGCCATCGCTGCCCGCTTTTCTCCCACAGTGATGCTCGCCTCGTCTCGCGCCGGAATGTAGACGCGGGCTGTGGTGTTGACCGGAACCGTGAACTTCAATGAGAGGACACCGTTTTGTTTGCTCCAGGAACTGCGAATCAATCCGTAAGGAGACCTGTATTCGGCGCGTACCCATTGCAAATCGCCCAATGGATACGGTCGAATTACAAAGTGCTTGAAGCCCGGCGCATCCGGGTCTGGATTAATGCCTCCGAGGTATTTGTGAAACCATGCGCTGACCGATCCCATCATCGGGTGGTTGTGCGAGTTCATGCCGGGTCCAGTGAGTGACTCCCAACGTTCCCACAGCGTGGTCGCGTCATTCGCCAGCATGTATCCCCAACTCGGATACGTATCTTGCGTCGCAACCTTAAATGCGAGATCGCCATATCCATATTTGGTCAGAGCCTCCAGCACGTACTTCGTACACAGATTCCCGGTGGTCAGATGATCCCCGTTGTCGTGAACTGCCTTCACCAGGTTCGCGACTACTCGCTGAATTTTGCCTTCCGGTACTATGCCCAGAAAAAGCGCGAACGCATCCATGGACTCATTATTCGATCCATACCCGCCTGCATTCTCATTCCAATACTTGCTATTGAATGACGCAGCCACATCTTCCGCCATCTTCGTGTACTTCGCCTTGTCATCATTTCTGCCCAGCGCTTCTGCCATGTGCGAAAGCAGCCATGCGTTGTAGTACAGATATCCCGTCGACATAAACTCGAGAGGCGTATCTTTCGACAGAGGGTTGGACTCAAGCCCACCAATCGAAAATGCTTTTGGCGGCGACCAATCCCCGTAATAGCCGTATGTCACGATGTTGTCTTTGGTCTTGCTATAAAGAAACTCCGTCCACGCTTCAAATCCATCGAAGTGCTCGGCAAGCACATGAGTGTCGTTGTAGTGCTGGTATGCGAACCAGCCCAGCAATAAGTAACTGGTCGACACAGGGTCGGCAGGGCGTTGTCCCCAACCATATGGCACCGTGTCTGAAATGGCGCCATCGGCCCTTTGCGTGTCGTTAATGTCATTAAGAAATTTTGGATAGAAGCGTGACATGTCGAAGTTGTAGATCTCCTCTTCCGCACGCACGGTGAGGTCGTTCATCCAACCCATTCGCTCGCTTCGTTGTGGGCAGTCCGTCGGAATACTATAAAGATTGCTGGCTTCAGTCCACCAGATCATTTTCTGAATCCGGTTGATCAAATCATCGCTGGTCTCAATCGTTCCAGACGGCTCTACCGAAGAGCGTACGACCTTCGCAGTAAGAGTATCGAGACTCGGTCGTCCGGGAAAGCCCTCAAGCTGGACATAGCGAAACCCGTGATAGGTAAAGCGCGGTTCCCATGATTCTGTGCCTTCGCCCTTGAGGATATACACATCCGTAGCAGTTGCCGTGAAAAGGTTGGTTTGGTCGATAGTTCCATCTTTTAGCACCATTTCGCCGAATTTCAGCACCAGCCTTGTCCCTCGCGCTCCACTAACTTGAATCTGAGCCCAACCAGCCATATTCTGACCGATATCAAAAACAAAAACTCCCGGCTTTGGTTCAGTGACGCTCTTGGGGCGAAGGGAGTCGACAATCTTAATCGGATTCACAGCCTGCGCGGTCAATGCTCCTCCGGGCAGAGGAACGCTGTGTAAGCCCGCCCACCCCTCCCTTCTATCGATCGCATTGTCGAATAGCTCGGAGGAATCGATGGGGGCATCCCATCCATCTTTCTCGAGACGTGCATCGTATGTCTCACCGTTGTAAATACTGTTCTCGATAATCGGACCACTTGTAACAAGCCACCGTCCGCCGGGCTCCTGGTAATATCCCTGGTGCGTATAGACAGTGTCGATGGAGCCATCGGCATAAGTAATTTCGCATTGCAGATTCAGCCGCGGAACGCCATACCATCCGTTGCCTACGATCACGCCAATCGTGTTTAGTCCATCCTTGAGCTTGTCGGTCACGTCATACGTCGAGTAAAGAATCCGCTTTGCGTAATCCGTAACACCGGGATCGAGCACATGGTCGCCCACCTTGGATCCATTGAGCCTCAATTCGTAGTAGCCAAGCCCGCTGACGTATATGCGCGCGCGCTCAACGGTTTTGCTGCTTGTGACGTTGCAGCGAAAATAGAGAGCTCGCCCAGGCCACCCTGCTAAGTACCCCACCCATTCAGCTTTCCAGTCCTGCGGTGTCAGCAGCCCCATCTCCCACCATGCAGTCTCGCTGTACTTGCTGGCTGCGCCGTCTTTGTCCCAGACACGAACCTTCCATAAATAACGCCGTCGCGAAACAAGCGCAGGGCCTCCATACACAATCTGGGTCGATTGATCTGAAACGACTCTCCCTGAGTCCCAAATATCAGGTCGCTCATTCCGCAGTTTGTCTTCGTCGCTTGCAATCAGGATCTGGTATGCAGTTTGTTTCTGCCTCTTTTTGCTTGAGGCTAGAATCCAGCTCAGCCTCGGCGAAGGCGCGTCAATTCCCAGCGGATTCGTGGCGGATTCGCAACGGAGATTCGAAACCGCAATCGCAGCAACGGCTCCCTGGCCATTCGGGCGCTGGCTCTCTTGCGGCATGCCATCAGCACGCAACAAAGGAGTGAACAGTTGTTCCGTCGCAGCGCCACTTGCCGCTGTCGTCGCCGCCTTCAAAAAGTCCCGCCGATCCATAATCCCTCACGAAAAAGATTCGAAACATTCCAACTACCGCGCCAAAGTGGATGCGCGCATTCGCAGCATCATTCGCAATCGCGCCCCTTGCATCACACTCTCCAGCACTAAAGTCGGCGCTCCATTTCAACTTTATGAAGGGTCGAGAGTGGTACTCAAAATGGCGATTCGGGCAACCATAAACAGGAAACGCAGGAATCGGGTCTTCGCTCCCAGTCTCCTTCTTCCGGTTGACGAAAATAGATTTCCCTGTCGCGATTGGCGACCTGAAGCAGTTTTTGCAAACGGCCGGTGCGCCGCGCGCTGTTGCCGGCAGTCACTGCGCTTTCCCCTACGCCTCATGGGCTACAGTGCGCATTTGAGAATCATCTTGCGACTTTGCTGCCGGAGCAAGCACAGAACGCAAAAACCGAGACGTGGAGATAGGATCCCGCCGCTGCACCAGCGTGTCGATTGCCTCGCGGTTTTGCTCCAGGATCGCATCGAATTGACGCAACCACAGAATGCTCTCGCCAATCGCTCCAGCGGCATCCTCGCGATACGGGTATTGGTCCATCGAAAGCCATCCCTGGTAACCGCATCGATCCAGCCAATATAGGGTTTCGAGATAGGCGACGCTATGAACCGTTCCCACGATCATGTCGTCATCGGTGGTCATATGGTTGTCGTTGAAGTGCATATGGAAGAGACGATCCCCGGCTCTCTTCGCCAGTACGATCGATTCGCCTACCACTTCGCCGGCGACAAAAGCGTGGCCTGTGTCAATCGTCACGCCCACATTGGTCGCCCCTGTCTCAAGAGCGAGAAGCAAAGTGTCCGCCATGCGAGCCAAATAGGAATGAGTGCGCGGCTCCTTTGGCTTGTATTCCAAAGAGAACTTCATGCCGGGATAGAGGCCGGCGAGATGTGACATGGATTCGCAAAACCATTCCCGCTCGGCTTCATAGTCCGCGCACAGGAGATAATCGTAGCCGTCCTGACCTGGCCACAAATTGATTAGCTGGCAACCAAGCTCTGCGCCAGCGTCGCACATCGTACGAACGTGATCTACTGCTCTTCTTCGAATCGTGGCATCGGAGCTTGAAAAGCTACCTTTGGAATATATCTTGTCCCCGAAGACATCCGGAATGATCGAGACGCACTCCATGCCCAGGTCTACGAATGCATGCCGCATCTCCTTGACATTGTCAGGACGGATATCCCAGGTGCCAACCAGTTCGATCCCTGAAACATGCGGGATCTTTGCAGCCTGCTTCAGCATTTCCAATGAGGGAGGGTTATCCTTGTACCCGTTGCAAAAACGATCTCTGGTGTTACCCAGGTTTCCGAGAATGACTGCGTATTTACGTTCCATGTGTGTCTCGCTCCCTTGCTGATTTTTCTCGCCTTCCCGATAGGTCACAAATGAGCCTGCCCTTCCACCGAGCCTTCCACGAATTCACATTAACTTATTCAGGGACAGGAAGATGGCATTCACGCGAATATGAAGGCGGCCCATTGTCAGGTTTTGGATATGCAACCATTGTTGATACTCTAATGCCATGGTCGCCAAAGCTAACATTTCCTCCTTGCATGGTCAACAGAAAAACACATAATCGGCAATAAAATCGCCGCAATCGCCGACGAGTGATACTGTTTGATATGTCAACATATGTTGCGCCACCCTGAGATAGCCAGAGAGAGATGGAAACGAGCAGCCCTGAGAACCTGCTGACGGTCCTGGTTTTCGAACCCATCGAACAATCACCTTAGTCAACTGGTCGATTCCCTGCTGTATTGTGAGCCCCGAAAACTCCAGGCCGGGGTGCAATGATCTTGAAGAGAGACGACGCTTCAACGAATATGCCGGAGATAAGAAAGGATCATAAGTAATGCACGGAAAGAGCAATCGCCTGGGTGGTAAAACGGCATTCATTACGGCCGCCGGCCAGGGAATCGGCCGGGAAACGGCGCAAATGTTCGCGCTGGAAGGCGCAACCGTATGGGCCACCGACATCGACGAGCAGGCCCTGAAGGGTTTGGAAGGATGCAATACCGCAAAGTTGGATGTGCGTAACGCGGTCATGATCCATGAAGTGGTTCAAGCCGCTGGACCAATCGACATCCTGTTTAACTGCGCCGGCATTGTGCCGAATGGCTCGGTCCTCGATTGTTCTCCAGATGACTGGGCGATGACATTCGACCTGAATGTGACCTCAATGTATCGGACAATTCGTGCCGTCCTCCCTGGAATGCTGAATAAGGGCGGAGGTTCGATCATCAATATGGCGTCGGTGGCTTCTTCTGTAAAGGGAGTGCCTAACCGTTGCGCCTACGGTGCCAGCAAGGCAGCCGTTGTTGGGCTTACCAAATCGGTCGCCGCTGACTTCGTGACAAAGGGTGTGCGATGCAATGCCATTTGTCCAGGCACTGTCGAAACGCCTTCTCTCCACGAGCGCCTTCGCGCGACCGGCGACTATGAAAGCGCCTTCGCCGCATTTGTGGCTCGTCAGCCGATGGGCAGGTTCGGTCGAACAGTTGAGATTGCGGCCTTGGCTTTGTACCTGGCCTCTGACGAGTCCGGTTTCACGACCGGCCAAGTTCACGTCATCGACGGCGGCTGGTCCACGTAAGAATCCAGTCAGGCCGACAAGCGATATACGCAGAACTCACCCGAACACCGCGGCCGGCTTTATTCCCGCGCGAACTCATACAGGCTATGCGCGTTAAGCAGCGCTCCACGCAACAAAATTCTGCCGCTGATTGCCGAGTTTCTCAATACCGAGTGTTACGACGTCTCCAGCCTGGAGGTACCAGGGTTCGGGCTTCTGCCCTAAACCAACGCCTGGCGGTGTGCCGGTTGTGATAATGTCGCCCGGCTCGAGCGTCATGAATTGCGAGCAATAGGCGATGATTTCCGCAACGGTAAAGATCATGGTCCTGGTCGATCCATTCTGCACGCGCTTGCCGTTGACGTCGAGCCACATGGAGAGGTTCTGCGGATCTCCCACTTCGTCGGCGGTAACCAGCCACGGACCGACCGGACCGAATGTCGGGAATCCCTTCCCCTTGTCCCAGGTAGCTCCGCGCTCCTGTTGCCAATGGCGCTCGGAAACATCGTTCACCACGCAGTACCCGGCAACGTGTGAAAGCGCGTTTTCTTTTTCGACATAGCTGGCGCGCTTGCCGATAATAACGCCGAGCTCCACCTCCCAGTCGGTCTTCTTCGAATCACGAGGAATGATCACCGGGTCGTTCGGCCCTTGCAGGCAGTTGACCCACTTGTTGAAAACCACTGGCTCCGCGGGAATCGGCAGGTTCGATTCGGCGGCGTGGTCTGCATAGTTGAGGCCGATCGCGATAAACTTCTGTACACCGCTCACTGGCGCGCCATAATGCACGTCGCCCGTCACGAGCGGCAATGAGGCTGGATCGATCGCGGCCAGCTTCGTCACGCCCTCGGCGCCAATCTCAGCGCCGTTGATGTCCGGAATATGAGCAGAAAGGTCGCGAATACGCCCCTCGGCGTCGATGAGTCCCGGCTTTTCTTGTCCCCGGGCGCCATAACGGCAGAGCTTCATATGATTTCCTCTGTGGGTGTAAGAGTGGTGTCGGAGCTGTTTCTCGGTCAGATCCGAACGTGAAATTCAAATTGTAGAGTCACCGTCAGAAATTCATCGCGATGTCTCTTGCAAACCATCCTGGTTTCACACCAGGGCAAGCTCAGTTGTTTCCAACGCTGCCGGACACGACCGCCATGCGCTCGATTGCTTTAACGTCCCATGCAATCCCAATTCCCGGCTCGTCACTTGGAACCGCTCGCCCATCCTCAATCTTCATCGTTTCCGTCGTGATCGGGTCGAGTTGAGGTATGTATTCCACCCAGCGAGCGTTCGGAACTGCCGCGCAAAGCGATACGTGCAATTCCATTAGAAAGTGCGGCGCGACAACGACGTTAAAACACTCTGCCATGTGAGCCACCTTGAGCCACGGCGTGATTCCGCCGATCCGCGCAACGTCCACCTGAACAACCGAACATGCCCGCCGCTGCAAATAGTCCCTGAAATGAGAAGGGCTATAGATACTTTCTCCGACCGCAACCGGGATCGTCGTTGCGTTCGACAACCTTACATGGCCGTCGACATCTTCTGCGGGCAGCGGTTCTTCAATCCAGCCGACATCGAAAGGCTCGTAAAGTCTCGCTCGACGAATCGCCTCGTCAACCGTAAACGCCTGGTTGGCATCTGTAAGTATCTCAAAATCGTACCCTACCGCATCACGTACCGCCGCAATGCGTGCAACATCCTCATGTGGCCGGCGGCCGATCTTGAGCTTCGATCCACCAAAGCCGCGCTCCTTGGCCGCAAGTGCGTCTTCCACCAAGGCCGCGGTATCCATGTGAAGCCAGCCGCCCTCCGTCGTGTAAAGAGGCACCGATCGCTGTGCCCCGCCTGCGAGTTTGTAAAGCGGCAGCTTTGCGCGGCGGCAACGAAGATCCCACAGGGCGATATCGATCGCCGCCATGGCAATGGCCGTGATCGGGCCAACCGTAGTGGCATGGGTCGTGAACAGCATTGCGCGCCAGATTGCCTCAATCTCGTCCGCGTCTCGTCCGATCAGCAATGGCGCCAGGGTTTGCTCGATCAGCGACATCACGCCCCGGCCGCCGGTACCGATGGTGTAGCCATAGCCGCGACCCTCCGCTCCGTCTGAATCGATGATCCGGACAAAAGGAGTCTCCTGGCTCACAAAGCTCTGGATTGCGTCGACACGCTTCACCTTCGGCTTCAAGTCAACCATCAAGAAATCTACATGAACGATTTTTGCCATTTCAATAAGCCACCATACTATACGAATGAAACAACGCCGTGATCGAACATCCCGAGGTGCTGCATCCCATCAGCTGAACTCATAATGAGTCAGCGCATCCGGTGTCATCGAAACCAGGCCGCCGTCGACGATAAGATCGGTGCCCGTTATGTACGACGCTTCCTCTGACGCGAGAAACGCAACCGCAGTTGCGATCTCATATGGATCGGAGCAGCGACGCATTGGACAAGCGGCCCCGAAGATCGGGTCCCATTTGGCGCGATCCCCGCCGGCGGCACGGTCAATCACATCGGTCCAAACGTAGCCCGGGCTTAACGAATTGGCGCGGATGCCGCGCGGCGCAAGGTCAAGTGCCTGGCATTTCGTCATCGCCACGATCGCGCCTTTTGATGCATTGTAGGTCCAGCGGTCGGGTTGGCCCTCCTGCGCGGAAACGCTGGCGATGTTGACGATCGACCCGCGCCCACCGCGAGCGAGCGCTTCAACCGCGCGTGCGGTCAGCAGCGCTGGCCCAATTACATTGACATCCATTGTTCGCTGCCACTGATGGTCGGTGGCATTGACTCCCGCGAGCAGGAACACGGCGGCATTGTTCACCAAAACGTGCAGCGCGCCGTTTGCATCCACCGCCGCCTCGAGAATGCTGCCATAGGACTTGCGATCAGTCACGTCGCCGACCAGCGGCTGGTATTGCCCAGCAAGCTCGCCCAGGCTCTTCCGCTGCCGCTCAAGGCTCTCTTGCGTCACGTCGATCGCTGTTACACGAGCGCCTTCGGCAAGGAATTGCCGTGCAGTCGCGGCGCCGATACCACTGCCAGCCCCCGTTACCAGCACCGAGCAGCCGGCGAATCGGTCCTTCCGTGCGATTTGTACGACCGGTGCGAGTGCACAAGTCAGCGGCGTCGGATCGTCGTAATGTGTCAGTGAGGCGATCAATTCTCCCTCGCGCCGAAAAAGACTGACGCCACTTTGCGGATAAGTGCGGCCTCCGCGGTCCGTGAAAACGGCATGCCATTCGATCGCCGCTTCGGCGTCGTTCCCATAGACTCGGCCGACTTCGACCGCCAGGCCGGGAAATTGGGCTGCTGCGACTGCGTAGTATTCGCGGATTGCCGCATGTCCCTTCCGTTTGCTGGTCGCACTTCCCAACTCGGCATCGGGCGCGAAAAATGAAACGATACGCTCGATATCCCTCGACGCCTCAGCTTCACAAAAAGCGCGCGCAATTTGCTCAATCGTCTTCAAGCGGCTCTCCCCGGTGCTTGTTCCCTGCTGCTCATAAGGGCGCTTCGTCCAGCCATCCCTAGCCACATTTAACTACGCCCACGAGCGCAACACCTGGCCCAAATGCCTTCGCAACTGCCCGCACAACAATTTGCGGCGGCACTTCGGCTTCAAATCCACATGGTACTCGCGCTTGGTCTTCCCTGCGATTCGGGGCTACAGCAACATTTGTTGACGTACCGGGCAGTACCATTCATGGGCAATTTTCGCGGCTTTTCTTTGGAATCATACCAGTTTGTCTTGACCACGCTATGAAAGAAATGTTAGGTTACCTCACTTAGACACTGAATTGTCAACGAAAGATGCACTCGCGTAATCCCGGCTTTCGCTGCCTTGGCATTGGCGTGAACGCCGTCTTCCTCTCTCAGAACAAATTCAGTGTGCTATCGGTAAAATTCAGCAGGGAGCGGCGACAAAATGGAGCGACGCAGATTCTTGATGGTTCGCCTTTTCTGCGTACAGGCAAAACTGCTCCTCGCACAAAGCGGTTCTACAGGGACTACGTTCGATGACCAGTTGCAAGCTGCACTTCCAGGTGCGGAGCAATCCCCTCGATAAAGAAGCCTATCAGGCTGTGTTGCAAGCCCTCAAAAGGCCAAAGACTTTCTGAATACAACTTTACGATCGAAACAAACAAATTGAGCAGGAATAAGGACGGATTTGTGAAGGAACGCTCCCGGGAAGTCAAAACTGCAAATGCTGATCACGCCCTGGACAACGAAAGAGGCATGGTCGCACCGGCCGGTATAACAAGGCGTAACTTCCTGTCCAGCGTGGCCATGACTTCGATCGTCCTGAGCGCCGGGCCCGCATGGATATTCGGCAAACAGCCGGTATCAGCTGCGGAAGAGACGGGATTCTCGGAGAATACCTTCCTCGTGCCACCCGATTCCGCGAAAGTGTGGGTCTACTGGTGGTGGCTTGACGGCGCGTCCAGCAAAGAAGGCATCACCAGGGACCTTGAAGAGATGAAGAAGCAGGGGATCTCCGGCGTATTGGTCTTCGATGCGGGCACCGGCGGTCTTGAGTCTCCGAAAGGCCCCGAATTCATGAGCGATGAATGGCGGGGACACTTTCGCCACGCAGTCGAAGAGGCTGGACGGCTCGGTATCGAGATGGGGATCAACGTTTGTAGTGGCTGGAATGCCGGGGGCCCGTGGGTTGAGCGCGAGGATGCCATCAAAGCCTTCGTTTGGAGTGAAACCCACGTTGAGGGGCCTGCATTATTCCGCGGAAATTTGAAGCAGCCCGATTACCCGGATTTGGAAGAATTCTACGGCGCCACAGGGGAGTTGCAGGGCTGGTATCGCGATATCTCTGTGGTAGCTTGCCCGGTCGGAGATGATGGCATATGGGACGAGAAGAAGGCCGTAAACCTGTCCGGCTCAACTTTGGAAGGGACACTGGAGTGGAGCGTCCCCGATGGAAAATGGACAATCCTGCGGCTCGGATACAGGATGACGCAGGCAAGAACAAAATACTCTTCATCTGAGTACACGTCCTCCGAGAGGCTGGGTTGGGAGATCGACCCGCTAAGTGCACTGGCCATGGACCGTCACTTTGCGCATACGGCAGCAAAAATGATCGAAGACGCCGGGCCGCTGGCTGGGCGCACTTTGAAGTACACGCATATCGACAGTTGGGAAATCGGCCAGCCAACGTGGACCGCAGCATTCGTGAAGGAGTTCCAGTCTCGCCGGGAGTACGATCCAACGCCATACCTGCCCGCATTGGCAAAAAGAATCGTGAACAGTCAGGAGCTTACAAAGCGTTTCCTCTGGGACTACCGGCGGACACTGGCCGACCTGGTTGCCGAGAACTACTATGGGCGCTTAAGCAAGCTGTCGCACGAACATGGCCTGGGGACTCATTCAGAGGCAGGCGGACCGTTCTTCACGCATGACATAGACGGCCTGGAATGCGATGGCGCCGACGACATACCGATGGGAGAGTTCTGGGCCACTCGACTCGCCTTGCTCGGTCATCCGAGCCCCGACCCGAACCCAACAAAGGAAGAAGGCACGTCGGCGCCTTTCTTTCAAAGCTCTGTTTGGCGCCCCGTAAGTGATGACGGGTACGCAGGATGTGCGCGGCAGGCGGCCACGGCCGCTCATATTTATGGAAAGCAGCTGTCGCAGGCAGAGTCGTACACGAACTTCAATGATGACTGGACAGAATACCCGTACTATCTTAAGCCCATTGGAGACCGCGCATTTTGCCTTGGAGTGACCCGCCAGGTGATTAACTTTTCCGCCCTTCAATCTGAAATGGATGCGAAGCCAGGCTATCAGTGGGCCCACGTCGGGACACACTTCGACCGAAATGTTACATGGTGGGAGAAGAGCCATGCATGGCTGACCTACCTCGCGCGGTGCCAATACATGCTGCGGCAGGGATCGTTCGCGGCCGATATTCTCTACTTCTGCGGCGAAACCATTCCGAATTTCGCGCTCATCGACCGCAAGCCTCTTCCGGGATATAACTTCGACACCGTCAATGCACAGGTGCTGCTGACGCGGGCGAGCGCACAAGATGGCCGCATCGCCTTGCGCGATGGCATGAAATATCGCTACTTGGTAATACCTGAGGGCGTTGGAACTGAGATGACCGTCCCTGTCTTGCAAAAAATCAGTGAGCTGGTAAAGGGCGGAATCACCCTGGTGGGATTGCCTCCGAAAAGTTCGCCTGGGCTCACGAATTATCCCGCCTCCGACGAGCAGCTCAAGCAATTGGCGGATGCGCTTTGGGGAACTGACATGGGTTCTTCCGGAATGAGAACGGTCGGCAAGGGGCGCTTGATCTGGGGTAAGGGGCTGGATGAGGTCGTAAAGGACGACGGACTTCAACCCGACGTTGAACTGAGAGCATTACCCGGGGACGCGCAATTGGATTGGATCCACCGGCATTCGGCAGATGGCGATATCTACTTTATCGCGAATGGAACAGCGAATGTAGTGGAATTCGAGGCAGCATTCCGAGTGGAACACAAGGTTCCCGAGCTTTGGGATGCGGTTACAGGCAAGATTCGCGATCTCCCCCAGTTTCATTCCGAGCCCGGCAGGACGGTGGTGCCAATGCGGCTCGAACCAGCGCAAAGCTTCTTTGTCGTCTTCCGCAAGGACGCACGAAACGCGGGTAGAACGCGGGAAGCGAACTTCTCCACTTTGAGCACCATGGCCTCTCTCTCCGGACCTTGGGAGATTGAATTCGATCCGGCGTGGGGTGGCCCAGCCAAAACCACATTCGACCAATTGGATGACTGGTCAGAGCGTTCGGAAGAAGGCATCCGCTACTACAGCGGAACGGCAACCTATCGAAAGACCTTTGATCTTCCCCAGGGAGTTCGAGAACCTCTCTACCTCGATCTGGGAATGGTGAAAAACGTGGCACAGGTACGGCTCAATGGCAAAGATCTGGGTGTGGTGTGGACTGCGCCATGGCGGGTCGCGATCGGCGAGGCGGTGCGAGAGAAAGGAAACGTGCTCGAAATCGAGGTTGTGAATCTATGGCCCAACCGGCTGATTGGAGACGCCAGGCTACCAAAGGAGCAGCGCCGCACCGTGACCAACGTGCATACCTACGATGCTGTCTTGTCCAAGGTTCAGCTACCCAGAGATATCGGTTCTTTCTTCTGTCCGGTGTGCGAAGAGCGAAGAAAGACAGGGAAAGAAGCAGAGTTGCTGCCTTCAGGTCTCCTTGGCCCCGTGACACTGCAGCGCCAGGTATGAGGAGGTATGGCTCTTCATCGGCGCTGACTAAGCTTTCGCTTACGATGCTTCACACTTCCTTTCAGTTTCTCGAACCACTGAGGACAGATGTCCGAAATATCCGATTTAATAAAGTTTATGTGCGGCCGGGCTACCCTCGCAAAGCGGGACTGCAACAAAAGGCGGACGTGGCAATCGCTGATTCCCTGCGCAAAGGCGGCCCTCTCGTCAACGAGATCATTCCCACCCAGGCATCTCATGGAGGTCAGATTGAATAAGTATTTCTCACGATTCCAAAGCGTCGTCGGCGCCTTGAAATATTCGCTTTCTATAACGGCACTCATCATCGGGCTTCTGCCGGCAGTAGGACTCTCGCAGAGTTTCACCATTCAGCAGGCCTTGAGCGCGCCGTATGACGGGGTCCTTACTGCCGCCCCGGCAAAGGGACGCCTGGCGTGGGTGGCGGAACTCGAAGGCCGCAGAAACATCTGGCTCGCCGAGCCCAATGCGGATGGGAAAGGCTACTCCTCGCGGCAACTGACGCATTACACCGAGGACGACGGCCAGGAGTTGAGCGCACTAACCTGGACGCCGGATGGCGCCAACATAGTGTATGTTCGGGGCGACGATGCGCAGGGCCCATTTCACACCGTGCCGAATTCGGCCTGGTTTCCGCTGGGCGCCAAGCAGCAGATTTGGGAGATCAGCGCCGACGGAGGAGAGCCACAGCTCATCGCAGAGGGTAATTCTCCCCAGATTGCACCGAACGGCAAGACGCTGGCCTTTCTGGCCAGAGGCCAGGTGGCGACCATTTCGCTGGGCGTCCAGAATGCAAAGCCTGAACAGGTTCTCCAGATGCACGGCGGGACGCTGTCTCTGCGATGGTCACCCGACAGCTCCAGCATTGCGTTTGTGAGCTACCGGGGCGATCACAGTTTTGTCGCCGTCTACTCGGTTGCGGAGAAATCTCTCAACTATCTCGACCCTTCAACTGATGTCGATTTCAGCTTTGACTGGTCGCCGGATTCAAAGCGCATCGCGCTCTTGCGCGTTCCATACGCCAGGCCCGGGCTATGGTTTCAAGCGCGTCGCACGGCACAACCATGGTCGATTCGCGTGGCGGACGTCGCCACCGGCCAGGGCCACGAAGTGTGGCGCGCAGCCGATGGCGTCGGAAGCGCGTATCAACCAACCGAATCTGCAGACCAGTTGTACTGGGTCGCGGGCGATCGGATCGTGTTCCCGTGGGAACGCGACGGTTGGCTGCATTTTTATTCGGTGCCGGTTGCTGGCGGAACGGCTTCGCTGCTGACCCCGGGCGAATTTGAAGTGCAGCATGTGAATCTGAGCTTCGACCGCAAGACACTGGTCTTCGATTCGAACCAGGGTGATATCGACAGAAGGCACGTATGGAAGCTGAACTTTGCTGACAATGTTTCCACCGCCGCCCCCGATGCCGTTACCAGCGGCAGCGGAATAGAAACGCAGCCGGTTGTCGCAAGCGACAATACATCCGTAGCAGTGCTGCGCTCCAACGCGCATTTCCCCACGCGCGCGGCAATCGCGAAAGATGGCCGCTTCCTCGATCTCGCCCCTCAGACCATTCCTCCGGACTTCCCGGGGGCTCGATTTGTAGAACCGCAACAGGTGATCTTTCCAGCCTCCGATGGGCTTGCGATTCACGGCCAGCTGTATCTGCCTTCGGGGCTGAAACCCGGTGAACGCCACCCCGCAGTGGTGTTTTTTCATGGTGGCAGCCGGCGGCAAATGCTCCTCGGTTTCCAGTGGATAAAGTACTACTCCGATGCCTATGCCATGGATCAGTATCTTGTGAGCAAGGGATACATCGTGCTCAGCGTGAACTATCGCAGTGGTCTTGGGTACGGGCTCAACTTTCGTGAGGCATTGAATTTTGGGCCCAGCGGCGCCAGCGAATTCAACGACGTGACAGGCGCAGGACTGTATCTGAAAAGCCGCACCGATGTGGATGGCAAACGAATTGGTGTTTGGGGCGGCAGCTATGGCGGCCTCCTCACGGCGCTAGCCCTGGCGCGCTCCTCAGACGTGTTCGCGGCCGGAGTTGATTTTTCCGGGGTCGCCGACTGGAACAACATCATGCATACGCTCTCGCCTGGTTACAACCCCATTGACGATCCCAAGCAAGCGCAGACTGCCTATTTGTCTTCCCCGATTGCGTCGGTATCAATATGGCAGTCCCCGGTGCTGCTGATTCAGGGTGACGAAGATCAAGATGTGCCGTTTTCCGAAACGGTGAACCTGGCTACAGCTCTTCGCAAGCAACGGGTCGATGTCGAAGAGCTCGTCTTTCCAGATGAGTTGCACCAGATCCTGCTGAGGCGAAACTGGATTCGCGCCTATTCGGCAATGGAGGATTTTCTTGACAGGAAGTTGGCCAAGGGGCAATAGGGATAGGGTGGTCGCTGCAGATAATTCCCGTCCGGCTTTTTTAGTTCCCCAGCGGCATTTCTGACCCGCCGTGTATGAAACCTTGGGTATCCCATCCATCGAGCGTCTTTTGCTCGATGGGTGGGATACCACAAAGGCCAGCCTCAGGTAATTCCCGTCCGGCTTCTTTTTAGGGAGATGGTATGACAATTGGTCGCTTTACGCCGATCGTGGTCTGCATGATCGCGGTGATCGCTTTAGCAGTTGGCGCACCAGTGGCGGCGCAGACTTCAACGGCGCCAACCACGCAGAGTGCGCCTGCAACTTCGAGCCGGCCGTCTACGCCGGCAAATTCGCAGGACGCGTATACACTGCCCCCGGACATATTGGCCAAAGCAGTCGCACTCGGTCGCATCCGCAACTTTGAAAATCTTGCTGGGTCGGTGTGGGGAATCTTATTCCTTTGGATCCTGCTGGCCACGCGCGGTTGGCGAAAACGCGCACATTGGGAATGGCAACTGCCGGCATCAGCCCAATTCGTATCCGCTATCAAGCTGACAGATGATAGTCTCCCTTATCGTTCACTACTGGGGACAGCAAGCTTCACCTCAGATTTCTTAGTCACTTGTAAGGAAAAACGATTATTCGCTCAAGTGGAATGTTGACGTCTACCGTGACAGTTGCGCTTTTGCCCTTGTAAATTATTGATTTGATTATAATTTGTTACACAAAGAAGCATCCAAAATCATCGACAAACACATCCCGGCACTGTCGTCCGTACCGTCAAAATGCGGTCCCGCGCCTCTACTCAGCCGACGTCAGAATCAAGCTGAAATCAACTCGCCTATCTCCACGGCGCACGCATGGAAATGGCACGGCCTATAATGCTCGTGATCCCAAATGCCGAACCTCGAACTGCGTTTTTCTCCATCTGCGCCCCGCAAAAAGGACTTTCGTATAGGGATTCTTGGAAGCGGGTTCATCGTCAACGATTGCCACCTCGTCAGCTATCGCCGTTGCGGATTCAATCCGGTTGCTATTGCATCCCGCATTCAAGAGAACGCGGCTCGCGTGGCGGCTCGTCACTCGATTCCCCGCGTCTATGACAGCTACGAGGAGCTCATCGACGATCCGGCGATCGAGGTCCTGGACATCGCCGTTCCTCCGCAGCATCAGCTTGCATTGATTCGCGCCGCCTGCGCCCGCGCTACCGTGAAAGGCATCCTGGCGCAGAAGCCGCTGGCCCTGAGCTACCGGGAAGCTGAAGAGGCCGTGCGCTGCTGCGAGCAGGCGGGTATCCAACTCGCGGTAAACCAGAATATGCGCTACGATCCGTCGGTTTACGCCGCAAATACACTTCTCAGCGAAGGTTATTTTGGATCTCCTGTTTTTGCCACTATCGATATGCGAGCGGTCCCGCATTGGCAGCCATGGCAAACTGAGATCGGTTCCGCGACGCTCTGGATCATGTCGATTCATCACCTCGATTGCATGCGCTCGTGGTTCGGCGACCCGGAACGGGTGTTTTCGAGCACCCGCCCCGATCCCCGTACCGCATTTCCGCATACCGACGGAATCTGCACAACGATCCTCGAATACGATAGCGGCCTTCGTTGCGTGATCACTGACGACGTGTGGTGTGGTCCCGTAAAGGAAGGCTGCCCAGGTGACGTTCGCATCGAGTTCCGTATTGAAGGCATGGATGGCCTTGCGGTAGGGGACATCGGCTGGTGCAAAGACCCTTTAACAACGCCGTCGACTCTGCGCTTCGCCCGCAAGGGCGACGCCAGCTTTCATCACTTCTGTCCGGCGGAAAGCTGGTTCCCTGACGCATTCGGCGCAACCATGGGCCAGTTGCTCATCGCCGTGGAAACTGGCCAGGCTCCTGCAATCAGCGGCAGGGATAATCTACAGAGCATCGCATTGGTCGAGGCCGCTGCCCTCAGCGCCGCGGAACACCGTATGGTATCTCTGCGGGAGATAACACACACCAGTTCCAGCAAAGGAGATCTATGAAACTTGGCATCATTAACAGCGCCTTCGCACAGGTTGGAATGGACACTGCCACCGGCCTGAAGCACATTGCACGGATCGGATTCGACTGCGTGGATATCTTCACCGAAGCAATGACGATCTCTGACGCGGAGAAGCATGCCATCGCGGCTACCTGCGAAAGAGAAGACCTTCCCATCATGTCACTGCCGGTTGTGGCAACCGGACTGATCGACTTCAACGATCCAGTGCGCGATTTCCACGTGACTCGCTGCAAGCGCTTCATCGACCTTGCAGCTGAGTTCGGAGCAAGGAATGTCCTGCTGGTGCTGGGCGAGTACTTGTGGCAACGCGAAGTCATCTCGCCCGAGGCTCAATGGGGCTGGGCGATTGAGACTTGCCGCATCCTGGGCGACTACGCCGATGAAAAGAACCTGGATATTGCGCTTGAGCTCGAGCCATTTCGCATGAGCGTTCTCAACAGCGTCGGCGAGATGGTGCGCTTCGTAGACGAGTGCGCTCACCCTCGCGTGCGCGCCAACATCGATATCAGCCATTGCGTGCTCTCCGACAGCGGCCCGGATTCACTCCTGCGCTTGAGAGGCAAGGCAATCCATGTTCACATCAGCGATTGCGACGGAAAAGTGCACGGCGATCTTCCGCCGGGCAGAGGCATCGTGAAATTCGGCCCTTATCTCCAGGCCATCAAGGAACTGGGTATCGATGGGGTAGTTTCCATCGAATTGGAATACTCGCCCGATCCCGCGCGTATTGTCGAATGGGTCGAAGAGGCCTACCGGGAAACCAGCCGCTTGATGGACCTGGCCAGTTTGCGCGAATAAGAGAATAGCTTGTGCCTAGTCAGCCCGGCCTCACCAGCCGAAGACGGTGGTGAGATACTCCCTGCTTCGCTTCCAATCCTCGGCCAGGGGATACTTCGGCACAAAATTTGCTGGGAAAGCCAGCTCAATTGCGGCGCGGCCTCTGAAGTCGACGCTTCTGAGGGCCTTCGCAATGCCGGGAAAGTCGGTTACACCCTGGCCCAGATACTCGGTCCAGTTTCCGTCCTGGTACTGATCGCGAAGATGCATATATACCATCTGGTGTCCGTAGGTCTCGATGAACCATATCGGATCGACTCCGGCCCGGATCAGCCAATTGAGATCGGGCCCCAGCTTTATGTCGGGAATCCGCGCAAGCGTTCCCTTCAGGTCGTGCATCCCGTTTCCCACTTCGTACGTGTGATTGTGCAGGTTGGCTACAACACCGTTATCGCCGCAAATGGCCTGGATTTTTCTTAGCAGTTGAGCCTGCGCGTCCAGTTCGGCTTCTGTTTTTGGCCTGCCTGCATCGCCCACCGAGATTCCGAGGGTCTTTCCATTGAGCTGGCCTAGGCGCTTTACCACAAGGGTTACATCGGCCAGAATCTCCGCGTGTTTCGTGGCGTCCCACATGGCCGCTCCGTACGAAGCGCCGGTGACCGGCACGTTGTATTGTTTCGCCAGCCGGCTCAGATGCTCTACTGCATCGTCGTGCCGCAGAACTACCTCCATCAGTTCAACGCCGTCCAGTCCCGCCACGTGCAAATCGCTGAAGGCTTTCTCCAGCGACGGGGTTGCATCCCAGTTCGGCGGAAAAGCACTGGCGTAGACCCAGATATGAGCACTGATCTTCGGTTTGAAGGGCGCAAGGTCTTCGGCCGGAATCTGCTGCACGAACCTCAGTGGGAGGAGCACTCCGCCCAGGCACAACGTAGATTTGCGGAAAAAAACTCTGCGAGAGAGAAAACCGGATGCTTTCATTGAATCCTCACTTTCTGTTGCGCCACTGCAAGCAGCGACTTTGGAATTCACATGCTTTATATCACTTCAACACTGTCCGAGGGATGCAGGTGTTCCTGAATTGAGATCGTCAGGCCATTCCGCAAGGAACGAGTGCGCTGCTGCTGTGTATCCGGCTGCCTTCAAAATCGCGGCGTGATAACCCCATCCTGCCAATAGAGGGCGTCGGACCTGCTTCAGTTCCGCTGCTATGGCCTGTAACGTCTTCAGCCTTGCGAACCAAGGCAAACCATGTTTTAAGAGAAGACCAGAGATTGTTAGATCGGCGACGCGATGAAACAGGAGCAGTTCTACGTCGCTGCGTCACGCGGACGAATTGAAATCTCGATCATCACTTCCGATGTTGACCGCTTGCGCGAATCATTGGGCGTTTCCTCGGCACGCCCGTCGGCTACTGAACTGGCTCGCGAGAAAGACAATACGAACCCATGGCGAATGGGAGCCGCAAGCGGCGTAGCTTGGTTGTCGGAAGTCTGGAGCAGTATCCAAACGAAGCAGCGGCGAAGCGGGCTGTTGCATCGCTTCTGGTAAACATCAACGCAGAGAGTCCACGGTTCACCCTTGAAGCAGTCAGCGTTCAAACGCTTGTCGAACACTACCGCGAAAAGAAACTGGGCGAGGGCTCGAACAAAACCTTCGCGACATGCGAAACTATCAGGGCTACTTCAGAAAATGGATTCTGCCTCGTTGGGGAAACTATCGACTGAAGGATGTCAAATCGGTTGCCGTTGAAGAGTGGCTCCGTTCGTTGCAGCTCTCCAATGGCAGCAAGGCAAAAATCAGTAACATCATGCACGCTGTCTTCAATCACGCGGTTCGGTGGGAATGGCACGACCGGAATCCCATTTCGCATGTGCGACAAAGTGCGAAGCGGATGAGCATTCCCACAGTGTTGACGCTTGCCGAAGTAGAGGAGCTGCTCATCTATCTTGAGGAACCGACGCACACCGCAGTTCTGGTGGACGTAATGACTGGGCTGCGGGTTGGCGAACTGCTTGCTCTCAAGTGGCAGGACATCGACTTCGAGAGATTCGAGGTCCTTGTCACGCGGTCGATCTCACTCCAGCATGTTGGAGAGTGCAAGACGGAGGCATCGCGCAAGCCGGTTCCGTTGGATACACGATTGGCAGAGGCGCTTTGGCGTTGGCGTGGGATGTGCGCCTACCCTCAACCGGTGGATTGGGTATTTGCCAGTCCTCATGCGGATGGGAAACAGCCCTATTGGCCGAGTACTCTCAATCGCTGGCATCTGCAACCCGCAGTGAAACAAGCAGGCATTCAGGGCCGGATCAGTTGGCACACTTTCCGGCGTACCTATGCGACTCTTCTCAAGGCCAACGAGGAAGATGTCAAAACGGTGCAGGAATTGTTGCGGCACGCGAACAGCCTGGTAACGATGAATCTCCACGCTCAAGCGGTCACGGAAGTGAAGCGGAATGCGCAGAGCAGACTGGTCGGCATGTTGCTCGACGGCAACGAACACAACGAGAGCACAACTGCTATTGGAGCAAAACGGACGTACGATAAAATCGTTCAACAGCGTAAACTGTTGAATTGATTGGCGTCCCCGACGGGATTTGAACCCGTGTTATCGCCGTGAAAGCGGGTCTAGGTCCAAATTGCAGGTTTTGGCTGCGTGGAGCAAGATTGGGCAATCGCCAACACTGGCGCGGGGACTCTGCCATTTTGACAATTGCAAGGTTTGCTCCTGGTTGCTGCGTTTGGCGGCCAAATTGTCACGATAGCGTCACGGAGATTGTCTCTTTTCGCGCGCGAGCGCACATGTGCGCGTATTGCTCTCTAAGCTCGTCTCCCCGACTCTCTCGCGCGCGGGCATGTGTGCGCGATGCGTGTCAAAGTTCAGCCAATTTTCAATTGAAGTGTTTTGGTTCCTTATATTTCTCTCCAAAATGTACAGATCGAAAAGCCTGGACAATGCTCCCTCCGCGCGGGCGCGCACCACGCGATTAGATGACGGCCTGTTTAGGTCGGATAATCACGAATAAATAACGCCCTATTGCCAATCATGCCCAATGCTTGCGAATGGTGCGGGATTACTCTCAGAATCGCTACACGCCGATGCGTGTTATCCTCCCGATATCTTCCATTCAATGAAAGTGAGCCTATGCCAAATCCATTGGACCCTAGGGCCAAGCAACTCGTCGAAAAGGCTCTTGAGGAGCTAAAAAGACGGCATGTTACGAACGACCTTTGCCCCCGTTGTGGGACCTCCAATTGGAGTGTCGATCCAATCGCAATCAACGTGATTCCGATGCTCGGCGTCCCGGCAAGTTTGGTAAGCTCTTATTTTCCCAGCCAAATCGCTCTCCTGCAGATCGTATGCAAGAACTGCGGATACACGATGTTTCACAATCTTTCTGCACTTGGCTTGGCGGAGTTTCAAAACCATGAATGACACCGCCGTCACACCCGCTCGTGAACCTGCTCGCTTTGAAGCAGCGAGCCTATACGTGCTAGAACGCCCCGCCGAGAGTATGGCAACCCTGACTGAAATGGAGTTTCGCATACTTGCTGATGGTGATCTGAATGAAGCGAAATCGGGCATGGCTTCCTGCTTCGGCATCTCAGCGAGTGCCGCAATTGGTGGAATTGGCCTGCTTGCGACAATCAATTGGGGAGATGCCTTCCAAAAAGCCAATTGGCTTCCGTTCGTTTGGACTGGCATAATGGTATCAATGGCGATTGCAACGTTTGCATGTGGGATTGTGTACTGGCGGCGATATGGCAAAACAAGGAATAGTTCCGCGTATTCCAGCTTGATGAAACGTCTGCGCGAAGGATTTCCCGAGACTAACACTACGAGTTGAAGCCCGCTAGCGATATATCAATTCTTCCAGTTCTTTGCACTCCCGCAGCAACTCCTGAAAGTGCGCCATTTCTTGCCGGGCCTCTGCGGAAAATCGGCCATGCTTCCAGCGCGCCTGCTTTGAACGTGCCAGTCCCGCTGCCGTCCTTGGCCCCGTTGAGAGGCCGCCGTGCATCCGGCATCGCTTCTTGCCCCGCACGGCTGGACAGCCGCAGGAAGTGCCTTTGCGCGTGCGTGCGCCGCATCGTGGCGAGCTGGCAGGGTTCCCTTGAGGATTAGCATTGTTTAGCCAGCCGCGCCGCTTTGCATGGGGTTCATTCGCGGTTTTGCTCTGCATCCCCACCCCCCACCCCCCGATTGACTGTCCCCACAATGGCCTGACCGCCCGACTGAACGGTGACGTGCTCCACCGTCACTTTTTGCTGGCCGCCGCCGCGATAGGTCCTCAGGCACTCCGCCATCGTCGCGAACGTCCGAAGGGTCCTTGCTATGCGGTTCACGTTGGAATCCACTCCTATCGGTGTCTGGTCGCTGAACATCGCACGCCGCATGAACTCCATGCCCTGGCTGTGTAGCGCGACCAATTGCGAGCAAAGCATAACTTCCATCCCGTCTCGCGGTGCGAGGGCTGCAACACCATCAAGCGCAAGGTTCAGCAACAGCGGTTCATCGCATTTTCCCTTGGATTGAGGCAGGGCGCTAGCAACTTGGGCCCAGCGGTGATTGTCGAGCGGTGTGTTGTCCGGTCCGGCTGGCGTGCTTGAGCCCAGAAAAGTTTGTGTGGCTCTGGCCGACCCGGCTTCTGTGATAGTCAGCTGGCCGCGCTCGTTCTTGGAGATGTGCATAGGGTCGGACACTGGAGCGGCGCTGGCTGGCGTCAACTCTGGCTTATCCTTCGCCGCCGTCTGCGGCGAAAGTGCCTTGCGCTGTCGAACTGCTTTCTGTGTGTGCTGCTTCTCCATGCCTCTATTGTGTTCGGATTGTTGCCGACCTGCAACCCGCCGATATTTTCGCAGCGCGGGCAATTGGCGCGATATGCTATGCCTGAGCCGGATAGCTGCTGATTGGCCGTCAGCGGCAACAAAGCGGGACGCCTTCCCGTCCCGCCTTCCTAGTGAATGGAAGAATTGAAAAGGCTATCGAAAGGCATACTTCGTCCGCCACTATGCCAGCCATAATCGCGTTGCAACAAGATCATCCCGGAAAATCAGCCCGGACACCAGCATGGTTCCTTCAACCTCTCCAATGAGAAAGCCCAGCTCTCCCAAAAGCCGCTCAAATGTCTCCCCGGCGCATGGGACGCCATTCTGGGCAATCTCCCATTCGCAATAGGCAAGATGGAGCGCGGCCACGCCTCCAAACGCACGCGGGTGACGCGCACAGGCGAAAGCCAGCCAACGCGCGAACGGCTCTCGCCACTCCGCCGGATCGTGCGGCGGGATGCGGTTCGGCTCCGATGATCTTTCGCAAACGGTCGGAGTCGGAACTGACAAAACTGACAGAATCGGTTTTGGCGGTTTTGGCGGTTCACACTCCGGGCTTTTTTCGCGGCTCCCTGGTGCACTCCAATCTCGCCAGCGTCTAGTTGCCAGCATGTTTCCTCCCGATTCGCGGATTGATGAGATAGGTTTCGCTGGGCCTGCCGGGACTCTTATCGCTCCCAGCGGCTTCCTCCCGGACCCAGCCGTATTCAATCAGCACCAGCAATGCGCCACGCGCCGCGTCCGGCGAGTCGAGCAGGTTCCACCCGTTCCGATAAACGTCTCGCACGGTGAACACGCCTTCCTCGCGTTTCCAGCCTCTCGCCAGCCGTCTACTCAGCGCGGTGGCGGCATGATGCGCGGGCCGTGCCTGGGAAGCATATACGCGACGCGCGTGTGTTTCCAGATAGTCGCACCAGTCACAGGCCAGTCGCGTTTGCGAAAGCGGGACGCATTCCAAGCATCCATCGGCAACGGCAAACAGCAAGGCAAGGGATGGCATCAATTTCCGATACTTCGCAAGGTGCGCTTGAATGGCTGGTGAATTCTCCTCGCCCCGGTTCCGACTCTCTAGGTCCGTGTTCCATTGTTTAAAAAGTATCTGGGCTGGAGCATCAAATTGCAGTTGGAGTGGGTTTATTGCGTCCATCGCGGCAATCCGACGATAGACCCTCGCCGCGTGCTCCAGTGCATACGCGTCAGGCTTGCGGTCGATGTATTCCCAGCCCGGCGGTACATCGGGCCACACCAGCAATTGGAACCGCTGCATCAGCCCGTCATTGCCCGTACCATCCCGGAGCGCATCGGCCAGATATGGCCGCAAGCGGGCGGGCTGGATTCCGCCGAATAGTGAAACGCAAGCATGTGGAACGTGAACACTCCCGCGTCCAATCCGGTCGATAGTGAAGGCCGAATCTCCGTTCCAAGACTCAAGGTAAAAGGCTCGCTCCTGTTCGCGCCCTTGCCTCTCCAGCCCGGCCAGCCAGCCAGTCAGTTCATCCCGGAGCACAAACAGGCCCGCCGGATTCTCGCACAAGATGCAATGCAGACTCTCAAAAGTTGCATCGCTCGTGATCAGACGCCGAAGCGCGGGCGTTACGAGTGAGGAGACTGGCTTTGCTGGCCGCTCTCCACTTCTCTTCGCCGCTGTCTGGTACTGTGCGCGCCATGCCTTCTCTTCCTCTTCCTGTAGCTCCAGAGCGGCGGCATAGGTCCGCTGCCCGGCTTCATACAGCTCTCGCCATTCTTTCTCGATTGCGCGCACCGGTTGAGTCATGCACGCAATCACCGGGGATTTGAGCATCCCTGGTGGTGCTACGATTCCGCCCCATAGGTTTGGCACCACGATCCATGAATCATCATTCCGTTTGGGCTGAATCATGGCGCGCCGGTTTGTCACTCCCGCCAATGTCGCAATTGCTGCCACGGCGGGAAAGTCCATAGGCACTTGCATACGCTCGGCAACGTCTTTCACGAGCGGGCGGAAAGATTCCGGCATCAACTCCAAATCAAATTGCGCCACATCGGGCAAGGCATCCTGCAATGGCTCCGGCTCCGGCCAGCCATCTTGCATCGGTGGTATCCCAAGCATTTCCGCAATCTCAGGTCCCGTCTCTTCCGCCGTGACGCCTGCCAGCGGATCGCTCTCTGGAAACACATCGCCCGACTCAAACAATGCGGATTGTGCGTTCATTCTCCGAACCTCAATTTTGGGCAAATCCGGCGCAAGCATTCGTCCGCTTCCGCCTCCCGGTGTTTTTCGCAAGCCTGGTGGAAGAGCCTAGAAAGCTCCGTGCCTTCCGCCTCCGGTGTCCGCGCCAGCTTTTCGCCCAGCTTGTTCACAATTGCTTCCGATCGGCGCGCGCGGTCAAAGGCTGCGATTCGTTCCTTGCGCTCTTCCCGCGCCTTTCGCTCCCGTTCTTCCCGTGCGATTCCAAGCGCGATTCGCTCGGCTGGTGCGAGCGCCACATTCCCCGCGAACAATTCGCGCGCACTCAAGCCCAGCGCGGCGGCAATCGCCAAGTGGGAGCAGCCTGCAAAACAGTGCAGCAAGACACGCCCATCGTTTCCCGCCCGGATGCTGAGACTCGGAGAGCGGTCCTGATGCGCTGGGCAATGTGCCTGCCACTTCCCCGGCCTGGTGCGGCGAGCTTCCACCAGAGCGGCAAAGGCTTCCGCTGTCATTGCCGCTCAAGCCTGGGTCGTGTGTTCTCCGCAATCACGCGCCGAATCTCGGCAATGGGGATTAGTAATTTCGCTCCCAGCTTTACGCTGGCGATTTTGCCATCGTAGGCATCGCGTCGCCAGCTCCACCGGCTCCGCCCGGTCATCGTCTCCGCGCCCTGCACGCTCACATATTCCGGTTCTACTTTTGCAATGACAGCCATCAAAAAATCCTCCTATACCTGTCCAGCTTAACTAAAATCGCGTTATACTAATCCTTACTAATGGTCTTACATCGATCCAATTTCGAGATTCCCGCGCGATTCAGCTTTCGCCCATTCAATGCGCGCTGGGAAATCTGCACTGCAGAATTAGTGGACTGGTGCGAGAAACCCAAACCCTTGACCGGCGGAATGGTCAAGCCGATTACTGACCAACGGTCGGAGCGCGAGAGTGTCGAAGTTCGCATTGAAGTGCAGGACTATTTCAGCACCTCTGGAATGCTCACTGCATTGGGCCTTAGACCTCATCTCGCGCACACGGTTGAGATGGACCGGGATGATATTCCTCACGACCTGTTGGCGGCCCATGAGAATCGCCAAACATCGCCGGACATTTCGGGGCGGTCGTTCCCAGTTCTAGTTTGTTCGCAGCCGGAATTCAAAACGCTTTTCCCGTTCACGTTGTTGAAACCGGGAGATTCTCCCAAGAATGCGTGGGTCATGCGAGACGAGTTCCTGAATCATTTGGGCGATTCCGATGATTTCGAGTGGCTTTCGGGTCTGCGGAAGTTCCTGAATCGGTGGGGTCTTTGGAAACCTGAATATGGATTCCATGTTCGCTGGTTGAGCATGGGTACAGAACCACCGGGATTCGTGCTGGCGTTTCCCCACTTGCTCCGGGAAAAGCGCGATGAGTACAGAAAGGCTTTGGATCGTAAACGCGCGCGCAAATGGTTGAGCACTGCGCGCCCTCTGAGTTTCACCACAATAGACGAACCGCCCTATTTTCTGGTGGAGCGGTTCTACTGTGAGGAGGCAATTCAGGCCACGATTACGATTGACCATCTCGCAGGGAGACGATTCGGGTTTTGCAAACGCTGCGGGGAGCAGTTTGAGCAAGAGACAGAACACAAAAAGAGCTATTGTTCGCGCCGCTGCATTCAGGCGGCTGGCGTGAAACGCTGGCGTGAAAAGCAGCGGAAGCCGGAATGGACCGCTGCCAAGATTGCAAAGTTACTCAGCCAGAAGGGAGCAAAACGCAATGCCAAAAGCTAGAGTGTGGGATGGGGTTTATCAGCGTCCAGATTCACCGTTCTGGTGGTGCTCTTACAATGATGCGGACGGCAAGCGCGCACGTCGCAAGCTACCCGGAGCGCACACGCGGACTCAAGCCGTGAATATGCTCGACGCGATCCGCGTGAAAGAGGAAAAGGCCCGCACGCTCGGAGTCCGGCCCGCTTCAGAAATCACCTTGGATGCTCTTTTCGAGCGTTACAAGAAGCACCAGAAGGCGCGCATACGTCCGACTACCTTTGAACGGCTGGGCGGCATCCTGGGCACTCTCAAGGCCCGTCTACCGGAGCAAGCGAAGGAAATCACAAAGCGCACCGTTGGCGAATACATTGAAACGCGGTCCGGCTCAGACGAAATGAAACCGGCAACGGTGGCAAAGGAAATCAGCGTATTGAAGCATTGCCTTCGTCTTGCTGTCGAATGGGGCGAATTGAATCAGAATCCGGCGGCTGGTGCGCGCTTGCCGCAACTCCCGCAAGGGCGGACACGCTATCTCACACCGGGCGAATTGAAAGCGGCTCTCGAATTGGCTCCCGATTGGCTCCGCGCGCCGATGGCCTTTGCAGCCTGCACCGGAGTCCGGCGCGGGGAAATGCTCTCGCTTCGCTGGATGGATGTGGACGTTAAGAACCGGCGGCTCTATCTTCGCGAAACAAAGAACGGCGCATTGCGCATTCTGCCCATCCCTGAGTCTGCTTTGACCGTGCTTCGCTCTCTACCGGAAGGCAAGGCTGGTGATCCCGTCTTTGCCGGAGTGAACCCGGCGCATCTGTCGGTCTACACCAAGCGCGTTTTTAAGCGGCTTGGCATCCTGGACGCCAGCTTTCACACGCTGCGCCACACGGCGGCATCGTGGATGGTTCAGCAAGGCGTAGACCTGTACGCTGTAGGCCAGATTCTAGGCCACTAGACGCCACGCATGACCCAAAGGTATGCTCACCTATCCCCGGAGTACATGGCGGGCGCAGTGGGCAAGCTAGACGGCATCATGGGCGGGATGCTGCCAGCGCCCGCCGGGAGCGCGGCCTAGTGTTGGCCCGGTTGGTGGGAATGCTCTTTCAACGTGACAAATTCGGGGAATAGCATCACCAATTTGCCACCATTGAAGTTCATGTACAGATAGGCTGAGTCGAACGCTCCATGGTCTGCCAACAGGCATTGATGGGCCTGCATTGCAGCATCCTCCAAACGTGTGCTCCTGCCCTTATATGGAGTGTTGTGCATCATGCCTCTGATCCCGTAGTGTGCTAATAGCGCGAAATGCGTAATGTTCTGAGTGCGGTGAATGTTCTGATACTTAGCCGTCTTATCCTCTATCCGTGAGACTAAAGCGTCAACTGCCCATTGCGGATCGTAAGCGCCCCCAACTGGTTCAAAGTCGATCCATCTCTTACCCGGCCCGTAAAGCGCCTGGCCACTCGGTAATGTGAAATTGTATGGCGGTCCATAAAGAGTAATTGAATGACAATATCTGGCAAGCGACGGATACGCGGATAAATCCCGCACCGGCCAGCTCCCAGTTGGATCGTCTGATGTCCATCGAGACGCGAATTCTGCAACAAATCGATAGATTTCGTTAACGTAACTCTTTCTATCTCGGACTCGGAAGGGAACGTCAAGGCGATCACAGATTACAACGCGAATGATTGGACTTGGGCAACTGGCACGTTCGCTCGCTATTGCCCCCAGAAGCCCCATCCGCGAATTTACGTTACTGATTGAAGTAGTCGTTTGGCTCTCATTCAACCATTCGGTCAATTCAAGTCCGAAGCGTTCTCCGCTTACGGACGTGCCGACAAAGTCTGGCGGGTTCGCTCCCGGTTCCCACTGCAAGTTTTCGGACAAGAACCCCGGATAGACATTCAACAGGGAATCGATTACCTCTCTCTCGGCTTCTGAAGCGGCTGTCATCGCGGTCGGTCGTATCCTAATTTGGGTTTTGGGGCTAATCGGAATACTCCTCCTCGTTGTCTTTCTTGGGTTCGAATCGCTTAGTCGCGGGGTCGTATTTGCGATGAATTCCGGTAGCTCGGGGAATGTCCAAATTGTCTCTGTACCAAATGGTGCCCAACAGGAATATGGAGTGCGACGATGCACCGCTGTAGTACTCTACCCATCGCGCGTCGTTGGGAATCCTGGTATCCAAGCCGAATTGGATATTCTCCCTTTCTCCGGGCTGCAATGTTCGCTCACTAATTCCAGTGTGTGTGCTCTCCTTTAATTCAATTTCCTCTTTAAGGTCAGTGAGTCGAGCGGAAAGAAGGTAAACATCTCCTTCAACAATGTGCGCTGGGGAGCCTCCGATATTCGCTATTTGAAAGGCCACTACGCATCGGACCGGTTTGCTGATTAAGTCGCCTATTTCGTCACTGAAACTTTTGACGATTGCGTTGCGAACTATGATCTTTGGGCGGTATTGCAGGATCAAGGTTGTCTTTTCAAGCTCGGAAACGGTCTGCATCTCCGTAAGCTGCCGCTCCATCAGTCCAGCCTGCCGCTCAATTTGCGCGGTCTGCTCTCTCAACTTTCTGAGCGTCCGTGCGGCGTAAAGGACACCGAACCCTCCGACGACGACAAGCAAGTAGTTAGAGAGGACAGCGGCCTTGTCCCATTCGTCCTTGTTGTTTTTCGTGGGTTCTGCATTCTTGCCGTTATCGCTGGCTGCTTGCTCGCGGATGACCAATACTGAGTCGGTTGGCTGATTGCCGGATTGGCCCTCGTTCTTCTTGTCTGCCCCTTGCGCCGACGCTGGGATGCTGCACGCCACGAGTAACAGCGGAAGCACAGAAATGCTGGCTTTCATGCGCAAGATTCTCCCACCACGGGCATGTCACAACAAAGCAAAAAACTGGAATGGCTTTCAAAATGTCACGATAGCGTCACGCTCGCGCACTTCGAGAACCGCAAAAATCTCTAAGCTGTTTGTTTTGTTGGCGTCCCCGACGGGATTTGAACCCGTGTTATCGCCGTGAAAGGGCGGTGTCCTAGGCCGGGCTAGACGACGGGGACGTATTTTGGAGGGCCGGAAACAGCCCGTACACGCCGGACGCGCCCTTATGAAGGCTATCAACTTAGAGGGTGAGTGTCAAAACGCGCGGCTTGGTCTGTGGGCTGGCCATACCCTTACGAATCGGCCAATTTGGTGTTCGATTCACTATTCACTCCGCTCTCCCGATCCAGCCAGCCGCTTTCAATGAGGTTGATAACGCTCGAACCCAGCTCCACGGTTGATCGGCGAAGCGCGGAACCGTGTCCCCTCAATGAGGAAGCGACCCGTGCGTTATCCTCTTGAGAGAATCAGAATGCGACCGCAGAGTGCGGCAGAACGCGGCGCCGGTTTGTGCCGGCCGTCACGCACTGCCGGTTATGGCCATAATTTTTGAGTCGGATGCGCCGGTCGCCGCGTCAGATTGCCAAGAGCCTTTCAAGCAAATTGAGGCATTGGTGTGCGACGGCCCGGCACTGGGCTTCAGCGCAATCCAGGCAAGCGCAACAGAAACCTGACCGCCATCCTGAAGCAAACGGCGCAGAACCACCGGGCAGAAGAAATCTCTCAACAGTCTCAAGAACCGGCAGAGGAAAACTGAGTGGAAATGAGAACGAGTATCCCTAAGGCAGGCTGGTTAATCATTTTGTCTCTGGCGGCAGTCGGATGCCAGAAGAAGGCGCCCGCGCCGGCGGCGGGAGCGGGCATGCAGGCGCTGCCGGTGCAAACCTACGCGGTGGCATTGCAGCCGGTGCCCGAAAGCAGCGAATACGTGGCCACCATCAAGTCGCGGCGCTCGGCCACCATTATGCCGCAGGTAAGCGGGGTTATAACGGCCATCGACGTGACCTCAGGCCAGAACGTGGATGCGGGCCAGGTGATGATGACCATCGACCCGCGCCAGCAACAGGCCATGGTCGATTCGCAGCGCGCCACCGAGCGGCAGAAAAAAGCGGTCTTCGATTACAACGTGACCGAGCTCGATCGCCAGCAGAAACTCTTTGACGCCGGAGTCACCAGCCGCGAAGTCCTTGACCAGGAGAAGCAAGCCTACGCAAACTCCAAGGCCGATTACGCTTCAGCTGTTGAATCGCGCAAAGCGCAGGAGCAGCTGCTCGACTACTACACCATCCGCGCGCCCTTTGCCGGCATCGTGGGCGATATCCCAGTACACCTGGGCGACTACATGAGCCCTTCAAGTTCGCCGCCCAACGTACTCACTACGGTGGACGAATTCAAGAACCTCGAAGCCTATGTCTACATTCCCACCGAGCGTGCCGGCCAAATCCGCAGCGGCCTTGAGGTCGATGTGGAGGATACCAACGGCAAACTGCTGCAGAAGTCGAACGTCGACTTCATCTCGCCGCAGGTGGATTCAACGTTGCAGAGCATCCTGGTAAAGGTGCCCGTGAAGCCCACTCCCGACATTCTGCGTACCATGCAGATGGTCAAGGCCAAGGTCATCTGGAAGACCTCGCCGATGGCGGTTGTTCCGGTGCTCGCCGTCAGCCGCGAGGGCGTGCAGAGCTTTGTCTACGTGGCAAAGCAGAATGCCGGACATTTCTTGGCCGTGCAGGTTCCGGTTACGCTGGGCGACACCGTGGGAAACTCCTATTCCATCACCTCAGGCCTGAGCGCGGGCGACAAAGTGATCGTGTCGGGCACGCAGTTCCTCGTGAATGGAATGCCGGTAATGCCGATGGGCGGCTAAGCCCGGAAAACCGGCTTTCAGCCGTCAGCCATCAGCTTTCAGCATACGAGCGCTGAAGCGATAAACCACGATTGAGCGAACAAGAAAACTGATAGCTGACAGCTGGCTGGAAAGAGAGCACACCTTGTTTGTAGATTTCTTTATTCACAGGCCGGTTTTCGCAACGGTTTGCGCGCTGCTCATCATATTGGCAGGCGCAATCTGCATCCCTACGCTTCCAATCGCCATGTACCCCACGCTGGCGCCGCCCTCCGTCACTGTCACTTCAACCTATATTGGCGCCGACGCCGAGACCGTCGAAAAAGCTGTCACCATTCCGCTTGAAGAGTCCATCAACGGCGTAGAGGGCATGCACTACATCAGCTCCTCCAGCACCAACAGCGGCCTTAGCACCATCACAGTTACCTTCGATACCGGATACAACATCGACATCGGCGCGGTGGATGTTCAGAACCGCGTGGCTGGCGCCCAGGGCCGCCTGCCGGGCGAAGTCATCGCCACTGGCATCACCATCACCAAGGTCAACACCAACTTTGTCTTTGGCGCAGGATTCTTCACGCGCGACGGCCGCTACTCCAATGACTTCATCTCCAATTACGTTGATGTCTACGTAAAAGACGCGCTCAAGCGGGTTCCCGGCGTGGGCGATGTGATGATCTTTAACGAGCGCAAGTATGCCATGCGTGTCTGGCTCGATCCATCGAAACTGGCTGCGCGCAGCCTCACTGCCACCGATGTGGTAAATGCGCTCAGCGAGCAGAATGTCGAGATTCCGGCAGGCCAGCTTGGCCAGTCGCCCGCGGGCCCAGGGCAGCAGTTCCAGATTCCAGTGCGCGTCATCGGGCGGCTCACCAGCCCCGAAGAATTCGACAACCTCATCGTCAAGAACTCCCCCAACGGCCTGGTGCTGCTCAAGGACGTGGGGCACTCCGAGGTGGGAGCTGAAGACTACAGCGTAGCGCTCAAATACTCGGGCCACGAAGCCGTGGGATTCGGCGTAATCCAGCTTTCAAACGCCAATGCGCTGCAAGTGGACAAAGCTGCCAAAGCAGCTCTTCAGCAACTGTCAAAATCTTTCCCTCCCGGCCTTGAGTACGCTATCGCCTTCGATTCAACCACCGCCGTCGGCGAGTCCATCCGCGAAGTGCTGTACACCCTCGGCGAAGCGGTCATCATCGTAATCGCCGTCATCTTCTTATTTCTTCTCGACTGGCGCGCCACCATCATCCCCGCCGTCACCATTCCGGTGTCGCTCATCGGCACCTTTGCCTTTATCAAGGCCTTCGGCTTCAGCATCAATTCACTTACGCTCTTCGGAATCACGCTTGCCACCGGCCTGGTGGTCGACGACGCCATCGTGGTGATTGAGAACGTCCAGCGCCACATTCACCTTGAGCACTCCGAACCTCACCTGGCCACCTCGCGAGCCATGCGCGAGGTCACTAGCGCGGTCATCGCCACGTCGCTGGTGCTCATCGCCGTATTTGTGCCGGTTTCGTTCTTCCCCGGCACCACCGGAATTCTCTATCGCCAGTTCTCGCTCACTATCGCCTTCTCCATCGCCATCTCGGCCTTCAATGCGCTCACACTCTCGCCGGCGCTCTCGGCGATCCTGCTGCGCGGCGAAGAAGCGCGAACCCATCAGCTCGACTTTCTCCATATCGGTTTTGTATCGCGAGCCTTCGCGGCCTTCATTCACGGCGCTGACAACTTCATCTTCTGGCTATCAGGCACCTACGCCCGCGTCGTTCACGTCGCTCTCCGGCTGCGCTATCTGTTGCTGCTGCTCTTCTTCGCTGGTCTCGGCGCGACAGTCTGGATTTATCGCACCGTTCCCACCGGCTTCATTCCGCAGGAAGATCAGGGTTATTTAATGGTCATAGTTCAGGCGCCCCCTGGGTCTTCGCTCGAATACACAACCGCGCTCGCCGATAAGGGCGCGGCAATTATTGCCCAAAACCCCGACGTGGGCGGCCTCTTTGAAATCATCGGATTTGGCTTCTCGGGGGGAGCTTCAAACTCAGGCTTGATGTTTATGAACACGGTGCCCAATGGGCCGTCGCACGGCAAAGGCCACGGCACGGCCGACATTTTGCGCGACATTGCGCCCAAGCTGCAACAGCTTATGTTCATTCCCAATGGCGGACTGGTTGCTGCCTTCGAACCTCCCGCCGTGCAGGGAGTGGGCAGTTACGGCGGCTTCCAGTTCATGCTGCAGGATCAGGGCGGCAATACCCTCACCGATCTTGACCGCGTGGCTCACCAGATGGTGGGCGCAAGCCGCACATCGCCGGCGCTAACCAGCCTCATCACCACGTTTTCGGCCAACGATCCTCAAGTGCTTGTCGAAATCGATCGCGACAAGGCCAAGGCCATGGGCATTCCCATCTCGCAAATCTCGACGACGCTGAACGTGTTCATGGGCTCTGAATACATCAACGACTTTGACTACAACAGCCGCACCTACCGCGTCTTTGTGCAGGCCGACCAGCCCTTCCGCATGAAGAGCAGCGACCTGCACAGCTACTACGTGCGCTCCGACACTGGCCAGATGGTGCCACTCGACAACCTGGTGACCGTGGTCAATACCTCAGGGCCGCCAGTCATCAACCGTTACAACCTCTTCCGCGCAGTCGAGATCGATGGATCGCCCGCGCCCGGTTACAGCTCCGGCCAGGCGCTCGTGGCCATGGATCAGCTGGCCGCAAAGAACGTGATGCCGGGCATGACCTACCAGTGGACCGGCCTTACGCTCGATGAAATCGAGTCGGGCGGCAAAGCGCTCCTCATCTTTGCGCTGGGCATCCTGGTTGTCTATCTCACACTCTCTGCCCAGTACGAAAGCTTTGCCCTGCCCTTCATCATCCTGCTCGCCGTACCCATGGCCGTGCTGGGCGCGCTGGGGCTGGTGATGCTGCGCGGCTTCGCGAACGACGTTTACTGTCAGATCGGCCTGGTCATGCTCATCGGCCTCTCCGCAAAGAACTCGATTCTGATTGTGGAGTTCGCCGAGCAGTTGCGGCGTAAGGGCCGCTCCATAGCCGAGGCCGCTGTCGAGGCCGCGGAGCTGCGTCTTCGCCCCATCCTCATGACCTCGTTCGCCTTCATCCTCGGCGTGCTGCCGCTGGTCTTCGCCACCGGCTCCGGCTCGCTGGGACGCCAATCGGTAGGCACCACCATCGTCGGCGGCATGCTCCTGTCGACGGTGCTAAACCTGATCTTCATCCCGGTGCTCTACGTGATCCTGAGCCAGGCGCTCAAGCGCAAAGTCTCCAAAATCGGCATCGACCCAGAAGCGGAAGCGGCCGCGCATTAGGTTTCTGACCGCGTAAATTCGCACAAATATGGGTGCCCCATCCAAGCTTTGCTTGGGTGGGACGGAACGCACCTCCCGTGCCAACTCGCAGCTTCACTCTGTTACCCGTTCACTCTTTCACTGCACCTACTCATCCCGGTGCGCAATCACATAATCCTTGATTCGCTCATAAACCTCGCTTGTCACAATGCCGTATTCCACCAGATCCTGCTTGGTCCGATACGGGCGGTATTTTACGATCCGCGCGGCCCAGGAGCGCGTCATCCCCGGCGCCTTCATCAGCTGGTCAAGGCTCGCATGATTGATGTCGAAACGCGCCTCCGGCGGCGGAGCAGTCGCGGACGTCTTCGCCGCCCCATTCGTGTCGCGATCCGAATTAGACTGCGCTCCGCCTGGCAGGACCGCCACCAGCATTGCAATCGCCAAAATCGAGACTCGCGTTCCTTTGCGCACCGCTCTATTCTCCGCTTTTTCAAGCGGCCGCCGCCTGTGTTCCCGGTCACTTCGACCCCAGCCGAGCGAGTGCTAGCATCATTCGTCACCGAACCCCTGCGCCGCTCGCTAACGCTTCGGCCAGCTTTTGAAGGAAGGCCCCTCAATGTCCAATACCCGTCGGGAATTTTTGCAGTCCAGCGCCGCGCTCACCATCGGCATGATGGGAGCAGCAACCTCCCTGGCTGCCGAGCCGGCCGCAGCAACTCAAGCACCCCAAAACCTCGCAACGCCGCTCCCCGCTGCCCCGGTGCAGGTGCCGAAGATGAAGTTCGGCAACGCAGAAATCGGCCGCCTGGTTCTCGGCGTCAACCCCATGTACGGGTTCTGTCACTACAACAACAACTTCAGCGGCGCAATGCGCGAGTGGTATACGCCCGATCGCGTCTGCGAGGTTCTGCACCGCGCCAGCAGCTACGGCATCAACGCCTTCAACTACGTTCACGTTGACCGCGCCCAGAGCGACTTGGAAAAGTTCCAGTCGCAGGGCGGCAACATGCACCTCATCATCCAGGTAATGGCGCGCGACGACGCAGCCTCTCTGGTTAAGACTTTCAAGCCGCTGGCCCTACAAAGGCGTGGCGAAGAGATCGACAAGGCCTTCCAGACCGGAACCATGGCGGAAGAAAAAGAGTGGTGTAAACGCGCGCGCGATCTGGGCGTCCTGGTCGGCGTAGGCACTCACAAGCCTGAGGTCATTGAACTGGTCGAGGAGCAGGGTTGGGACATTGACTTCTTCTCCGGCTGCGTCTACAACCGCACCCGCACTGAGGCCGAGTGGAAGCAGGCTCTCAATGGCGAAATCATGGAAATGCCCCATGACATCTACATGCAGAGCGACCCGGCGCGCATGTACAAGGCCATTCGTCAAACCTCAAAAACCTGCTTCGCCTTCAAGATTCTGGCCGCCGGACGCATCGACGGCGACGGCGTGGCGCAGGCCTTCCGCACCGCTTATTCCAGCATCAAACCCACCGATGGCGTGTATGTAGGCATGTTCCCCAGGGGCAAGGATGAAATCAGGGAAAACGCCGAAATCGTGCACAGCATTCTGACCGCCGCCTGAACCGGTTCTTTGACCGCTTGTACACATACCAACCTGGTTGCCCCATCCTCCTGAGCGAAGTCGAAGGACCCCGCTTCTTGATTTCGCTCACGGAAAGGGTGGGAACGCACAAAATCGCGCCGTCAAAGAACCCAGTTGACACCGCCACAGATTTCCCTTACGTTTTAAACAGATGCAGAGCCTCCGCCATCACGGTCACCACCATCATCACGGGACCCCCATGCCGGCGGACTGCCATGGCCTGAGCTAAATCGGCCAGAGAGATCTCAAAAAGAGCCACCAGCCCGCCGGCGACCAACGCAGGCGGGTTTTTTAGTGCGCAAAATTCAATCCAAAGGAAAAAGCGTGGAACCGATTGACTTTGAAAAGATGGATGGCCTCGTACCGGGAATCGTGCAGGACGCGAAGACCGGCGAGGTCCTGATGCTGGGATTTCTCAATCCCTTGAGCTACCAAAAAACACTCGAATCCGGCTTCGTCACCTTCTGGAGCCGCACACGCCAAAAACTGTGGATGAAGGGCGAGACCAGCGGCAATCGGCTCAAGATTGTCTCCACCTCGACCGACTGCGATAACGACACCCTGCTCTTCCGTGTGGAAGTTGAGGGTGACGGCCTGGTTTGCCACGAAGGCACGGTAAGCTGCTTTACGCGCCCCATCGAACTCACCAAGGAGGCAGCCCGTGGCTGACAAACTTCGTCTCGGCATTCCCAAAGGCAGCCTGCAGGATGCAACCATTGCCCTCTTCAAACGCGCCGGGTGGAATATCTACGCCGACGGCCGCTCCTACTTCCCTTCCATCGACGACAAAGAGATTGAGTGCATGCTCATTCGCGCGCAGGAGATGGCGCGCTACGTCGATCACGGCGTACTCGACGCGGGCCTCACCGGCATTGACTGGGTGGTAGAGAGCGGACTCGATGTGGAAAGCGTAACCACCCTAACCTATGCCAAGCAAAGCCGCCGCAAAGTTCGCTGGGTGCTGGCCGTACCCGAAGGCAGCGGCTACGAAAAAGCCGAAGACCTCGAAGGCAAAATCATCGCCACCGAGCTGGTTGAAACCAGCAAACGCTACTTCGCGTCCAAGGGCGTCAACGTCAAGGTCGAGTTCAGCTGGGGTGCAACCGAAGTCAAGCCGCCCATGCTCGCCGACGCCATTGTTGAAGTAACCGAGACAGGTAGCTCGCTCAAGGCGAATCATCTCAAGATCATCGACACAGTGATGGAGAGCGAAACTCACCTGATTGCAAGCAACGCCACGCTGGCCAACAGTTGGAAGAAACAGAAGATCGAGCAAATTGCCACAATGCTGCGCGGCGCCATTGACGCGCAATCCCAGGTAGGGCTCATGCTCAACGTCAAGCGCGCCGATCTTGAAGCGGTGCTGGCCGTTCTGCCCGCATTAAACTCGCCCACCATTTCGCAGTTGAGCAACTCAGAGTGGGTTGCCGTGAATACGATTGTGGATGAAACCATTGCCCGCGACGTAATTCCGCGCCTGAAAGCGGCAGGCGGCGCAGGTATAGTGGAGTACCCGCTCAACAAGGTTGTGCTGTAGAAGGTTGTAGCGCCGGACTCCAGATCGGGGTCCCCAACGAATGATTTGTATTCGCTGGGGTGATAGATCGGTTGTCGTACGGGTCTCCAGACCCGTACCGCATTCCTCATAGAGGATCAGAATTTCAGGACGACCATGAAACTAATCCGCACCAAAGGTCGCGCCGCAAGACAAGCCTTCGAGATCGTCGCCGCTCTCGAAACTCGCGGCGGCGCTTCGCTCGCCAAAGTCATGCCGGCTGTCGAGCGAATCGTTGCGTCAGTGCGCAAAGAGGGCGACCGCGCGCTCTTGCGCTACGCCGCGAAGTTCGACGGCCTGGCCGGCCCTGCCGCATTACGTGTCACAGCAGTAGAAATGTCCGCGGCGTGGGATTCACTCAACCACGCTCTACGCGATGCGATCACAACTGCTGCCACGCAGATTCGCGAGTTCGCTCAGCACCAACTGCCGGAATCATTCAGCGCATCAACAATCGACGGCCTCACCACCGGCCAGCTCGTTCGCCCGCTCGCTGCCGTCGGCTGCTACGTTCCCAGCGGCCGTCATCCGCTCCCATCAACATTGCTCATGACCGCCATCCCCGCGCAGGTGGCGGGTGTTGCGCGCATTGCGGTTGTCTCGCCCAGGCCGGCGCCAGAGACGCTGGCCGCGGCACATCACCTCGGCATAACCGAGTTCTATCGACTCGGCGGCGCGCACGCAATCGCCGCGCTCGCCTACGGTACAGCATTCATCCCCCGCGTCGACAAGATCGTCGGTCCCGGCAATCTCTACGTCACCGCCGCCAAAAAGCTCGTCGCCTTCGACTGCGCAATTGACATGCTCGCCGGCCCAACTGAGATTGTCGTCACCAGCGATCGTGGCCGGGCAGCTGATATCGCATCCGATCTGGTCGCCCAGGCCGAGCACGATCCCGAGGCCCTTGCCATTTTCATCACCACGCACGATGACCTCGCCCGCGAGGTCATCGCCGAGACAAAACTGCGCAGCCGCAACAATCCTGTGTCCCGCGAGTCGCTCAACCGCAATGGCCTGGCGATCGTTGCTGCCAGCGTTGACGAAGCGCGCGCGCTGACCAATCGCATCGCACCCGAGCACCTCACTATCGATAGTGCGAGCGACCTCAAGTGGATTGAGAACGCCGGCTCTATCTTTGTGGGCCGCTGGTCGGCGCAGCCCATGGGCGACTACATCAGCGGGCCCAACCATACGCTGCCCACCGGCGCCATGGCTCGCGTCCGCGGCGGCCTTAGCGTCAACGACTTCGTGAAGCTCATCACCGTGCAGCAATATTCGCGCCATGGCGTCGCCGCGCTGGGACCAAAGGCGGCGCTGCTGGCCGACGCTGAAGGCCTAACCGCCCACGCTGAAGCCATCCGCACACGCCTCGGCAAAAGGAGGCCCCAATGATTGCCTTGTTAATCAAGCTCCGTGCCACTCCTGAGCGAAGCGCAGCGGAGTCGAAGGACCTGCTTCTCGATTCCGCCCGCGCAAGGGTGGGAAACCACAATTCTCCATCAACCCATGTCATCCTGAGCGAGTCCAAAGGACGAGTCGAAGGACCTGCATTTGCTTTTGTCATCACCCATAGGATCGCAATATGACACAATCACCCACCATCACAACACCCGCGCCCCGCGCCCGCGTCCAGGCCATGAAGGAGTATCACCCTCCTCTCGGCTGCCGCGACGCCCTGCGTCTCGACTTTAACGAGAACACCCTCGAGTGCTCACCCAAAGTGCGCGAGACGCTATCGCAAATCTCAGCCGGCTCCCTCACGCGCTACCCCGAACGCGAACCGGTCGAGGCCATTGTCGCCGCACATCTTGACCTCAAGCCCGAACAGGTCGCCCTCACCAACGGCGTAGATGAAGCCATCCACGTGCTCTTCGAAGCATTCCTCGATGCCGGCGATGAACTGCTGCTGCCCGTGCCCACTTACACAATGTACGAGGTCTATGCCTCGGCCACGGACGCACGTGCGATTACTGTGCAAGCTGGCGATGACCTCGAATTCCCTTTCGACCGCCTCATCGCCGCAATCACGCCGCAGACAAAAATCATCGCCATCGCCAACCCCAACAGCCCATCGGGATCAGCCGCCACGCGCGCCCAGTTGCTTGAACTAGCGCAGCGCGCGCCGCATGCGGTGCTTCTCGTCGACGAGGCCTACTTCCACTTTCACGGCGAAACTGTCATGGACCTCGTCGGCACTGTTCCCAATCTCATCGTCGCCCGCACTTTTTCAAAAGCCTATGGTCTCGCCGGACTGCGCCTCGGCCTGCTTGCTGGCCCGGTCGAGCTTATGCGCTGGATTCGCCGTGTTTTGTCGCCATACAGTGTCAACTCCATCGCGCTGGCTTGCCTGCCGCCGGCATTCGCAGACACGGCGTATCTCGACTGGTACGTGAGCGAGGTGCTTGCTGCACGCACCGGCTTCGAAGCTACTCTCGACGCCGCGAGTGTTCGCCGCTGGCCCAGTCGCGCCAACTTTATTCTTCTAGATATCGGAGCTAGACATGCCGAGTTTGTACGCCTGATGCGTGCCGCCGGAGTTCTGGTACGCGACCGCTCCAGCGACCCCGGCTGCGATGGCCGCGTGCGCATTACGATTGGTACACGCGAGCAAATGAAACACGCCACTGAAGCACTTAATAAAACGATGGCCGCACTGCGCGCAGGAGAAGATGCCGTATGAAAGCTGCTTCCAAAGGTAAAAAAGCGGGTGCCCCGGGTCTCGATTCTGAGACCTGGGATAGCAAGAACAAAAAGTCCCGCACCTCCACCGTGGTCCGCCATACCGCCGAAACGCAGATCGACCTGACGCTGACAATCGAGGGACAAGGCCGCTACACCGTTTCAACCGGCATTCGCTTCTTCGACCACATGCTCGAGCTCTTTACGCGTCACGGAGCCTTCGATCTCGCGCTCAAGTGCAATGGCGATTTGGATGTAGACCAGCACCACACCGTTGAGGACGTGGGCATCGCACTCGGCGAGGCCTTCGACCGCGCCCTCGGTGATAAGCGCGGCATCCTTCGCGCTGGCTACTTCCTCATGCCCATGGATGAGACCCTGGCCATCGCCGCCGTCGATCTGAGCGGTCGCGCGGCCTTCGCGGTGGAAACAAAAGTGCGCACGCGCGTAGTCGGCGATCTCCAAACCGAACTCGTAACCGACTTCTTTGAAGGCTTCGCTCGCGGCGCACGCGCCAATGTCCACGTGAAAACCATGTACGGCCGCTCCAACCACCACAAGATCGAAGCCATCTTCAAAGCTTTTGCGCGCGCGCTGCGCGTGGCCTGCTCCCGCGACAAACAACTGGGCCAGATGCTGCCCTCAACCAAGGGATTGCTGTAGAAAGTTCCGAAAACATTCTTGAGTAGACACAAAGTGTCAGGGCACGACTTTAGTCGTGCCGATAATGCCCATAATATGTACTGGGCTTTAGCCCCTGGGGTCAGAAAACACATGCGCGTCACCGTAATCGATTACAAAGCCGGCAATCTAACCTCGGTGCTCAAGACGCTGCACCACCTTGACGCCGAGACACAAGTCACTGACGGTGATCTTTCGCTGGTCGAATCGGCTGAACGCATTGTGCTGCCGGGAGTAGGCCACTTCGCGGCAACCCAGCGGCTCGATGCAACCAGACTCACCGGCGCCATCCGCGCGGCCATCGCACATGGCGTGCCTTTCCTCGGCATCTGCGTGGGTATGCAGTGGCTTTATGCAGGATCAACCGAAGCACCTTCGCAATCCGGCCTCGGCACCTTCCCCGAAACATGCACGCGCTTTCCCGAGGGCTACGAAAAAGTCCCGCACGTCGGCTGGAACTCGCTCGATCCGCTCCCCGGCTCACGCTTGCTTGCGGGCGTCCAACCCGGCGAGTACGTTTACTTCACGCATTCCTTCAAAGCTCCCGTAACGGACGACACCGCGGCCGTCACGCACTATATTGAACCCTTCGCCGCCGCAGTGGAGCGCGGCAACGTGTTCGGCGTGCAGTTCCATCCTGAGAAATCGGGCGAGACCGGCCTGAGAATTCTCAAGAACTTTCTTTCGCTCGGCGCAGAGGAATCAACATGCTGACCAAACGCATCATCGCCTGCCTCGATGTTCACGCCGGCCGGGTGGTCAAGGGAGTGCAGTTCATCGACCTCGTCGATGCCGGTGATCCCGCCACGCAGGCCGCGCGCCACGCTCGCGAAGGTGCAGACGAAATCGTCCTGCTCGATATCACCGCCACGCATGAAGGCCGCCAGACTCTGCTCGATACCGTGCGCCGCACCGCGAAGGAGCTGTTCGTCCCCTTCTGTGTGGGCGGCGGCATCAAGTCAGCCCGCGACGCCGAGCAGGTGTTCACAGCGGGCGCCGACAAGGTGAGCATAAATTCCGCAGCGCTAGCCCATCCCTCGCTCATCACCGACATCGGTGCCAGTTTCGGCGCGCAGGCGGTAGTTGTCGCCATCGACGCGCGCCGCGATCCCGCCGCCGCTGACCCGATTCGCGATGCGCAGGTCTTCGTCCACGGAGGCCGTAAGCCCGTCGGCCGTCGTGTTGTCGAGTGGGCGCGCGAGGCCGAGCAACGCGGCGCGGGCGAAATTCTGCTCACCTCAATGGACTCCGACGGAACCCGCGCCGGCTTTGACTGCGAGCTTACCGCTACCGTCTCGGAGTCGGTCAGCATTCCCGTCATCGCGTCGGGCGGCGCAGGCACTGTGGCCCACTTCGCCCAGGTCTTCGCGCGCGGCAAGGCCGATGCTGCCCTCGCCGCAAGCATCTTTCACTTCGGCATCTCCACTTCGCGCTCGCTCAAGCAGGAGCTTGAAAAATCCGGCGTCTCCGTGAGGCTGCCATGCTGATTCCTTCCATCGATCTGCTGGGCGGCCGCATCGTACAGCTTGTTCAGGGCGAGAAACTTCGACTCGCCTTCGACGACTTCGAATACTGGATCGAGAAATTTTCAAAGTATCCGCTCGTGCAACTCATCGATCTTGACGCGGCCATGCGCCAGGGCGACAACGCCGCGCTCGTCGCGCAAATCGCAAAGCGCCTGCCCGTTCAGGCCGGCGGCGGCATTCACACCATTGACCGCGCACGCCAGGTGCTCGAGGCGGGCGCGCAGCGCGTGATTCTCGGCTCAGCTCTCTTTTCGCAGGAAGGTAAGGTCAATACCGCATTCGCCGCCGAGCTCGCTACAGCCATCGGCGCCCATAAAATTGTTGCCGGCATCGACACAAAAAACGGTCGCATCGCCGTAAGGGGCTGGAAGGCCCAGGTGGAGCTCACACCGGATGAAGCCATCCCTGAGCTCGAGCCTTACGTTGCGGCCTTTCTCTACACGCATGTCGATGGCGAAGGCATGATGCAGGGTTTCCCCATCGCAACCGCCGCGCGACTTCGCAAACTCACCCCACGCCAGCTCATCGTCGCGGGCGGCATCCGCAGCCAGCAGGAGATCGACGAGCTCGACGCGCTTGGCGCTGATGCCGTGGTAGGCATGGCCGTCTATACCGATCAGCTCGCGGTTTGAATTGTTCGAAATGTCGCGGCTACTCGTGCGTTTGCCTAACGGCCCGGCTGGTTTCAACGCGTGAGGCGCGCAAAACCTGCGCAATCTGCTTCAAATGCAGCTGCACGGCGTAGGCGCGAAAAATCTCCGCCTGCGAAAATCTCAATCCAGTTCCACGCACCGCTTCCGTCCGCGCTTCGAGATCGGCAATGTCCTGCTCAAGGCTGAAACCGTGCGGCAGCGCGTCGAAACGCCACTTGTGAATGCAGTTCGCCACATGATTAAAGCCGCTATGGATGTCGGCGGCAAGCTTTCCAAGTTCCGGTTCAAGCCGCTGCGCATATGCGTCCTCATGACTGTCCCTCACTGCAAGTTCGAGCGCAAGCAACCCTTCAAACAACGAGCGGCCGAATTGCGAAAGCATGTTCAGGCCTTCGGGCCAGCCCGCGCTCGACGGCTCATTGCGGCTCGCATCCAAAAGCTGATCGTTGCCCTGCCGCATGGCCTGCGCATCGTCGCGCAGTAACTGTAGATTCCTGGCCGGCGCACCGCGGAAACCCTGGAGAATCGCTTCAAAAAATGCGCCCAGCAGCATGAACTCCTGCGCCAGGCCGTCACGCAGCCTGATCCGGGCGCGATCGGGAAAGACCAGCGTGGTAACCGCGAGCGCCACCACGATGCCCAGCAGCACCTCGATGACGCGATCAAACGCGAGACCCCATCTCGCGCCCTCTTTGTGCACCAGCATCACAATGGTGATGGTGACGCCGGCCAGCCGCGCGCTGTTCTTCAGCCCCATCAACCCGAGCGCAAACATCGCTACCAGCATCGCCAGCACATAACTCAGCCACAGTGGATGCATCAGCGAAAAGGCGAACCCCACTACTGCCCCTATCACAGTGCCTATGATTCGATCGCGCGAGGCCGTCACTGTTGCTCCCACGTTTGACTGCGACACGATAATGGCGCTGATCGATCCCCAATAGCCGTCGTACACCCCAAACAGCGTGGCCAGCCACCAGCTCAATGCAGCCGCCAGCGTGGTCTTGGCGGCAAGCGTCAACAGCCGCCGCCGTTCGAAATTGAAGAATCCCTCGCCGGCATTCGGGTGCATGCGCAGCTTCACTGCGAGCTGCTGTTGCGACCAGGTTTTGCGGGCCTTCAGGCGCATCGTGTCAGTCCACTTATAGAATTGCTGCCAATCTTGAGAATACAATCAAGAGACTCGCCCGTTGGGCGCTCTTCCTCATGCTTCGAGTCGGATATCCAGCATCACTCGCTCTCGAACTCTTCCGCGATTTCCCCGAGGGAATCGAACTCATCCCCGTCTCTGAAACGCTCGACCACGACGTCGAGATCGACGTCTGGATTCCCGATCCATTTCCGACCCGCGCCATGCACGCCTGGCCGTATCTGCGCGGCGTCAAGCTTATCATTTCAATGCTCGCAGGCACTGAGTGGATACCGCCCCTTGCCGGCCCGCACGTGACCATTTGCAACGCCCAGGGCGCGCACAATGTGGCCACGGCGGAATGGGTCGTCGCTGCAATCCTCACCATGCTCAAGTACTTCCCCTTGTACCTCGACGTGCAGCGCTCAGGCGTGTGGAAGCGGCGCTTCGATGCCCCGCCCCATTACGCTGCCATTACCGGCGACGCCACGCCGTTTCATCCTCCCGTGATGCTTGAAGAACTGGCAGGCAAGAAGGTTTTGCTGGTTGGCTATGGAGCAATTGGTAAAGAGATCGAACGCATGCTTGCGCCGTTTCGCGTGGAGTTGACGCGCGTAGCACGCAGCGCCCGGCTCGAGCCAAAGGTGCATGCAGCAACCAAGATCGATGAGCTTATTCCCTCGGCCGACATCGTCATTCTCATCGTTCCTTCAACCGATAAGACGCGCGGCCTGATTGGCACTACGCAATTTGCGCTGATGCGCCAGGGAGCGCTCCTGGTAAACGCAGCACGCGGCCCGGTGGTAAACACCGATGCGCTGGTTGAAGCACTCAATGCCGGAAAAATCCGCGCCGCCATCGATGTCACCGATCCCGAGCCGCTGCCTGAAGGTCACCCGTTGTGGAGTTGTCCCAACCTGCTCATTACGCCGCACGTCGCCGCCTCAAGCCCGCAGTTCGCGCCCAATGCATTGCGCACGGCGGCCGATGAACTGCGCCGCTACATCAACGGCGAACCGCTGCGCAACGTGGCTCAGCAGGCGATCTGAGTCCGTTATCGTTGATTCTTGATTCCAGCGGCCAGCATCTCAATGGCCTTCGCAGCCCGGTTTTCACGCGTGGCTTTCTGCTTCGCGCCGCCAACCCAGTCGGTATATGCCCGCTTATGCGAGTAGCTGAGGAAACCAAAAAACTCCGCGGCCTTTTTGTTTTTCTTGAACGCCCGCTCAAGTTCTCCGGGCACCTCAACCGTGCGCTCCGCTCGATCAACTTCCATCGTCACTTTCACGGTGTCGCCCGCAGCGGCTTTCGCACCCGCCTGCATTTCTTTGCTCACTGCCATGCGATGCGTTCCGTCGCCCTGGGGCAGCAGCGAATTGCGAAATGGAAAGCCATTGATGGTTCCGGAGACAGAGACTCGCGCCTTGGAACCAAACGCCTCTTCAACGCTGAAGGGAATGTTCAGAAATGTCCAGGCCCCACCCGGGCCTCGTGAAGTCAACTTCGCTTCAAACTTCTTCTTCATGCTCACTCCTTAATTGAAACTTCGCCGCCTTTCGCCAGTCCCACCACCCCAATACCGCGAGGCCTACCAGAATCAAATACAAGAGCGCTGTCGCCCACAGATCTTTGTAGATGTACTCGCCAATGTAGACCAGGTCCACCACGATCCACAACCACCAGTTGGCGATCTGCTTGCGCGCCTGCCACCAGCTCGCAACAAGAGAGTAGCTCGCGAGAGTCGCATCCAGATGCGGAAGAGCTGCACCGACCTTGACCATGAGCCAGCCAAGCAGCACTGCGCCCACAGCGCCTGCTGCCATCGCCGCAAACGCGCTGCGCCAACCAAGCGCCACAACGCGCACCTCGCCCTCTTCGCGCACGCCGCGCCACCAGTGCCACCATCCATAGAGCGTGAAGGCGACAAAGAAGATTTGCAGCAGCGCATCGGAAAAGAGCCTGGCCTGGTAGAACACAACAAGGTAGAGAAAGTCGGCCAACAGCGTCACCGGCCAGCAGACGAGCAATCGCTTCGTTGTGAGCCAGATACCCAGCAACGTCGCCACGAAGCCGGCAATCTCAATTTTGTTCACCAGCAGCCAGTTCACAATCGCGTGCAAGGTCATCGCGCGGCCCCTCGGTGCGCATGCGACCATTCCGTAATCCACTCCACCAACCGTTGGGCCGCCCGCGAGTGAAACCAGCGCGCATGCCCCACCAGCCATCCCTCGTACGCCATTGCGGCTTTATCATCGCTGTTCAGAACCCCAATGAAGTAATCAGCCTCTGAGAGCGCAAACTCGGCGTGGCACAATGCGGTCATGGGTGCAAGGGCCGCGCGTTCCGCAACCGTGAGCAGTCTCACGCTCTCATATCCGGCAAGCAGCGCTTCAACATGATCAAGGTGTACCGGCACCGCATCGGGCTCATCCGGATTCGCAACCAGAACCAGCCACTCTACAATGTTTCGCTCAATCGCGTGCGCCAGATCGTGAACTGCGTTGGTACGATCCGACAGCCCGAAATCGATAATCGCAGTCACGCGCGAACCAGAACCGGACTCGCTCCACAACAAATTCGAAGCATGCAGATCGTTATGCGTCCACAGCGGCGCGAGCGCAGGCAGCAATGGCCGAAGCCGGGCATGAAAGGGAGCCAGCAATTGCAATGCCTCATCGGCGCAGGCTCGCACCTTGGCGTGGCCGGCCAGTGAAGACCGCGCGGCAAGATACTCTTCCATCGCTACACGCGGTTTCTCGGCCGCAAAAATCGTAAAGCTCGCAACCAGCGGCTGCACCCTCCTACGCGGCGCCTCGAATCCCTCCGCCGCAAGGTGCATGCGCGCCATCGCTTCGCCGGCGGCGAATGCATGTTGCGAGCATTGGAACGGCGTCCACGACAGCGCCTCGCCGTACAAATCAATTCCCTCAGCGGCCGAGTGCACCTCGTAGGTCCAGTCGCCGATTTCGATCGCCGTCTCGCCCTCCGCATCGGCCAGCACGCTCGGAACGCCCGCCCCGCGATCGCGCAGGTGTGCCATAAAGCGATGCTCCTCGGCCAATCCCTGGCGATCGCGCACGGCGCGCGCATGTCGCTTCACAAACACCTGCCCCGCCGCCGTTTTCACCAAGCCCGCCGCTGATAACGGCCGCGGGCTCTCGGTCATAATTTCAATGGGTCCGGCCAGCGCCGGGAACCGCGTGAACAAGGCGCGCAACTCGGCCGGCGACAGCGGAGCCCAGTCAGGCGCCACCAGCGTCCCGTCCATTCCGTGCGTCTTTGGCTTGCCGTTCATCTCATTCCGGCCCCGCTCTACAGGTCCACCCTCTTCAAGAATGCCCGACGCGCCTGCCCCGGGTCGAGAATGTGGCCCAAAATTTGGCACACGCCCTGGTCTATCCGCTTACAGGGCGATCTGCAACACTGGAATTGCCACACAATCGCCACTTCCCTGAGGCTTCCATGTCCATCGCCGCCACGCCTGCCCCTCCCTATTACGCTGTCATTTTCACTTCGCTGCGCACCGAGGGCGACTTGGGCTACCCCGCCATGGCGGACGCGATGGTCCGTCTCGCCGCCACGCAACCCGGCTTTCTCGGCATCGAATCTGCGCGCGAGGGCCTGGGAATCACGGTTTCCTACTGGGACTCGCTCGAATCTATCGCCGCGTGGAAGCGGAATTCCGCCCACCTGGTGGCCCAGCAGCGCGGCCGCGAAATTTGGTACCAGGGCTTCAAGGTCCGTATCTGCCGCGTAGAGCGCGATTACGACATGGGTACCTCTCCACAAGCCCCACCCGCTCCACCGCTGTAATCTAAGGAAACAGACATCAGTAGCTTTTCACTGACCACTGACCACTGATCACTGTCCACTGCCTTTATTATGAAAGCCGAAATCATCGCCGTTGGGTCTGAGATGCTCACCCCGCATCGCCAGGACACCAACTCGCTGTACGTAACTGAAAAGCTCAACCAGATCGGCGTCGCCGTCGCCTTCAAGACCATTGTCGGCGACCGCCTGCGCGACCTGGTCAGCGCCATCCGCACCGCTCTCGGCCGCGTCGACATCGTGATCCTGATGGGCGGCCTCGGGCCCACTGAAGACGACCTGACCCGCGAAGCTGCGGCCGCGGCACTCTCGCTCCAGCTGCGCCGCGACGCCACACAGGTCGCCGCGCTGCACGCGCGCGCCGCATCGTGGCGCATTTCAATGCCGCCCAATAACCTTAAGCAGGCTGACCTGCTTGAGGGCGCAACTCTGCTGCCCAACCCCAACGGCAGCGCTCCGGGACAATTTATCGATATAGTCTTCGCCGGCTATCGCAAGCTCCTCTTCCTGGTTCCCGGCCCGCCGCATGAGTGCAAGCCGCTGTTTGACGCCGAGTGCCTGCCGCGCCTGCGCGAGGCCGTACCGCCGCGCACCATTGCTACGCGCACGCTTAAGGCGGCCATGATTCCCGAGTCGCAAGCCGACAAGCTGCTGGCGCCCATCTACACAACCTACCCCGACGTGCAAACCACCATCCTCGCCCATGCCGGCGATATTCAACTCACGCTCCAGTGCGCCAAGCCCACTCTCGAAGAAGCGCAGGCGCGCGTAGATGAACTGGCCAGCAAGCTCGAGGAGCCGCTCGAAGATTGGCTCTACTCTTCTGAAGGCGAAACGCTGGAGCAGATTGTGCTCTACTACCTCGGCCTACGCCAGTCCACGCTGGCGGTAGCCGAAAGCTGCACCGGAGGCATGATCGCCGAGCGCATCACTTCAGTCCCCGGCAGCTCGCGCTCATTTCTAGGCGGAGTAGTTGTTTACTCCAACGACCTCAAGATCGGCCTCGCCGGCGTCCCGGCCGAAGTCATTGCCAAGCACGGAGCGGTGTCAGACGAAGTGGCGCGCGCCCTTGCCGAAGGCGTCCGCCGCCGCACCGGCGCGTCCATTGGATTGGGAATTACCGGCATCGCCGGCCCCTCCGGCGCCACGCCCGAAAAGCCGGTCGGCCTCGTCTGTATCGCCGTTGCCGACGTTCAGCGGACCGACTCCATGGATCGCACCTTTCGCGGCGACCGCCAGCGTATCCGCGAGTGGGCCACCCAGCAGGCTCTGGACATGGTGCGCAAACGGCTGATGTAAGCCGCCCTCGAACCGCGCTTCATAATTTCATCCCCAATTCGCTCCGCTTTAATTTCACCCGCGAGAGCCGTCCCCAATAATTCTCTGCGGGTCGAATTCCCTAACCCAATGCGAAGCGAATGAAAGGAGCTAGCCCATGTCCAGTGAGGCAGCCCAGAATCACACCCAGGCAGCGGAGCATCACGAGCACGCTGCACGCCATCACCACGAAGCCGCTAGGCATCACGCCGACGGCAACCACGAAGCCGCCGCACACCACGCCCACGTTGCCCATGCTCACCATCTTCACGCCGCGGAGCACGCCGAGCACGCTACCAAACACCACCTCGAAGCGCACGGCGAAAAGTAGCACCTCTCATCAACGTCCTTCACCGGAGCATTTAACCCGGACAACGTGAAGCCTCCGGAAGATCGTCTCCAGTCCAGGAACTCCGTGCCCCATCCTTGCGACTTTTTCCCGTCGCAAGGGTGGGAATCCTCAAATCTCCTCGAGCCTCAGGCCGGCTTGCGTCGAAATCGAGCGATGCAACCGTTCCCCGCCGCGCCTGCATCACACGCTCTGATTCATGAAGGAGCGAACCTGTGCCCAAACTCCCCAAAGACCTCGCCGCCCTCGCGCTGTCCGCCGCGCTCTCCACGCCGCTTCTCATTTCGGGATGCGCCGTTCACGCCCGCGTTTACGACCCCTATTACCACGACTATCACGATTGGAATGGTGAAACGGTCTACTACAACCAATGGGAAACTGAGACCCATCGCCAGCACCGGGACTTTAACAAGCGCAACAAGGATGAGCAGAAGCAGTATTGGGACTGGCGTCACAGCCACGAACAGCACTGACGCCTCCCGTAGGGAGGCAAGGATGTTAGCCCAGGACAAGTTCGCGTAAGCGAACGCAGTCCTGGGTAGGCTCCATGAGGAATCCCCTCAGTCCCATAGGGGCTGCGCCAATCGCGCTTCACTTAACCCACTCCGCGCCGCACAGCATCAACCCCGAGAAGGGCAGCGCGTAGATATACGTCTGAGCCACGCCGCCATCCGCAAGCCGGATCGTCTCGCGCACATACTCAGCGGGCACACCCTCGAAGCGGTCGAGTGCGGCCAGCAACTCCTCATCCACGCGATAGAGCTCGCCACGAATGGCCAGGCCGGCCTGCCCATTCCCCGCCCGCACCAGTCCCGGATAAGCGCCGCAATTGACCATGAGATACACAGGCTCAGTTGCCGCTTCACCAGCAAACTCAGCCCCACGCAGCGCGCCGTGATTGCGGCAGCCGCGTTTGAGCGTTCCGTACACAAAGAGCGTGACAGTGTCAGACATCTGCCTTGTTTATCGCAGATTTTGCGGGACGCGGGAAGGCAATATCGTACTGAGCGCTACCCAACCGTCTCTGCCGGCTTCTCGATTTGCTGCCTGGCGTCGGCAGCGGGCGCAGCGCTAACGCTCACGGCCTGGATCTGGGCCAGCGGCAACGTGAAGTGGAATGAAGCGCCGTTGCCAAGCTCGCTCTCAGCCCACACGCGGCCACCGTGAGCATGCACGATATGCTTCACAATCGCCAGCCCCAGCCCGGTGCCGCCGCTTTCGCGCGAACGCGCCTTGTCAACGCGATAGAAACGTTCGAAGATACGCTCGATGTGTTCAGAAGGAATTCCCGGGCCGAAATCCTGCACCGTAAACTGCACTTCCGGCCCCAGTTCGCGCGCGCCCACGCGAATCCGCTTGCCTTCTTTGGCATACTTGATCGAATTCTCAATCAGGTTGCCGAATACCTGGTTCATGGCATCGGGATCGGCCATCACCATCACGTCAGGTGCGCCGGCCGGCTGCAGTTTCACGCCAGAGTCGCCCACAATACCGGTCAGCGACTCAATGGCATCGTTCACCAGCACGCTGGCGCGGGCCGGCTGCAGGCTCAGCTTGTAATCGGGGCTTTCAACACTGGCCAACGCCAGCAGATCTTCCGTAAGCCGGTTCATCCGCGTGGCGTTCTTTAGAATCACGCCCAGAAACTCGCGCGTGGTTTCGGGGCTCGGATTCGGATCCTCGATCAGCGTCTCCACATATCCCTGAATCGATGTCAGCGGCGTGCGCAGCTCATGGCTCACGTTGGCCACGAACTCGCGGTGCGACGTTTGCGTGGCTTCAATTGAGGTAACGTCGTGCAGCACCACCAGCGCACCGCCTGAAGGCAGCGGCGCGGCATTCACTTCAAAGATACGGCCCGGCGCCAGCAAACTCGCCCGCCCGATGCACAATTCGCTACGATCCAACGCTCTGCGCACGCAGCCCAGCAGTTCAGGGTCGCGAGTGGAGTGAACCAGCGGTTTGCCGACGCGAATCTGTGTGCCCATGATCCGCTGCATCACCGCATTCGACCAGCGCACGTAACCCTCGGCGGTAATCGCAACCACGGCCTCTTGCATCGAGTCGAGCATCACGGCCAGCTCGTGGCGTCCGCTCTCGAGCTCGGCAAAGTCCTTGCCCAGCCGTTCTGCGGTCAGGTTCAAAGCCTCTTCCATCGGGGCCAGTTCGTCTTTGCGGCTGCGGTCAATCCGGGCGGTAAGATCCCCCGCGGCAATGCGCCTTGCAAAGTCCATTACGCTATGCAAGCGTCCCGAGATTCGCAGAGAAACCCAAGTCGCCACCAGCAGCGCAACGCCCAGCGCAATCAACCCTGACCAGAAGGCTTCGCGCCCCAGCGCGCGCAAATCCACCGCTGCCGAATGCATGACAAAGCGGTGAAAAAGATACTCCATCACCACCGTGTGAATGGCAAGCAGAATGAAGAAAAGCCCGAGCAACTTGATAAAGACTTTTGAGGTCATGGGTAAAACAGCTTTCAGCTCTCAGCTCTCAGCGATTCTTGCCAAATCGATCGCCCGTCATCTTTAACCATCAACATTGCAGCTGGCCCCCGCAGTGTAGGCCCGTTTGAAAATCCAACTGAAGGCTGAAGGGTGAGAGCCGAAAGCTGGTTTCTCAATCCGTTTTCGGCAGCTCGAAGCGGTAACCCGCGCCGCGCACGGTCTTCAAGTAGCGTGGATTCTCGGGATCGATCTCGATTTTCTCACGAATGCGCCGTACGTACACGTCGACCGACCGCGGAGTAACGAAGCGCGCATCGCCCCACACTGCGTCCAGCAGATGGTCGCGGCTGAATACCCTCCCCGGGTGCCGCGCCAGGTAGTCGAGCAGCCGGAATTCAGTGGCCGTGGTGGTAGTCAACTCGCCGCGCACCTTGAGTTGCATGGCGCTGGCATCGATGATCACCTCTTCAAAACTAATCACGGAAGGTGTAGTCGGCCGCTCAAACCGGCGCAGCACCGCCTTGACTCTCGCCACCAGTTCACGAGTCGAAAACGGCTTGATAATGTAATCGTCGGCGCCCAGCTCCAGGCCCAGCACACGGTCGTTTTCGCTGGCCCGCGCAGTCAGGAAAATGATTGGGATAGTCGAGAGCCCGCTGTGATTCCGCAGCCGGCGGCACACGTCGAGACCATCCCCGCCGGGAACCATGATGTCGAGAAGAAACAGCGCGGGCGGCTTGCGCTCGGCGTCGGGAATAAGATTTGCAGGTGTGTGAAACAGGCGCGCCTCAAACCCTGCCGCCTGCAGATGATGTTGCACCAGTCTTGCGATGTCGGTGTCGTCTTCCAGTACAAATACAGTTTGGCTCAAAACGGTCAGCCCTCGTCCCGGCAGCGGTTCAGGTGTCTGCAATTCAGGGCCGCCAGGAACCATTAACAGATTAATTCAGCGAGGCAAAGAGATTGCAAACGTTTGATGAATTCGAAACCGTCCGGGCCATTCCGTCAGCACTCGCTTTTTTCTGCAACTACAGGCTTTGGAAGACCTTCCACGCCAGCGGTCGCCTCATCGCAGGCCGCGTCCCCCCGCCGGTCCCCAACCTGGTTCCGGCTTGTCGAATCCGGTTCGTTGCCGTCTGAAGATCCGGTTTTCGGGCCCTCCTCTTGAGACTTGCCCCGCGTTCGGCGCAAATAGACCTCGCGCAACGCCACCAGCAGCAATGCCGTGAACGTCACAATCAGCAGCAGTATCGCCGTTGTCCCATGCAACTGTTCAAGCGGCTGTCCCATATCGCCACCCACATCCCGAACCAGCAACGCCAGGCCCACAAACACAAAGACGATATGGGTGCAAAACACCTGCAGAGAAGCTTTGCCAAGCGTGAGAAACGGCTCGATCGCCAGGATCTTAACGAGATGCCGGCGCAGCCAGTACACCACAATCGAAAATGTAACCAGGTTGATCACCCGCAGCGGCCCAATCTGCCACTTGTCTAGCAGCAGCCCCAGCGCCTGTTGCGTCAAGTGCGGCCCCAGCCATTCCCACCTGATACCGATAAAGAACACGCAAAGTGCACAACAAGCCGCCGCGAGCCACGCCGGAGGGTCGCTAAAAGTCTCGCGGCGCGTCGCCGACCGCGCACCCACCCACAGCCCTACAACCCACACAGCCTGCCACGCAAACAAATTGAACGCGCCCGTCTCCTGCAGGGGAATTCGCAGGTGAGTCACTTCGACAACCCAGTTATGCACCAAGTCGCGCAGGCCGAACTGCGCCAGCAGCCACACACAGCCGCTCACCGCGAGCATCCATCTCCATCCAAAACGCAAAGCTGCCGACAAAAGCATGGGTGTGAAAAACATGAACGTCACGTACATGGGTAGAATGTCGAGCAACGGCGGGCAATAGAGCAGCAGCACCGATCCTGCAATCGCCACAAACGGATGCGCAAGATAAAAGTCGAGCAGATTGCTGATGGCCGCCTTATGCGTGTGCAGCGCGAACGCCGCGGCCACCGTAAAAACCAACGCCAGCATCAACAGGTGATAGCGGTAGATTTGCAGTGACCGCTTCCACAATCGCGCGCGCACCCGCGTCGAATCTTCGATTGTCTCCCTGATGTAAAGCCGGCCCACAAGCAACGCGGATACAAAAACAAATCCTTCCGCCGAAGACACGAATCCGATCGGGGAATTCACGAGGTCACTGAATCGCGTGGGCAAGTGTGTGAGCGTCATCCACACCAGAAAAAGCCCACGCATGGCGTCGAGTTCGGGCCGGCGATCAAGGCGGGGAAGAAACTTCATAAAAGGCGCCGAACGGGCAACATCGTTAACTCTTTAGACGCTTGCCGCACTCCCCGGTTGTCCGGCGCTCCAACTACCTGCAATCACAGCAGATTCATTCCCATTGAAAATTGCGGGAAGCGGTAACACACCGCTCCCCGCAGCCTGTGTTCGTTCACTCGCCGGCCGTGCCCTCGGCGCGCTCGAGCTCGGCGATGTACTCAACCACCGCCTCGCTCCAGCCGTCGATGTGCGTCCAGGCGCCGTAGCCCACGCCGTTCTGGTTCGACGCCACGTTGATCACGTAGCCCTTGCCGCGCGGCGCAGCCACATTGTCATGCGACTGCTCGTCGGTGATCACAACCATGCGGTCGTAACCACGCTTGCACTCGCCCTCAACATGCTTGAGCGCTGCGCCCAGGTACGTGCCCGTGTGCGGCTGGCTTGCCTCAAGCGCGTCACGCAGCGCCATGCCGCGGCGAGACGCAACCAGCTTCGCGTGATCCGAGAAGGTGTAGATCGTTACTTTCTCCGCAATCTCGCGCAGCAGGATTGCCAGTCCGTACGCAGCATCGGTACGGCGCATCTCACTACGGCTCGAGATCGGCGACTCCATCGAACCCGAGACGTCGACCAGCAACACCGTGTGACCAGCCAGACGTGCAGCTCGGCCCTCGCCCGCGCGTTCCTCAACTGCCCGGAACATCGCCGACTCGAGCGCCTGCTCCCACTGCGGAGCCACGCGCGCAGCAGCAAGAAAACGGAAGGGCAGAACCCGCTCCGTCTTCATTGCATCGAGCGCGTCGAGCACCAGCCGCTCGCTTACCCCGGCCTGGTGCATGTTACGCAGATTGCGCAACAGCGCCAGTGCACCCAGCTTGCGCTCGGCAAGCAGACGCTCCCACACCTCGCGCCTGGCAGCCTCGCGAACCTCGGCCTTTTCGCCGCGGCCCGCTGCCGAAAGCGCAACCTCCCACGTGTCAGGCGTGGCAAGCTGGTTCTCGGCAAGGCGCTTCCACAGCACAGCCTGGGCCTCACTTGCAGGCCGCGCGTGCGACAGGAACAGCACATCGCGCAGACGCACTGCGCCAGCCCGATCGTACTTGGCCAGCGCGTACTCGTCGAACTTGCCGAATGCCGCAGCCAGACCCTTCTTCACCTGCGCCGAAAGCGGCTGGCGTCCGCCCGCCCAGTAAATGGCCACGAACTCGCTGAGCTCGTCAGCACGATGAATCACGCGGCTAAGCGTGTCAGCCACAAGGCCGCGATGCGTTGCCAGGCGCGCCATTTCGCGCACCAGGAGCAGTGGAGCGTGGCGCAGCTTCATGCGCTCGCGCGCCTCAACTGCCAGCGCTGCCACCTTCTCAGCCGCAACCTGCGGCACAAGCTCGTGAATGCGGCCGGCAATCTGCACGCCGTCCTCGTAAAACTCGCCCTCCCAAAGCATGCATGAGAGCACGGTGCGGCGCAGCGCCTGCTCCGCGGTAATTACTCGCGCCTTTGCGCCCTCATGCGTGCGCGGAATCTTCAGAATGTTCAAGCGCATTTTGCGCCTCCTTTCAACTCACCTTTTTCCGAAAAACGCTATTCGTAATTGAGCACAAAGTGTCAGGGCATGACTTTAGTCGTGCCGCAAACGAGCCCTAAAGACCGGGGCTTTAGCCCTTGAAGGAAATACCTGCCGGGGAAAAATCGGATGCGGAAGGTGGTGCTCTGAGCTATGCCAGACCGAAGCCCGGCAGCAGAATTCGAATCTGCGACCTCCGCTTACGCGGCGCTCTACCCGAAGTATCCGTACCCTGCGCCACCGGCAGGTTGTTGTTTTCAAATCGCCAGATGAAGTCAACGCGCGATTGCGGCTTCGTCTTCCTGCTGGTCCTCACCGTCATCGTCTTCGACTGCGACCGCCGCAAATCCGGCCGCGCCGAAGCCGCGCACCGGCTTTCTGCGGCTTTCACTGAAGTCCAGCGCCAGCTTGTTCATCTCTTCGTAGTCCGGCCGGTTGCGGTCCCAGTAATCGGTGCATTCGTGCACCGGGAAGGGCACCGGCCTTGCCGGCGTCGAGTTAGTGCAAATTACCAGCAGATCTGTCTCGCGGTAGCCTGTGGTGAACTGCCCGTTCGAGCAGGTGCGGCACAAGTGCGCGTTGCCCACCGGAGTTCCGTTTTTGACATTCACCTTACCCATCACAATACCGTTTCAAATCCGCGAAGGCCGGAAGATTAAAGCCGGGGAACAAACGGTTGCGGTACGTTCAAGTGTCCTGCCACTAGACGACCTGAGATTGCGCCCAGGGCAGGAATCGAACCTGCGTTTCTCGCGTGTCGATGCGAAGTAACCGTAACCTACACCACCGGCAGAATTGTTGTTAGTTACACAACTCAACTGAAACACTTGACCGGGGAACAAACGGGGCGGTATCGGTGCTCTGCCATTGAGCTACTGAAGCCTTTACTCTTCAGGCGGGACTCGAACCCGCAACCACCGGCTTACCATGCGAAGTAACCGCTTCCTACACCACCGGTCAAAACCATCAACAAACAACACACAACCAATCCCACGCCGGGGAACCAGGCGAAATGATTCGGCCTACGGACCTCTGCCTCTGCGGCGCCTTGGTTATCAGAGCCTTCCCTGCGGCCTCGATAATCACCGCAAGAACTCCGGAGACTACGCCTCCGCCCCGCACAGTGAGTATTCCGCCAGGTTCTCGTGTCCCGATTGCTCGTGTTTGGCGGAGTAGAAGTAACTCATCTCTATCACCACCGGCGTTCACTTACTAACTCTGAGTTAGTTACAATTCTCCCGCTTACCGCGCACAACAAGTCGCGGCGCCGAAGCGTCAAGCACTGACTCAGAACCTACAACTCTCCCGAGGAAACAAACGAAGACAGGGCTTTTGTCGATTTGCAGTCGAAGTACCTGTGTTCTTTACCACTCGGGCGAATTCAAATTGTCGTAACAGATGCGCAGGAGAGATACGATTGCAGCTTATGGGTGATAGACGAACCACGCCCGGCAACCGGTCGAGCTCAAATTGAGCTCTTCCAGCCTACGCATCGAGATTTGCGTTGTAAATGTCATCGGGCGTTCTCCTACGCAGTTAGTACTGTGCCATAAGTCGAGTAACAATTGCAAGTAGTTAGATTAATTTATTTTCCCAACTTACCCCATCCAACTAAGTCGCCAAGTTCGCTGTTCCCTTGTTCCCTCGTTCCCTTGTTCCCTTGTTCCCTGCTTCAAGCAATCGCCACAAACCGCAGCCGCACATAATCCGCAATCCAGTTGCCGTCTTCGTCGCGCAGTGCCTGCGCCAACAGCTCTTCTGTTTCGCTGACCACTTTCTCCCGCGCGGATTCAGGCAACGAGTCGATGACGCCTTTACGAAAAGTTTCGAGCCATCCTCGCATGCCGCTTGCAGGCAGCGGCGTGGGCCTAGGAATGATCTCCATCCTTCTAACTTTGAACCCATGCTTTTCAAGACGGCGCTTGTAGGCATCGCGACTGGGATAGTAATTCACGTTGTCTTCGCGGCCGGCAAATCCATTGCGCTCGAGAACCGCGATCAGTGCAATGCGAATCGCCGCAATGTTGCCATGCCCACCCATTTCGGCCACAAATCGTCCGCGCTTGCGCAGAACCCGATGCACTTCGGCCATCATTTCGTCTTGCCCGCGCACCCAGTGCAGAGCTGCGTTCGAAAACACCGCGTCGAATTCGCCATCGCCGAAGGGCAACTTCTCGGCTTGTGCGATCACTGATCCCACCCCGCGCGACCTTGCCGCAGCCACCATTTCAGCAGAAGCATCCACGCCACTCATCACGGCCCCCTTCGCCGCAATGCGCGCGGTCAACTGTCCGTCGCCGCAGCCAAGATCGAGAATTCGCTCGCCCTTTCTCGGTAACAGCCATCGCAGCACGTCGCCAGCGAGCTGATGCACAAACGCGCCGTTCTGGCCGTACGCTTTGGGATCCCAGGTCTGCGCCATAAGAAATAGCCCTCCGCAATCCAGTGTGCGCGTTCATGCATCCATAAGACAAAGCTATTTTTAGTTGAAACTCGATAACAATCGCTTATGGACTCAAACGCTCATGAGCTCACTTAGCCGCCGATGCCCCAGGCAAGCCTCACTTCCTGTTGCCTGTCCCAGCCTTCGATATAGTATTCGCGGTATTCAATCCGAGTTTCCATTGCAGTGTTCCTGGGGCGCCAAATCACTCCACCTCCGTAGTCGGCCGCATTGCCGGTTTTGAAAAACCGTATATATCCACCATTCAAATAAACGAATAAGTGGTTCCGCGAATCATCCGCCGGATGCTTGTCAGTGTTAAATGTTGGCTGCAGATTCGCGGCAAAAACGCCATCGACCGTTCTGGCCGGCGTATGCGCGAGTCCAAGCTCAATTACGCCGCTTGGAAAGATGGGATGGCGAAAACTGCCTGTATCGCTACCGCCGATAAAGACGCCGCCCTCGCCCAAATTGCCACCCGCGCCATAAACTCCAGCCAAAATGAATTTCTCTGCGTTCTGATTCTCCGGCTGGCTGCTGCTCTGCGCAGTTGGCGCCGTAGCGTCGACTGATTTTGGCGTCACCGCCTGCGAACTGCTCTCCTGCGCTCCGCAAGGCAACGCAATCATCAAGCCAATAGATAAAACAGCGACCTTCACCATAGAAGCCTCCATGAGTTTCTATGGCAATTGTGATTTGGATTGAATATTTGAGAGTGCGTGCATCTGACACTCTCTCAGGTGTCACAGCAGGTTGGCGCAGTAACCTGCCTCGCGTTCTTAAAGCGACTGCACCGGCACCAGCGTCAAATCGTCCACCAGGCCCACTTCCTTCTGCACAAAGGGCTCGCCATAGGTCACGCCGGCCAGCATTCCGTAGTGCCGCGCCTCGGCAAACGTGCGCTCGCGTATCTCTTCTTCGGGCACAAACAATCCGCTGCCCGCCTGCTGATTCGCGTACTGCGAACGGTAGGCCATCAAAGCCTTGTGGCGCTGCTCGATGAACGGCGTAATGTCAACCACAAAGCTCGGACGCACGTCGGCATACAAGCTGGCGTAGACAATCTTGAAAGGCCGATGCGGTTCCCCGCCCGCCTCAACCTTCTTGAGCCCGGCCACAAAGCACGCGTCGTAACCGAGCGTGCCAACCATCGCGTGGTCTGGATGCCGCGCCTGCCAGTAGGGAAGAATCACAACCCGCGGGCGCAACTGGCGCACTACGCGGGCAATGGCAATGCGGTTTTCAACGGTGTTCTCGATTGCGCCGTCTGGAAAGTCAAGCGCCTCACGCCAGCCCACGCCCATGATCCGCGCGGCTTCTTCGGCCTCGCGCGCACGCTCTTCCGCGGTTCCGCGCGTTCCCGCTTCGCCCTTGGTAAGATCGAGAATCGCGGTACGCAATCCGCGCGAGGCCATTCGCAGCAGCGTCCCGCCGCAGGTCTGTTCCACGTCGTCGCGATGCGCGGCAATGGCCAGAACGTCAGCGTGGAATTGCGCAGCCTCTGCAATCATGGCTGGTCTCAGCTTAGTAGACGGTGTTATTGCCGTCGGTGTCGGCGTCCATATAGGCCACGTCGTAGGCCGTGCCGGTTACCGTCACGTATTGGTTGTCGATGGCCGTTCCATCAGTCGTGGTGTAGATGTACACCTGTCCACCCTCGGCGGTGTAGATTTTGTGCAGCCCTGTCACTGCGGCAATGCCCGTGGCATCGCCAAGATACGGCTCGAGCAACGTCACCGATTGCGTGGCAGTGTTGTACATCGTCAGGCAGCCATAACCGGTCACTGAGTTGGTTGCGTAGCGCACCCCGTTGGTGCATCCGCTCATCCCGATCCACAACGTGTTGTCGTCGGCCTCGATCATGCGGCTGGTCGAGCCCGGCTGTCCATCGCTGATGGCTACCGGCGAATTTGCCGTGTTATTTGCCAGGTTAACCACGGTCAAGTGGCCTCCAAACAGCGTCAATCCATTCACCACCTGCGGCTGCTGGCCCACCACGTACATCGTGGAAGTATCGACCAGGGCGTTGCTGGCGCCGCCGGGAATTGCAACCGTGGTCATGGCCGCAGTGTTGGAGTTGGCGCAGGGTGCGGAGTTGCACGGCAGCAAGCCCGAGTTTTTGCCGAGCGTAAAAATCAACGGCGCAACGGGCAGTACGGAATACGACGACGCAACGCCGCCGCACTCAGGCCCGCAGTTCAGCACATAGGCCGTGCTGCCATCGGCAGACCACACGGCCTTCACCGGGCGGTCGAACTTGAGCGGCTGCCCGTAGTAGGTTCCGGTGGCGTCCAGTTGATCGGGGCTTTGCGCCTGGAAAAGACACCAGGTGGGCGCATTCTGCGGCTCGCAATCCACAGCCGCCTTGGGCCATGTGGAGGGACCGCCTGAAAAAGCAAGCCCCTGCGCAGTAGTCAGTTGCATCGCAAAGTAGGCGTAATCGGAGTTCTGCACAAAAGCAATCGCCGCCGTGCCGCCGGGATTTACGCTCACGCGATACACGTTGGGCAGGCTCAACTGAGCTGAACCGCCCCCTGACTGGTTAATGATCGTAATGATATGCGCCTGCTGGTTGGCAGCAAAGACATACGAGCCACTGCGGGTTTCAAAAATGCTGGATGAAAAACCGGAAAGCCCCGACGCCGAGCCCGCAGACTTCTCGGTCTGATAGTTGACGAACGCAAAAGAGCCGTCGCCCGACCCGTAGATTGCGCCTCGCTGCTCTTCAGGCATGTTCTGAATGGTGACCGGGAGCGCACCCGCGTAGCCGCCAATTGCAAAGCTGGCCGGAACACCGTTATAGGCGCTGCGGATGTCGTAATAACCATCCACAATGGCGAGCGCGCCCTTTGCCAATGCCGATGGATTCTGGATCGCGATCAAAACGCGATGGGTGAGGCCGCTGGGGGGTAACACGCGGCCCGCAAAATATGTAGTTTTGCCACAGCCTGCCAGCGCAGCCGCAATCGCCAAAGCGGCAATCGCGCTTATACCAAGACTTCTCTTCTTCAAAACCCTCTACCTCGATCCAGCACTTCCAGATTTCGATCCAGCAATTCCAGATTTTCCGTTCCCTTCAGGCCACAATCGCCTGCCGGGTGGGTCCCCGCCGCATGCGACGGCCGCCGGGGAGATGACGGGCAATCAGGTGATGGGCAAATCTGGAATCGCCCTGAAAGAGCGGAATTAATCCGCCATAATCCAGTATCCAACGGCCCCAGGCCCGCAAAGCGCAGGCCTAAAACCTTGAGGCCGCAACCAGTTTCAAACCAAGCGTTAACCTTCGAAGTATAACAAAGCCCACCCCCGCCACGGCGCGCCGAGCGGCCAGCAACCGTCGCGACCGCAGCCCCCGCCGACGCACGGCAAACACTCCATTGCGTTAGCATGGGAACTGCATGAGACCCTTCAGCGAAATCTTTGCTGACCGTCCGGTGCTGGCCGACGGCGCCATGGGCACCCTGCTCATCTCGCGAGGCATGCTCATCAACCGCTGCTTCGACGAACTGACCCTGTCGAACCCGGCCCTCATTCTTTCCGTTCACGAAGAATACCTGCAGGCCGGCGCGGAGATTATTGAGACCAACACCTTCGGCGCCAACCGGTTCCGGCTCACCCGGCACGGCCTTGGCGACAAGGTGCGCGACATCAACGCGGCCGGGGTGCGGCTGGCCCGCCAGGCCGTGGAACATCTGCGCGCCAGGCAGGCCGGCGAGGCCTGGGTAGCCGGGTCGGTGGGGCCGCTCGGCGTCCGGCTCGAGCCGCTGGGCAAAACCAGTCTCGATGAAGCACGCGCCGCCTTCGCCGAGCAGATCGCCGTGCTGGCCGGCAATGACCAACAGAACGGCGTCGACCTGCTGATCATTGAAACCATGCCGGCTCTCAACGAGGCCCATGAGGCTCTCAAAGCGGCCCGCGAAGTTGCTCCCGGTTTGCCCGTGCTGGTAATGGTAACCGTGGACGAAGAAGGCAATTGCCTCGACGGCTCGTCGCCGGCACACGCCGCCATGCTGCTCACCGAATGGGGTGCGGATGCCATCGGCGTCAACTGCTCCACCGGTCCAACCAATGTGCTCACCGCGATTGAGGCCATGCGCGGCGCAACCAATTTGCCGCTGGCGGCCATGCCCAATGCGGGCCTGCCCCGCGCCGTCGATGGCCGCAATATCTACCTCTGTTCGCCCGAGTACATGGCCAGCTTTGCGCGCAAGGCAATCGCCGCCGGGGCCCAGCTGGTGGGCGGCTGCTGCGGAACCACTCCCAACCACATTCGGGCCATGCGCTCGGCCATGCGCGCCATCGACACTCAGACACGCATCGATGTTGGCGGCGGCGCACCCGCGGCTGAAATTGAAACGCCGCCGGCTCCGCTCGCCGAGCGGTCGCGCTTCGGTTCGCTGCTCGCCGCCAAAACCTTCCTGACCCTGGTTGACATTGCTCCGCCCAAGGGCATCGATTGCTCCAGCGAAGTTGAAGGCGCAGCCTTTCTGGCCAACCTGGGCGTCCACGCCGTCATCGTCGGCAATACTCCCCGCGCCTCGGCCCGCATGAGCGCGCAAAGCCTCTGCATCCAGATCCAGCAGCACACCGGGATTGAGACGATTCTTCATTACACCTGCCGCGACCGCAATCTGCTTTCCATCCAGTCGGATCTGCTGGGGGCGTCGTCCATCGGCTTGCGCAATATTCTCTGCCTCACCGGAGACCCGCCCAGGTTGGGAAACTATCCTGACGCTACTCAAGTCTTTGACGTTGATTCCATCGGTCTGGTCAACATCGTCCGGGGGCTGAATCACGGGCTCGATATTGGCTCGAACTCCATCGGCGCCAGCACCAACTTCACCATCGGGGTCGCCGCCAATCCAGGCGCGCCCGACATTGAGAACGAGCTGAGCCGGTTCCGCTACAAAGTTGAGGCCGGAGCGGAGTACGCCATCACCCAGCCGGTCTTCGATCTGCGCTTGCTTGAAACTTTCCTTGAGCGAATCAAGGACTATCGCATCCCGGTGATCGCCGGCATTTGGCCGCTCACCAACCTGCGCAACGCCGAATTCATGAAGAACGATCTACGCGTCTCAATGCCTGAAGAGACCATGCTTCGCATGGCCCAGGCCGACACGCCCGAAGCCGCGAGCCAGGAAGGCATCAGGATCGCGCAGGAGATGCTTAAGGCCGTGCGCCCGCTGGTTGACGGAGTGCAGGTGAGCGCACCCTTCGGCCGCTACGTAGCCGCAGCCGAAGTAATCGGCAGCGTGCTGCCGCAGGGAAACCTCAGTTAGGAGAATTTGCCATGCCCTCATTTGAAGAATCGCTCAAGAAGCTTGAAACCATCGTCGACCAACTGGAAAAGGGCGACCTGGCGCTCGATGAATCGCTCAAGCTGTTCGAAGAGGGCGTTGGCCTGTCGGCTGCATGCAAGAAAGAACTCGACGAGGCTGAAGGCAAAGTTCAGATGCTCGTGAAGCAGCGCGATGGGTCGTTGAAGGCTGAACCATTTCTTACCGAGAAGCCGTTTTGATCTCCTGATCGAGACCAAGGGGAGCCAGGGAGCACGAGCTGTGGAGCTGTGAAGGGAGTGCCGGTAAAGCATTGAATCGAATCAACCGGCTTTCACCGTTTCACAGGAAAAGAGACTTTTTTCTCGGTTTTGGGTGGATTGGGCGGTCTGGAAAGCGGCCATGCGGGCGGCAAAGACGCGGGCATCGCTGTAGACGGTTTGGTCGACGGTAGCGGTAATGTTCGGCATAAAGGTCTCTGATTTAGATTGTGCGCCTGGAGGAGTTAATTAGCTGCAAGTGCGGCGGGGCTAGCGGTGCTGCGGAGTTGGCGAAGCTAAGTGCAGGTGGAACAGCGGATTAGCTTCCATCCCCGGTCCCCAGAGGCGAGGGACCAGGGGCACCCTGAACTTGACTATTTGCGGTATGAAACCGGAGCAGGCCGCATAGGGAAATAGGGATCGTGTCCCCTATTTCCACGACGGGTTCAACCGGCTGGCTTCGCGCACAGTCACTGCCGGTACAGGTCCGAACTATGCCTGGGTTTATGATCGCTGGGGCAACCGCTGGCAACAGAACGAGTCCGGAACGGGAAGCGGACCCGACCCGCAACTGACCTATAACACGGCAAACAACAGACTCAGCACCAGCGGCTACACTTACGACGCGGCTGGCAATATGACCAGCGATGGCATCAACACGTATACTTACGACGCGGAGGGCAATATCACCGCAGTCTCGGGCAACGCGTCGGCCACCTATGTCTACAACGCCTTGAACCAGCGGGTGCGGACAACCGTGAACAGTGGCACGCCGACGGAGTTCGTTTTCAATGCGAACGGCCAGCGCGTCTCTGAGTGGAACGGCTCAACGCGCGCCCAACTCAAAGGCAAGTATTACTGGGGCGGAACGCCGGTGGCCTATTACACAACCGCCGCGAGTTCCGCGGGGGCCGGTGCTCACTTCGAGCATCAGGACTGGCTGGGCACGGAGCGGATGCGGACCAGCTATAACAGCGGCAACAACCCTACCTACGCGGTGGAAGGTACGTTCACATCCGAGCCTTGGGGCGACGCCCAGACGGTTGCCTCAGGCACCGACCTTGACGCGAATCACTACGCTGCGCTCGATTACGATGCGGAGACCGCGACGGACCACGCGCAGTTCCGGCAATACGGCGATACGCCGGGGAACTGGAAGTCGCCCGACCCGTATTATGGCAGCTATGACCAATCCAACCCGCAGAGCATGAACCGCTATGTATATGCGCTGGACAACCCGTTGAGCAACATCGATCCGAGCGGGCTGGAATGCGTCTGGGATGATGGAAGTTACGACGGCGAATATGACCCTACAACGGGAGAAGGAAATCCAGGTGGATGTGCTCAA
>Ga0182016_10000169_pt1 | contig 78472 bp, 65 predicted proteins | sample 712S2MmetaG_FD_120491 | JGI IMG/M metagenome (GOLD analysis project Ga0182016, IMG submission 120491) | Permafrost microbial communities from Stordalen Mire, Sweden - 712S2M metaG | ecosystem: Environmental > Terrestrial > Soil > Wetlands > Permafrost | place: Sweden: Stordalen | collected...
AAGTGCCGACTTGACCGGCTCGCTTCGTGGCCACCGGTGAAGAACTCACCAGCTCCCGCCAGGAGTTCGCAGGGGCAGAGGCAAAGCCATTATGCACTCACGTTTCGTGTGGGCCCGCACAGGTCCTGAGCAGCATCGAGCCGGTATTCACCCAATTCCACGAACCAGCGTCCTTAGTTTGCGCAGAACGGCCATTCTCGGGCGGGCTTCCTCCGTCGCTATGTCGAACTCGACCGTCCGCGCTGCACCCCATGTCCTTGCCCGTTCAGCGGCTATCCCACAACGGGCCGTTTGGACGACTAGACCGAGCGGCACGTCGCCGACCGCCGCCCCGACGGGGTGCTCTTCATCGACCTGTCGGGCCTCTCGGGCCCGGGCCTGGTGCCCGGCGCCGTCATCGGCGTCTTCGGGCTGCGGGCGGCACCGGGCCGGGGCCCGGTCGGAGTGCTCGTCACCCGGTTGTCCGATCGGGACGTGCTGCCACTGGTGGCACCTGTGGCTGTTAAGGGCGACCGACGGGTCAGGGGCTGCGCTGCGTGAGGATGCAGCTCGGTGAACCGGATGCGCCGGGACGCTGCCGTCCGGTCCCGATCGAGGGATCCGAGCACGTCATCGGCTGTGACGAGGTGATCGTGGCCGTCGGGAACCGGGCCAATCCGCGGGGTGTTCGCTGGTGGCGACATCGTTCGCGGGTCGGCGACCGTGATCTTGGTGGTGTTTGCGTTCGCTCTGAGCTGTAGCATTGCAGGGATGTCCATCAGTCGTTATTGACCGCACGAACAGCAGAATAAGGGGTCTTTCATGCCGAACTACAAGTTGCCGACGATATCCGAGCGGCCAGCTCTCGAGCCCAAGACGGTTTGGTTGGTCGCCAGTGGCGACCTGCGCCAGTCGCCTAACGCATCCGGTTGGGCGACACAGCAGAAGCTCGAGAAGGCCCTTATATCTGCTCTGGCCGACCTCGGGTGGGCCACCCACCGGGCCCACAGTTTCGACCCGGTCAAAGGGCACGGGTTCATTGACAGCCAGAAGATGGGGTTGTCTGTTTTCGCCCAGATCCCACCTGATGCCCCTCTGGTGGTCGCCGAAACGGTCTGGCAGTACAGCCACCACGTCTTGGCCGGCCTCCGCTCCCACCGAGGGCCGGTCCTCACCGCCGCCAATTTCGACGGCACCTGGCCGGGCTTGGTCGGCATGCTCGGCCTGAACGCGAGCATGGCCAAAATGGGCCGACAGTACTCGACGATCTGGAGCACCGACTTCAAGGACAAGTGGTTCTGCGACGGGATAAAGCAATGGGTCGAGACGGGAAGGATCGTCCATGACGAATCTCATGTGCGGGCCCTGCCTGCCTTGCCCGCCTCCAGCCCCGAGTTCCGCCTCGGTGCCGCCGTGGCCGAGAAGCTCCGTACCGACAAAGCCATCATGGGCATCTTCGACGAGGGCTGTATGGGCATGTACAACGCCATAATCGACGATGAGCTCCTCAACGAGCTAGGGATCTACAAGGAGCGACTTTCGCAAAGCGCGCTCTACGCCGAAATGTTGACCGTCGGGGAAGAAGAGACGGCGGGCGTGCGGCGCTGGTTGAGCGATCGCGGGATGACGTTTTGCACCGGGAAGGACGAAGCCACCGAACTGACGGACGAGCAATTGCGCCAGCAGTTCGCCATGTACATCGCCGCTCTGAGGATAAGCGACGATTACGGCCTGGACGCTGTCGGTATCCAGTACCAGCAGGGCTTGAAGGACCTCGTGGCGGCCTCGGACATCCCCGAAGGGCTGCTCAATAACCCCGACCGGCCGCCGGTCCTCAGCCGTGACGGCTCCAGGGCCCTGTGGGAGGGCCAAGCGTTGCCCAACTTCAACGAAGTGGACGAGGGAGTAGCCGTTGACGCCCTTATCACCAACCGGGTCTGGACGGCGATGGGGCTCGACCCTTCCACCACTTTGCACGACGTCCGTTGGGGCGATGATTTCAACGGGCAGTTCGTGTGGGTGTTCGAGATTTCGGGCTCGGTGCCCGCGTCGCACCTCGCGGGCGGGTACGCCGGCGCCACCAGCATGCGGCAGTCCCCGATCTACTTCCCGTTGGGTGGAGGCACGTTACGTGGCGTCTCCCGGCCGGGTGAGATCGTGTGGTCCCGCCTGTACGTGCTGGACGGAGTACTCCACTACGACATCGGACGCGGGCGGGCGGTCGAACTGCCCGAAGAGGAGACCGAGCGCCGGTGGCGGGCGACCAATTACGAATGGCCCATGATGCATGCCGTGCTCTACGGCGTCAGCCGGGACCAGTTCATGGGCCGTCACAAGGCCAACCATGTCCAGGTGGTCTATGCCCCCGACGCCGAACAAGCCGACCGGGCCCTTGTCGCCAAGGCTGCCACTTTCGCACAGCTGGGCGTCGCCGTGCACCTTTGTGGCGACGTCAACCTGGACAGCCAACGAGTTTGATGGCAAGGCCGGCCCGTGCCCCGAGCCGGGCCGGCCTTTCAGCTGGAGAAGATTTCTTCGAAGAGCGCCATCTCGGCGGCAAAAGGTTCTGACCTCCGTGGCCAGTGGACGACGAAGTCGGTGACCCCAACATCTTCGTAACGCCTCACAGTCTCGTGAAAAGCTCGGCCCGAGGACAGGCCCGGGTCGAGAGCGAAGCCGGTTAGTACGAGCTTGCGCAGCGTCGAGGCGTCCCGCCCGACCTGGTGACATGCATCCTCAAGCCGGCGTACCTGGGCGGCGACCACGGCGGCGCCCTCGACGGGGCCGAGCCTGCCGGTGGTTGTGAGGCCGGTGGTGACCCAGAAGTCGCCGTGCTCGGCGGCTAGGCGCATGCCCGTCGGCCCGGTGGCGGCGATGGCCAGCGGGGCCCGGGGCTGTTGTACGCACCCAGGGTAGGTGCGGGCTTCGCTCACGGAGTAATAGCGGCCGCTCCACGTGAGCTCCTTATGGCGCAGTAGAAGGTCCGTCAGTGTCACGAACTCGACAAAGCGCTCGCCTCGCTCCTGCCGGGACCACTCGGGTTGGCCGAGCGCCGTGGCGTCCCATCCCTGGCCACCGGCGCCAATGCCTGCGATCAGTCGGCCTCCGGATATGTCGTCCAGAGTGATGAGCTCTTTGGCTAGGGGTAGGGGATGACGGAAGTTGGGCGATAGGACCAGGGTGCCGAGGCGCAGCCGATGTGTCACCAGCGCGGCGGCCGTGAGCGTCGGGATGGCCGAGTACCAGGCCTGGTCGCGAAATGAGCGCCAGGCCAGGTGGTCATAGGTCCACCCATGCTCGAGACCGAGCTCCTCGGCTTTTCGCCACCGCTCCCCAACCTGTGCCCAGGGAAGCTCCGGAAGGACCACCACACCGAAATGCATGAGCCGACCCTACGTTCGAGCGACCGGCACCGAGCGGATGGGCCGACCTCTGGGAGAGGCTCAGAAAGCCGCGGCGCCGTCGGGGGTGCCCAACCCGGTTGGTCCGTCCCAACCAGGCCCGGCGGTGCACAGATCAGTAACGCCGAAACTCCCGTTGCTGCCCGAGGTCACGTCGTAGAAATCCGCGGCGTAGGAGCTTGAAGCCGCGGCGTAGAGCTGCCCCGCCCCGGCACTGACCGGCGCCGTCCCCCGGGCGTAGGTGGCGGAAATGATCTGGGTGGCCACGCTCGTTCCTCCGAACACCGTCCCCCCGCCGAGCCCATGGCTGTCGTAAACAGCCACCCCCGTACTGGGGTTGGCGACGGCGGAGACGTCGGCCACGGCCCGCTTGGTGCAGCCTGAGGGCACCACTCCGGCCTGCCAGGTGGGCTGAGGTTCGTAGCTCGAACAGCCGCTGCCGGCGTCGGACCAGGCGGTCTCGGTCCAGGCCCGGCCGCTCTGTGGGGGCGGGCTCACGGGGGAGAGGGTCGTCCCCCCCACGGCGATGACGTCGGGCGAGGCAGCCGGGTACTCCGCGCCATAGGCGTCGTCACCGGTGGCGGCGGTGATGGCAATGGTCTTCTCGTTGCCGGCGCCGTAATAGCTGTCGTAACTGGCCTCAGAGCTCGACTCTGCGCCGCCGTAGCTGTTCCCGATGGACACCGGGCCGGCCGCCGCCGCCGTGAGCTCGGCCGCCCCCAGATTGGAAAAGGTGGGCGAGTTGGCCTCCACCAGCAAGATGTTGCAATCGGGGCATACGGCCGAGACCATGTCCAGGTCGACCGAGATTTCCTCGGACCAGCCGACCGTCGGCTGTCCTATGCGCGTGGGGTTTTCAGCCCGCCGGGACGGTTAGTGGCGGGACCGTGGTCCGGGGGACGGTGATGGGCCCACCGCCACCCGGGCCACCTGGCCCGGACTGGCTAGGAACGGTTGCCGTAACAGGGTTCCCGGTCCCTCTCGTGAGGTCGAGCAGTACCTCCAGCGTCCCGGAGCTCTGGGTGGTAACGAAGCCCCCCACGCTCGGGTTGGAAATGTCCCAGTTGGCGAAGACAATGTGGATATCGGCCAGTACATAGACCTCGGCGCCGGAGCGTTCGGCCGAGACGCTGAAGCTCACCGGCCGGGTGACGCCGTGCATGGTGAGGTTGCCCCGGGCCGGGTAGCTCTCGGTTTTTCCGTCAAGGGGGAGGGCCGCCAGGCTCAGGGGGCTGGTGAGCCGGAAAGTGGCCGTCGGGTAAGTGCTCACGTCCATGATCCGCCCGTCGAACTGGGCATTGCGTTGGCTCTGGTCGCTCACAACCGTCGCCATGTCAGTGGTGAACGAGCCGTTGGTGACCGACGTGCCCGAGATCGTGAGCGACCCCCAAACCTTGGCCGTCCGTCCAACTGCCGTCGCCTGCTGGCCCATCAGTACCTCCTGGACGCGGTAGCCGACGGTGGACCCCGGCCCGACCTTCCAGGTACCGGCCACCGACGCCCAGCCCGCGCCGGCGGCTGTGGCGGACCGAGTGCCGCCCCCGTTTTTTGGCAGGCTCAGTTTCGCCGGAGCAGGGCCTTCGATGAAATGGATGAAGACGAACGGACCGCCCACGGCCACGACGACCACTACGGCGACCCCCGCCACTACCCAGCGCCGTGCCCTGTGCCTTCGTCCCGCCATTCGGTTCTCCTCTCGAGCCCCCGTCCCTTACGGGGCAATGCTCACCGATGGTACGGGGGGAGGCCTTAGGAACAGCTTGGAGGTGTCTGGGGGGAGCCTGGGAAGGGCGCCTGTTGCGCCCGTGGCCCGGCGCCCGTCGCCGTCACAGCAGCGACCATTCCGCCGAGGCCCGGACCTCGTCGTCCGTCATCAGGCACATCCGGCCCGGGCCTGTGAGCAGGGTAACGGTGTGGCCGTTCTCCAGCGGCCCGTGGTGGGTAAGAGCGGCTGACGCGACCGGGCCTCCGGCGACCTCGGTCACGGCCGCCCAGACGGCGGCATTGTTGACGTGGCCGACGATGTCGAGGTCGGCCCGCCGAATAGGCCAAGGCCGCCCTGTCACCCCTGCCATCCCGGTCAAGCTTGGGGCGACCGGTACCCGGCCCGACGCCCGCCGACCGCCCGCCGCTTCGCCGTAAACATCGTGGAACTCCGGCCCGAGCCGCAGCGGGCGTCCCGCGGTGTCGAGAGGTACCCACAAGGCGACGGTTTCGATGATGGGCACGCCGTTGGCTTCGAGGTCGGTGCGCCGTTCGGCCCAGGCCGGGCCCGTACCCCCGCACCACGTAGTCAGGTCGACGTCTTCCCCCAATGCCGGCCACCGCCCACCGCCGGCCACTTGTACCGTCGTGCGGCGTACGACCCAGATCTCATCGGGGCTCAGGCCGGCGTCGGCCCAGTCGTCGGTGGCCACATCCTGCAGGTACCGGGCCAAGCTGTCGAGGCGCAAGGCACCCTCCGGACCGGCGTCGCTGACCCGGACGCGCCGGTGGTGCGTGTACCGCCTCCCTTGGGCCGGGCGGGGGACCAACGCATCCACGGGTCGCCCTTCGGCCGGCCCTGAGCTCCCTCCGGAGCTGTCCCTCATGGTTAGTTCCTTACGGTCTTGGCGGCAAGGTGACGCCGAGCTCTTCAATGGTGACGGGCCGGCCGGTGGCTATCGACCGGTTGGCTGCCGCACCGAGCAGGACCGACGCTGCACCATCGAGATGGGAGGCCCTCCATCCCCAGCGGTCGGGCGGTGGGTTGCTGCCGAGCAACTGTTCCAGCATGTACCCGTCCCCGCCGTGTGAGCCTCTGCCCTCCGGGATCTCGACCTCCAGCGGGCCTTGGAACATGGGGAACAGGAGGATTTGGCGCAACGGGCCGGCCCCGGCGGCTCCCGGTCCCTCCTCGCCCGTGGGGGTCTGCTCGATCACGTGCGCGCCGTGGCGCTCGTACAGCTCGACCCGGCCTTTGTCCCCCGTGATGGCCACTCTGAGGCCCTCCCAGGGGGAGTACGCGACTAGGGAGTAGCTCAGCAACACCCCGCTGCGGTAGCGGGCGCTCACCACCATCGTGTCCTCGATGGAGATGTCTTTGCCGAAGACATTGCGGTCCCTCACGTAACCCGTCTCTGCCTCCGCGTCCCGGTAAAGGCCTTGGAGCATCTCGCTGCGGCCGAGGTCGAGGGCGAAGGGGTCGTCGGTGGTGTTGCCCGTGTACCTGCTGTACGAGTAGTCCTCGCCTCGGGCCTTTGCCGCCCTGCTCCCGTAAAAGGCGAGCGAGCCCAGGGCGTACACCGTCTCCGGCCAGGACCCGGTCCACCAGTTGACCAGGTCGAAGTGATGACTGGCCTTGTGGACGAGCAGACCGCCGGACATGGGTTTCTCACGGTGCCAACGCCGGAAGTAATCGGCGCCGTGGCTCGTGTCCAGCATCCAGGAGAAGTCCACCAGACGAGGTGCCCCGATCGCTCCTTCGGCGATGACCTGTCGGAGCCGGGTGAAGCCCGGCGCGTAGCGATAGTTGAACGTCACCGTCAGGCGGCGTCCTGTCTGCTCCACAGCCGACAGGACCGCCCCTACCTTCTCGGCGTCGATGGTCATCGGCTTTTCCGTAACCACATCACAGCCGTTCTGCATGGCGCTGATGATGTAAAGGTGGTGGAACGCGTCCACGGTCGTAACGATCACGACGTCCGGGCGGCGCTGACCGAGCATGACCGTGAAGTCATGGGCCGGGAAAGCGGGCACCTCGTCACGCTTGTAGAGAGAAGCCAGACGCTTGTTGTGGTAGGCCATGCGGACCGAGCTCGTGTCGCACAGAGCGACGAGGTCGCAGTGGTCGGCGTATTGCCCACAAATCGCGTCGATGTACATCGTGGCCCGGCTCCCGGTGCCGACGATGGCATATCGGGTGCGGTCCGGAAGTGGCGAAGCCATTCCCTCTAGCCTATGGCGGTCCTCGGCACTGCCGCTCTTTGACCATAGGGCTCCGCCGTCATAGTGTTAGATCCTACATCCTACAGCCGGCGCTGTGCTCGTCCTGGAGTGACACGGGCTCGTGCTGGCGTGACAAGAGAACGGAGCAACGCCATGGGGACCGACGTGGACCAGGAGCTCTGGCGTGACCCGGGCGCCTCCGTGGCCGAGCGGGTCAAGGACCTCATGTCGAAGATGACCATCGAGGAGAAGACGGGCCAGCTCTACGGGCTCTGGTTGGGCGTCGATGAGCAGACCGGTGAGGTGGCGCCATACCAGAGCGACATGGGGACGGGCGGCAGCGAGTGGAAGGAAGTACTGGCCCGCGGGGTCGGGCAACTGACGCGGCCGTACGGCACGGCGCCGGTCGAGCCGGTGGTCGGCGCCCAGGCCCTGGCCCGGGCACAGGGCGAGATTATGGCCGCGGGCCGCTTCGCCATACCTGCGCTCGTGCACGAGGAGTGCCTTACCGGCGTGTCGGTGTGGAAGGCGCCCGTGTACCCGTCCCCGCTGTGCTGGGGCGCGACCTTCGACCCCGAACTGATCGAACGGTTAGGTGCGCATATCGGCCAGTTGATGAGGCGTCTGGGTGTCCATCAGGGCCTGGCCCCCGTGCTCGACGTGGTCCGGGATCTGCGCTGGGGCCGCACAGAGGAGACCATCGGCGAGGATCCCTATCTGGTCGGGACCATTGGCAGTGCGTACGTCCGAGGTGTCGAGTCGGCCGGCGTGGTCGCCACTCTGAAGCACTTCGTCGGTTACTCGGCGTCGCGCTCGGGCCGCAACCTGGCCCCTGTCTCGATCGGTGCGCGCGAGCTGGCGGACGTGTTCCTGCCCCCCTTCGAGATGGCGCTGCGTTCGGGCGCCCGGTCGGTCATGAACTCCTACACCGACCTGGACGGGGTGCCGGTAGCGTCCGACGGGGCGTTGGTCACCGAGCTGCTGCGCGGCAAGTACGGCTTCGAGGGGACCGTGGTCTCGGACTATTTCGCGGTGGCTTTCCTCCAGAAGCTTCACGGCGTCGCCGGCAGCCCGTCTGAGGCCGCCCAGCTCGCCCTGACCGCAGGGATCGACGTCGAGCTCCCGATGGTCGACTGTTACGGGCAACCGTTGCTAGACGCCGTCGCTTCCGGCCAGATCGGCACCGTCCTGGTCGACCGTGCCCTCGAGCGCGTCCTGAGCCAGAAGTGCGAGCTGGGCCTGCTCGATCCCGACTGGTCTGCGGAGCCTCCGCTTCTCCGCGAGGGCGAAGGCGACAGGGCGCTGGACGACGCGGCATCGCGAGAGCTCGCCCGGGAGATCGCCCAGCGATCGCTCGTGCTCATGTCCAACGCCGGGGTACTGCCCCTCAAGCCCGGCGCCCGGGTGGCTCTGGTCGGTCCACGGGCGGATGTCGCTGGGGCAATGCTCGGTGACTACTCGTTCCCCATGCACGCCGGCCGGCACTTTCCCGACGTCCCTATGGGCGTGGCCGTCCCGACCCTGCGGGAGGTCCTCGCTCAGGGCCCGGCCGGCTATGACCTTTCTTTTGCGCAGGGCTGTTCGGTGACCGAAGGCAGCGACGAAGAGATCGCCGAAGCCGCTCGCGTGGCGGCCAAATCGGACGTCTGTATCGCCGTGCTCGGTGACCATGCCAGCCTGTTCGGCGGCGGTACCTCGGGCGAAGGGTGCGATGCTGTCGACCTCAGGCTCCCGGGAAGACAGGGAGAGCTCCTGGAAGCGTTATTGGCCACAGGCACGCCCGTTGTCCTCGTCCTGCTGGTCGGGCGGCCGTACGACCTATGCCCCTTCGCCGGCCGATTGGCCGCGGCCGTATGCGGCTTCTTTCCCGGTGAGGAGGGGGCCACGGCCATAGCCGATGTCCTGAGCGGTAAGGTCAACCCGTCCGGTCGTCTTCCCGTGAGCTTCCCGGGGCCCGGGGGCGGTCAACCTGGGACGTACCTGGGGCCGGCGCTGACTCAGGTCAGCAAGGTGAGCTCGGTCGACCCCACACCACTTTTCGCGTTCGGTCATGGCCTGTCTTATGCGCCGGTCACCTGGCTGGGCGTCGAGAGACGTTCTTCGGCCTCCTGGCCCGTCGACGGCATATGTGAGGTCGCCGTCGCCCTTTACAACGACAACGGGAGGTCAACGACCGAGGTCGTCCAGGTCTACCTCCAGGATCCCGTAGCGGAGGTGGCCCGGCCGACCCGGCAGCTGATCGGGAGCGCCCGCGTCGTGCTGGCGGCCGGCACCACCCGCACAGTCGTCTTGAAAATGCATGCCGACCTCACCTCCTATACCGGGCGCGCCGGGCAGCGTCAGGTCGAACCCGGCGAGGTCCGCCTCCTCGTCGGTACCTCGAGCGCCGAGATCAAAGAGACCCTCGTCTTTTCGCTCAGCGGCCCCAAGCGTGAGGTCGGCTTCGATCGGGTTTCCCAACCCACGGTCGAGATCCTCTAGCGAGCCGGCCCAGACAAGATCCAAGCTGGCCCGGACAAGAAAGGTAGGCACCCCATTCCTCTCACTGCCGCAGATTGGCCTATTGCCGCTGCCCTCCTCCCGTTCCCTGCCATCAAGGCGGACGGGACCGTCGTACAGGAAGCTGGGCCGGAAGAATGGGTGGCCACATTCGCTGAGGTCGCCGATGCCGGTTTCGCGCACGTCGACCTCACCGACAGTTGGGTCCGTCCCGGCGACCTGTCCGAGGCGAGGCTGGACGACCTTCGAGCCGCGGCGTCCGAGGCCGGGGTCGAGCCGGCGGCGATCTCGGCGATCAGGCGGAGCGTGATCGACGCCGCCAACGCGGACGCCAACCTTGCTTATAGCCATCGCACTGTGGACGCCGCGGCCCGGTTGGGAGTGGGGGTGGTCTCCTTCGGGCTGCACCAGGACCTGACCCCCGCGCAGCGCCGGCAGCTGTGGTTCTGGACCGTCGAAGGCCATAAGGACCCGGTGGGCGACGCCGAGGTTTGGGCGGCCGCCGTGTCCCGCTTCCGGGACCTAGGTCGTCATGGCGCCGAGGTGGGCGTGCTCGTGTCCCTGGAGATGTACGAGGACACCTACCTCGGCACGGCGAGCTCGGCGGTACGCCTGGTCGAGGACATCGGGCTCGAAAACGTCGGGCTGAACCCCGACATCGGCAACCTGGTCCGCCTGCACCGGCCCGTGGAGGACTGGCGGGTGCTCGTGCGCGAGACGCTGCCTTATGCCAATTATTGGCACGTCAAGAACTATTTTCGCGACGAGGACGTCGCCCGTGGTTGGTTTGCCGCCTTCCCGGCGCCATTGGAGTCCGGTGTGATCAACTACAGAGAAGCCTTCCGGTACGCCATCTCTGTGGGCTACCAAGGGGTCATCTGCACTGAGCACTATGGAGGTGACGGCTTGAGCGTGAGCGCTTCCAACCAGCAATACCTCCGTGACAGGATCCTTCCCCGGTCGGACGGTTACCACCTCGGGGAGAGCCGCGTCGTTCAAGTCGGGCCCCGACCACCCGGGGCCGTCAGCCGGGAGAGCCGGCCATGACCCGGGTCTTCGACGATCCTGGAGCTTTTGCCGACGACGCCCTGGCCGGCTTCACGGCGGCTTATCCCGGTTACGTGCTTCGAGCCGACGGGGGCGTTGTCCGGGCGGCAGCCAGTAGGCCTGGCCAGGTCGCCGTGGTGATCGGCGGAGGGTCGGGCCACTACCCCGCCTTCGCCGGCCTGGTCGGCCCCGGCCTGGCCATGGGGGCGGTATGCGGCAAGATCTTCGCCTCGCCCTCCGCCGGGCAGGCCTACCGGGTGGCGCGGGCGGTCGACAGCGGCGGAGGCGTGCTGTTCAGCTATGGCAACTACGCCGGTGACCGGATGCAGTTCGGGCAAGCAGAGCAGCGCCTGCGGTCTGAGGGTACCGACGCCCGCACCGTCGTCGTCACTGACGACATTGCCAGTGCGCCGGTCGAGCGGATGGCCGACCGGCGCGGCATCGCCGGGGACCTCACAGTTTTTAAGGTCGCCGGGTCAGCGGCGGACGCCGGGCTCGGCCTGGACGAGGTGGAAAGGCTCGCCCGCAAGGCCAATGCCCGGACGCGCACGCTCGGCGTGGCCTTCAATGGCTGTACCCTTCCCGGTGCGCCCGGACCGCTGTTCAGCGTCCCACCCGGGCAAATGTCCATCGGGCTCGGTATCCACGGCGAACCCGGGATCAGCGACGTGCCCTTGCCGTCGGCCCATGACCTGGCGCAGATGCTGGTCGCCCGGCTGCTCGAGGAGAGGCCCGAGGGGTCGGTCGAGCGGGCTGTGGTGCTGTTGAACGGTCTGGGCACCATCAAGTACGAGGAGCTGTTCGTGCTGTTCGGCCACGTGGCGGCGCACCTGGCGGCGGCCGGCGTCGAAGTCGCCGATGCCGAGTGCGGTGAGCTGGTTACGAGCTTGGACATGGCGGGCCTCTCGCTCAGCTTGTTTTGGACCGACGAGGAGCTCGAGGCGCTATGGTCGGCGCCGGCTGACGCGCCCGCCTTCCGCAAACCACATCGCCCTCCCTTTGAGCGCCGCCAGGTGGCGGCCACGGACGTTGCCGCCATCACCTACGAGCCGGCGTCTACGGCATCGCAGCGACTGGCCCGGCTGGCTGCGCTGGCTCTGGGAGCTGCTGCCCGGGTGGTCCACCAGCACGAGGGCGAACTGGGAGACCTCGACGCCGTGGCCGGTGACGGTGACCACGGGGCCGGTATGTGCCGGGGGGCAGACGGCGCCGCCGAGGCCGCCGCCGCGGCTGTACGCCGGGGCGCCGGCGTGCGCGAGGTCCTGATGGCGGCCGGGGAGGAGTGGTCGGAGCGCGCCGGCGGTACTTCAGGAGCGCTCTGGAGCGCAGCGCTGATGGCACTCGCGTCGAGCTTGCGCAGCCGTGGCTCCTATGGCGCGGCGGACCTGGTGAGGGCGGTGACAGCGGCGCGCGATGCCATCGTGGGCCTCGGCCAGGCCGAGCTGGGGGACAAGACGGTCGTCGACGCCCTCAACCCCTTTGTCGAAGTCCTGAGCCTGGAGATAGCTCAGGGGAACGAAGTGCCAGCCGCATTGCGCACCTCGGCTGAGGCGGCCACGAACGCCGCCGCTGCTACGGCCGCCCTTCGGCCGCGTAAAGGGCGCGCCCGTCCCCTGGCTGAAAGAAGTGTCGGTTCGCCGGACCCAGGAGCGGTGTCCTTCGCTCTCATAGTCACGGCGCTGGCCGCCCAGGCCGACGCCTGGGCCGACGATAACGGCCCCAGTCGGGCGGAGTAGGGAGACAGCTGTGGGGAAGGGATGGCGGATCGTGGTCGGCAGCGACAATGCCGGCATGGGCTATAAGGACGAGTTGAAGGCCATGCTGCAACGTGACCCCCGCGTTGCCTCGGTGGACGACGTCGGGGTGGGCACACGAGCCGACGCCACGGCGTACGCCCATGTGGCCGTAGCCGCGGCGCGCAAGGTCGCCGCCGGCGAGGCCGACCGCGCATTGCTGTTCTGCGGGACGGGGATGGGGGTAGCCATAGCTGCCAACAAGGTCCCTGGTGTACGCGCCGTGACGGCGCACGACAGCTATTCGGTAGAGCGGTCGGTCCTCAGTAATAACGCTCAGGTCCTGACGATGGGAGAGCGGGTCATCGGCCTCGAGCTCGCCAAGAAGCTTGTCGACCAGTGGCTGGACTACCACTTCGACCCGACGTCACCTTCGGCGGCAAAGGTCGAGGCGGTAAGCGGGTACGAGCGGGTCAACGAGGAGGAAGAGCAATGACAAGCCGGTACGCGGTCGTGGGGGCGGGTTATATGGGCGGTGGCATCGCTCAGGTGCTGGCCTTGTCAGGTGCCACTGTCGCGCTCGCCGACCTTTCCGAAGACGTGGCGGTCAAGAGCTACGAGCGCTTGTTGGTGGAATCGAGCCAGTTCGTGGCCGACGGGCTCTTCCCGCCCGGCTCGACCGAGATCCTGAGAAGGAACCTCCGAGCGGCGGTGTCGATCGAAGACGCGGTGGGAGAGGCCGAGTTCATCGAAGAATCGGTCCCCGAGATCGTCGATGTCAAGCAGCGGGCCCTGGCCTCGATCAGCGCCGCTGCCCGCCCCGACGCCGTCATCGGCACGAACACGTCGACGATACCCATCGGCACGTTGGCTGAAGCAGTCACGGCTCCGGGCCGCTTCCTTGGTGTCCATTTCTCCAATCCGGCGCCCTTCATCCCCGGCGTCGAGCTGATACCCCACGCCGGGACCGAGCCCCGGTCCCTGGCGACGGCGAAGCAGATCATTGAGGCCGGTGGCAAGCAGTGTGCTCAGGTGCGGGACGTGACCGGTTTTGTACTGAACCGCCTCCAGTACGCCCTGTTCCAAGAGGCCACGGAGCTGCTTGACGAAGGTGTGGCTTCAGCCCGGGACATCGACACGATCGTGCGCACCACCTTCGGCTTCCGGTTGCCGTTTTTTGGCCCGTTTGCGGTTGCCGATATGGCCGGTCTCGACGTCTACGCCTTTTGCTACAAGTCATTGCAGGCCGGGTTCCCCGGACGGTTCGCCACCCCCCACGTGCTGGGGGAGCTGGTCGAGGCAGGCAAGCTCGGTACCAAGAGCGGCGCCGGGTTTTTCGATGTCCCTGCTGAGCGGGTGCGGGAGCTCGTTGCTTACCGCAACAAGGCGTACGTCGCCATGCAGCGCCTCCTTGACGAGCTCGGTCCTGCCCCCATATGAGCCTCTGGCGGTGACGACTTTGCGCATGGCTATCGTGGCCGACGACCTCACGGGAGCGGCTGATTCCGCGCTGGCGTTCCGGCGGGAAGGCTTTTCGGTCGCCGTGACGACGAGCCGCGCCGCCATGGGCGCGTTGTCGGCACGTGCGGACGTGGTGGGGGTCGACCTGCGTACCCGCTATTGCCTTCCGGAGCTCGCCTATCTTGAAAACTTCAGCGCGGTGAAGAGCGCCCGCGACATAAATGCCGACGTTTTCAAAAAGCTCGACTCCCAGCTCCGAGGCAACCCGGCTGACGAGCTCGCCGGTGCCCTCGACGCTTGGCCTGAGGCTTTGGCCATCGCCAGCCCGGCGCTCCCCGCTTTTGGCCGGGTCGTACGGGAGGGCCATCTGCACTGTCCCGGGCCCGGGCACCCCCCGCTCGCTGTTCCACAGGCTGGTCGGTGAGGCCGGGCGCACCTACGTGCACCTGCCCCTGAGCGAGCTGCGCGACGGGCGTGCTCCCGCGTCGCTGTCCCGAGTTCCGGCGGGCGCCATCGCGCTGGCCGACGCCGAGGAGGAGGCGGACCTGGCCGCCCTGGTCGAAGCGGGTAGTGAAATAGCCCGGCCCGTCATCTGGGCCGGGTCCGCCGGGCTGGCGGCTCATGTGGCCAACGCCCTGGCCTCTGCGAGCAACGGGACCACGGCGGGGCCGCCGGCGGTACCACGGCTGTCCGAGGTCCCTTCGGACCATGTCGGAGGGGCCCGGGGCTCGGGAGCGGCGCTGGTCCTGGTCGCCACCCGAGAGCAGATCGCCCGGCAACAGGTTGCGGCCCTGGCTTCATGTGGGGCCATGGTGACCGAGGTCGCGCCGGACGGGCCCGTGACTAGCTGGGCCCTCGAGCGCAAGCCTGTCCTGCAGGCGCACCTCGCCGCAGGCGGGACGGTGGTCGTGCGCGCCCCCGCCTCGGACGCGTCAAGCGAAGAGGTGGCGGACCATGCTCGGCTTGTCGTCTCGGCCGGTGAGACGGTGAGGGCCGGGTTGGCGGGTACCGGAATAGTAGCTACCGGCGGCGAGACGGCCCGTGCCGTGCTCGAAGCGCTGGGCGAGAAAACCGGATGGGTGATCGGGGAGGTCGAGATGGCCATGCCGCTGCTCGTAACGGATGAGGGGCACTTGGGCCTGGTGACAAAGGCCGGTTCCTTCGGCGGGCCGCAATCTCTGGTACGCGCCGTTGATGCTCTCAAGACCTGGCGGCAACAAGTAAAAGGGCCGCTCCCTGCCGACACGGTGTTCTTCCGAGCGGGTCGTGGCGACTTTGACTGCGTTGTCGCCATGTACCACGACCAGGGGCACGGACCGGTGAAGGTCCTCGGCCTCGAGGGCGGGGTCAACATAACCCTCGGGTTACCCATCGTCCGGACCAGCGTCGACCACGGCACGGCATTTGATATTGCCGGCCGGGGTACGGCGGACGAGCGCAGCCTGATCTCAGCGCTCGAGGAGGCAGCCCGGCTTTCGACCGCGCTCCAAGCTTGAACAACCCTCGGGTAGCTGCCTTGATACTATATCCTATATGAGCCTGGGCCCGGCTAGGGCAGGAGGAGATTGAAATGGCACCGCGGTCGGTCCTTTTCGTAGGTGGCACTGGGAAAATTAGCTCGGCCTGCGTCGCCGAAGCAGCCCGGCGGGGTTTCGAGGTCAGCGTCATGAACCGCAACCAGAGCTCACTGCGGCCGCTCCCGGCCGACGTGACGCGCCTGACAGCGGACGTTCGTGACCTGGGAGCGGCCCGCACCGCGCTCGGCGACCGCCGCTTCGACGCCGTCGTGGACGTCACCATTTTCGACCCAGACCAGGTTGTGACCGACATCGACCTATTTGCTGGCCGGACCGATCAGTTCGTCTTCATCAGCTCGGCCTCCGCCTACCAAAAGCCGGTCGCCCGCCTGCCCATCACCGAGTCGACGCCGCTCGTCAACCCCTTTTGGGAGTACTCGCGTCGCAAGATCGCGTGCGAAGACGCCCTTGTCCGCGCTCATCGCGAGCACGGTTTCCCGGTGACGATCGTCCGGCCCTCGCACACCTATGACCGCACGGGCTTGCCTTTTGACGGCAGATGGACCGTCGTCGACCGGATGCGCCGGGGCAAACCCGTCGTGGTGCACGGTGACGGTACCTCACTGTGGGCCCTCACCCACCACGTCGACTTTGCCCGCGCTTTCGTGCACCTGCTCGCCAATCCGCTGGCCATCGGGGACAGCTTCCACATCACCGGGGACGAGGTGCTCACCTGGGACCAGATCCATCGGATCGTCGCCGAGGCCGCTGGGGCCGAGCCGCACCTGGTCCACGTCGCCTCCGAAGCCATCGCCACGGTCCTGCCGGAATGGGGGCCGCCCTTGCTCGGCGACAAGGCGCACTCCGTGATCTTCGACAACTCGAAGATCAAGCGGCTGGCGCCCGGTTGGGTGGCCGAGGTCCCATATGCCGAGGGCGCCAGGGAGATAATCGACTGGTTCGACTCTCACCCCGAGCACCAGGTCGTGGACCAAAAGGTCGACGCCGCGTTCGACACCCTCGTCGAGCGCTTTGGCAGCAGTGCCGCAGCGGTATGACCCAGGCCTCGAGCGAGAGCCTCGCCCCTCTCGACTTGTCCTTCACGCTCGATAAGAAAGTCGCGGTGGTGACCGGGGGGGCCTCGGGCATCGGCCGTGATATCTCGCTGACGTTCGGGGCCAAAGGTGCCCGGGTGGCCGTGCTCGATATCCAGGCCGCGGCGGCGGCCGAGGTTGCCGCGGCAAGCGGTACCGGGAGCCGGGCTTTCTTGTGCGACGTGTCCGAGGCGGGCTCGGTGGTGGGAGCGATAGACGACGTCGTAGGGCACTTTGGGAGGATCGATGTCCTGGTGAACTGCGCCGGCGTCGCCCTGATCGAGCCGGCCGAGGACTTGAGCGTCGAAACCTGGGACGCGACCCTCGGTATAAACCTGAGGGGCGCCTTCCTGGTCTGTCAGCAGGTGGGCCGCCACATGCTTTCGGCGGGGGCCGGCCGGGTTATCAATATTGCTTCCCAGGCGGCCAGCGTCGGGCTCGAAGGGCATCTGGCGTACTGTGCCTCCAAGGCCGGGCTAATCGGGCTGACGCGGGCGCTGGCCGTCGAGTGGGGTGGCCGCGGGATCTCGGTCAACGCCATTTCGCCGACTGTCGTGCTCACCGACTTGGGCCGCAACGTGTGGGCGGGGGAGAAGGGCGAAGCCTTCAAGAAGTTGATCCCGTCGGGCCGGTTTGCCTACCCGTGCGAAATAGCGGCAGTCGCGCTGTTCCTGGCCAGTGATGCCGCCGCCATGATCAACGGGGCCGACATCCCGGTGGACGGCGGCTACACGGCTCGATAGGGGTGCTGAAGGCTCAGGGGCAGGCCCGTCAGGGTGCCTGCTGCGCGCGGCCGGCCCGGTCCAGCACGCCCTGAAGGTGGCGTTTCATGGCTTTTCTAGCTTTGTCGGCGGAGCCTTGCTCGATGGCGAGGAACACGGCCTCGTGCTCCTCGATCGTCATGGCGGCGTCGGTCACGCCGCTATCACCGAAAAGACGGAAGCGGTGCAGATGAGCCCCCAGGCGAGCGAGGGCCTCGGCCAGGAAGTGATTACCGGCGTGAAGGGCGATTATCTGGTGAAAAGAGGCATCGGCCCACAGGAACTCGCGGAATTCCCGATAGGTCGGCCCGGTCGGGGCTTCTCGCAGCTCCTGGAGCGCACCGGAGAGCTCGCCCAGGAGTTCGTCGGTGCGGTGAGCGCAGGCCGCCGCCGCGTTATAGGGCTCAATGAGCAGCCGCGCCTCCATGATCTGCTTGAAATCCTGGGGCGACATACTTGGGGCCACCCGGTAACCACGGAGCGGCTCACGGACTACGAGGCCGGTGGCTTCGATACGGGCCAGAGCTTCGCGGATAGGTGTCGGTGACACTTCCAGGCTGCGAGAGAGCGAGTCGATGCCTACAGGGTCACCCGGAGCAAGGGTGCCCGACATCAAGAAGGCCACCAGCGTGTCGTAGACCCCGTCCACGAGCACCTGCCGCTTCTGGCGCCCGGGGCGGAGCTCCGAATGGATGACGTCTACAGCGGTCATAGAAGGATCGTATAGGAAACAGCTCCGTCACCCGGTTTTCGTGTTGGTGAGAGCCCGTTCTCCCAGTATTGTTCCGGTCACATTGGCACCTTCCCCGACGGACCAGTGGTCGAGCCCGGGGCCGCGGCGGCGGCCGGCCGTGCACGAGGACCTGCGGCGTAACAACCTCGCGACCCTCGTGCGCCACTTGCACTTCAGTGGGCCGCTCACCCGCTCCCAGCTCGCCGCCCGTACAGGGCTCAACCGGAGCACCGTCGGTGCCCTTGTCGGTGAGCTGGCCTCGGTCAGCCTGGTATCGGAGAGCGCGCCGGAGCCGCAAGGTGCCGCCGGGCGCCCGTCCCTGCTCGTCAGCCTCTCCGCCCAGCGCGTCTGGGCGTTGGCGGTCGAGATCAGGCCCGATGCTCTGGCCGTGGCCCGCGTGGGCCTCGGCGGCCAGGTCCACGAAACCCTGTCCCAGCGCCGTGACTGGAAAGCGGGCCTTACCCCGGTCGCGGCCGTCGGCACTATCGGTCGTCTGGCCCGCGAGCTCATGAGCCGGGCGCCGGCGGGGTCGCAGCTGGTTGGGGCGGCTGTCGCCGTGCCCGGGATCGTACGCCGCAGTGATGGCTTCGTCCACCTGGCACCGAACCTTCTCTGGCACGATGTCCCCCTCGGGCACCTGGTGTCGAAGCGGTTGCCCGTGTTATCGGACGTCCTGGTGGCCAACGAGGCTGACCTCGGGGCTCTGGCCGAATCCTCCCGGGGCGCCGCGGTCGGCTGCAAGCACGTCATCTACATTTCAGGCGACGCCGGCGTGGGAGGAGGGATCCTGGTTGACGGGTCTCTACTCGCCGGCCGGTCCGGGTATGCCGGTGAGGTGGGCCACATGAAGGTCAACCCCGACGGGCACCGCTGTCGCTGTGGCGGGCGTGGTTGTTGGGAGAGCGAGATCGGGGCGGCCGCGGTGCTGCGCCGAGCCGGGCGTAGGGCGACCGACGTACCGGCAGCGGTTGCCCGCGTCATCTCCGATGCCCGCGCCGGGGACCCGGTGGCGATGCAAGCCGTTCGGGAGACGGGACGGTGGGTCGGCCGGGGAGCGGCAAACCTGATCAATATTTTCAACCCCGATGTCGTGGTGTTCGGCGGCGCGCTCAGGAACCTTTTCTTAGTCGCCGAGCCCGTGATCACAAGGGAGCTCAGGCGTCAAGTGCTACCGCAAGCCGGCACCGAAGCGACGGTGGTGGCCGCCGGGCTCGGTGCCGGTTCAGTGCTTGTCGGTGCCGCCGAACTGGCCTTCTCAGATTTCCTAGTCAGCCCGAAGACGGCCGTGGCTGCCGGCGTGTGACGCCCCGGCCACGGCCGGCGGCCTAGCGCACGCCGAAGATGTGGTCCAGGGCCAGCTGGTCGAGACGTTCGATGTTGACGGCCCGGTTGCCGGCCGCCTCGGCGTCGAAGTCCTCGTAGGCGCTGCGGTCGCCGAGGAAGTCGGCCAGGGTCTCGCCGGCGCCCAGCGTCGGGCGGGAAAGGTCGGGGACGCCGGCATCGGCCAGAGCCTGGCGTACCTCGGGGTCGGCCCGCCACGCCTTGGCCTTGGCCTCCAATATGAGGTAGGTGCGCATGCAGGCGGCCGCTGAGACCCAAACCCCCTCGGCGTCCTCGGCGCGCAGTGGCTTGAAGTCGAAGTGCTTGGGGCCGTCGTAGCCCGCGGACTCGAGCAGGTCCACCAGGAAAAAGGCGCTCTTTACGTCCGCCGCGCCAAAGCGCAGGTCCTGGTCGTACTTGAGCCCGTGCTGGCCGTTGAGGTCGATGTGGAAAAGCTTGCCCGACCACATGGCTTGGGCGTAGCCGTGAACGACGTTCAACCCGGCCATGGTCTCATGGCCCACCTCGGGATTGAGCCCCACCATGTCCGGGTGCTCAAGCTCGTTGATGAAGGCCAAGGCGTGGCCGATAGTCGGCAGCAGGATGTCGCCGCGCGGCTCGTTGGGCTTGGGCTCGATGGCAAAACGCATGGGATAGCCGCGGTCGAGCACGTAGGCGCACAGAGTGTCGATGGCCTCCTTCATGCGGTCGAGGGCGGCCCGCACGTCCTTGCCGGCGTCCGACTCGGCGCCCTCCCGGCCCCCCCAGGCGACGTAGGTCTGCGCCCCAAGTTCAGCTGCCAGGTCGATGTTGCGCAGTGTCTTGCGCAAGGCATAGCGGCGGACGCTGCGGTCGTTGGCGGTGAAGGCCCCCTCCTTGAACACCGGGTGGGTGAACAGGTTGGTGGTCATCATCTCAACGACCATGCCGGTCTCGTCAAGGGCGGCCCGGAAGCGCTTGATAACGGTCTCCCGCTCGGCGTCGCCCGCACCGAAAGGGATCAGGTCGTCGTCGTGGAAGGTCACGCCCCAGGCGCCCAGCTCCGAAAGCCGGTGCACGGACACCACTGGGTCGAGCGGTGCGCGCGTGGCATCCCCGAAGGGGTCCCGGCCCTGCCATCCCACCGTCCACAACCCGAAGCTGAAGTGGTCCTCGCGTTTAGGTGCAAAGCGGTCGTCCACGGAATCCTCCTTTTGTAGATACCAACAACAAAACCTACACCTATGCCTCTGCCCGGGCAACCGGTCGGCGTCGGCCGCCCTACCCCTGCGAGAGCTGCAGGCACAGTGCCCGGCGGACCGTACAGTTTTCGAAAGCGAAGGAACCCGCCAGGGCCAGGAGCTCGCTGTCGTCAAGACCACGGAAAAGGTCGGCGTACTCGTCGACGAGCGGCTGGGCAAAAATGATGTTGAGGAGCAAGGTGCGGGCCCAGTCGAAGCGGCCGAACGGGTAGGGGTCGAAGCCCGGGAACTCCCGGGCGATGAGGTCCTGCACCGGTTGCGTCACTTCCTTGGGGCCCTCTCCCGTGCTACCCCACTGGTCTGCGCCCAGCCGGTCCTTCTTGGCGATGAAGTCGGCGAACCGCCGCCGGTACGCCGAGCTGGGCGCCGCGCTGACGAGGCCCTGGCGCCCGAGGTCCTTGTACATCCATATTGCCCAACCGGCGCCGTGCTCGCGGTAGATGTCGAGCTGGTCCGCCAATATCTGGCGACGCTGGGCATCGACGGTCTCGTCACCAGTATAGATCGGGCCGAACTCCCCGACGTACAGAGGTGTGCCGGTGCGACGGGCGTACTCCGAGCGCTTCAGGAACTTCCGCTCGACGGCGGCCCGGTCAATATAGGTCCCGTCAGTCACCCCGGGGTAGGGCCCGCCCCGCCCGAGGCCGGCGGGGACATAGTCATGGCAGGTATAGACCGTGTTTTCCCACACCTCTTGGAAGACGTCGAACTCCGTCGAGTACGTATTGCCGTCGACGAAGAGGGTGTGATGGGGGTCGACAGCGCGGACCGCTCCCACCAGGCGCTGGTAGAAGGGCCCGATGACGGCCCGGGACTCGTCCGCCGGCTCGTTGAGGAGATTGTACCCGGCCACCCAGACGTTGTCTTTGTAGTGGTCGGCGATGGCTTCCCAGATGTTGACGGCACGGTCCTGGAAGTGCCGGTGTTCCCAGAACAGCGCCCGGTGGGTGGCGTTGTCCGAATGCCAGTGGTGGTTCTGTGACCCCGGAAGAGCGTGCAGGTCGATCACCGACACGATGCCATGGTCGGCGCAGGCGGCAATGGCGCGGTCCAGGTGGCGAAAGCCGTCCTTCTTGACGACGAACGGATCCGCGTCGTCCTCGAGGTGACGGTAGTTGACGGGGATCCTTACCGAGTTTAGGCCTGTCTGGGCTAGGAAGGCCGCGTCCGGCTCCCCGAAGAAGCTGGTGAGCAGGCTCTCGAAGAACAGTTCGTAGCGCTCAGGACCGAGCACCCGTTTGAGGGAGGCCCGCATAAGCGACTCGTTAGCCGCGTACCCGGTGATGAAGTTTTCCATGTTGAGCCACCCGCCGATGCAGGCTCCCCGCAAACGGACAGGCGTGCCATGGACGTCGAGGATCTCTTTGCCTCGCGTACGTACGTAGGTGAGGGAGTCTTGGCTCATGAGCTCGTCTTTGACCCTGGTCAATAGGATGTTGCCAATAGGATAACTCGCAGTGTACGGTTTGTTGGGCAAGCCTACAAAAGGGGGGACGTTGGACGACCGCTGGGCCAGCCATCGCTGGCCTGCACCGTCGCATACGGCTGCGCTGTGACTGTTGACGTCCTCACCCCTCGCCCCCTGGGCCGCACCGGCCGGTATGTCACAGCCGTGTGCGTGGGCACAGGCGAGATCGGGGACATGTCGGTGTACGGCGGCTCCGTGCCGGAGGAACGTGCCCTGGCAACGGCCCGCCGGGCCTTCGCCGGGCCCCTGAACTTCGTGGACACGTCCAACGGGTACGGTGTTTCCGAGCAGCGTATCGGCATAGTGCTGCGCCAGATAGGGGGCCTACCGGTCGGGGCCCTGCTCGGCACCAAGGTCGACCCTGTCGATGGGGGCCCGTTCGACGGCGCACGGGTACGTGCCTCGGTGAAAGAGAGCATGGAGCGTCTCGGTCTCGATCACCTGGCTCTCCTGCACCTTCACGATCCCGAACGCATTTCCTTCGCGGAGGCGATGGCGCCGGACGGCCCCGTAGTGGCCATGCGCGAACTCGTCACCGAGGGCCTCGTCGACCACCTGGGCGTAGCCGGAGGGCCGGTCGAGCTACTTCGCCGCTTTGTGGCCACAGGGTTCTTCCAGGTGGTCCTCACCCACAACCGGTGGACTTTGTTGGACCAGTCCGCGGGGCCACTGCTGGACGACTGCGCCGCGGCGGCTGTGGCCGTCCTCAACGGGGCGCCGTTCGGCGGTGGCATGCTGGTCAAAGGCCCGGCTCAGGTCCCGAAGTACTGCTACCGCCAAGCCCCTCCGGCGCTGGTGAGCGCCGCCCTCGCCATGCAAGCGGCGTGCGACCGGCATGGCGTGCCACTAGGCGCGGTGGCCCTTCAGTACTCCCTCAAGGAGACCCGTATCACCTCTACCGTCGTAGGGATGTCCCGGCCAGAGCGCTACGACGAGACCCTCGCCCTGGCCGCCTCCGCCGTCCCGGACGAGCTCTGGGCCGAAATCGACCAACTCGCTCCCGGGCCGGGGAACTGGCTTCGATGACCCGCCCCGCGTTCTCTCAAACCCAAGCCGTTTCTCTCAAACCCAAGCCGTTTCTCTCAAACAAGGAAGGAAAGCCATGCGCCTTACAGTTCGTCGGCCGAAACTAGGAGTTCGGTCCCTAGTTGCCGTAGTCGCCTCAACCGCCGTAGCCGCCGTCCCCCTGGCCGGGTCGGGCGGTTCGACCGCTCTTGCCGCCCCGTTAACCAGTTCCGCGGTCTCAGGCACCGTCAACTGGTGGGCCTGGAGCCCGACCGACACGGCCACGGCGGACGCTGAGATCGCCGCGTTCAACAAGGTGTACCCGAACATCAAAGTCGTCTTCAAGCTGATATCCATCCCGAACTGGGTGGCTACGCTGCGCCCCGCCCTCCTCTCGGGGCAGGGCCCCGACATCTTCGACATGCAGCCCGGTGCCTACGTGCAGGAATTCAACTCGTTCGCCCTGAACGCCGTGCCCATGGCAGAAGCTGCTCTTGGCTCCAACTGGCAATCGAAGGTGGCGCCTAGCGGCGTCAGCGGTCTGACCTACGATGGGAAGTTGACCGGTTTGTCGATCGGCTCGGTGTACGCCGGCAGCCTGTGGATCAACGAGGGCCTGTTCCAGAAGTACAGCCTGACCGCTCCCACCACCCTGGCCCAGTGGGTGCACGTGTGCCAGGTCTTCAAGTCCCATAATCAGGGTTGCTTTGTCCAGGGCGCCTCCCAGGAGGGTTTCGACCAGGACACACTGCAATCGATCGCCAACTCGGTCAAGCCCGGACTGTGGACTGACGCCTCCAAGGGCACCGCCAAGTGGTCCGACCCCGGCATCGTCAAGACCCTGGCCATCTGGAAAGAGCTGTTCAGCGACGGGGTCATGCAGCCCGGTGCGCTCGGTTACCTCCAGTACCCTGACGCCAACAACGACTTCCTTACCGGCAAGGACGCCATGATCATGAACGGCACCTGGTACATGGTGAACACCACCGAGGCTGGTATCGCCTCCGGCCAGTCGGCGGCAGGCATGTCCAGCCCAAAGCCCTTCGTGGCCCTGCCTATCCAGTTCCCCGACGTGGCCGGCCTCGGTAATAAAAGCGAGATGTACGGCGACGCCGACTGGGGCCTCTCGGTCTACACCCACTCCAAGAACATCCCCGCGGCCGAGAAGTTCGTCGAGTGGCTTACGTCGTCGACAGCGGGCCAGCAGTCTGTCGCCAATCAACTTGACGACCTGCCCGCCCTCAAGTCCATCTCGCCCAACTTCAACCAGATCAAGCTGGTCGACCCGAAGGTCCAGCTCGGAGCGATAGAGAGCCTCATCAAGGAAGTCGGCAACGTCACCGAGCCCCGTGAGTCGCTGCTCGGCGCCGATGTCCAAAACGCCATTCTGACAGCGGCAGAGTCGGTCGCCACCGGCTCGGCGACGCCGCAAAAGGCAGCCGAGACACTACAGTCGGCCGCTGTCGCCGCCGGGGAGACGTTCAAGTAACGAGGCTCGTCCTCCAGACGAGTTGATCGGGAAAGGGGAGATTTGTGACCGGGCCTTCTTTAGCCGAACGAGGCACCCACCCCCCAGCCTCCCGGCCGGTACGCGGTGGCGGCGTCAGCCGCCGCCGCGTACCCGGCACCAGGCGCAAGTCTCGCCTGTCATCGGGCCTGCCATGGATCCTGCCGGCATTGGTGCTGTGCGTCGGGCTGATCTACTACTGCATTGGCGATACGGGCTATATATCGACCCTCAACTGGGACGGCATAAGCCCCAATCCCCAGCACATCGGTGCACAGAACTTCTCGGCCATCTTCCATGACCCCATCTTCTGGGGCGCCGTACGGCACACGGTCATTTTCTACGTGGTCACGTTCACGGTCCAGACGGCCCTCGGCATGCTTTTCGCCGTGTTGCTCCACTCCAGGGTGAAGCTCGCCGTTATATACAAGATCATCATCTTCGTGCCGGTGGTGCTGGCACCGGCCATCATGGCCCCGGTGTTCCGCGAGATGTTCTCGCCTCCGGGCCAGTTCAACACCGTGCTGCAGCACCTCGGGCTGGGGTTCCTGGCACAGCCCTGGATCGGGCAGGAAAGCACGGCGCTGCCCGTCATAATGGCCATCACGGTGTGGGAATGGACGGGCGTCACCTTCGTGCTTTATTACGCCGCCATCAGCCAGATCGAAACCCCCATAATCGAGGCGGCCCGCTTGGACGGTGCTGGCAACGCCCGCATCATGCGCAGCATTATCTGGCCTAGCGTGAGCGGTACCACGGTCGCCCTGGCCACGCTGGGGGCTATCGGCGCCCTCAAGACCTTCGACGTGCCCTACCTCGTCTCGGGCGGGAGCATGGGCCCGAACAATGCCACGCAGTTCCTTGGCACCTACATCTACCAGATGACCATCACCCTGGACCATGTCGGTTACGGAGCCGCGCTATCGATGATCCTGCTGGTGATCGCTGTGATCTTTGGGGTCGTGCTCCAGGTCAGCGCGCACAAGAGGAGCGTGATGAACTGATGTTCGAAGCACGCCGGCCATGGCAACGGGTCGTCCTCCAAGTCGTCCTTACATTGCTGGTCCTGCCGTACCTCTTCCCCTTGATAGTCATGGTGCAGGGGTCCCTAGCCGGCCAGGGCTGGACCAACTTCAGGGACGTGCTCGACGTCCCCGGTTTCTGGCGGTTTTTCCTCAACAGCGCCGTAATCGCCGCTGGGGTCATCGTCCTCGTTTATGTGGTCACGATGCTGGCCGCTTACGGCTTCTCCAAGCTCCGGGTGCGGTTCCGCGAGCTGTACTTCTGGATGCTGCTGGCCTGCCTCACCCTGCCCGAAGTGGTGTTGCTGACGCCGTTGTTCATCACCGGGATAAAACTTGGTTTCTACAACACCTATTGGGCGGTGATCCTCCCCCTCGCCGCTCTCCAGGTGCCCTTCGCCGTACTGCTCACGCGCAATTACCTCAACGGTGTCCCGGACCAACTGTTCGAGGCGATGCGGGTGGACGGGGCCGGCGCCGTGGGCGTGTTCCGGTACCTGGTTATACCACTGACCCGGCCCATCGCCGCCGCCGTCGTGATATTTACCCTCATCGGCGCCTGGAACGACTACCTGATGCCTCTGGTGTTCCTAACCTCCCAGAGCATGCAGACGATCACCCTTGTGCCTACCTTCTTTACAGGCGAGTTCAACGACGACCAGACGAAAATACTCGCCTCGGCGGTCATGACCGCCATCCCCGAGATCATCGCCTACCTCTGCCTCCAGCGCCAGTTCGAGCGGGGGTTGACGGCAGGCGCCATCAAGTAAGGAGCCCAGTGTGCCGCTCATCCAGGTGGATCTTGAACGCGATCTCTTCGAACGTCTCCATGAGGAGCTGAGCCGGGGCATCCACGACGCGCAGATCGAGGCCTTGGGGATCCCGGTGGACGACCTGTTCCAGGTGTTCCGTCCCCACGATGCCGGAGAGCTCAAGTTCGACCCCGGTTATAACGGGGTCGACCGCCAGCATCTGGTACTTATCCGCATAACCATGGTCCACATGTACAGCGTGGCGATCAAACAAAAGCTCTACCGGGCGATCGTCGAGCGGCTGGGACAGCATGGGGTGCGGGCCGAGGACATTCTGATCTCCGTGGTCGAAAATGGCTTCGAAGACTGGTATGCGGGCCGATGACGGGCCAGACGACGATGGCCCGGGATGGCGCGCCGCTGAGCGTCCTTTACATCGGCGGGACGGGTACGATCAGCACGTCTTGTGTGCGTCTCTCGGTCGAGTCCGGCATGCGGGTGACCGGGTTGAACCGTGGCCGTAACGGTGCGTCACGCGAACTCCCAGAGGCCGTAACGTGGCTGAGCGCGGACGTGACCGATGACGCGTCGTTAGCCGGCGTGCTCGACGGTCTCCATTTTGACGCGGTCGTCAATTTCCTTTCCTACGATGCCGATGACGCCCGCCGTTTTGTGTCGCTGTTCCAGGGGCGGACCGATCAGTACGTGCATATCAGTTCGGCCTCCGTCTACGGCAAGCCCGTGCTGCAGGTACCCCTGGTGGAGTCGACGCCTACCCATAACCGCTTCCTCGCCTACGCCCGGGCGAAGTTACGGGCGGAGCAGGAGCTACAGCGTGCTTACGCCGAGGAGGGGTTCCCGATAACAGTTGTGCGCCCATCGCATACCTACGACGAGGCCGGCCCGCCGCTCCCGGGAGGTTGGACCGTGGTGGAGCGCATGGCCCGGGGGGCCGAGATCCCCGTACACGGCGACGGGACGTCGTTGTGGACACTGACGCACGCCGAGGACTTTGCCCTTGGCCTGGTAGGCCTGCTCGGGAACCCGAGAGCCATCGGTGAGACCTTCCACATAACGGGGGACGACGTCTACACCTGGGACCAGATCTACACGATCGTGGGTAAGGCCCTGGGTGTGGAGGCGAAGCTCGTCCACGTACCGTCAGAGCTTTTCCCGGTGGTGGCGCCCGACTGGTTCTGGTCCGATCTCCTGGTCGGCGACCTGGCCCACAGCGCCGTGTTCGACAACTCGAAGATCCGCCGGTTTGTGCCCGGCTTCGCACCCAAGCTCACCTTCCACCGGTCGGCACTGCGGATGGTGCAGTGGCGGGAGAGCCACCTGGCCCAAACAAAAGGCGACCCCGCTACCGATGCCGTCTTGGAGCGAGTGGTGGCCGCCTATCACGCCGGCCGAGAAGCCTTCGCCGCACTAGCCCCTTAGGCCGTGGGCGGCTGCGCCAAGCTGGGACTGGTGGGCACAGCCTTGGGCTCGACCGTGCGGCCAGGCAATGTCACACCGGGGGGCAGGGTCACACCGGGAGGAAGGGTGACGCCCTTGGGTAGGGTCACGCTGGGCAACGTCACTCCTTTGGGCAGGGTCACTGTCACGGTGGTCGTCCCCGCCGGCGGCGAGAAGATAGAGGCCGCGGGGTGGGCCGAGTACGCAGTCAGCGTGATGCTGCCTCCATTGGCATCGGCGTGAGTGACTATCCCGTTGCCATTGGAGACGCAGTATGTGACGGGCGTGTGCAACGAGCCTCCTTTGACGGTGACGCAAGATGACGCCAATCCCGCGTAGGTGCCCGACGAAGGGCTCACGTTGTAGTGAGCGGAGAACGCCTTGGTCTCCAAGGCTGTAAGAGTGGCGGTCACGGTGCCCGGGGCAAACAGGCCTTCTAGGTAGTTGACCGGGCCGAGCAGGCTGCGGGACAACTTGTAGCACTTTACCTTGGCCCCTCCCGAGCACCCCGTAACCGACGAGCGGCTGACGAAAAAGCTCCCTTGCGGGGTGATGATCGCCTCGACAGGGGGCTTCTGGGCGAAGGTCACGGTCTCGCTTTTCCCCGGGCCCGAGGCGGACTTGGGCAGGACGACCTGGTAGACGGCGCTGAAAGTGGCCTTGGAGCCCTTGGCGATGCCTGTCAGGATGGGGCCGAGGCCCGAGCCGGCACTGCTGGCCAGGGAAATTGTCGGGCCGGCGAGCACCAACCCGCCTGCCAGAAGAGCCGCGATCACCGGCGCACTGAACCGTGCCGCGCGCGGCCTGGTCGAAGCTGAGCCGAAGTGGCTTGTCCTCATTTGTCCGTCCTCTGCTGTCAGGCCCGGCGAAGGCTGAACGTTCGGGCTGACTATAGCCGGGCCCCTTCCAAAGCGCATGGAATGGCCTGACAGGCCACGGCGTGGTGGCTTGGGCGGCGTCCTCAGCTCTGCTCGCCGGGACAAGAATTACGCTACCGCTTGTGGCGACGCTGAGCGAGATAGCCAGGCAGGCCGGCGTCTCGGTGTCCGTGGTCTCGCGGGTGCTCACCGGTGACCCGACGCTGCGCACGCGGGACGAGACGCGCCACCGTGTCCTCCAAGTCGCCAAAGACCTCAACTACACGGCCAATTACGCCGGGCGCGCGTTGCGACTGGCCCGGTCGAAGGCACTCGCCCTCATCACGCCCGGGGTCAGCAGCCCCCTTTTCGACGATCTCCTGTCGGGGGCGACGGACGCGGCCGAAGAAGAGGACTACACCCTTCTTATCGGGCGCTCGGACCGGATCACCCAGGGCAGTGACACTCTGCGCCGCCTGGCCGGCGAGGGCCGGGTGGACGGCTTCGTGCTGCAACGGTCAGACGACGTCAGCGACCAGGCGCTGGAGAGCTTGGTGGCCAACGACGCCCGCTTCGTCCTGGTGACGTCGCGGACCCCGGGGCGAAGGGGTTCGGTGATCCTTGACGACGTGTCCGGGGCCAAGCTGGCCACGGAGCACCTGATAGGGCTCGGCCACACCCGGATCGCGCTGGTGGGGGGCCTACCGTCGAGCGACTTGGGCCGCCGGCGGGAACACGGCTACGCCCTGGCCCTGCACGAGGCGGGCTTGCGCCGCCGTGAGAACCTGGTCCGGCGTCTCGGGTACTCCCCGGAGATGGCGACGGCGGCCATCGAAAGCCTGGTCGGTGCCGTACCCCGGCCCACGGGCGTCGTGGTGGCCAACGTCAACGGTGCCATCGGCGCCCTCACGGCGTTGCGCCGTCTCGGTGTCGACGTGCCCGGTGACATGTCCGTCGTGGCCTACCACGACGAGTGGGTAGCTGACCATACCTGGCCTCCCCTTACCACCGTGAAGATGCCCTACTACGAGGTCGGCGCACAGGCTGTCCGCTCGTTGGTCGCCCAGCTACGAGGGAGCCGCGCCGAGGACATCGTCGTGCACGACCCCCCGCCGAAACTCGTCCTGCGCTCTTCGACGGCGCCTCCACCTTCGGGTCAAAGTGCCTGAAAAAACGATTGCTCAAACGCGTACGCGTGCTATAGTGACCAGAGACGCCAGGGCGACGTTCTCGTACTAACCCGGTCAAGGGACCGGTAGGCCAGTTCTTCTCGTCGTGCGTCCCCGACCGAGGAGAGTTGGACCACTGGATAACGAGGTTCGCAAAGGTCACTGTCTGGAAGAGGTGGCGGATGGCGTGAGCGTGCCCACGGCCGGCTCTGAGGCGACCGGCACAGCGGAGGACGGGGCCCGCTCGCCGTGGCTGATCTTCGCCATCGTGTCCATCGCGCTGTTCATGTCCTCGCTCGACGGGACCATCGTCGCCACCGGCTTGCCCACTTTGCGCCATGCGTTGCACACCCAGATCAACTGGGCGAGCTGGACCATGACGGGCTACCAGCTCGGCTTGGTGGTGGCCATGCCCGTAGCCGGACGGGTGGCGGACAACTTTGGCCGCAAGCGGGTGTTCTTGGCGGCCGCAATCTTGTTCACGACGAGTTCGTTGCTCTGCGGGCTGGCGGCCAACATCGGCATGCTCATCGCGCTGCGGTTCCTCCAGGCCGCAGGGGGCGCGGCTTTCCTACCCTCCGCCAGCGGCATCGTCATGGAGGTGTTCGGCCAGCACCGTAACCGGGCCCTCGGCATGTTCTCGAGCATTTTCCCCTTGGGGGCATTGGTCGGCCCGATCGTCGGCGGGATCATCCTGACCAGCTGGTCCTGGCGCGGCGTGTTCTTGGTCAATGTGCCTATCGGCGTGACCTTCACGTTGCTGGCCTGGCGGTTCCTTCCCTCGTCCTCCTCCCGACGCGGCGGCCTTCCTGACCTGGCCGGAGCGTTGTTGCTGGGTGGTGGCATCGTGGGACTGATGTTGGCGATCAGCGACATCGGCAACCGTACGGTCGATGTGACGTCGCCCGCCTGCTCTGTCCCCCTGGCCTTCGCCGTCGTCTGTGGTTGGGCTTTCCTGCGTCGCTGCTCCCGGGTGGCGGACCCCCTGATCCCGCCCCACCTGCTCAAAGGCCGGGTGTTCCTGGCCACCAACGCTGTCAACGTGGTCTGGGGGGCCTGCGCCATCGGGTTCGGGTCGCTCGTACCGCTGTTCGCCGAGGACCGTTTCGGCTTTACTCCCCTCTCAGCCGGCACGCTCCTTACGGCCAGGGCGGTCGGGGAGATCGTGCTGGCCGTCTCTGCTTCGGTCTTGATCCACCGCACCGGGTACCGGCTGCCGATCATCGTGGGCATCGCTTTTATTGCCGGCGGTCTGGCCATGATCGCCACCCGACCCGAGGTGCTGTCGCCCTACGCCTGGCTTGCCCTTGGGGCCACCCTATCCGGGCTGGGCACGGGGATGTCGGCCCCGGCCGCCAACAACGCCTCGATCGAACTGGCGCCCGACGACGTCGGCGCCATTACCGGCCTGCGGGGCGCGGCCCGTCAGGGAGGCGCCATCCTGGGCATTTCCCTGGCCACTTCTATCGCCGCCCACACCGGGCATGAAGTCGAGACGTTGACCCAGGCCTTCTTCATCCTGTCGGCCCTGCTGGTCTGCATGGTGCCCCTGGTGTTCTTGGTCCCGGACGGGCGGCACCAGCGTAGTGACCATGCCCGGTTGGCGGCCCGCCCCGCGCCCGCCTGAGGACCGAAGACCTGGTTGCATGGTCGCGGCGTCTATGGGAGCCTGGCACATGGGCCGCGTTACTGCCATAGACGCCAAACTGGCGGAGTTCATGATCTCTCAACCCGTGTTCTTTGTGGCTACGGCGCCTCTTCACGGCCGCCATGTCAACTGCAGCCCGAAGGGTAATGACGGGGATTTTCAGGTCCTTGGCGATATGCAGGTGGCCTATCAGGACATGACGGGGAGCGGCGTAGAGACGATTGCCCACCTGCGAGAAAATGGCCGGATCGTAGTCATGTTCTGCGCGTTTTCAGGGCCTCCCCGCATAGTCCGCCTCCATGGCCAAGGTCACGCCGTGGTCCCTGGGGACGAGGCTTACGCCGGGTTGGAAGGGCGTTTCCCGCCATCTCTCGGCCGGCGGTCGTTCATCGTGGTCGAGGTCGAGAGGGTCTCGACCTCGTGCGGGTACGGGGTGCCGCTGATGACCTTCGACCGTCACCGCGACAACATGGCTCGGTGGGCGGAGGTCAAGGGCCCCGACGGCCTGGCCGCTTATCGGAAGGAGAAAAACGCCCTGAGCCTGGACGGCTTGTCGGGCCTGGACGGCATAGAGGTCGTCACACCCATCTCGTAGGGTGGCCGGGTGCTTTACCTCCACCGGTCCGCCCGGGCCGACCACCTCGTTGACGCCCTGGGCGATGTGCTCGTGGAGCCGTTGGACGACCCCTTGGCCAGAGAGGTAGTGGCCGTCCCCACGCGAGGCGTCGAACGTTGGTTGTCGCAGCGGCTTTCGCTCCGTCTGGGCGCCCGGGCCGGCGCCTCCGACGGGGTCTGCGCCAACATCGACTTTCCTTTTCCGGCCACGCTGTTGTGGACCGCGACCGCGGCCGCTTGCGGGTTGAGCGGTGGGGGCCCCGGGGACGACCCCTGGGCTCCCGAGCACGCCGTCTGGCCGTTGCTCCAGCTGGTGGACGAGCACATGGACGAGGCCTTCCTGAGCCCTCTGGCCGACCACTTGCGGGCTTCCTCCGGCCCCACGTCGACGGGGCGACCGCGGCGGTTCGCCACCGTGCGCCACATCGCCGACCTTTACGACCGCTATGCCGTGCACCGGCCTCGGATGGTCATGGAGTGGCTGGAGAGCACCGGCCTCCAGACTGGGGGCCCCGGCGCCCGTGCTCCGGGGACGGTCGACCAGGTAGGCCCGGACGAGGCTTGGCAGGCCGAACTCTGGCGCCGGCTGCGCAGACTCCTGGCATCGCCGGGCCCGGCCGAGCGCTTCGAGATGGCAGCCGACCGGGCCGGGCCGGGCCCTCAATTGCTGGCTCTTCCCTCCCGCATCTCGGTGTTCGGCCTAACCCGTCTCCCCGCCAGTCATCTAAAGGTGCTCAAAGCGATTTCGTCCCACCGCGACGTGCACCTCTTTTTGCTCCACCCGTCCGGCGTCTTGTGGGACAAGGTTTGCGCTGCCGCTCCCCACCCACCGGCCGGCATGGACCGGAGGGATGACACTACGGCAGAGTTGCCGGCCAACCCCTTGCTGCGGTCCTGGGGACGCGACGCCCGTGAGATGCAGCTGGTGCTGGCTGCCGAAGGGGTGACGGGCGGGGCTCACAGAGAGGTGGTGGGCTCGTCCGCCAGCTTGCTCGGGCTGCTCCAGGCGGATATCCGGGCCGACCGGGCGCCGCCCGGGCCACCCGCTCCGGGGAGCGAGGACGGGCGTCCTTTTTTGACCGGGGACGATGACAGCTTGCGGATCCATTCCTGCCACGGGCGAGCCCGCCAGGTCGAGATAGCCCGAGAGGCGGTGCTCCATCTACTAGAGGCCCACCCGACGCTCGAGCCACGCGACGTCATCGTCATGTGCCCCGACATCGAGTTGTTCGCTCCCCTTGTAAACGCCACTTTTGGGTCGGCCCCGCTCGCCGGCGCGCCCGAGCTGAGGGCCCGGCTGGCTGACCGTTCGCTGCGCCAGACCAACCCTGTCTCCGCCGTGGCCGCCCAGCTCCTCGAGCTGGCGGGGAGCCGGGTGACGGCAGCTCAGCTCGTCGACTTCGCCTCGCGCGAGCCGGTGCGCCGGCGCTTTGGTCTCGACGAGAACGGCATTTCGCAGATCGAGCACTGGGTGGCCGGCACCGGCGTGCGGTGGGGTCTGGACGGAGCCCACCGCTCGGCGTGGAAACTGGACGGGCTCGGGGTCGGGACCTGGCAGGCCGGCCTCGACCGCTTGCTTCTCGGGGTGGCCATGGCCGACCATGGCGAGCTCTTCGGCGGAGCCCTTCCTTACGGAGACCTCTCGGGCAGCGAGGTCGAGCTGGCCGGTCGGTTGGCGGAGCTGGTCGACCGGTTGCGGGCAGCCCTCGACGAGCTGGCCCGACCGCACGGCCCGCGAGACTGGGCCCGGGCCCTGTTATCAGCCACAAAGAAGTTGACCTTTACCGCGGCGCCGGATGCCTGGCAGATGGACGAGCTGCGCAGGGCGCTGGACCAACCGGTCGATGGGCCCACCGGCCCGGGCCCCTCGGGTACCGGAGACGTCCAGCTGGACCTGGCCGAGGCCCGCGCCCTGCTTGCCGGCCGGCTCCGGGGACGGCCCACCCGGGCCAATTTCCGCACCGGTGATATGACAATCTGCACCCTGTCGCCGATGAGGTCGGTCCCCCATCGGGTGGTGTGCTTGCTGGGCCTGGACGACGGCGTCTTCCCCCGGCCCGCGGCCCAGGACGGCGACGACCTCTTGCTGGGCCGGCCCGAGGTCGGCGACAGCGATCTCCCCGCCGAGGACCGCCAGCTGCTCCTGGACGCGCTGCTGGCGGCGACCGAGCACCTGGTCATCACTTTCGAGGGACGTGACCAGCGCCTCAACCAGCCGCGCCCTCCCTGTGTGCCGGTGGCCGAGCTGCTCGAGGTCGTCGACCGTACCGTTCGTTGCGCCGGCGGCGAGCCGGGGCGTACCGCAGTGGTGGTCGAGCACCCTCTGCAGCCTTTCGACCCTCGCAATTTCCGGCCCGGTGCGCTCTCGTCGTCGGGGCCGTGGCGGTTCGACGACACCCACCTGGGCGGGGCCCGTGCCCTGGTGGGACCACGCCGTTCCCAGTCTGGCTTTCTGGCCGGGAAGCTCCCGACCGCTCCGCGCGCCACCGTCCCGCTGATCGCGCTCATCCGGTTCCTGGAACACCCCGTGCGGGCGTTCCTTCGGGAACGGCTCGGTTTTTACGCCGGCGACCTCACCGAGATCTCTGTCTCGCTTCGCGTCGAAATGAGCCCGCTCGAGCGCTGGGCACTGGGCGAACGCCTACTAGGGGCGCGCCTTTCCGGCATCGCCTGGGACCGGGCGGTGGACGCGGAACGTGGCCGGGGCTTATTGCCCCCGGGCCCCTTAGGCCAGTTCGCCCTCGACGAGGTCGCGGCAGCGGTGGCGGCCCTGGTGGGGAAGGTCAACACCTTGCCCGGCGGGCTGGTCCCGCCTGGCGCCGTCGAGGTGAACGTGGCCCTCCCCGGTGGCCCGTCTGTTGTCGGCAGCGTCCCGGGAGTGCGTAATGGCGCTATCGTCCGCTGCACCTACTCCAAACTGGCGCCCAAGCACCGCCTACGAGCTTGGGCCCAGTTCGTCGCCCTCAGCGCGGCCCACCCGGAGTTGGCGCCGTCGGCGGTGACGATCGGCCAGGCGGGGAGCAGTAGCGCCGCCCACCCTCGCCTGAGCGTCAGTACCTTCGGGCCCTTGGCCGGGGACGACGCCTCTCGCCGCGCCCGCGCCATGGAACGGCTTGCGGTACTGGTGGATCTTTACGAGCGCGGCATGCGGGAACCCCTGCCCATCTACTGCGCCACCTCGGCGGCATGGGCGGAGGCGGCCAGAAGGGGCGACGACCCGCGTCGTGACGCGCGGGCCATGTGGGCCTCGACCTTTGACGAATTGGAGGGCGAGCACGCCGACCCCGAGCACGCGCTGGTCCTCGGTCCTGACGCCTCGTTCGACCAGCTCCTGGCGCTCGTGCCGGAGGACGATGAGACCGGACCGGGGTGGGCCATGCCCGAACAGTCGCGAGTGGGGCGCCTGGCGAGGCGTCTGTGGGATCCGGTCCTGAGCCACGAGCAGCTGGCCCCGTCCTGATGGGGCCCCTTCTCGGCACCCGCCATTTCGATATTTGTGGCCCTCTGCCGGGCCCCGGGGTGACCGTCCTCGAAGCTAGCGCCGGCACGGGCAAGACGTTCACCATCGCCGGGCTCGTGGCCAGGACGGTGGCAGAAGGGCTCGCACCCCTTTCACGGGTCCTGGTCGTCACTTTCACCCGGATGGCCACGGGAACTCTGAGGGACAGGGTCCGGGCCAGGCTCGTATCGGCCGAGGCGGGGCTCGGGAGGATGCTGGACGTCGGCGAAGAGCTTCCCCCAGGCGACGGTGTGCTGGCCCGACTGGGCAGCGATGGGCCCGGCCCGGCGGCGGAGCGCCGGGCGCGCCTCGCCCGCGCCCTGGCCGACTTCGACAGCGCCACGATCACCACCACTCACGGTTTCTGCCACATGATGCTCAACGCCTTGGGCGTCTGGGGAGATGTGGCCCCGGGGGCAGCGCTCCTCGAAGATCCCGAGGACATGGTGGAAGAAGTAGTGGACGATCTCTTGGCCCGCCACGCGCTCGTCCACGGGACCATCCCGCTGCCGCGCCGTGAAGCGCTGCGGGCCGGCCTCGAAGTTGTCCGCAACCCCGGGGTACCCTTGGGGCCGCCGGCGGACAGGGGGGACGTGACGGCTTCGGGCTGGCGCCGGCGCTTGGCGCAAGGCGTACGTAGCGAGGTCGGGCGCCGCTTGGTGGACGCCAACCTCCTGACTTACGACGACTTGCTGGTGCGGCTGGCCGACGCCTTACAAAATCCCCGGCGGGGCGCGGCCGCCTGCGCCCGCCTGCGCCGGCGCTACGCGGTTGTCCTGGTCGACGAGTTCCAGGACACCGACCCGGTCCAGTGGCAAGTCGTAAAGGAGGCCTTCGGAGCCAGCCCTCCGGTCGATGACGGCAGTCCCCGTACTGGTGGCACCCGGCTGGTGCTGGTCGGCGACCCCAAACAGGCGGTCTATGCCTTCCGCGGCGCCGATGTGCACTCCTACCTCGACGCTGTGCGCGCCGCTGGCCCTCGGCGCCACTTCACCCTGGAGCTGAACTGGCGCTCGGACGCGGCATTGCTGGAGGCGTACGACGCCTTTTTCGGTCCGCTGCACCTGGGTCATCCGCAGATCATCTACCGCCGTGTGCGGGCCACCCCTCCGCACAGCCGTCCAGGTCTGTCCGGCGCGCCGTCTTCGGCTGCTTTGCGCCTCCGCCTGGTGCCCAGCGATGACCGCGGCCTGGTACGGACCGGTGAACGGCTTGTGCAGAAGGACTCGGCCGTGCGGTGGGTCGCCGACGACCTGGCCGGTGACGTTGCCTCGTTACTTGCACCGGGGGCAGAGCTGGTGGTGTGGAAAGCGGACAACGATGTCGAAAGCACGCGTCCGCTGTCGCCCAGCGACATCGGCGTGCTGGTCCGGACCAACCGTCAGGCGGTTGTCGTCCAAGCCGCCCTACGTCGCGCCGGGGTGCCCGTGGTGGTAGCCGGTGCCCAGAGCGTGTTCTCCACCCCGGCCGCGCGTGACTGGCTACGGCTGCTCGAAGCACTCGAGCAGCCGGCGTCCCGGTCCCGGGCTGCTGCCGCGGCGTTGACCCCGTTCGTCGGCTTGTCGGCTGACCAACTGGCGGTCGCAGACGAAGGTACATGGGAAGCGGTCCACTCCCGCCTGTACCTGTGGGCAGCCGTGGCGAGGAGCGACGGGGTCGCCGGTCTTTTCGGGCATATCAGCGCCGGCGAGAGCCTGCCCGCCCGCCTGCTGGCCGAGACGGAGGGCGAGCGTCGCCTCACCGATCTCGCCCACGTAGCCGAGCTCCTGCATGCAGAGGCCATGTCTTCTCAGCTCGGGCTGGCCGCTTTGAGGACCTGGTTGGCCTGCCGCGGCGAGGAGCCGGGTACGGAGGCGACGGAGGCCGACCAGCGCAGCCGGCGCCTCGACTCGGCCGAGGACGCCGTGCACATTCTTACCGTTCACCGGGCCAAAGGCATGGAGTTCCCGATCGTCTACTGCCCGTACTTGTGGGACAACGCGCCGAGCGACCGCCCGGGCGCCCCGGTCATGTTCCACGATGCGCAGGACGGCGGACGGCGCAAATTGGACGTCGGAGAAAAGGGGGACGCCACCTACCAGCGGCACCTTCGCGCGGGGCAGGAGGAGCGCCGTGGCGAGGATCTCCGCCACCTCTACGTGGCCCTTACCCGGGCCAAACACCAGACCGTCGTGTGGTGGGCAGCTGTAAAGGGCTGTCAGCACTCGGCTCTGGGGCGTCTGCTGTTGGCCAAGGACGCCAATGGCGACGTGGCCGGCGAGGGCCGGAGGGCCGCGCCCGCTGACCGTGAGGTCTGGGACCGCTTCCAAGGGATCTCTGCCGCCGTACCCGGTCTGGTCAGTGTCGAACGTGCCACTGGGGCCACAGCACGGGGCTGGGCCGGCCCGGGACAGTTCGGTCGCACGGCTGAGCTCAGCGCGGCACCCTTCGACCGCCGCCTCGACCTGCTCTGGCGGCGCAGTTCATATACGAGCATCACGGCACCTGCCCATGAAGCCTCGTCCTCGCCGGGCCGGTTGGTCAGCAGCGAACCCGAGGAGCCGGGGACCGTCGACGAGCCCGGCGAACGGGGGCCCGGCCCCCTTGCCGGCGCGCCTGTGGCTGAGACTGACCGGGCCGAGTTGAGCTTGCGGGCCGTGCCCTGCCCGCTGGCGGCGGTCCCTGGCGGTGCCGACATCGGCACTTTTGTGCACGGCGTGCTTGAGGCGGTCGATTTTGCGGCCCCCGACCTCCGGGCCGAACTAGCCGGGGTGGTCGGAGCCCGCGCCGATGCCTACCCGGGGAGCCCTGGCGGCACAGAGCGCCTGGTGGAAGGTTTGGAAGCGGCCCTCCTGACGCCGATGGGGGACTTGACCGGCGGCGTCAGCCTGGCCCGTATCGCTCGCCGAGACCGGTTGGACGAGCTCGGGTTCGAGCTGCCCCTGGTCGGCGGCGACGAACCGGTGGGCGAAGTGACCACTGCCGAGATGGCGGCGGTGTTCGCCAAGCACCTGGGGACGGGGGGGCCGCTCTCCGGCTACGCGGCGTCGTTGGCGGGGCCGGCGCTGTCCACCAGGCTCCGCGGTTACCTGATCGGTAGCCTCGACCTGGTATTCCGGCTGGGAGGCAAGGGGCGCGAGGAGCGCTACTTCGTCGTCGATTACAAGACAAACTGGCTGGGCCCGCCGGGCGAAGAGCTTTGCGCCTGGCATTACCGCCGGCCTGCCCTTGAGGAGGAGATGTGCATCTCGCACTACGTCCTCCAGGCCGCCTTCTACCTGGTCGCCCTGCACCGTTACCTGCGCTGGCGGCTCCCCGCCTACGACCCCTCTGTCCATCTCGGCGGCGCTGTCTACCTCTTCCTGCGAGGCATGACCGGGCCTGTCCCCGCCGTCTACCAGGGCCAACCCTGCGGGGTGTTCGCCTGGCGCCCGCCGGTGCAGCTGGTGACGGAGTTGTCGGACCTCTTCTCCGGGCCAGGTCGCCCCTGATGGCCTCGAGGCAGCCGGGTACCCTGCTCGGACCGGACGCCGAGCTTGTCCTGGGCGAGGACGAAGACAGTCTGGTGGGGGCATTCAACCGGGCGGGCGTGCTGGCCGCCGCGGACGTGCACGTGGCCCGGGTGCTGGCCCGCCTGGGCGGCGAACAAGACGCCTCGGTCGTCCTCGCCGCGGCCCTGGCCGTGCGGGCGCCGCGCGCCGGTCATGTGCTGGCCGAACTGTCCACCCTGCGCGAGACGGTCACCGCCGAAGCCGTCAGCGCGGCGATAGGCGAAGGCCAAGCGGAGGCCGACTTGTCGTCCCTGCCGTGGCCGGAGCTCCCCACCTGGCTTCAGAGCCTGGCCCGGAGCCCCCTGGTGGCGAACGGGCCTCTCGGGGGGGACGACCGCCCCCTGCGCCTGGTCGGCAGCGCTCTTTATCTGGACCGCTACTGGCGCGACGAGCAAGCGGTGGCGGCCGACCTCAAAGCCCGCAGCCGGGCGCAGCTCAAGCCGGTGGACGAGGCCGTGATGGCGGGTGGGCTGGCCCGGCTGTTCCCCGGGGCCGGCGCCGCTGCTCAGCGCCAGGCTGCGGCCAACGCTCTGCGCCGCCGCTTCAGCGTGATCGCCGGTGGGCCGGGTACCGGTAAGACCACCACCGTCGCCCGCCTGTTAAGCCTGATGGAAGAGCAGGCTGCCACCGCCGGCGGGCCTCCACCTCTGGTGGCGCTGGCCGCGCCGACCGGCAAGGCGGCGGCCCGCATGGCCGAGGCCGTCCACGCCGAGGCCGGCCACCTCGACGTGGCCGATGAGGTGCGCCGGCGTCTGTTCGCCCTGGAAGCCTCGACCGTCCATCGCCTGCTCGGCCGCCAGCCAACCAGCAGTAACCGCTTCCGTCACCATGCCGACAATCACCTGCCCCACGACGTCGTCGTGATCGATGAGGCGTCCATGATGTCCTTGCCATTGATGGCCCGGCTGGTCGAGGCCGTGCGCCCCGACGCCCGCCTGGTGCTCGTGGGAGACCACCGGCAGTTGGCGTCTGTGGAGGCAGGAGCCGTTTTCGGGGACATCGTAGGGCCGGCAGGAGATGGTGCCCCCGTCCCGCCGGGCCCTGAGGCGGCCGGTCTCACGGTCCCACCTCGTCTCACGGTCCTTCCACCTGGTCCCATGGCTTCGTCCATCACCCTTCTGGAGGCCAACTACCGCTTCTCCGGCTCGCTGGCCCAGTTGGCGGCCGCCATCCACGACGGTGACGGTGACGGCGTGATGGCGGTGCTTTCGGACCGCCGAGAAGGTCACCTGGAGCCCGTGGGTGCTCCGCTCGGCACGGCCGGCGTCCGGTGGCTCCCGGTCGATGCCGCCACCGCCGGTCCGGACAGCCTGGAGCCTGTCCGGACCGCGCTGGTCGGCGCCGGCCGGGCGCTGGCCGATGCTGCCGGGCGGGGCGACGGTGCCGCTGCTCTCGAAGCCTTTGGAGGTATGCGGCTGTTGTGCGCTCACCGCGGCGGCCCCGTCGGCGCGAGCACCTGGAACTCCCGGGCCGAGCAGTGGCTGGGCCCCGGTCTGACGGAGAACGGCTGGTACCCGGGGCGCCCGGTCGTGGTGACCGAGAACGACTACAGCCTCGACCTGTTCAACGGGGACACCGGTGTAGCCGTGGCCCGGCCCGGTGGCGGCCTGTCGGTGGCGTTCAGGCGCGCCGGCAGCCTGGTTTATGTCAGCCCCGCCCGCCTCGCCGCCGTTCAGACCGCTTTCGCCATGACGGCGCACCGAGCGCAAGGCTCCGAGTTTGACCAGGTGGTGGTATTGCTACCCGCCCCGAATTCTCGCGTGCTCACCCGGGAGCTCTTGTTCACGGCCGTGACCCGTGCCCGCCGGCAGCTCATCTTGGTCGGCACAGAGGAATCTGTGAGGGCCGCATTGCGGCGTCCCGTGGCCCGAGCTTCGGGCCTGACTGCCGCGCTTTGGGCCTGACTGGCCCGAGCGCCAGCCGCTACCGTGCCTTCTGTGCAAAAGCCCACGCCTTCAGTGGAAGAGACCGGGGCTGGCGCCTTGGCCGGCGACCGTCCCAAACTGAGCGCCGGCTGGCAAAAGCTGCGGGCCGACACCACTTTGTCGGGTCGTGCCTGGAGCCACGCCGCCACGGTGCTGACCGACGCTTGGCTGAGGGCCACCTTCGAACAGGCGCTGGCGGCCCCATCGGGTGCTGGCCTCTCTGCTGCTCCCAGGCGGGTGGGCCCCTTCGGAGCCCGGCGCGGCCGCCGCGAGGGCCCGGGCGCGGCGGCCGGCTCCGGGTTGGCGTTGCTCGCTGTCGGCAGCCTGGGCCGGGGCGACCTGGCGCCGGGCAGCGACCTCGACCTGCTGCTGGTGCACAGCGGCCGGCCTGACGTAAACGAGGTGGCGGACCGGCTCTGGTACCCGATCTGGGACGACCCGATGCCGCTCGACCACAGTGTCCGCACCCTCTCGCAGGTGGGCGAGGCCGCGGAATCGGACTTGCGCGTCGCCCAGGGGCTCCTCGATGCCCGGCCCATCGCCGGGGACATGGAGCTGGGCGCCAAATTGGTGGCTCTGGGCAAGCGCCTCTGGGAAAAGAGGGTCGGGGCGTGGTTACCCGCCGTCCTCGACACTCGGGAGCGGGCGCGCCAGGCTCATGGCGACGTTGCTTTTCTGCTGGAACCCGAGCTCCAGGAGGGAAGGGGTGGCCTGCGTGACCTTCAGGTCCTGGGGTTACTGGCGGCCGTTACGCCCGTTGTGGCTGCCGTGGTGGCGTCCGAGGCGCTACGCCCCGCCAGCGATATGTTGCACGCCGTCCGCATCGAGCTGCAGCGCGAGAACGGCCGCCGCAGCGAGCGGCTGATGCTCGAGGACCAGGACCGCGTCGCTGTCGCCCTGGGCCTGGACGACCGCGAGGAACTAGCCGTGGCTGTGGGCGAGTCGGGCCGCACCGTCTCCTGGCTCGTCGAGGACGCCGAGCGCCGGGCCAGGTCCTGGTTGGCCGGCCCCCGCGGCCGGGCCGGTTCCGCCGATCGGATCCTGGGCCCGGGCTTGGTGCTCCGCGACGGCGAGGTGGTCGTCCCCGGGACCGCGCCGCTGGCCGAAGACCCGACCCTGGCGTTGCGCGCGGCCACCGCCTCCGCTGAGCTCGGGCTGTCGATGTCCCGGGCCACGATGGCTCATCTGGCCGAGGCCGCGCCCGTCCCCGCCAGCCCTTGGCCGCAGGACGTTACACGGGCCTTCGTCCGGCTCCTGTCCGTGGGCCCGGCGGGCATCCACGCCATCGAGACGCTCGACCAGCTCGGGATCTGGCAGCGCTACCTGACCGAGTGGCCTCATGTCCGTAACCGGCCCCAGTTCAACCCCTACCACCGTTGGAGCGTGGACCGGCACCTGCTCGAGACCGTGGCCAACGCCGCCGGGCATGCCCGGGACGTGGGCCGCCCGGACCTGCTCGTGCTCGGAGCCCTCCTGCACGACATCGGGAAAGGTACGGGCGGTGACCATTCAGAAGCCGGCGCGGACATTACGGCTGGCATCGCCGAACGTCTGGGCTTGCCCGGCGACGACAGGCGGGTGCTCGAGAAGCTGGTCCGCTACCACCTCCTGCTGCCCGACGTGGCGACGAGGCGGGACCTCGAAGACCCGGCTACCGCGACCGCCGTCGCTGAGACCGTCGGTGATGAAACGACCCTGGAGCTGCTGGGGGCGCTCAGCGCGTCCGACGGTGAGGCCACCGGGCCGGCGGCATGGACACCATGGAAGGCTCGCCTCGTTGATGAGCTCGTCCAGCGGGCCGGAGCCGTGCTCGGGGGCCGGCCGGTGCCCGCCGGGCCGACCTTTCCTTCTGAGGAGCAACGGCGCCTGATGGAGGCCGGTGGCTTGCAGGTGCTGGCGGACCATCGCCAGCTCGTGGTGGTCTCACCCGACCGGCCCGGCCTGCTCAGCGACGTGACGGGAGCGCTGGCGCTCCACGACATAGGTGTGCTCGAGGCCAGGGTCCACAGCGAGGCCGGCCACGCCCTACAGGTGTTCGTCCTGGACTTGGCCGAGTACGCCGACCCCCGCTGGGACCGGGTCGAGGCCGACATAATTGCTGCCGTCGAAAAGCGGCTCAGCATAGGCGAGCTGCTCGCCCGCCGGCCGCCCGACCGCCGGTCACGTCGCCTGATGGCCTTGCCGGCCCCGACCGTCCGGGTCATCGTCGACAACGAGGCGGCCACGAGCTCAACCGTCGTAGAGGTCAGGGCGCCCGACGCCCCGGGGGCGCTGCACAGGATAACTGCCGCCATCGCCGCCCTAGGCCTGGACATCGTCTCGGCCCGGGTGGCGACGCTCGGCAACGCCGTGGTGGACAGTTTCTACATTCGTTCGGGGGGCACCAAGCTCGCCGACGCCGAGGCCGCGGACAACCTGCGCGCCGCACTTGAACGAGCGCTGGGCGAGCCTTAGGCCGGCGGGCACTCGTAACACGGCCGAAACATAACGGTCGTCGCTCCGAAACAACCGTCCTCTACCTTCTGGTGAAGCCTGCGGCCGGACTGGCCGTGAGGTGCGTCTTATCCACCAGCAAGGAGGGCTTTTGATCCACCTTTTAGTGCACCTGCAGGCTGCCGCCGCGCCAGCGAGTTATTCAGACCAGGCCTGGCTGAACACCGGCGACAATGCCTGGCAGCTCACAGCAGCCACCTTCGTGGCCCTGATGAGCGTCCCGGGCCTGGCAGTCCTCTTCGGCGGCCTGGTCCAAAAAAAGTGGGTCGTCAACACCATGTTCATGACGTTCGCGGGCTTTGCCGCCGTGCTTATCGTCTGGGTGTTGTGGGCGTACAACATGGGTTTCGGCTCAGCTTGGTTCCACAGTGGCAACTATGCCAACTACAAATGGACCGGGGGCGACTTATCCGAACTATTCAATAACTTCGTGGGTAAACCGGCCACGACGTTGAGCGCCTTCTCCCTGGAGAAACAGGGGACCATCCCGCAGGTCGACCCGGGCATGCCGGCGTTTGGCATACCCCAGGCCAGCGTCATCTACTTCCAGTTCGTCTTCGCCGCCATCACGCCCCTGTTGTTCCTGGGCAGCGTCCTGGGCCGCATCAAGTTCAAGGTCTGGGTCATTTTCGTGCCCCTGTGGACCACATTTGCCTACGCGGTCAACGCCTTCCTCCTCTGGGGCGGCGGCTTCTGGGCGCATCAGGGCGCCGGTGACTTCTCCGGCGGCTACGTCATCCACCTGGCCGCCGGTACCAGCGGCTTCGTGGCGGCGGCCGTGGTCGGTCCCCGGCTGAAAAGGGACCGGGAAAAGGCCTTGCCTCACAGTCTGCCCCTGGTGGCCATCGGAGGCGGCATCGTGTGGCTGGGCTGGAACGGCTTCAACGGTGGAGACCCCTACTTCGCCAGCGCCGACGCCGCCACTGCGGTCATCAACACCAACATGGCCACCGTGGCGGCCCTGCTCACCTGGGTCATCTTGGACATGTACCTGAGCAAGGCCAAGAAGCCTACGTTCCTTGGCGCCATCAACGGCATGGTCGTGGGGCTGGTGGCGATCACGCCCAGTGCCGGTTACGTCAACGGCGCAGGAGCATTGGGCGTCGGGGCCATCGACTCCTGCATCGTCTGGCTGGCCTGGAACTACCTGTCCCGGGTCAACTTCATGAAGAAGGTCGACGACGCCATGGGTATCGTCTACACCCACGGCATAGCCGGCCTCTTCGGCGGCCTTCTCCTCGGGGTGTTCGCCGACCCGACAGTGGTCGAGTACCGGAGCGTGGGCGGGTCAGCGATATCCCTCAAGGGTGCCATTTACGGGCACCCAGGCCAGATCGGCATCCAGTTGGGGGCGGCTCTCACCGTCATAATCTGGGACGGCCTGGTCACCTTCGTGATCTTGACCGTGATGAAGGCCTTAATGCCGTCCCATTCGCTCAAGTACGCCGACGATATCCTCGAGATCGGTGACCTCGCCATCCACGATGAAGAGGGCTATCCCGACGACCGGGGCGCGACGCGTGTGCTGCCCGGATATTCTGAGTCAGCTGTGCACAGCGCAGCCGCGGCGACCGTTGCAGGAGGTAGTGCGTGATGATCCTCGTAACCGCTGTTATCAAGCCCCATGCGCTCGACGCCGTCCGGGAGGCCCTCTCCCATGTGGGCATAGCGGGCATGACCATCTCGGAGGTCCAGGGCTTCGGTCGCCAACGTGGGCACACTGAGGTCTACCGGGGCGCCGAGTACAAGGTCGAGTACGTGCCAAAGGTGAAAATCGAGATCCTCACCACGGCCGAAACAGCCGACGACGTTGTCGAGGCGATCTCCAAGTCGGCTCGCAGCGGCAAGATCGGCGACGGGAAGATCTGGACCACGACAGTGGACAACGTGACCCGGATCCGCACCGGCGAGACCGGGCCGGGAGCCATCTAGACTTGGCTTCAGTGACCCGTAGCAAGAAAAGTGGGACGTCCCGTTCCCCTGCTCGCAGGGGGACGGGTGCTCCCCGCCCGGCCAGGAGCGGTACGTTGCCCGTGCCGCCGACCACTGAGCCCGCCGGTGGCCCCACGGAGCTCCCGCCGCTCGGGATGGCCGTGGCTTCGCCTTGGGGCTGGCGCATCATGGCCGTCGTCACCTTGGTGGCCGTCGGCCTCTGCATCACGTTCTTCCTGGACGGCCACACCGTGTTCGGGTTTTTGTGGGTTGTCATCGCCGTGGCCTGGGGCTTTTTCACCAACCAATTAAGGCTGCGTCACCTGGACTTTGCCCGTTCCTAACCGGCCCTAGCCCTGCCGGCCGTCCTGGTCGTCGACAACGCCGCCGTCCCTCTTCCCGAGCGCGGCGGCGTTGTCGCGATGTCAGTGGGTCGTGGTGGTCCGGGCCCTGCCCGGCACCGAGGCGGTCGGGGTGGAGGCGGGGGTTGGCGCCGCCGGGGGTACCACGGAGATGGACTCAGACGTGGGTAGGAGCTCTTCCCATGTGTTGCCGGGGGCGAGCGTGATCGTGGTCCCGTCGGTCTCGGTAAACGTCGCCGGTTGAGCCGGCGTCGGCCGGTGCCAGGTGCCCTTCAGTTCGGTCCCGTTGCGGAACACCCAGGCCTGTCCCGTGCCGGTCAAGGTCAGGTCCTGCTCGAGGGCGCCGGTATCGTCCTCGACGTAAGGGGTGGGGTACTCGACCACCCGCATCACGACCACATTGGTGGCCGAGATCTGTACGTCATCGCCCTGGATGGCGGGACCGGTGTCGGAGTAGTAGCGGGCCCAGGTGCCCCTCTTCGCCTTCCATGTCCATGTGGTCACGTCCAGGGGGAAGTAGATGTTGACCGCGCCCACGGCTGTCCCACCGGCCGGGAGGGGCCCGTACTTGAAGATCGGGGGCGGAGACGCGCTCTGGTAGCCGAGGGCGGCCGCCGCCGACCACAGCGCGGCGGTGGACGTGTAGAGGTTGTGGGGCGCGATGCGGGTGGAGTCGCGCTGGTAGGCGCCCGGCGCCTTATTGGCCCCCACGTCCTCCAGCAGGGAGGTGTTGGAGTCGATGGCGTTGATCACCGGCTGGATGGCGCCCGAATAGGCGAAGAGGACGTGGCCGAGCGGCTCCAGGATGGCAATGTCGACCAGGCGGCCCGAGCGGACCGGTTCGATGCGGGGCGCGACATGGCACTGGTAGACGGCGATGAACCTGGTTATGCCCCCCTCCACCGGTTCTTCGAAGACAATGTCCGTGTGGTCGAGGCCCCACTGGGGCCGGGCCTGGGGCAGGTTCTCGACCTTGACCGCCAACGCGGCCCGCTGGGGCACGTGGCCGTCCCGGGGAGGCAGTCCGGTCAGTGGGCAGACCGCCAGGTGCCGAGGCTTGGTCGTGGTGGTGGTGCGGGCCGTCGTAGTCGTCGTCGACGAAGACGAGGTGGTGGTCGGCAGGGATACGGCGGGCTTCTTGGCATTGCCGCAACCGCTTACCAGAGCCAGCGCGGCTGAGGCAGCTAGAACGGCAGCCACCCGGCGCCCGCCCGGTGACGCTCTCATCGCGGTCCAACCTACTTGGCGGGCCCGTCAAGCAAGCGGCATACTCGGCGACGAGGCCAGGCCGCGGCGGGGGACGGGGAGCCCTAGGCGCGCTGGCCCTGGCGGCGTACGGCCTCGGCCGCGGCGGCGATCGCCTCCGGGTCGCCCAGCCAGCGCCCACCGCGCTGGAGCGGTCGCAGGCCCTTGTCGAGCTCGTAGACGATGGGCACGCCCGTGGGGATCTCGAGCTTGGCGATGTCCTCGCCGGTCATCTGGTCGAGGTGCTTGATAAGGGCCCGCAAGCTGTTGCCGTGGGCCGCCACCAGTACCACCTGGCCGGAGAGCAGGGCGGGCGCGATGGCGTCGTACCAGTAAGGGACCATGCGCACCACGACGTCGGCCAGGCACTCCGTGCTGGGCACGACGCCGGGCACGTAGCGAGCGTCGGTCGACACGTCGAAGGTGGAACCGGGCTCCAACGGGGGCGGCGGCACGTCGTAGCTCCGGCGCCACAGCAGGAACTGCTCGTCGCCATAGCGGTCGCGCGTCTCCGCCTTGTCCAGGCCGGTCAGGCCGCCGTAGTGACGCTCGTTGAGCCGCCAGTGCCGGTGCACCGGCACCCACAGCCTCGACGTCTCTTCTTGAAGGATGTTGAGGGTGCGGATGGCCCGGGTGAGCACGGACGTAAAGGCGATGTCGGGCAGCAAACCTTCGGCCGCGAGGAGGCGGCCCGCCTGGCGGGCCTCCTGCTCACCGTTAGGCGACAGGTCGACGTCCCACCACCCGGTGAAGCGGTTTTCGAGGTTCCAGAGGCTCTGGCCATGACGGGCGAGCACGAGAGTGGGCATGGCCCAAGCCTAGGTGGTCATCGGCTGGTCCGGGCCACGCCCTAGCCATTTTCAAGTTTCTTGATAGGACTATGCTCAAGTTTGCTATTATGGTCCACAAGCGAGCTCCAGACCGGCTCGGAAAGCGTAAATCAACCAGGGCTGGCGCCTCCTGAAGGCCCAGCTTGCTCCAAGGAGGCTGTTTCATGGCAAAGGCTGTCGGTATCGACCTCGGTACCACCAACTCAGTAGTCGCCGTTCTGGAAGGTGGCGAGCCTACCGTCATCGCCAATGCCGAGGGCGCCCGTACCACTCCCTCGGTCGTGGGCTTTTCGAAGTCGGGCGAAGTCCTCGTCGGTGAGGTCGCCAAACGCCAGGCCATCACCAACCCGGACCGGACCATCCGTTCCGTGAAGCGCCATATGGGCGACAACGCCTGGCACGTCAACATCGACTCCAAGGGCTATTCGCCCCAGGAGATCTCCGCTCGCATCCTGCAGAAGTTGAAGAGGGACGCCGAGAGCTACCTCGGGACGACGGTCACCCAGGCCGTCATCACCGTCCCCGCCTACTTCGACGACGCCCAGCGCACTGCGACCAAAGAAGCGGGCCAGATAGCCGGCCTCGAAGTGCTGCGGATCATCAACGAGCCCACCGCGGCCGCCTTGGCGTACGGCCTGGACAAGGAGGGCGCGGAGCAGACCATCCTCGTGTTCGACCTCGGCGGCGGCACGTTTGACGTGTCCGCTCTGGAGATCAGCGAAGGTATTTTCCAGGTCAAGTCCACCAGCGGCAATACGCACCTGGGCGGCGACGACTGGGACCAGCGGGTGGTCGACTGGCTCGTGAAGACGTTCAAGGACACCGAGGGCGTGGACCTTTCCAAGGACAGGATGGCGCTGCAGCGGCTGCAGGAGGCGGCTGAAAAGGCCAAGATCGAGCTCTCCGCCGTCCAGGAGACCAACATCAACCTCCCGTTTATTACCGCCACCAGCGAAGGCCCCAAGCACCTGGACGTGAAGTTGACCAGGGCCAAGTTCCAGGAGATGACGGCCGACCTCGTGGAGGCCTGCCGCGGACCGTTCGACCAGGCCGTGAAGGACGCCGGGCTCACCAAGGAGCAGATCGACCATATCGTCCTCGTCGGCGGGGCCACCCGCATGCCCGCCATCCAGGAGCTCGTGCGCAGCCTTACGGGCAAAGACCCGCACAAGGGGGTCAACCCCGACGAGGTCGTGGCCGTCGGTGCTGCCATCCAGGCCGGTGTCCTCAAGGGCGAGGTGAAAGACATCCTCCTGCTCGACGTGACGCCCCTCTCGCTCGGTATCGAGACCAAGGGCGGCGTGATGACGAAATTGATAGAGCGCAACACGACCATCCCGACCAAGAAGAGCGAGGTCTTCACGACTGCGGAGGACATGCAACCGTCGGTCCAGGTCCACGTGCTCCAGGGCGAGCGGGAAATGGCGATGTACAACAAGACATTGGGCAAGTTCGAGCTCGTCGACCTGCCTCCGGCGCCCCGCGGCATACCCCAGATCGAAGTGACCTTCGACATCGACGCCAACGGGATCGTCCACGTGTCAGCGCGCGACCGCGCTACGGGCAAGGAGCAGTCGATGACCATTACCGGCCAGTCGTCGCTGGCCAAGGACGAGATCGACCGTATGGTCCACGACGCCGAAGCTCACGCCGCCGACGACCGTCGCCGGCGGGAGGAAGCCGAGATCCGTAACAACGCCGATTCGCTTGTCTACCAGACCGAGAAAATGCTGCGTGACCAGGCCGCTTCGGTGAGCGGCCCCGAGAAGGAGACGGTCGAGTCCGACCTAAAAACCTTGAAGACGGCCCTGAGCGGTACCGATCTCGACGACATAAAGGGCGCCACGGAGCGTTTGGCCGTGGGCGTGCAGGAGCTCGGCAAGAAGCTCTACGAAGCGGCCGCCGCGGCTTCAGCCAACGCCGGCGCCCCGGGTGCCGACAGCGGCTATTCGGGCGGCGCCAGCAGCAACGGCAGTGCCGACGAAGAGGTAGTGGACGCCGAGATCGTCGACGAGGCAGGCCAGGCCTGATGCCGGAAGACTTTGAAGAAGAAGTGGGCGAGCCGGTCGACGCTGGCCCGCCCGGCTACCCCTCCCTGGGGGACATGGCTGCGGGCGACCAGACCGCATGGGCCGACGTCGCCCGCGAGCGCGACGAGTACCTCGACGCTCTCCGCCGGGTGCAAGCCGATTTCGACAATTACCGCAAAAGGGTGGACCGCCAGCAGCGGGAGATGGCCGATAATGCCGCCACCTCTCTGGTCAAAAAGTTGTTGCTGGTCTTGGACGCGGCCGACCTGGCGCTCGCCCACGGCGGGGGGGAGGACGTGAAGCAGGTAGAGGCCGCTTTGTTCGACGTCCTGTCCAAAGAAGGGCTCGAACGCATAGTGCCCGAAGGCCAAGCCTTCGATCCCGAGGTCCACGACGCGGTGGCGCACGAGCCGGTCGAGGGCGAGGACGCGCCCGCAATTCCCGAAGTGAGCGAAGTGCTGCGGGCCGGGTACCGCTGGAAGGGCCGCGTCGTGCGCCCGGCCATGGTGAAAGTGAGGGGTTGACGTCGTGGCGGTCCAGCGCGAGTGGCTCGAGAAGGATTACTACAAGGTCCTCGGGGTGCAGAAGAGCGCCTCCGACAAGGATGTCGCGCGCGCTTATCGCAAGCTGGCCAAGCAGTACCATCCCGACGCCAACCCCGGCTCCGAGGAACGCTTCAAGGAAGTCTCGGCCGCTTACGAGGTCATCGGTGACCAGGCCAAGCGCAAGGAGTACGACGAAGTCCGCACCATGAGCGAGCACGGCTTTGCCGGCAACCCCTTCGCCGGTGGCGGCCAGGGCGCGGGCGCTGGGTTTTCCAACTTCCGGGTCGACGACCTGGGCGACCTGTTGGGCAATATTTTCGGGCGCGGGGGCCGGCGCGGGCGCTCGGACGCAGCCACGGCCGGCGCGCAGAAGGGCCAGGACATCGAAGCCGAGCTCCACCTGTCGTTCGCCGACGCCGTGAAGGGTGCCACCACGACCGTGCATGTCACCTCGGAAGTCCCGTGCTCCACATGCGGGGGCTCGGGCGCGGCGCCGGGCAGCGCCCCGACCGTCTGCCAGGTCTGCGGGGGCCGGGGGGTTGTCAACGAAAACCAGGGCATGTTCTCCTTCAGCCACCCGTGCGTGGCATGCGGTGGGACAGGTATGAGGATCGAGGTCCCGTGCCCGACATGCGCCGGCCACGGCACCGAGAAGCGCGCCCGCCAGGTAAAAGTGAGGATCCCGGCCGGGGTGGAAAACGGTCAGAAGATCAGGGTCCCCAACCGGGGCGGTGCCGGCCGTTTCGGCGGCCCGGCCGGGGACCTCTATGTCGTCGTGCGGACCGCTCCTCACCCCGTGTTCAGCCAGAAAGGCAAGGACCTGACGATAAAGGTCCCGGTGACCTTCGCCGAAGCTGCCCTGGGCACCACGGTTTCGGTGCCCACGCTCAATGGCAAGCCCGTTACAGTCAAGGTGCCGGCGGGCACGCGTTCCGGCAAGGTCTTCCGGGTAGCAGGCCAAGGCGTCCCCGGAGCCGGGAAGTCGGGCGATCTTCTTGTCACCTTCGAAGTGGAGATCCCGACCAAGTTGAGCGCGGACGAGAAGCGGGCGGTCGAGGCTCTGGCCAAGGCCTCGGCCACCGAGGGCCAGAAGCTGCGAGAAAGGTTAGGAGCTGAGGCGCCATGAAGCGGGAGGCCACGCCGAAGGACCAGTCGATGGCCGTCTATGTGATCTCGGTCGCAGCCGAGCTGGCCGGTGTCCACCCCCAGACGCTTCGGATCTACGAACGCAAAGGGCTTCTGGGGCCGGCGCGGACCCTGGGCGGAAGCCGGCGCTACAGCGATATGGACATCGAGCTGTTGAGGCGGATACAGGAACTGACCGCTGGAGGTCTCAACCTCGAGGGCGTCAGGCGCGTGATCGAGCTCGAGGCGGAGGTGGCGCGCCTGCGCCGAGAAGTCGCCGAGGCCAGGTCGGAGGCCCGAGCGGCAGTCGAGCAAGTACACCGTCAGTACCGGCGGGACCTGGTGCCGCTGGACATGAGCCCGGTGCGCTGGTTCCCGTCGCGCTGACGGGTGACCGCGGCCACGGCGCCATTTTTGACGGATGGCGAGTTCCCAGAAATTAGAGATCAGAGATAGGAGGCGAGTGCATTGGCGCTCGACGCGAACCGCTGGACCCAAAAAACCCAAGAAGTTTTCAGCGCCGCGCTAGCGGGCGCACGGGGCCGCAACAACCCCGAGGTCACCCCTGACCATTTCCTTGTCGCTCTCTTGGGCCAGGAGGGCACAGCGGTGCTGCCTGTGCTGGCCCGGGTGGGCACCGCCGACCTCCCCCTGCGCAACCGGCTGGAAGAAGCGCTCTCCAAGTTGCCCCACAACTATGGCGGGACCGGCCCCGAGCTGTCGCGGGGGTCGCGGGACATGCTCGACCAGGCGGAGCGCGAGCGGGACGCCCTGGGCGACGAGTACCTGTCGGTCGAGCACATATTGCTGGCCCTGGCGTCACGGACCGGTGCCTCGCACGACGAGCTACTGGCCGCCCTGCGCGAGGTGCGAGGCAGCCACCGGGTGACGAGCCAGAACCCCGAGGACACATACCAGGCATTGGAGAAATACGGGCGTGACCTCACTGCAGAGGCCAGGCGGGGCAAGCTCGACCCCGTGGTCGGCCGTGACGAGGAGATCCGCCGGGTGGTGCAAGTCCTTTCGCGCCGCACCAAGAACAACCCGGTGCTCATCGGCGAGCCGGGCGTGGGCAAGACGGCGATCGTGGAAGGCCTGGCCCGGCGCATCGTAGAGGGAGACGTGCCCGAGAGCCTGCGCGGCAAGCGCCTCGTGGCCCTGGACCTAGGCGCCATGGTGGCCGGCGCCAAGTACCGGGGAGAGTTCGAGGAGCGTCTCAAGGCGGTATTGAAGGAGATTTCCGACTCCGGCGGCGAGGTCGTCACTTTCATCGACGAGCTGCACACCATCGTCGGCGCCGGGGCGGCCGAGGGTGCCATGGACGCCGGCAACATGATCAAGCCCATGCTGGCCCGAGGCGAGCTGCACATGATCGGGGCGACGACCCTCGACGAGTACCGCAAGCACATAGAGAAGGACGCCGCCCTGGAAAGGCGTTTCCAGCCTGTCTATGTGGGCCAGCCGTCCGTCGAGGACACCATTGCCATATTGCGGGGCCTGAAAGAGCGCTACGAGGTGCACCACGGTGTGCGGATCATGGACTCGGCCCTGGTGGCGGCGGCCGTGCTGTCCGACCGGTACATCACGGGCCGGTTCCTGCCCGACAAGGCGATCGACCTGGTGGACGAGGCGGCCAGCCGCTTGCGGATCGAGATCGATTCCATGCCCACGGAGATCGACGTGGTCGACCGGCGCATCCGCCAGCTCGAGATCGAGCGCGTCGCGCTGGCCAAGGAAACCGACGACGCCTCGCGCGAGCGTTTGGCCAGGCTCGACGAAGAACTGGCCAACCTGGGCGAATCGGTTCATGGCATGAAGGGCCATTGGCAGGCCGAAAAGGACGCCATTACAGCCATAAACGGGCTGAAGGAGCAGTTGGAGGCGTTGCGGGGCGACGCTGACCGCTACGAGCGCAACGGGCAACTGGCCCAGGCGTCCGAGATCCGTTACGGGCGCATCCCCGACGTCTCCCGCTTGGTGGACGAGGCCACCAAGCACCTCGAGGAGCTCCAAGCGAGCCAGAAGATGCTCAAGCAGGAAGTGGACGAGGAAGACGTGGCCGAGGTCGTCGCCAAGTGGACCGGGGTGCCCGTCACCCGTTTGCTCGAAGGCGAAGTGGCCAAGCTCGTGAGAATGGAGGACGTCCTGCACGAGCGGGTCGTGGGCCAGGACGAGGCGGTCAAAGCGGTGGCCAACGCCATCCGCCGTTCCCGCAGCGGGCTGTCGGACCCGGACCGTCCCGTCGGCAGCTTCCTTTTCCTGGGGCCGACCGGCGTAGGCAAGACCGAGCTGGCGAGGTCATTGGCGGACTTCTTGTTCGATGACGAGCGGGCCATGGTGCGCATCGACATGTCCGAGTACATGGAAAAGCACGCGGTGGCCCGGCTCGTCGGTGCGCCGCCCGGCTACGTGGGCTACGAGCAGGGTGGCCAGCTGACCGAAGCCGTTCGCCGCCGCCCGTACTCCGTCGTGCTGCTCGACGAGATCGAAAAGGCCCACCCGGACGTGTTCAACATCCTCCTGCAGGTGCTCGACGACGGGCGCCTGACCGACGGGCAGGGAAGGACGGTCAATTTCACCAACACGGTGCTGATCATGACGTCCAATTACCGGGGGGACCTACGCGACGCGTTCAAGCCCGAGTTCTTGAACCGGGTCGACGAGATCGTCGAGTTCGCGCCGCTGACCGAGGCCGACATCTCCAAGATCGTGGAGATCCAGTTGCGGGCCCTGGACAAGCGCCTGGCGGCGCGGCGCCTGGCCCTGGTGGTGACGGACGCAGCCAAGTCGTGGCTGGCGCACGCCGGCTATGACCCCGATTACGGCGCTCGGCCGTTGAAGCGGCTCATACAGCGCCAGATCGGCGACCCGTTGGCCCTGGCCTTGCTGGAGGGCAAGTACGGCGACGGGGACACGGTCACCGTCGACGCCCTCGAGGGCCAGGCTCGGGTGCCGACCGCCGATGAGCCCGGGACCGGTGCCCTCGTCCTGCGCTGACGTCGTCCCTATTTGGACCTGGCCATCACCGGGCTGCCGGTGCCCGTTCAGGCAGGACCGGGGCCGAAGCCTGAGCCCTCGGGCGTGAGGTACGGTGGCGGCGTGCCCGCCACCATCCTTCTCGGCACCCAGTGGGGCGACGAGGGAAAAGGAAAGCTCACCGACCTGTTGGCCCGGGAGATGCAGGTGGTCGTGCGCTACCAGGGGGGCCACAACGCCGGCCACCGGATCGTGGTCGACGGTGAGAGCTTCGCTCTCCAGCTGCTCCCGAGCGGGGTCCTGTACCCCCACATCACCCCGGTGATCGGCAACGGCGTCGTGGTGGAGCCGAAGGTACTACTGGACGAGATCGACGCCCTCGAAGCCCGGGGGGTGGACTGCTCCCGCCTGGTCATTTCGGGCAGCGCCCACCTTGTCATGCCTTACCACCAGGAGATCGACGCCCTCACGGAGCGCTACCTGGGCAAGAACCGGCTGGGGACGACCAAGCGAGGCATCGGGCCGGCCTACGCGGACAAGGCCGCCCGCATCGGCCTGCGGGCCCAGGACCTGCTCGACCCCAAGATCTTCCGCCAGAAGCTGGATGTCGTCTTGAAAGAGAAGAACCTCGTGCTGGCCAAGATCTACAACCGCCTGGCCCTCTCCTCCGACGAGATCGCCAAGCGCTACCTGGAGGAGTACGCCCCCCGCCTGGCCCCCCACATCGGCGACGCCGTGGGCTTCGTGCACGACACCCTGGCCTCGGGTGGCGGCGTGCTCCTGGAAGGAGCGCAGGCGACGTTCCTGGACGTCGACCACGGCACCTACCCCTTCGTCACGTCCTCCAACCCGGTGGCCGGGGGGGCGTGCACGGGGGCGGGCATCGGGCCCCGCTACATCAGCCGGGTGGTGGGCATCGCCAAGGCCTACATCACCCGGGTCGGCGCCGGGCCGTTCCCGACCGAAGTCTTTGGCGAGGTCGCCGACACCCTGGTCGAACGGGGCAAGGAGTTCGGCACCAACACCGGTCGCCGCCGCCGGCCGGGATGGTTCGACGCTGTGATGATGCGCCACGCCGTGCGGCTCAATTCCCTGGACGAGCTGGCCATCACCAAACTCGACGTGCTGGACACGTTCGAGACGTTGAAGGTATGCGTTGCCTACGAGGCGGCGGGCACCCGCTACGAGCACATGCCCTGGCACCAGTCCGTGCTCCACGAGGTGCGCCCGGTCTACGAGGAGCTCCCGGGCTGGTGCACCGGCACCTCGGGCGTCGACAGCAAAGAAGCCCTCCCCCGCCAGGCACGCACTTACCTCGAGTTCCTGTCCTCTCAGTCGGGCGTGCCCATCACCTATGTCGGCGTAGGTCCCGGGCGCGACCAGATCATCCGTTTCGCCTGACCATGAGGGTCTGCATAGTAGGTAGCGGCGGGCGCGAGCACGCATTGGCGGCAGCGCTGTCGGCCACGGCCGAGGTGGTGGTAGCACCGGGCAACCCGGGCATGGCCGGTTTGGCGTGCAGCGACGTCCCCCCCGAGTGGATAGACGCCGACCTGTGGGTCATCGGACCGGAGCAGCCGCTGGTCGAGGGGTTGGCTGACCGGATCCGGGGCCGGGGCCGCCTGGTGTTCGGCCCGGGGGCGGACGGTGCCCGCCTGGAAGGGTCCAAGGTCTGGATGAAAGAAGTCCTGGCCGCGGCCAGGGTCCCCACGGCTGAGTCCCGCGTCTTCGACGAGCTCGAACCCGCCCTGCGTTACTTGCGGGCGACGTCCGGGCCCTGGGCCATAAAGACGGACGGGCTCGCGGCGGGCAAAGGCGTCCTGGTCACGGGCACCCGGGAAGAAGCGAGGCGCGACGTGGAGGCCAAGCTGTCAGGTAAGGCATTCGGAGACGCCGGGCGCCGGATCCTGATCGAGGAGGCGCTTTCCGGGCAGGAGATCTCGGTCATCGCCGTGTGTGACGGCCGCCAGGCCTACCCGCTCGACTGTGCTCAGGACTACAAGCGGGTGGGGAACGGTGGCACGGGGCCCAACACCGGGGGCATGGGCGCCTACTCGCCGGTGCCCTTCGCCTCGAGCGAGATCGTCGGCCAGGTAATGGAACGAGCCATCCTGCCGACCCTGCACGCTTTGTCCAAACGGGCCATAAATTATCGAGGCGCCCTGTACGCCGGGGTCATGCTTACCGAAGACGGCCTGAAGATCCTCGAGTTCAACGTCCGTTTCGGCGACCCCGAGACCCAGGTGCTGTTGCCCCGCTGGGACGGCGATGTCACCGCCACCCTGTTTGCCGCCGCCTCCGGCGCCCTTACAGATGACCACGCCGCCCGGTTCTCGGCGCCGGCGGCGGTGTGCGTCGTGCTGGCCAGCCCCGGCTACCCGGACAAGCCGGAGACGGGAGCGCCCATCGAGGGCATCGACGAGGCCCGGGCGGTGCCGGGCGCTCATGTCTACGCCGCCGGTGTGGCCACGGGCCCCGACGGCCGGCTGGTCACGGCCGGCGGTCGCGTGCTCAACGTGGTGGGTACCGGCGCCGACCTGGCCGGGGCTCGCCGGCTTGCCTACCGGGCCGCCACTATGGTTCGTTGGCCGGGGATGGTCAGCCGTTCCGATATTGCCGATATTGCCGGTACTGCCGGTACTGACGGGGGCAGCTCATGAAGGTCGCGGTTCTGATGGGTTCAGCCAGTGACAAGGCCAAGATGGCGCCGGCGTCGGAGATGCTGGCCCAACTCGGGGTCGACGCCGTCGAAGAGGTCATGTCGGCCCACCGCACGCCCGAGGTGGTGGCGGGTTTCGCCGGTCGGGCCCGGGAGATGGGCTACGGCGTCATCATCTGCGGCGCCGGTATGGCCGCCCATCTGGCCGGAGCGGTGGCGGCCCGGACCACGTTGCCCGTGATCGGCGTGCCCCTGTCGGGGTCGGCGCTGTCGGGGGTGGACGCCCTGTACGCCACGGTCCAGATGCCCAGGGGGTTCCCCGTCGCCACCGTGGCCATCGACGGGGCCGCCAATGCCGCCTTGCTGGCGGCTGAGATCCTGGCTGTGCACGACCCGGCCGTGGCCGAGCGCCTGGCCGCGTACCGGGCCGGCTTCGCCCAGCGCTGACCAGCTTCAGCGTTGACCAGCCTCAGGGCTCGGCCAGCAAGCCTTTCTTCCGGCACGCGGTCTGGGCCAGGCCGGCCAGCTCTCCTGTCGCCTTAGCTTCGGCGGCGCACCACGTGCGGGCGTCTGCGCCGCAGTGAGCCACTAAAGCCCCGCCGGTGGAACTGGCAATATTTATGCTCACGCACGGGCCTTTGGGAGCGGCGCCCCCGCCGCCGGCGACCTGCCAGATCCCCAGTCCTGCCCCGATCACGACTACTCCTATCGCCACCGCCCATCCGGCTCGCCGCTCGGAGCGGGCCAGGGGGAGCCCTTCGTGCTGGCGGTAATTGGGAGGCACGTGCGGGAGTTTAGGGCCGCCCCCGGGACGGGCCTTGGTGAACGGTGGTGGGGCCCCAGGTGGTGCCACTACCGTGGGTGTGGAGGAGGTCGGCGATGAAGCACATCTACTCGGGCAAGGTCCGTGATGTCTACGAGGTGGACGGAGAGCGCTTGCTCCTGGTCACCTCCGACCGGATCTCGGCTTTCGACGTGATCATGGACCAGCCCGTACCGGGCAAGGGCCGGGCCCTTACCGCCCTCACTGCCTTCTGGGCCGCTGAGCTGGCCAAGGTCGCCCCCTCGCACCTGCTCGAGGTGGGCGTACCCGCAGGCGTGGAAGTCGAGGCTGCCGGTGTCGCCCGCTCCTACGCCGAGGGCCGCACCATGTTGGTGCGGAGGGCACAGATGCTGCCCCTCGAGTGCATCGTGCGCGGCTATCTCTCGGGTTCGGCCTGGGCCGAGTACAAGCGATCGGGCAGCATGCACGGCACCGCCCTGCCGGCGGGGATGCTCCAGTCCCAACAGTTGCCGGAGCCCGTTTTCACCCCGTCGACGAAGGCCACCGTGGGCCACGACGAGAACATCTCTTTCGACCAGGCCGCCTCGCTGGTGGGCGCCCAACTGGCGTCGGCGGCGCGCGAGATATGCGTCGAGGCCTACCGGGCGGGAGCCGCCCGGGCGGCCGAGAGAGGCATCATCATCGCCGACACCAAGTTTGAGCTGGGCCTGATCGACGGGGAACTGGCCATATGCGACGAGGTGTTGACCCCCGACTCGTCCCGCTTCTGGCCGGTGGCGCAGTGGCGACCGGGCGGCGCCCCGCCGTCGTTCGACAAGCAACTGTTGCGGGACTGGCTCGCCGAGAGCGGGTGGGACAAGCGGCCCCCGCCCCCGGCCCTTCCGCCCGAGATCGTGGAGGCGACCCGCAGCCGTTACATAGCGGCGTACGAGCTGCTGACCGGGCTGAGCTTCGCCGATTGGCCCGGTGGCGAGGCCGGTCCCGGTCCCGGTCCCGGTCCCGGCCCTGATCAGCGGGAGAGCGGCTGATGGCGATTTTCGAAGCCTTGGTCGAGGTGCAGTTGCGCCCCGGGATTTCCGACCCGCAGGGCGCAACCATCGAAAGGGCATTGCCGGCGCTCGGTTTTGCCGGAGTGAGCGGGGTGCGGGCCGGCAAGGCGTTCCGCTTGCAGGTGGAGGCCGCCGGCGCGGCCGAGGCGCGCCGGGTGGTGGAGGAACTGTGCTCTCGTCTGCTGGCCAACCCCGTTATCGAGGACACCGCCGTCTCCATTACGGCGAGCGCCCCCTGACCTGAGAGGCGGGGCCGCCGGCCCGGCCCGAGGTATCGTGGCTTGATGGCACAGCGAGCGGGCGTGGTGGTCTTCCCCGGTACCAACTGCGAGCACGACGTCGTAGAGGCTTTTGCGCGCCTGGGCGTGCCGGCCGAGCTGGTGTGGCACGGCGCCAGGTCGCTGTCGGGTTTTGACGTGGTCGTCCTACCGGGAGGGTTCGCCCACGGTGACTACCTACGGCCGGGTGCCATCGCCCGGTTTTCCCCGGTTATGAGCGCCGTAGCGGATTTTGCCGCCGCCGGGGGCCCGGTGGTGGGGATCTGCAACGGTTTCCAGGTCCTGACCGAAGCCCGCCTGCTGCCGGGCGCCCTGCAGAAAAATAAGGGCCTCACCTTCGTCTGCCAGGTGACGGAGCTCGAAGTGGCCAGCGACCGGTCGGCCCTAACGGCCGGCGTGGAGGTGGGCCGTCGTCTGCGGGTGCCCATAAACCACTTCGAGGGCAATTTCACGGCCGCGCCCGAGGTGCTCCGTGCCCTGGAGGACGAAGGTCGTGTGGTGTTGCGTTACCTCGACAACCCCAACGGCTCGGCCCACGACATCGCCGGCGTCTGCAACGGGCCCGGCAACGTGGTAGGCCTCATGCCCCACCCTGAGCGGGCCACGAGCGAACTGCTCGGCTTGACCGACGGCCTGGTGCTCCTCGGCGCCTTGCTCGCCTCAGCCGGCGCGCCCCCGGCGATGGTGCCGGCATAATCGGCCCGGACCTGCACCGCAGCCTCGGCCTGACCGACGAGGAGGCCGTCTCCATAGAGCGGCTGCTGGGCCGCCCGGCCAACCACCTCGAGCTTGCCATGTACGCCGTCATGTGGAGCGAGCACTGCTCGTACAAGTCTTCGCGCCGCCATCTCCGGAGGCTGCCCACGCAGGGCCCGGAAGTCCTGGTGGGACCGGGGGAGAACGCCGGTGTCATCGACGCCGGGGACGGCATCGCGGTCGCCATCCGCATCGAGAGCCACAACCACCCCTCGGCCATCGAGCCCTACCAGGGAGCGGCCACGGGCGTCGGCGGGATCATCCGCGACATCTTCACTATGGGCGCCCGGCCCGTCGCCCTCATGGACCCGCTGCGCTTCGGGCCGCCGGGCGACGCCCGCAACCGGTGGGTGGCCACCGGCGTGGTGAGCGGGATCTCGGGTTATGGGAACGCCGTCGGCGTGCCCACCGTGGGCGGGGAGTTGGAGTTCGCCAGTTGTTATGCGGGCAACCCGCTCGTCAACGTGCTCTGCTGCGGCCTTTTGCCGAAGGACCGGCTGGTCTTCGGCCGGGCCGGCGGCGAAGGCAACCTGGCTGTCCTGCTTGGCTCTACGACGGGGCGGGACGGGATCGGCGGCGTCAGCGTGCTGGCGTCGGCCGCCTTTACCGACGACGTCGAGGCCGAGGCCGCCAAGCGTCCCAACGTGCAGGTGGGGGACCCCTACGAGGAGAAGCGCCTGATCGAGGCGACGCTCGAGCTATTGGACAAGCACCTCGTTTTCGGCATACAGGACCTTGGAGGAGCCGGGCTCACCTGCGCCACCAGTGAGACCGCTTCCCGGGGGGGCGTGGGCATGGACGTCGACGTCGACGCTGTGCCCCTGCGCGAGCCCGGGATGGAACCCTTCGAGATCATGACGAGCGAGAGCCAGGAACGCATGCTGGCCATCGTGGTCCCCGCCGACCTCGACGCCGTGACCGAGGTCTGTCGGCGCTGGGAGGTGCGGGCCACCGTCGTCGGCAAGGTGACCACCACGGGGCGGCTGCGCATCTTGAAAGGCTGGGACGGCGACGTCCTGGCCGATGTGCCCGCCGCCAGCCTGCACGAGGATGCCCCCAACTATGACCGGCCCATGCGGCGCCCGGCTTGGCTAGACGAGCGCCTGGCCGACGACCCGGCCCGCTTGCCCCCCCCGACCTCGCCGTCTGAGCTCGCCAACGACCTTGCCCGTCTGTTGGCTGACCCCTCCTGGGCTTTTCGCCAGTACGACCATCAGCTCTTCCTCAACACCGTTGTGGCCCCGGGGGCAGACGCCGCCGTGCTACGCCTTTCCGCGCCGGGCGTGCGACCATCGGGCGGGGCCGATGTGCGGGGAATGGCGTTGTCGACCGACGGCAGCCCGCGCTGGTGCGCCCTCGACCCTCGCGCCGGTACCCGGCTGGTAGTGGCCGAGTCCGCCCTTAACGTCGCCTGCGCCGGGGCCCGTCCGGTGGCCCTCGTCAACTGCCTCAACTTCGGCAACCCGGAGCATCCCGAGGTGATGTGGCAGCTCTCGGAGGCGATCGACGGCATGGCCGAAGCGTGCACCGCGCTCGGCATCCCCGTCGTAGGCGGCAACGTGAGCCTTTACAACGAGAGCAACGGCACCGATATCGACCCGACGCCGGTAGTCGGGATGCTCGGGCTCATCGACCGCCTGCGGCCGGGCGTGCCGACCCCGGCTTTTGTCCCTGGGAGCCGGGTGGTGCTCCTTGGCCCGAACGGCTCCGGCGCCGTCTCGCTGGCCGGCAGCCGGTGGGCGGCCGAACGCCGCGGCCACCTCGGGGGCCACCTGGCCGCCCTCGACCTGGCGCTCCACGCCCGGCTGCTGGCTCTGGTGGCCGGACTGGTGGACGAACGGCTGGTGGACGGCGTCCACGACATCTCCGATGGTGGGCTCGGCGTGGCCCTGGCGGAGATGATGGTGAAAAGTGGGACCGGTTGCCGCCTGGGCGGGATAGCGGGCTATGCCGAGCTCTTCGGCGAGGGCCCGTCCAGAGTGCTGGTGAGCGTCCCGTCCGTCCGGTTCGCCACCGTGCGGGAGAGAAGCTCGGAGGCGGGGGTGCCGGCAACGGACCTCGGCGTGGGTGGCGGCGACGCCCTGGTCATCGACGGGCTCCTCGAGCTCGGCCTCGCCGACGCCCTCTCGTCGTGGCACGAGGCCCTTCCCGCTCAGTTCTCCGTCCGCTAGCCCGGCCTCGGCCAGACGACCGTCACCCGTCTGGGGGCAACAGGTACCGGTCCCTAGGCGAACAGGGACCGCCAGTGGAAGGGAGCGGGGGGCGGGACGTCGGGATCGCCGCGTAGTTCGCCGCTGATGCGCTGAGCGTCCAGGGCGATGGCCGAGACGATGGCCGCCGTCTCCGGTTGTACTTCGGGGGCGCGGGCGGCCAGAAGGGCCCGGTGGTACAGCTCCGCAGTACCGCTCCCGGGGGCATCGGGGCCGGTCTGGTCCCCGTGCCCGGGGCTGGTGACCCGCGCCGTCCACGCGCCGCCCTCGTCGGCCACCCCCAATAACAGCTGGCGGAGCGGCTCGGCCAAGCTCGGGGGAGGGGACCAACCTTCCGGGGCGTCGGCCAGTGCCCGGGCAATACCGCGGGCGGGGCGCTCGACCAGGATCGCGGCTTTGGTGGCGCCGACCAACTTTTCCACCTCGGGCCGGTCCCGCCGCCCGGCCGGGTGCCAGCGCAGCGCGGTGGCCGTGCGGCTTACGGCCTGGTCGGCCGCCGTCACCTTGACGCCCAGCCCGCGGGCTGGGCTCAAATGGGCCGACAGCTCACGGCCCGGCGTCCCGAGGTCGTCGGCGACCTGGCGCAACAGGTCCGCCAGTGCGCGCCCGAAGTCCGCCACTGCCACCCGGGCGTCTTCGAGGCGAGTGGGCGGTACCACGACCAGGTTGACAAGGATCCCGCACGCGGCGCCGATGGCGGTGTCCACCACCCTGTCTAGGGCGTACCCGCCCGTCGTGGCCCCCAGCACCAGCACGAGCAGGGCGCTGACAGGGACCTGGACCGATCCTTGCTGACCTAGGCGCAGGGCCTGGCCGGCCAGGATGGAGACGAACACCACCAGCGCTATCGACCAGGCGTGAATGCCGGCCACCCGGGCGAAACCGAAGGCGACGAGGACGCCCACGACGACCCCCAGCACCCGCTGGAGGCCACGAGAGACGGACTCCCAAACGGTCACCTGCACAGTGAGCAGGGCGGCCAGGGGGGCGAAGACCGGGATGCTGTTGTTGAGGACGTCAGCGGCTACGAACCAGGACAGCCCTGCGGCCAGGGCGGTCTTGCCCGCCTGCAGGGCGGGGCTGCCCAGCCAACCAAGCGCTCCTGGCAGGCGCCTGCGCCAGCTCCGGTCGCTCAGTCCAGGAGCCTGTCGCGCAGGGCCGCCAACGCCCCGTCGGGCACGTGGAGGTCGCCCCGCCCGACCCCGACGCTGAGGTCCGGCTTGTAGGAACCGTGATGGTCCGAGCCTCCGGTAATGGCCAACCCGGCCTGCGCCGCCATCACCGCCAGTTCGGCCCGCTCCTCGCGGCTGTAGCGCCCATAAATCGCCTCCAGACCGGCCAGGCCGGCCTCGGCCAGCTCCCGCACGGTCCTCTCAAGCTCACCAGGCACCAGGCCCAGGGACAGTGGATGGGCCAGGACCGGCAGAGCGCCCGACTCGAGGGACAGCTCGACGGCGGTCACGGGCTCCAGGCGTTCCTTTTCCAGATAGGCCGGGCGCCCCTTGGCCAGGTAGCGGTCGAAGGCGTCCTGCACCGAACTAGCCAGGCCTTTGCGGACCAGGATGGCTGCCACGTGGGGGCGCCCGGCGCCGCTGCCCCCGGCTTCGGCTTCGAGCTCCTCCCGGCTCACTGGCAGCCCGAGCTCGGCCAGGCGGGCCACCAGACGCTCGTTGCGGGTGTCGCGGGCGGCCTGGAGGCGCAATAGCTCGTCTTGGAGCGGGCCTTCGCCGGGCTCCAGGAAGTACACCAGCAAATGCATGGTCCCCGAGTGCTGGCAAGAGATCTCGGCGCCCGCCACCAGCTCTATGCCCGCCGCGTGGGCCCTCTTGCGGGCGGGCAGGACACCGTCCTGGCGGTCGTGGTCGGTGAGGGCGAGGGCCGAAAGGCCGGCCTTCACGGCCAGGTCGACCAGCGCTTCGGGAGTGTCGCTGCCGTCGGAGACGGTCGAGTGGGTGTGCAGGTCGATCATCTCGCCACCACGTTAACGCCGCCGGTGCGGCTGAGTTGCTCGGCGCGTGCGAGAATGGACAGGTGAGCGGTCCGGTTGAGCACACGAGCCCCAAAGAAGCCTGTGGGGTGTTCGGGATATTCGCTCCCGGGCGCAGCGTCGCCCCCATCGTGTTCGACGGCCTCTACGCCCTCCAGCACCGGGGCCAGGAGTCGGCGGGCATGGCGGTGAGCGATGGCTCCACGTTGATGGTGGTCAAGGACATGGGCTTGGTGACTCAGGTGTTCAACGACTACAAAGTGGCGGGCCTGGTCGGCCACCTGGCCATCGGTCACACCCGCTACTCGACGACGGGCTCGTCTTCCTGGCACAACGCCCAGCCCATGTACCGCCAGGCCGGCGGCACCGAGTTCGCTGTGGGCCACAACGGCAACCTCACCAACACCGACGACCTGGCCATCTTGATGGGCATGTTGCCGGGCATGGCCACCAGCGACTCCGATCTGATCGCCGAGCTCATCGCCCGTGAGCTGGACCGCTCTGCCGCCGAGCCTCCCAGCGCCACCGTGCCTCCCAGCCCTACCGTGCCATCCAGCCCTACCGTGCCATCCAGCCCGACGGCGCCTCCCGCCCCGGGAGCTCTGGTCAAGGCTCTGGTCGAGGTTTTGCCCCGGATGCGTGGCGCCTTCTCCCTGGTGCTCAGCGACCGGTCCCAACTGGTGGGCGTCCGCGACCCCAACGGCTTCCGCCCCCTGTGCCTGGGCAAGCTCGACGAGGGTTGGGTGCTCGCCTCGGAGTCGCCCGCTCTCGACATCACCGGCGCTCACTTCGTACGGGAACTGGAGCCAGGCGAGGTGCTGGTGATCAACGCCGACGGGTGCCGGAGCTTCCGGCCGTGGCCGGCCGAACGTGTGCAGCCCACACTGTGCTTGTTCGAGTTCGTCTACCTGGCGCGCCCCGACAGCCGCCTCTATGGCCAGGAACTCCACGGAGCCCGGGTGCGCATGGGCGAGCTGCTGGCCGAGCAGGCCCCCGTGGCCGCCGACATCGTCGTCGGCGTGCCCGACTCGGGGATGCCGGCAGCCGAAGGCTACAGCCGGCGCAGTGGCATCCCTTACGGTCACGCCCTGGTGAAAAACCGGTACATCGGCCGCACCTTCATCAACCCCGACCCCCGCCAGCGCGCCCTGGGCGTGCGGCGCAAGCTGAACCCGCTGAAGGAGGCGATCGCAGGCCGGAGGCTAATCGTGGTGGACGATTCGATCGTGCGGGGCACCACGACGAGGGCCATGGTCGCCATGTTGCGGGAGGCGGGCGCCCGTGAGATCCACCTGCGCATCTCGTCGCCGCCCTACCGTTGGCCGTGCTTCTACGGCCTGGACACGGGGGCGCGTACCGAACTGGTGGCGGCGGACCTCGAGGTCGGCGAAATCTGCGACTACATCGGTGCCGACAGCCTCGCCTACCTGTCCCTTGACGCGCTGAAAAAAGCGACCGGCGTTCCCGGCGCCGGTTTCTGTGACGCCTGCCTCACCGGCAACTACCCCGTACCTGTCTCCTCCCACCTCTCGAAGACGGTGCTGGAACAGCCCTTGCCGGCACGCACGGGAGCGGGGCGTTGACGTGCACTACGAAGCACCGCTGACCTACGCCGCCGCTGGGGTCGACATCGACGCCGGCGAGCGGGCTGTGCACTTGATGCGGCCATCGGTGGCCAGCACGGCCCGGCCGGAGGTGATCGGCGGCCTCGGGAGCTTCGGCGGCCTCTTCGCCCTCCCCACCGGGTACCGGGAGCCGGTGCTGGTGGCTTCGACGGACGGGGTGGGGACGAAGCTGGCCGTGGCCATTGCCGCCGGGCGTCTGGGGACCATCGGCGTGGACCTGGTGGCCATGTGCGTGGACGACCTCGTCTGCCAGGGGGCCGAGCCTTTATTTTTCCTGGATTACCAGTTGTGGGGGCACCTCGACCCCGACGCCGTAGCCGTCATCATGTCCGGCGTGGCCGATGGGTGCCGCCAGGCCGGCTGCGCCATCCTCGGAGGTGAGCTGGCCGAACACCCGGGACAACTTCCGGTCGGTGAGATGGACCTGGCCGGGTTTGCCGTCGGCGTGGTCGAAAAGGACCGCCTGCTGGGCCCGGGGGGGACCAACCCTGCCCGCCCCGGAGACGTGCTCGTGGGCATCCATTCCGAGGGTCTGCGCTGCAACGGCTATTCCCTCGTGCGGGCCGCCCTGCTGGGCCGGGCGGGCCGGCGCCTCGACGACGAAGCCTGGCCCGCCGCCGGCCACACACTGGCAGACGAGCTGCTGCGGCCGTCGCTTATCTACGCCCCGGCGGTGCTGGCCCTGGTCCGCCAGTGCGACGTCGGCGCCGTCGCCCATATAACCGGCGGAGGGTTGCCGGGCAACCTGCCGCGGGCGCTGCCGGCCGACCTTGACGCCGTCCTGGTGCCCGGGAGCTGGCCCGTACCGCGCATATTCGCTGAGGTCCAGGCGGCCAGCGGCGCGGACGACGCCGAGATGGGACGGACCTTCAACATGGGACTGGGGATGGTGGTCAGCGTGCGCCCCGACCAGGCCGAACAGGCCCTTGGCGTACTCCGGCGCCACTGTCTGGAGGCCAGCGTCGTGGGTAGGCTGACAAGAGGGGCGGGTTTTTGCTTGTTCGCGCCACGGTAGTCCCCAGCTCAATCCTCCCTTTCTCCACAGGTCGTCCACAGGCGGGGGAAAACTCCGCGAGCCCACCAACGAGCTCCCAAGCGCCACACCGTCTGCTCCGAGCTGAGCTCGCTCGCCGGCACTGGGGCCTTAGCGCCGAGGGCCTGCCTCACGGCGAGAGTGATCGCCTCCAGCTCGGCCGGAGAGGGGGCAGAGGCGAGATCGCTCGATCTGAGCCTGACCCGCAGCCCGGTGCCGGCGGTTGGCTTCTCGTTCACGCTTTGCTCACAGCGGTATGTTGCCGTGCTTGCGCGCCGGGGCTTCCTGGCGTTTGCTGGCCAGCATTTCCAGCGCCTGGTGCAGGACGCGGCGCGTGCTGGCCGGCTCGATGACGTCGTCTATGTAACCGCGCTCGGCCGCCAGGTACGGGTTGGCATTGGCTTCCCTGTAAGCGTCTACCAGTTCGCGCCGGCGCTCGGGCGGCGCGCCGGCGAGCTCCGAACTGTAAAGCAGGTCCACAGCGCTTTCCGGCCCGACGACGGCCAGCTCGGCCCCGGGCCACGCATAGGCGAGGTCGGCGCCGAGCGATTTGGATCCCATGACCACGTAGGCGGCACCGTAAGCCCGGCGTACGATCAACTGGATTTTGGGAACGGTGGCTTCGCAGTAGGCATAAAGGAGCTTCGCCCCGCGCCTGGCCATGCCGCCGTGCTCCTGGTCCGTTCCCGGCATAAACCCAGGGACGTCGACAAGAGTGATCACAGGGATATTGAAGCAGTCGCACGTGCGCACGAACCGCGCCCCTTTTTCGGCGGCGTCGATGTCCAGGACGCCCGCCAGCACCTGTGGCTGGTTGGCCACCACGCCTACGGCGCGGCCCCCGATACGGCCGAAGCCGCACACAATGTTCAAAGCCCACAAGGCGTGGTACTCGAAAAACTCCCCGTCGTCGAGCACGGCGCGGACAAGTTCCTTCATATCGTGGGGCTGCTGGGAAGAACCTGGGACGAGGTCGGCCAGTTCCGGCACGGGGCGGTCCGGGTCGTCGGCCGTAGGCAGCACCGCCGGCATCGAGACATTGTTCGCGGGCAGGTAAGCGAGGAGCTGGCGCACCTGGTCGAGGCAGGATTTTTCGTCGGGCGCCACGAAACTAGCCACGCCTGATTTGGTGGCGTGCGTGAGAGCTCCGCCCAGCTCCTCCAGGGTCACGTCCTCCCCCGTCACCGTCTTTACAACGTCCGGCCCGGTAATGAACATCTGAGACGTCCCCTGGACCATAAACACGAAATCGGTTATCGCCGGGCTGTATACGGCACCTCCGGCGCAACTTCCCATGATGACGCTGATCTGAGGCACTATGCCCGAAGCGGCCACATTGCGCCGGAATATGCCGCCGTAATAATGCAGGGCCACGACGCCCTCCTGGACGCGGGCGCCCCCGCCGTCGTTTATGCCCACCAGGGGCACCCCGAGAGAAGTGGCCAAATCGATCACCTTGTGGATCTTCTCGCCGGAAACCTCGCCCAGGGTCCCGCCGTTCACCGTGAAGTCCTGGGAGAAGGTACAGATCCGGTGGCCGTCCACGGTGCCGAAGCCCGTGACCACGCCGTCGGTGTAGGAGCGTTTGTCCTCGCTGGCCCCTTCGGCCCGGCTGCGGGCCAGCATGTCCAGCTCCTGGAACGACCCGGGGTCGAGGAGATAGTCGAGCCGTTCGCGGGCCGTCATCTTGCCCCGAGAATGCTGGCGTTCGACCGCCGTCTCGCTGCCCGCATGAAGGGCGGCCTGGCGGCGGCGTTCCAGTTCCTCGAGACGGTGCGCCATCGACTGCTCAGCCACGCCGCATAACCCTAACAGGGCCCGCTTCATCGGCCCCGGGCATGGCAAGCCCTCCCCATGGGACCTGCGCCTGTGGCGCTCCAAAGGGGTGGTAGTCCTGAAGGGGAACGTTGAGGTTAGGAGACCAGGTGCAGATAACGGGACCCGCAGAGGCCGACACCACGGGGGCGGCCGCCTTTGGAGGGGCCATAAGTTTTGAGGAGCTGGCCGAGTCGGCGAGACCGGCTTTTATCCGAGCCGCGCTGTCGGTGACCGGGCGGCGCGAGGACGCCGAAGATGCCGTCCAGTCATCGCTCGTCAAGGCGATGGGAGCCTGGCCGCGGGTGGCGAACCAGGAGCGGTGGCGCCAGCAGGCCTACGTACGCCAGATCGTGGTCAATACCTGCCGTTCCGGGTGGCGTAAGTGGGGTTCCCGGGTCACGGTGGGGGACCTGCCGGAGGTTCCCCAGGTGCCCGCCACCGACGCCGCTGACGACCGGGAGCTGGTGCGCCAGGCGCTCGCCCGGCTGCCGGCACGCCAGCGCCAGGTCCTGTTGCTGCGCTACTACGAGGACCTTACCGAGGCCGAGATCGCCCAGCGCCTCGGGTGCGCCCCGGGCACGGTGAAGAGCTCGGCGGCCCGGGCGTTGCGGACGCTGAGGGACATGCTGCCCGAGTGTTCCCCCACGACGTCACTGCGGAGCGGAGCCGGTCTAGAGGCCACCGAGGACGGGTCCCTGAAGTCGGCATAAAGCCTGCAGTTGGCAGACTGCTTGGGTGCCGCGCCCTCTCGAGCCGCCGCCCTCCCGGTGGCAGTTCCCCTGTACCGCACGGGCGCAGGCGGCCCTGACCGGGCCCGGGGAAGTCGTCGGCATCGGTGCCGACCTGCAGCCCGGCAGCCTCCTCGCCGCGTACCGTTGCGGCCTGTTCCCTATGCCGACGGGCGGCACCATCGCCTGGTGGTCGCCCGACCCGCGCGGGGTGGTCCCTCTGGACGGCCTGATCGTGAGCCGGTCGCTCCAGCGCTCCTGTCGGCGCTATGAGATCCGCTTCAGCACCGCCTTCGAGGAGGTGGTTGCCGCCTGCGCCGACCCGAGGCGGCCCGGAGCGTGGATCGACCGCCAGGTGCGCAGCGCCTACCAGCGGCTGTACGAGCTGGGCTGGGCGCACAGCGTCGAGGCGTGGGCCCCTGACAACCGTCTGGTGGGCGGTCTGTACGGAGTGGCCATCGGCGGGTTCTTCGCCGGTGAGTCGATGTTCCACCATGAGCGGGACGCATCCAAGGTCGCCCTGGTCGCCCTGGTTGAGGCCATGCGGGCCGGCCAGGCCAGCCTGCTCGACGTCCAGTGGGTGACGCCGCACCTGGCCAGCATGGGGGCGGTGGCGCTCAGTCGGGCGCGCTACCACGAGGCGTTGAAGGCAGCCGTGCAACTACCGCAGATGCAGTTGGGCCCCGCCTAGGCAAGCGCCTAGGAACCGCCCTGCGCCGCCCGGGCCGAGGCCAGGTCCTCAGCCCGCCTCAGCAATGCCGGCACCTCCAGGCGCCGGCATATGTCGGCGAACCCGGGCGCCGGGCCCCGCCATGCCAGGCTGTCGACGGCGGCGGTGCCGGTGGGGAGGAGCTCCCGGTCGACCACGCAGGTGGCCAGCTTCTTGAACAGCTGGGCGGCGTCCCGGTCGTGTGCCAGCGCGGCAGCCAGTGACGCCACCCGGCTGGGAGGCAGGGGCACTTCCCAGGCCGAGGCGGCGGGCGGGATGGCTTCGAGGGTGGCGTAGCGGCCGAGGACGGCCGACGCCGCCTTGGGCCCCCAACCCGGCACGCCGGGGAAACCGTCCGCACTGTCGCCCACCAACGCCAGCCAGTCGGGGACCGACGCGGGGCCGACACCGAAGCGGGCGCGGACGGCCTCCTCGTCGACTATGGCGTTCTTGCGCCGGTCCAGGCAGACGACCGTTTCGCCTCTCACGCACTGGCCGAGGTCTTTGTCGGGCGTGCAGATCAGTACCTGCTCGGCCCTGGGGTCATCGGGCACGACGGCTGCGGCCGACGCCAGAGCATCGTCGGCCTCGAGGTCAGTCATGGCCCAGACCACCAGGCCCATCGAAGCCAACGCCTCCTCGAACAGGGGGAACTGCGCGAGCAGGTCCGGGGGGACGCCGGCCGAGCTCTTATAAGTGGGCCACGCGTCATTGCGCCAGGACTCGATCACGTGGTCCGTGGCCACGCCCATATGGGTGGCACCGGCCTCGAGCATCCCCAGCAGGGACCCGAGGACTGCTCGGGCTGCCCCCACCTCCTCATTTCCGGCGCTGCGATGGGCCGGCGCTCCGTAATAGTGACGGAACAGTTCGTACGTCCCGTCGACGAGGTGGACCTTCACCGCCGAGGGCCCGTTACGCCGGGCCCGGGGGAGCGCCCGGCGTCTCGAGCATCGTGTGGTCGTCCTTTCGCTCGAGCCGCTGCTCCTCCAGGCGTCGGCCTATGCGCTGCACGCGCTCGGTGTGCTTGAGCAGGCGGTCCCGGGCCTCGCAGGACCTGGCGTCCAGGCCGGTCAGCTCCTCGACCTTCCAGTACCGCAGGGTCGGGGCCAGTACCTGGTCGTGAAAGACGGCCACGCTGTAAATGCCTTCCTCGGCTATGGACGCGGCGTGGGCCCGGTAGTCGGATATCCCCGTGCCCGGCATGGCGAAGCCCAGCACAACGCGCTCGATTTCGGCGACCATGTCCGAGGGGTCAAGCTCGATGGCGGCGCTGACAAGGTCGCGGTAGAACAGGAAGTGGAGGTTTTCATCGGCGGCGACCCGCTTCATGATCTCGTAGCCGGCGGGGTCGTCGAGAGCCTTGGCTGTGTTGAAGTGAGCGATCCGGGTCGCCAGCTCCTGGAGCGCCACGTAGACCATGGTGCCTGCCGGCGACCAAGGCTCGGGCGCCACTCCCCCTGACACCTGCTGCATCCGCGCCCTTTCCAGCACCACCGGGTCCACCAGGCCTGAGACCGTCACCCAGTCGCGCAGCACGATCGAATGGCGACCCTCCTCCGCCGTCCAGCGCCGCATCCAGTCGCCCCAGGCCCCCTCGGCCCCGAACGACGACACCAGGGCGCAGGTGTAGTACGGGAGATTGTCCTCGGTGAGCAGGTTGACGAAGATGGCACTGCGGACGCCCTCCGACAGAGCGGCACCGGGAGCGACCTCCCACGGCTCCCCGGGCCGGGTACGGCCGCCCCTTTCCCAGGGGACGAGCTCGTGCGGGAACCACTCGCGAGCACTTGCAAGGTGCCGGTCGAGTAACTTGCCCACCACTGGCTCGAGGTCGGCGAGGCCGGACGAGATCACTGAGCTGCGAGTTTAGGCGCCACGCAGGAGCAACGCACCCGCTGGGCGAAAGTCTGCCTGCTAGGCCTTCCGGGCGGCGATCATGGAACGGTGCTCGTTGCCACCAACCTAAGCGTCGAAGTAGGGGGCCGCCCGACTCTGGCGGACGCCTCGTTCAGCGTTCGGGCCGGCGACAAGGTCGGTCTGGTGGGTCGTAACGGGGCGGGGAAAACGAGCCTGCTGAGAGTCTTGAGCGGGGAACTGGCGCCGGCTGGCGGCAAGGTCGAGACGGTGGGGGCGGTCGGTTTCCTCACCCAGGACCCGCGCCGGTTGGCCACGGAGGTCCAGGCCAGCGGGCTGGCACACGTGCTGTCGGGGAGGGGCCTCGACGAAGCCGCGGTCCGCCTCGAACGGCTCCGGGCGGCGATGGAGGCCGATCCTTCCGAGCGGGCCGTCCACCGTTACTCGAGAGCTGAGGAACGCTTCGCGGCCGCCGGTGGGTACTCGGGCGAGGCCCAGGTCCGCCAGCTCGTCGCCGGGCTGGGGCTGGCCGACGACCGCCTTGACCTGCCCGTCGGGGTGCTCTCGGGCGGCGAGCGCCGGCGTCTCGAGTTGGCCCGCATCCTTTTTGCCGGCAGCGACGTCCTGCTCCTCGACGAGCCCACCAACCACCTCGACAGCGACGCCAAGGCCTGGCTCGTGAGTTTCCTGCGGTCCTACCGGGGCGCCCTGCTCGTCGTGAGCCACGACATCAAGTTGCTGGACGAGTCGATCACCCGCGTCCTGCACCTCGACGAGGGCGTGCTGGTCGAGTACAAGGGGACTTACACCCAGTACATCGACGCCCGGGCCAGGGACGAGGCACGCCAGGCCAAGGTGGCCGAACATCAGGCGGCTGAGATCAGGCGCCTGTCGACGTTGGCGGCGTCGATGCGCCACCAGACGGCCAAACGTGCCCGGGTGGCCAAGACCCTCGACAAGCGCGTCGCCCGGCTACAGACGGGCGCCGTTCAGGGGCCAAGCCACCGGGAGCGACGCTACCGGATCAGCTTCCCCCCACCGCCCCACTGCGGGCGCGTCGTCCTCGAGGCGGACGCCTTGGCCAAGGCCTACAACGGCCCACCTGTGTTCGAGGATGTCACTTTCGCGGTCGAGCGCGGCCAACGGCTTCTCGTGATGGGCCTTAACGGGGCCGGCAAGACCAGCCTCCTGCGCCTCCTGGCCGGCTTGAGCGAGCCTTCGGCGGGCGCCTGGCGCGCCGGCGTCGGCGTGTCTATCGGGTATTACGCGCAGGAGCACGAAGGCATCATCGCCGGTCGGACGGTTGTCGACCACCTACGCGAGCAGTCCAGCGCTCCCGAGGCCGAGCTGCGCGGTTTGCTGGGCATGTTCGGCCTCGTCGGGGACAAGGCGTTCCAGGACGCGTCGACTCTCTCGGGCGGGGAAAAGACGAAGCTGGCGCTGGCCCAGCTCGTGGCCGGCCGGCACAATTGCCTGTTGCTCGACGAGCCCACCAACAACCTGGACCCACCGTCACGCCAGGGTATCGGCCGGGCCCTTTCGGAGTGGCCCGGTGCCATGGTCGTCGTGAGCCACGACTCAGGTTTTGTCTCCGAGCTCGCTCCGGACCGTGTCCTGCTCATGCCCGACGGGGAAGAGGACGCCTGGAGCGATGACTTCCTCGACCTCGTGAGCATGGCCTGAGACGTCCCGCATAGGCTGACCGTTTAGCCGACTTCGCGCCTTCCTTCCAGCGCCCGGCTCAGGGTCAGCTCGTCGGCGTACTCGAGGTCACCGCCGACCGGGAGCCCGCTGGCTATACGGGTCACCTTGACGTCGAGGTCTTTTAGCAGGGCTGCCAGGTACAAGGCCGTGGCATCGCCCTCGATGTTGGGATTGGTGCACAGGATTACTTCCTTCACCCCTTCGACCTCGAGGCGGCCGAGGAGCTCCCGGATGCGCAGCTGCGCCGGGCCGATGCCGTCTATTGGGCTGATGGCGCCCAGGAGCACGTGGTACCGGCCTCGGAACTCGCCCGTTTTTTCGACGGCGGCCACGTCGCGGGGCTCTTCTACCACGCAGAGAACGGCCGGGTCACGCCGGGCGTCGGTGCAGATGGCACATTCTGCACCTTCGCTGCCCTCGGCCACGTTGAAGCACCGCCGGCACCAGGTCACCTTGGTCTTGGCCGCGTTTATCGACGACGCCAGGCGGGCGGCGTCCTCAGCCGGGGACTTCAGGATGTAAAAAGCGATCCGTTGAGCCGATTTGGGGCCGATCCCGGGGAGGCGCCCGAGCTCGTCTATGAGTTCCTGGACCGGTGCCGCGTACATGTCTAGTCCTCGAGGAGAGAGGAGCCCGGGAAGGCCTCAAGTATGATTTTTTCGCCCGGGACTTCGGGCACCGGGGGAGCCGTGGCCATCTCGTTTATCTCGTCCACGTCGTACGTCTCCTCGGGGGCGCGGCTAAGTTCGGCCTCGACCGCCGGGCGCCGGTTGAGCACCAGTCGCAACGGCACCGCCCGGCCGAAGTGGGCGGAAAGAGCCTTCTCCGCCTCAACCCGGAAATCCCCTGCCTTGGCGAGCAAGGTTCCGGGCAGCCCGAAGACTGCCGCTTCTCTTGTCACTTCGATAAAGCGCCCTTCGCCCATGCAGGCCCGGGCCAACTGCGAGAGCTGGGTGATGATGGTGTCGCCCCACGCCTTGGTGAGCTCGTCCCGGCTGGGTAGCGTCCCTGGACCAGGGCCGGCCCGGGCGACCTGCTCCACTGCGTCCCGACCAGTGGTGGCCGTAACGGCGCCGGCGGGAGCGGGCACGCCCTCGCGAGAGGGGCCACCGCCGCGTAGGAAGGCGCCGAGCGCCACTTTCGCCTGGGCCGGGCCGGTGGTGGTAGGTCTTGGCCCCTCGGGCGGGGCCTGGGGCACGGCTGCCGGCCCAGTACCCCCGAGGGTGGTCTCCACCGCCCTCGAAGAGATGGGAGACGGCCCGGCCGGGAGAGGGCCGGTCGAAGGCGGACCGGCGGTAGCGGGCCCGGTCCGCTCGGCCAGCGCTCTTTCGAGGCGCTCCACCCTTTCCAGTACCGCCCCCGGGCTCGGGTCCAGGGAGGGGGAAACGAGACGCACCAGTGCCACTTCGAGCGTTACCCGGGGGTCGACCGAGTCCCGCATGTCCACGAGGGCCTCCCCCACCGTCTCCATGGCCCGTACCAACAGGGGCAGGCCCATCTGGCGGGCTTGCTCGGCCAGACGCGGCGTGGCCGTGCCGGGCAGAAGCACCAGAGACGGCGCCTGAAGCGACAGGAAGGCGTTGCGCAGGTGTTCCAGAAGGTCGTTGGCCAACCTGCGGGGTTCGCGGCCCGCCATCACGGCCCTCGCCACAGCCTGCAATGTCTGGCCCGCATCACGCTCCGCCAGGGACTCGGCCAGCTCTGAGATAAGGCCCTCGTCGTCTTCGTCGCCGCCGGAGGCGGCCAACTGTTCGAGCGCTGATTCGGCGTCCCGGGCCGAACCACGGCCACGTTGGACGGCTAGGCGGACGGCGGCAGGCTCCAGGGCCAGGCCGGCGTCCGTATTTATCTCCATCAGGAGGTTGGTGAGCAGGTCACCGTCGAGAAGGTGGAACTCGAAGTGCTGGGTGCGAGAAAGGATCGTCGGCAGCACTTTTTGCGGGTCTGTGGTGGCCAGTACGAACACGACGTGGCTCGGAGGCTCCTCAAGCGTTTTCAGCAGGGCGCTGGCGGCGTCGCCGGTGAGCTGGTGGACCTCGTCGATGATGTAGACCTTCCATCGGCCCGGGGTGCCCAGAGCCACCCGGGACAACAGCTCCCGCATTTCTTCGAGCTTGCGGTTGGACGCGGCGTCGAGCTCGAACACGTCCATTGACGCCCCGGCCCGGATGGCGGTGCACGAAGGGCAGGTGCCGTCCGGCTCGCCGTCGTCGGGGGCCTGGCAGTTGAGACCCATGGCCAGGATGCGCGCCGTAGAGGTCTTGCCTGTGCCGCGCGGGCCACTGAAAAGGTAAGCGTGCGCCACCCGGCTCTCCCGAACGGCGTTGCGCAGCGCCCGGGTGACGTGCTCCTGGCCTCTCACTTCGGCGAACCGCTGAGGCCGGTAGCGGCGGTAAAGAGCCTGGTAGGGCCGGTCCGCGATGGTCTCGCCAGCCGGTCGGGCCACAGCCGCAGGGATGCTCTGGTCGCCCACGGAGGAGGGCATGGGTTGGTCTGTTTGGGCGTCTTCAGCCACGGGCTCAGCCTAATGGGGCCCTGTGACGTGGGCGGACAAGCCACCTGGTGGGCCGGAGAGCTTCATGCCGGCGGTCTCGAGCCGGCGCTGGGGCCCGGGCGAGCTCGGGCTCCTAGCCGAGGCTCGTGCCCGGGCGGAGCCACTGGCAGGCATACTCCGGGCTGAGCCCCAGAGCCGTCCGCAAAAGGCTCGAAGAAGCGACGCGCTGGCTGTAAAGGCGGTTGAGCGTCGCAGTGGCCGGCTGGGTCGCCCCGTGCTGGACAATCTGCCCCAGCTGGAGAACGTACCTTCGCAGGGACGTCTCGAAGTTGGCCGCCAGGGCGGCTGTATGGCCGGGGAAACTGATCTCGTCCAGGCGGTCCAGCAAACGGGAGTCGGCTTTCATTTCCGATAAGAAGTCCTGAGGTCGTGCCTGCCCGCCGTTCTTGCCCAAGGCGCGCGAAATGGCTGTCCATTGGGGGACAACGGCGTTTGTCGCCGCTATGTAGGCCAACGTCGCCGCAGAAGCCCCCGGGGGCGCAAAGTCCTGGCACAGGCCGGCGGCTGCCTGCTGGCCGGCCACGTTAGGTGCCGTGAAGACCAGGGACCGCAGCGAGCCATTTACGGTGGCGGGGCCCGCCACACCACCGCTGGCCCGAGCCAGCGGGCCGGCCAGGTGCACCGTCTGGTCCGCGCCGGCTGTGCCCCGAGAACCCATGGCCAGCACGCCGACCCCTACTACCGCGAAGAGGAGCACTACCGAACCGACGACCATCGGGGCCCTCCTCCAGAGCCGGCGACGGTGTGCCCCGCTTTCCGGGCGGGCCGGTTGTGGGCTCGGGGGGACGTCCGATTGAGCCGGTAAGGAGGCGACGGCGTTGGCGGTGTTTTCGGTGCTGGAGGAACTGGTGACGCCGGCAGTACTGGCGTAGCTCGTGGGGCTGGCAGGGCTGGCGGGGCTGGCGTAGCTCGTGGGGCTGGCGTATTCCGGACTGCGCTGTGCCGGCAGCGTCGCCACCCGTCCGGGTAGGGGCGCGGTTGTTCCTGGGCCCGGTCCAGGTGCGCCTCTGGTCGGCGGAGCGCCCCGGGCTATGGGCCCCGATGCCTGTCTGGCGGCAAGAGAGAAGAACGGGTCGTGCGACGCGCTGGCGCCCGGGCTGCCTGCTACCAGGCCGTTCAACGCCGGCCCGATCCCCGGAGGAGGACCGACGTGGGGTGCCGTGGCAGGCCTTACCTGGTCCTTGGTCGACGACGGTGCCGCCTGACCAGACGCTGTTCTTGTCAGGTCCGGTTCCCAATACTGGTCCGATAACGGAGTGAGGAGCGAGGTTGCCTGTGGGGCACTGGCGGCGGCGGCAAAACGGCTCAAAAAAGCGCGGCTCGCGGCCGCGCCCGCCGGGTCAAATGAAGGGTCGTCCTCCGGCGCCAGCGGCCACGCGGCCGTCTCGTTGAGGCCGGCAACGGGCTGCTCGGTATGCGTGGTTGGAGCAGCGGAGCTGAAGTCGCGGAGGAACTCGAGCAGAGCGGCACGTTCGTCAGTCGCCAACGGTGCCCGAGGACCGGCGCCAGGTGCCGTGACCAGGCATGATGTTTGGTCAACCTGCCTACCCATATCGGTCAGAGCGCAGTCGCACGTCCCATTGTGAGCTCCACACCTAGGGCACATTGCCGTTGCCGCTTCTCCCTCCTGGACGCAGCGTCCTGCTGCGTACCCATCGGTCAAACGCGGCCGGATCTTGACGACAAGGAGAAAAGCAACAAAGAGCCAGCGAAAAGCTGGTGCCCACCAGTTTGCGCTTGGTGCCCGGCGCGACGGTCAGGTTTCCTACGGCACACAGCACGATCCGCTGAGGGCTGCTGCCGTCAGGCCCTGACCCGGTTTGCGGCGCCCCGTTGCGTAGGGCCCGACCGCCGCGCCGGGCACCAAGCTGCTCCTGTGCCCGTCGCGGCGTGTGGCATGTTCAGACTAGCCTGTCTCGACGCTGGAGGGGTGCGAGAGCGGCCGAATCGGCACGATTGGAAATCGTGTGTGGGGAAACTCACCGTGGGTTCAAATCCCACCCTCTCCGCCAGAT
>Ga0182016_10000172_pt1 | contig 78404 bp, 68 predicted proteins | sample 712S2MmetaG_FD_120491 | JGI IMG/M metagenome (GOLD analysis project Ga0182016, IMG submission 120491) | Permafrost microbial communities from Stordalen Mire, Sweden - 712S2M metaG | ecosystem: Environmental > Terrestrial > Soil > Wetlands > Permafrost | place: Sweden: Stordalen | collected...
ATGGTCACCTTCAACGGCCGCATCACCCTTCCTACCCACGTCCGCAAACAGCTCGGACTCAAAACGGGCGACAGCGTGGATTTTGTTGAAATTGGGAAAGGGCGATTTGCTATCGCAACCGGCTCTGAATCTGTTCCCGGATCGAACAAAGACCCCAAGGGTTGGATTCACAAGCTGGATTTCTCATCCGCCATCGATGCGCTGGACGAGACTACACAGTAGCCCGGCGCGAAACCTGCCTGAATTCAAATCCCACCCAAGTGTCTCGTTTGCGCCCATACGCAAACGCGCATCCCGCCATGCGGAATGCGCGTGAGGTTGCTTTCAACTGAGCGAAGAGCCGGCAGCTTCTTAACGGCCGAAGTGAGCAGCGTTCTTCTCTGTAAAGTGCGCCCACTTCTCCGGCAGGTCGTCCTGCGCAAAGATGGCCGAAACCGGGCAGGCAGGGACGCAAGCGCCGCAGTCGATGCACTCGACCGGGTCGATAAACAACTGGTCGGCCTCGGCGTGGCCGGCTTCGTCCTTCTTGGGGTGGATGCAATCGACAGGACAGGCGTCCACACAGGCGGTGTCCTTGGTGCCGATACAGGGTTCTGCAATGATGTAGGCCATCTTTGAATTCTCCGGGGAACTAACACTTCTCGACGCTGATATTAGCACACAACCCCACGAATTGACTTGTCGCAATTCGGGACTTCCAACCGCAGAAATGGAACAGACTCTCCTGGGAGGCTGGCGCTAAAACGGGTCCAGCTAGGCGCCGGAGATGCCAGAAATCCAGAAGGCACGGTCCAGGCCTGACCATCGGCGTGACCTCATGTTTACGGGCTCTAATTGACCATTAAAATTCCCGTCGCATTCCAATCGGCAATGGCGCCATTGCCCCTGGCTCGCCCCAGAGGAGTCACGCGCCGGGGCAGTTCTTTTTCTGGTCCAACTCTCCGCATAACTGAGGGCTTCATTTTGCGAAGGAAGACTTCAAGGAGTTGAGGCGGCAAGCCCCGCGTGGTGGTAAAGAAGTCAAGTGCAAGAGCGCCGCGCCGCGCGCACCAGACAAAGAGAGCGTCGAGGATGCAGTCGAGCCGTCGAGGGTCGGCCGGCGTGATGAAAAAATCGACAAGCGAATAAACCGCCGAATCGCCGGCAGTATTGTCGAGAATGAAATAGGCGCGGCCGCCTTCCGGCCATTCATAAGTCAGTGTGGATCCCTCGAAGCCCGGATGCTTCCAGAACCGCCATTCCAGGTCGGCGGCATCTCGCCTCGGAGCCATGCCGGCTTCACGGCGAGCCTCTGTCCAGAAATCGGCAAAGAACCTGGACGAAGCCGCCTCGGCCGCGGAGTGCTCCACGAATTCCAGGGACGGACGCCTTTTGGGCGCGGCTGAGATCGAGGCAGAGGCGCGTAACAAGCCAACTCGCGCACGATACGAGCACCGTCCTGTGAGGTCTGCCAATGCGCGGCAGATCCGATTGAAGGGCTGGAATCCTCTCTCCAACAGAATCCAGTTGCCCATGTTCTCGTACCCAAAAGCCGTTCGCAGCCGGGATGTGCCCGGCGCGATGGAATAAGTCGCGTCAAAGCGCGCATCGGCTTCTCGCAAACATCCCTGCTCGAAGCGCAGATAGAGGAATTTGTCGCGAAACTCCGGCAGAAGAAACGTGTTCATCGTCTTGCCGCATAGCCAATCCTCGTCTCCGTAAGTGAAACGAACGGGAGTGAGAGCATGATGACCAATAATTTTCCAGCCATCGTTGTCTTCCGCCTCGACGACCCAACTGTCGGTTGGACCTCCCGGCGCGCGATGCCAGAGCCAGCGCATGTGGTCAAGCGGACGCAGCGGCCTCTTGCTGTCGCCACGGGTGATCTGGTTGAAGACCGCATTCAATTCGAGTTCATCGCCGGCCTCGAACCGGCGGGTGCGAAATGCGGTCATGCCACTCTCTCATTGAGATAATTGGCCAGCTTGGCAAGTGTGTTTATCTGGCTGAGGTGATCGCTGGGAACGACAATGCCATATTTGTCCTCGACTGCGACGATCAGGTTGAAGACATCGAGCGAGTCGGCACCCGCGTCCTGGAACAGAGTTTCTTCTTTGAGCTTTTTGAGATCGGCCACGGTATCGATGCCGGCAATAAGTTCTCGAAGCTCGGCGGTGGAAACTGGAACTGTTCGACGTGGAATTGGAGCGGATGCTTGCGCCATAAATTGCCTCCTAAATACTCGTGCCATCCAGCATTGTGCGGAATGAGCCGATCACCGTGTCAGCCTGGCGAAGATTGAAGACAGCAAATCGTCCGCCAAGCCAATGAAGAACTCGAACTTCAAAGGGGAATTCGTCGGTGAACGGAGTGTCCAGGTTCACCTGACATAACCACCAGGGGCGAGGGGTCCGTTTCGCTCCAACGATCTTTACCAGGCTCACGAAAATGTCGAACGGCGCAAATCCCGGCAGTGGATCCACAATCCGCGCAAAGTCCGGTCCGGAAACGGCGGCCGCCGAGATAGGAGAAGAATCGTATGGGACCCGGCGAGCGACCTGCTGGTCTGTCTCCACCAGCCATCCGGGTATGCTTTCGCTACCGTTGCGAACACGAAATGAACCGGAGGATCCTTCGACCGGCTGAAACGATGCCCGGATGGCGCGCTTGAGCGGCCGGCGAACGATCAGCGAACTCACCTGCGCCGAAGGTCCAAAATAGTTCTGGGCGACTCCCTGAATCGCTGGATGTAGATCGGCCATGCGCAGATAGTCCCGGTCTCCCTTGAACGGCAGGTCCAGAACGACCCCATCGTGCATGTAATAACCTCCGATTGAATGGACGCTCCAATCTTCCAGAGTCATCTGAACTTGTTTCTTCGCCCTGTTGGAGTGATTCTACGAACAGTGTGCCTGAGAAAACAAGGGAAGGAATATAACAGATAAATAGCATCTTAACCCAGTTTTGCGTTTTCAGCCGCCCGCGCCGCCCTCCGTTGCGCAAACTCCCGCGGCGTGAGAATCGGCGTCAGTCCGCGTCCGGCAAACATGTCGCCGAAGAGGACCAGCAACTCCTCGTGGATCAGCCCGTTCGAGGCCAGAATCTCCCGGCTGTCCAGCTTGTACTTGCCGCCCGCAAAGTCCGTTATCCGTCCCCCAGCCTCTTCCACCAGCAGAATCCCCGCCGCTGTGTCCCACGGATTCAGATTGAACTCCCAGAACGCATCCAAGCGGCCGGCGGCTACATACGCCAGATCGAGTGCGGCCGAGCCTGCCCGCCTCACTCCGTGCGAGCGCAGCGTGAACTCCTGGTAAAAATGGATATTCGGACTGTCGTGCCGTTTGCGGCTGGGAAAGCCTGTGGCCACCAGCGCCTCGGCCAGCTCCGGAGTCCGCGAAACCCTCATCGGCCTGCCGTTCAGCTGCGCGCCCCGTCCCCGCTCGGCGGTAAACAGCTCATCGCGCATTGGGTCGTAGATGACCGCAGCCACCAGGATTCCGTCTTCGCCGGTCCCAATTCCGGCTCGCCGCTTTTCCAATCCCAGCGAAACGCAAAACTGCGGGAATCCGTGAGCAAAGTTGGTGGTTCCGTCCAGGGGGTCCACATACCACCGAAACTCCCCCTCCAGCCGCTCTCGCGTGCCCTCTTCGCCATAGATTCCATGCTCGGGGAACGCCTCGCCCAGCCGCCCCCGGATCAGCTTTTCCACCGTCCGGTCGGCCACTGTAACCAGGTCCACGTCGCCCTTGTACTCGGTCTCAACGCCCTGCGTCAGAAACTCGCGCAGCCGCGCGCCCGCCTCCTGGGCGATGGCCGACGCTTTGGGAACCCAGACGAACTCCTGCTCCTCCGTGGCGCTCAAGAGGAGGCCCCGTTTGACCGTGAGCCGTTCCCCTTTGTCTCGATCGAGTTTGCTCGCGCCACGCGCGCCCGTCCGGCCTCGGAGATGCTTCGAATCTGATGCTTGTAGATGAAGAGGTTTGGCTGTCCCTCGCGCGTCAGCCGCAACATGGCGTCGTCGAAGTACTCGATCCAGCCGCGCACGGTCTCGCCGTCGCGCAACTTGATCTGGACAACCACCTGGCGTTCGCTTAGAGAGCGCAGATACAGCGCCTCCTGGCCGGTCTCGCCCGGCGGAGGCGTTTTGGAGCCGCGGCGTGTAGAGAATGAGGAAGTCATGCTGCCATTGTAGACGCGGCGTCGAAAGGAAAAAGCTGCACCGCCGGAAAATGAGGGTTTAATGCCAGCCGATCCCAAAATTTCCTGCCGAAAATTTCCCGCAGTCAGTTCCCCTTGCCCGTCTCAGACATGTAGTACCCGGTTTTATGGCGGATATTGAAGGCCTCCGCCGCGGCCCTGGGGATGGTCACCTGCACCCGGTGAAAAGTTCGTCCCGGCTCCTGGTTGTGGGGATAGTAGCCCAGCAGGTATTGTGTGCGCAGGTCGTCGCTCACCCGCGCAAAGGCCTTGTCCAAACCGCCGTCGCTCTCATAAAAGCTCTTGCCTCCGGTCTGCTCGGCCAGGGTAATGAGCGCGTGTTCGCCGCCCAGATCGCGTCCCGCGCTGGCCTCGATGGGCACGTCGATGATCGAGTAGATCATCACTTCGTTGCGCAGAGCCTCCTCCAACGCCTGAGCATATGTGGTGCTCTGCGCGGTATCGTCGCCGTCGGATACGATGATGAGCACCTTGCGTCCGTCTTTGGCGCCCAATTTGTCCGATCCCAGATAGATAGCATCGTAGAGCGCCGTCGCCCAATCGCCATGCAGCTGGCTCAGCCCGCGATCGATCTGGGCCAGTTTGTTGGTAAAGGGCGTCAGTTCGTGCACATCGGTGGCAAACTGCAGCAGGCTCATCTGGTCCTGGGAACGCAGGATCGCATGGGCAAACCGCCGCGCCGCATCCGCCTCCTGGGCCATGTCTTTGTGAACGCTGCCGCTGGTGTCGATGGCCAGCGTCAGGTTCAGAGGCAGGGCGGACTGGCGCTCGAAGACAGCGATTTGCTGCGGCCTTCCATCCTCGGTCACCGCAAAGTCCTCGCGCGCAAGCCCGCCTACAAGGGCCCCGTTTCTGTCCGTCACATTCACAAAAATGCTGACCAGATGTACTTCCACACGCAAGGTGGTTTCCTGCCCGAACAGCGTTGGCGATAAGGCGACGACCAGAAAAAGAACCCCTACGCAGACGATTTGTCCGAGCCTTCCCTGAGCGGCTAATGCCCATCCCGCCCGCGCCAACGAATGTACGGGCTCAAGCCAGTGCCCTCCACCGAAAATGGCGGTTCGATATCCGGAGACTCCACCGGGATTACTCTTCATGAGAAGCCTCCAGCGGGGCCACCGCCACTCCGGCGGGAAATGGCTCTCCCGCCGCCCACACGGCTCCGTCCGCAAACGTCTCCTTCTTCCAGACCGGCACCGTCTTCTTCAGCGTGTCGATCAGCCAGCGGCACGCCTCGAAAGCCTGCGCCCGGTGCGCCGAAGCCACCACGATCAGCACGCTGGTCTCGCCAACGTTGAGCCGGCCCAGGCGATGAACCACCGTCACCTGCCGCACCCCAAAACGCGTGCGGGCTTCGCTGGCCAGCGCCTTCATCTGTTTCAGGGCCATCTCCTCGTAGGCTTCGTAGTCGAGATAAAGCGTCTGCCGCCCGCGCGTGTTGTTGCGGACCACGCCGTCAAAGACCACCACCGCGCCATCCTCGCCCTGCTTGGACGCGGCAATCAATCTTTCCGCATCGATAGGCTCGCGGGTCAGCGCAGCCGCATCCGCGCTGCCGCCAGAGACAGGCGGCAGCAATCCCACCTCGTCGCCCTCGCGCAGCACCTGGGCCGCGGCGGCAAACTCGGCATTCACGCTGACGGCAATGCCGCGCAGCGCCTGTTTCATCTGAGGCCCTGCCTGGCCGGCGCCCAGCCGCTCAAGCAAATCCGCCACCGTGGCGCCCTCCGGCAGTTCCACCGTGGCCTCGGAACCGCCCAGCCAATCTTTCAGCACGCCAAAGTGAAGAACTCGCACTTGCATCATCAGAAGAAAAGAATACCGCCTGCCAGTTAGACGCGGCAGGCGGCAAACGGTCCATGGCAGACCGCGAATCCTGAATCAAACCATTTTGTACAGGAATGCTGTAGGCGTTCCCCACAGATTGCGCGCGCGGTCCTCATAGAAGATGCTGAACTCGATGCCGCCAATGTCGTAGTCGAACAGCGGAACGCGGTCGAAGGTATAGTCGCCGCGCACCGAGTACTCGTCCCCGCCGCAGTCGATCATCAGTGTGTCGCCGGTGGAAAGCCGCTCCGGGTGAGTCAGCAGCATCGAGACGATGGAAAACACGCCCAGCCCATACTCGTTGCCGGCCATGGCCACGCGCGTGCGCCGGGCGGAGCAGCCGCGGTGCAGCAGTCCAGCCTGCGCGCCGACCACCAGAATATCGTTCCCTTCCTGTTGTTCGGCCAGAATCTTCTCCGCCAGCTTCGAGCGCTCGCTCTGGCGCATATACTTTTCACCCAAGCGGCCGATGATGCGGTTTGAAAACTTGCGCTTGGTGGCAAGCACGCCCAGCAGAACCTCCACGGCTTCGTTGTAGGTGGGCGCCAACGCCTGCCAGCGCGGAATCGCAAACCAGGCCTCCGCGCCTTCCGGCAGCGGCCTCCGCGCCAGCTTTTCAAGGCAGCTGCCCAGGCTTGGGAAGAGCTTTTTCAACTCCGTCGCCTGAGCCTCGACCGGCCGCACACGATAGGTCGGGGGATACACTCGATTCGAACCCACCTCCTCATCCTTGAACTTGTCGCTCACCGTGTGCCGGTGGATGATCTCCACAACCGCGCCGGCTACCTCGCGCTTGAGTTTCCGGTCCATCTCCAGCACGGCCTGCGCGCTATGCCGGTCCAGTTGCTCGATCGCCGTCCGGTAAGCCTCCAGTACGGCTTCGCCAAGAAACTCCTGGAGCTGCCTGTTCTGCTGGTCGGTGGTGTTTCCGGAAAGCTGCAACGGAACCAGCTGATGTGCGATCGTGTTTGGATTTGCCTGTGTGGTCGCCATGTTCCCCGCTTCTCGCGCTCACCTGCGCACTGGATTCTGTGACCTTTATCGGCACACTCGCCGGTTTCAACAGTAAGAGTTTGCTCAGGTTGCTCTTTTCTTGTACAGCCACGGAACTAGGCCACCAGGAGAAGGCGCGCTGCCCCTCGCCTCGATGCTCTAAACTCATATCTGGAACCCTCCACCATGAAGTTTTTCGGCAGTAATAAAGACGCGGCACCCCCTCCCCCGGCGAAGCCCGAAGCCACGCCGCAGCCCGGCGCGCCCGAGAGCGCAAAAATCGGCTTTTTCGACCGCATGAAGCAGGCCGTCTCGCGCACCCGCGAGAGCCTTTCCTCCAAGATCGAAGGCATCGTCGCCCTCACCCGGACCGTGGACGAGTCCACGCTGGAAGACCTGGAAACGGCGCTGCTCACCAGCGATCTGGGCGTGCAGACGACGACCCGGATTCTCGACGCCTTGCGCGACCGCGCCCGCCGCCAGGCCATCGAGGGCGGCGACGAACTGCGCGACCTGCTCAAAGCTCAGTTGCGGGCCATTTTGGAAGCTCCGCAGCGCCCCGTTCCCACTCCGGATGCCCCTCCCAAAGTGACTTTCCTGGTGGGCGTGAACGGCACGGGGAAAACCACATCGGCGGGCAAGCTGGCCGCCTGGAGCCGCTCCCAGGGGCGCACCGTGCTCCTCTGCGCCGCCGACACATTCCGCGCCGCAGCCATCGAGCAGCTTGAGGTCTGGGCTGGGCGTTCGGGCGTGGAGATGATCAAGACCCGGTCCGGCGGCGACCCGGCAGCCGTGCTCTATGACGCCGCCGCCGCCGCCAAGGCCCGCAAGATCGACGACCTCTATGTAGACACCGCCGGACGACTGCACACCAAAACCGGCCTCATGGACGAACTGGAAAAGATGCGCCGCACCGCCGCCCGCCTCATCCCCGGAGCGCCGCATGAGGTGCTTTTGGTGATGGACGCCACCACCGGACAGAACGGCTTGCAGCAGGCCCGCCTCTTTACCGAGGCCGCCGGCGTCACCGGCATCGTGCTCACCAAGCTCGACGGCACAGCCAAAGGCGGCATCGCCGTCGCCATCGCCCAGGAACTCAACCTGCCTGTCCGCTTCGCCGGCGTAGGCGAGCAGATGACCGACCTCCTGGAGTTCTCGCCAGAAGCGTTTGTGGATTCGCTGCTGGGATAACATCGCCCAACAACACACTAGCCGACATCTGGGGATTAACCCACTTCTCGGTATGCGCCTCGGCGATTTAAGATTAGCTGAGACCGAAGGGCGACAGCCTTCGGATAGGTGGGCTTCAAATACGAGCTAGCCAATGAACAAAAGCAAAAAGACCCCGCCAACCGAATCGACGATAAGGTCCCGATTCTCCGGGAAAGCCGGCCAGGACCTACTGATGTCAACGTTGGGTGAGGAGAGTGTGCTCCGGGGAACCTCTGGCCTTCAAGAGTTCGTACTCGCATGCGACATTGTGGAGGTTGAATCTGGAAAAGAGCTAATTAGGCAAGGCGACCCGGACAACGATTTGTTCGTTATCATATCTGGAGCCTTTGATGTGCGAGCGAACGGACGTGTAGTCGCAACCAGAAGGGCCAGCGACCATATCGGAGAGATCGCGCTCATCGACTGCACCGCCCGAAGGACCGCATCCGCGATCGCAACTGAGCCCAGCCTAGTTCTCAGATGCCCAGAAGAACATTTCAGCCAATTCGCCAACAAAAACCCCCAGGTCTGGCGGCGACTGGCCGTTGTTCTTAGCCGCAGGCTCACGGAACGCAATCGACTTATAAGCGCACCGCGCGCAGAGCCTGTCGTATTTGTCGCTTGTTCAACCGAGGCTTTGGAAACGGCACGGGAAATCCAAGAGGCATTTGACCATGACAAATTCGTGGTTGAGATATGGACAGATGGAGTATTCAACGCTTCGAAAACAGCAATTGAAGACCTGACGAGCCTACTCGGGCGAATAGACTTCGCCGTCGTGCTGCTGACTCCTGACGATAAGATCACATCAAGATCAAAAAGGAGCTTTTCTCCGCGAGACAACGTCGTCTTCGAACTCGGTCTCGCTATTGGCGCAATCGGACGGTCGAGGACCGTCATTCTCCTGCCCCGCGGCGAAAAACTGAAACTACCCTCAGACCTCCTCGGAGTCAAGCCCATCGACTATCCGACAGGAGATAGCCCAACGCTCAGACGCCGACTAGGCCCAGCGTGTAACGAAATTCGCAAGATGGTAAATTTTCTTGGTCCGGCATGAGGTGAATGTATGAAAACTCTCCGTGACTTGCAGCAAGGCATCAACGCGATCCTTGAGTCTGCATGGGAACAGCGAGACGGTGAGGATATACCCGATTCAAAAGACATTCAGCTGGGCAACCATGCTGTGAACCTCGACGCGACGGTTCTTTACGCTGATCTTGCAGACTCGACCGGACTCGTGCAAGGTTACAAGAACTGGTTTGCCGCTGAGGTCTACAAGTCCTACCTCATGGTGGCGAGCGAACTCATTCGGAACAACGGAGGGCAGGTAACTGCGTTCGATGGGGACCGCGTAATGGGAGTCTTCATCGGGGGACGCAAGAATAGTTCCGCTGCGAAGTGCGCCCTCCAAATCAACCATATGGTTCAAGAGGAAATCAGGCCCCGTCTGAGGAAGAAGTACGCGACAACATCGTTTGACTTGAAGCATGGAATAGGAATCGACACAAGCCCTCTCTTCATCGCGAAGACGGGCGTTTGGGGAGACAACGATCTAGTTTGGGTGGGGCGTGCGGCAAACTTCGCAGCGAAGCTTTGCGCACTCCGCACTGAATCTGCATCGATTTTCATAACGGGCGACGTTTATAAGAAACTGTTGGACACGTCGAAATTCGGTGGCAACCCGAAGCAGGACATGTGGACCAAGTCGACTTGGGCAGAGTTCGGAACCACCATCTACCACTCATCTTGGCGGTGGGAGCCCTGAGGGGAATCTGAGGCGGGTGGCGCACCATAAGTTTTCAGAATCTAAACATTCCCTCAAAAGTGGGTTCCCCATCCTTTCCGCGTTTTTTGCGGAAAGGGTGGGATGCCTCGAACCTCGACCGTCCGTTCTTGGATCTGGCCGTTTCATCGCCGCGTGTCCCATCCGCCGCGGCGGAGAACTTGGGAATTCACAATCCTTCCCCTTGCACAAAATTACGCCCCGCCGGCGCACAATAGGGGTAGAGAAACCCATGAAAGCATTCGCAGCCCGGATGGAAGTTGCGTCCACGTCCCCGGATCAAAAGTCGGATATGTCCCCGGTCTGTACCAAAAAAAGGGTACCCCACCCCCTCTAACCCCCCGGGGGTATATATTCATGCCATATTTTCCCGTAAACACCTACATATAAATAGTTTAATAATTTCCTATGTTAACTGATTGGTAATCTTTACCTTCGGGTTTTGGCCCAAAATCAGCCGAAAAACACCGCTTTGGCCTGCGGCCGGTGTTCGCCGATCTGCCTGTCCGCACAGGGCGCGCCTCGAATACGCTGGAGGGTCCCCGTTTGCTAACAGGACCGATCCTCTGCTTATCGCACTTCCCCTGCCTGCCTTCGCCACCGCTCCCCGTTCACGCCCGCAATCAGCAGCCACAGCATGAGCGGAATTTCTCCCACCCCGCCTGCAATGTAGTTGTACGGCGAGCATATTTTCGACAAACTCGCCGACACAAACGTCAGCCAGCCCGCCCCAGCCAGCAGCAGCAGTCCACCCAGAAACCGCGCCATGAACTGCGACCGGAGAATCAATATTCCCAGCAGGACGCAATAAAATCCGAAGAAGACGAGGCTATTCACGTGAACCGGAAAGAGGTTGTACTTCCAAAGCGCCTCGTCGGCGCAGCCTAAGAGGCCGAAGACGGCCGCCACAGCTGAAAGCCAGCGGCTGCTCGGCCGCAACAGAAGATAGAGCAGAATCACCACCATCACATAGGCAAATGTCGCCGTCCAGTTGGTCCAGGTCAGAATCGCCCCGTCCAGCTTGCCCGAAAAAGCGCTGAGCGAGGTGACTGTATTCACCAAGTAGAAGAAACCGGCCAGCCTTGCCCATTGCTGTGGCGCCCGCGCCACCATCCCGTCCAGACTTGCTCCATCGCTCATGCGAACTCTCCCCTCCGTTCTCTGGCAGCCCGCACAGCCGCGAACACACGCGGCCGGCCCGCCACTGTCACTTGATACGCAGTCCCGCCAGGAAAGTTCCTCGTGCCCGACGCTGCTCCCATATACACTTGAGTGGTCGCCTCCTATGTCCCTTCGCCCCGAACTCGACCGCCAGTGGATGCGGCGAGCCCTTGAACTGGCCCGCCGAGGCATCGCTGTCTCCTCGCCCAACCCCGCTGTGGGCTGCGTTATCCTCGACCGCGCGGGTCAAGTCGTTGGCGAGGGATGGCACGAGTACGACCTGGTTGACCACGCGGAGGTGGTTGCCCTCAAGGTTGCAACCCAGCACGCCGGCGAGCGGGTGCGCGGCGGTACGGCTTACATCACCCTGGAACCCTGCAACCATACCGGCCGCACCCCGCCCTGCACCGAAGCGCTCATCGCGGCGGGGCTGGCGCGCGTGGTGGCCGCAACCATCGATCCCAACCCGGCCGTCTCCGGCCACGGCATGGAGGCACTGCGTGCGGCGGGCGTGGAAGCTGTTGTGGGAGTATGCGAGGCCGAAGCCCGGCGGCTCAACGAGGGCTTTGCTCGCTGGTGCCAGCGCCGGCGGCCGCTGGTGTTGATGAAGGTGGCCATGACGCTCGATGCCCGCATCGCGCCGCCGCCGGGAGTAAAACATGTAGTGGCGCCGTACTGGATCACCTGCGAAGCCGCGCGAGAGGCCGTCCAGCCGCTGCGCTGGCAAGCCGACGCCGCGCTCACCGGAGTGGATACAGTGCTTGCCGACGACCCCCTGCTCACCGACCGCAGCGGCTTGCGGCGGCGCAGGCCGCTGTTACGCGTGGTGCTCGACTCGGCCCTGCGCATGCCCATCGAATGCAAGATGGTGGCCTCAGCCCACGACGATCTGGTTGTCTTCACCGTTTCCAACGATCAGGCCCGCATCGACGCCTTGCAAAGCCGAGGCGTGCGCGTCCGGATCCTGCCCTCCGAAGCGGGGCGCGTGCCGTTGGGCAACCTATTGGATGGGCTGGGAGAGGAGGGTATTCTGACGCTGTTGACCGAGACTGGAACGCGGTTGAATACCGCCCTGCTGGCTGCTGGATTGGTCGATCGTGTTCACCTTTTCGTTTCGTCGCAGATCATGGGCTCGGATGCCGTGCCGGCCTTCCGCGGAATGGCGCATCCCATTGCAATGGCCGATGTGGAGGTGGAGCGCTACGGCAACGACCTGGGGCTGTGCTCGCTGCTCAACGATCCGTGGCCCAAGCCGCAATAGCACCGGGCGTCGCCACAGGTCACTCCCATTCGCGACGCCCAGTCCGCGAGTGGATCGCAGTATACGAGTTACACTTGAGGCTGAACTCGGCGAGACTCTTTCACGGGAATGAGTCTGGCTGAAGGCCATCGGGGAGTAACCCAAAAGAAAGGCCGCTATGGTACGGCGATGATCGATAACCTTTGCATAGTTGTGCCGGTATATGACGATTGGGCCTCGCTGAATGTGCTGCTCAGCCGGCTGAATGCCGTCGCGAAATCGATAGAGAGCAGGATCTTTGTAACTGTGGTCGATGATGGCTCGATCGCAAAGATAGACGGCTCCATCGAAGATCTTTCCGCGCTGACTTCTCTGCAAGGCATCGAAATCGTTCATCTGGCCGTGAATGTCGGGCATCAGCGCGCCATCGCGATTGGCATGTGCGTTGCTGTTGAAGAGGACAAGCGGGATGCGGTTCTGGTGATGGATGGCGATGGCGAAGACCCGCCTGAAAGCATCCCGATTTTGCTCGCTCAGGCAGAGGGCAGAAGCGAATTCTGCATCGTGGCGCAGCGACGCAGGCGGCATGAAACAATTGGCTTCAGGCTATCCTATCTGCTCTACAAGAGCCTGTTCAGGCTGCTCACAGGAACAGAAATCAACTTTGGAAACTTTTCGCTGACATCCAGCGGGTACGTGCGCAGGCTAGTGATGATTTCAGAGTTATGGAACAATCTTGCGGCGGCAATCCTGCGCTCGCGTCTTCCCGTGGTCAAAGTCCCGATTGATCGCGGATGGCGCTATGCGGGTAACTCCAAAATGAATTTTGTCTCGCTGATCGTTCATGGCCTGAGCGGAATCTCAGTCTACGCGGATGCGATTTTTGTGCGCATGCTCCTGCTCACAATCTTTCTGGTCTCGTTTGCCGGAGTTACCATTGCAACCGTTCTTTTTCTTCGCATCTTCCATCCGCAGTATGCGACTCCAGGATGGGCCACCACCGTCAGCTTCGGGATGATCATCATCCTGATGCAAGTGTTTTTTACCACCATCTCGTCGATCCTGATGCTGCTCAACAATAGAGTGCAGCGCTTGGTGTTGCCCATCTTGGAATACCGTCCTTACATTGCGTCCAGACGGCTTATCGCGGGGCGACGGGTTGCCGCCGAGCCAGACAAACCGGCCGCGGGTTAAAGAGCGGCAAGCTGCAACTTTCAACGCCCCGCTGAGGCAGGGTATCGAACTACATAGATCGATGTGGCATGGGGCGCAAGCCACGTGCGGTATTCCACCGGAGCAAATCCTGCCGGCCCGTTGCACGCCGCCGGATCGAACGAAAGAGCGTAGAGCGGCTTGACTGCAGGGGCACGGTCCAGTTGGTTTCCATCGCACCCGGCGGGAAATACTGTCGGTGCCTGAAACACATATGCGCCGCGTGGAACGCGAAGCCTGGGATCATTGATGTAGCCGGCCGCCTCCAACTGGGTCCAGCCGTCGTTTTCCCAACTGCCATTGATCGCCGTAATAGAAACTCCACTTGAACGGATCTCATTGATAGCGTCAAGATAGCCGCGATACATGGCAAACAGATCATGAGTGGCGGCGATGCCGAACGCGGCGAAGATGCATACCGGAAGGATTGTGACAAGGGGTAGATCGATCCTGACATGCTCCTGATGGAAGCGCGCGAGCACCAGCAACGCCACTGCCATCAAAGGCAAAAGATAACGATCGTAAAAGCCGCCTGATGCGGCTCTCGGCGCCAGCAATGCGATGTATGCAAGGCTGAACGGCGCCAGGATCGCTGCAAGTTCCCGCCACGAGATAACAGCGGAAGGATCGGTAACTGCAGTAGTTCTGGGCAATTTGCCAACGAGAACAGCCAGCAGACTGAGCAAGCCAACAATGGTGGCAACTGTCAAAAAAATGCGCATGCCTTGGTGAAGAACCACCGGGCGCACGCCCATAATGGAGTGCACGTCAATCAATCCGCGGGCAGTGACATAGTTTCCGAGAAAGGGCGCCAGCCAGTGCTCCTGCTCATGACGGCGGAAGAGAATAACTCCAGCCAGCAGAAACGCAAGACTGCCCCCGAAGAAGACAGCCGCCATTCGATGATTGCCCTTCCTGAGCGGGCCGGCAAACATCAGCAGCACCGGAAGCAGCAGGAAAAGCAGTTCCGCGCCGCCGCGCAGGAAGGATGCAACCAGATTCTCCAACGATTTGAGACCGATATTATTTGGAATCAAGCTCTCGACAATGGCATACGGTCGATGGCTGAACCAGCTCATTGCTGCAAAGACGAATGCAATTCCAGCAGCCGTGGATATTCCTCCCATGAGCAACACGCGCGGCCAGCGCCGCAGCAGCCAGAGCGTACATGGAACCATGACCAGAACCCCCAGCCACGCAGTCTGCCGCGCGGTTCCGCCTATTGCGTTCAACAACGCTGCGAAGCTGATCCACGCGACCTTGGCGGCTTCCGTTTCAGCCCGCAAAGCACGCAAACACATGTAGAGGCACAGCACGGTGCAGAAGATTCCCGATACGTCCGACATGAAACTGAATGCCAATGGAAGAAACAGGGGTGATAGCACCAGTGTGCTGGTTGCCAGGGCCGCATTCCTCTCGCGAATGCCCGCACGCACCAGCGTGCGTTGCATCAGATAAGCCGTGGCCATGGCCATCAGAAGCGTGCTTGACCTGACCGATGTGAAAGAAAAGCCGAAGAGCTTGACGAACAACGCGCCAAGATAAAGCTGCCAGCCAAGCATGGCTGTTGCCCAGCCGTTATAAACAATATGGCCCGATTGCGCCAGCAATTGAACTGTCTTGATATAAGACCAATCGTCATTAATCCCGGTCTCAGCAACGGGATGGATCGCAAGCGCGCATAGCGCGGGAAGCAATGCGCAAATAACAGCGGGTAAAAGGCCTTTGATGGCAATGCTCGAGTGGGCCTCGCGCATTTCAGGGGCGATCTGACTCATGATAGGAGCATCATACAATCCGCTCCATGGTCCGGTAATCGGCGCGGGCGTCATTTTCGGTTTCTCGCCGCGCTTTCCACAATCGAAACCAGATACAATCGAGCCATGAGGGTCACCGTAGGCGTCTCAGGCGGAATTGCCGCGTACAAGGCGGCCGAATTGGTGCGCGCCTTGCAGCGCCAGGCTCTTGAAGTCCACGTGGTCATGACCGAGGCTGCGTGTAAGTTCGTGCAGCCGCTCACATTCGCCGCGCTCTCCGGCCACAAGATCGTTACCAGCCTGTGGGACGGCACGGGAACCAGCGACGGCTCCTACGAGTCCTCCAGCGAACTGAGCGGCATTGAGCACATCGGCGAGGCGCAATGGGCCGACGCGCTGGTGGTTGCTCCCGCCACCGCCAACATCCTGGCCAAATTCGCTCACGGCATTGCCGACGATTTCCTCACCACCCTGTACCTGGCCACGCACGCGCCGGTGCTGGTGGCGCCCGCGATGAACGTGAATATGTGGGAGCATCCAGCCACACAAGTCAATCTTGAAATGCTGCGCCAGCGCGGCGTGCGCGTGGTGGAACCCGGCACGGGCGATCTGGCCTGCGGCATGGTGGGCGCGGGGCGCATGGCCGAGCCGGAGACGATTGCTGACGCGGTGCTGAGCGCACTGGGCCGCCGTCACGACCTGGCCGGAGAAATCGTGCTGGTGACCGCCGGAGGCACGCGCGAGGCGCTGGACCCGGTCCGCTTCCTCGGCAACCGCTCCAGCGGCAAGATGGGCTACGCATTGGCTGAGGCCGCGCAGAGCCGTGGCGCCAAGGTGATTCTCGTCAGCGGGCCGTCGGCCTTGCATCCCCCGCCGCACTGCGACCTGGTGAAAGTCATCACTGCTGACCAGATGCGGCAGGCCGTGCTTGCGCGCATGGAGGAATCCACTCTGATTATCAAAGCCGCCGCCGTGGCAGACTACAAACCCGTCAACGTCTCCGAACAGAAGCTCAAGCGCACCGGGCCCATGACGCTGGAACTCGCGCCGACGGAGGACATTCTAGCCGAGGTGGTGCGCCGCCGCCGTCCCGGCCAGCTCATTGTGGGCTTTGCCGCGGAGACGACAAACCTGATGGAAAACGGCCGCGCCAAGCTGTTGCGCAAGGGAGCGGACGCGATTGTGGTCAACGATGTTTCCGGCGATGGCCTCGGCATTGATGCGGACATGAACGCAGCCACATTCCTCACGCTGAGCACGTCGATTGAGCTGCCGGCCATGGCCAAGCGCAAACTGGCCGATCGCATTCTCGACGAGATCCTCACCCTGCGCCGCCCTCGCTCGCTGGTGCTGGAGATGGATGATCACGTGGATGAACGAATGAAGCAGGACCGCGTATTGAATGAAACCGTCTCGCCCGCCGCCCGCCGGCAACTCATCGTGGAGTAAGAAAATTGGCGCGACCGCTTGACCCCGCAACCCGCGAAGCATTGGTCGAGCGCGTCCGCTTTTACCGCGACCTGGGCCTCACTGAGTTTTACCGCCGTCCCGTAGACCCGGCGATGCTTGACCAACTCGCCGCCGAGCAAGACACAGCACAAACTTTGGGTGCCCCAGGTCTCGCTTCTGGGACCTGGGAATCAAACACCGAGCCTGTCTCTACCCAGGAGGATCAGCCGATTCCCGCACGAAGAACGTTTCCCGCCCCGCCCCAGATTACGGCCGCCGTTCCGCCTGCGGAACGAGCTGCGGCCCTCCAGATCATCCGCGATGACATCGGCGACTGCACCCGCTGCGCCCTGCACAAGGGCCGCAACAAGCTGGTCTTTGGAGACGGCTCGCCCGCCGCCCGCCTGCTGTTTGTGGGCGAGGGGCCGGGCGCCGACGAGGATGCACAGGGCATTCCTTTTGTCGGCAAGGCCGGCCAACTGCTCAATAACATGATCACCGCCATGGGGCTCAAGCGCGAGGATGTCTACATCGCCAACGTGGTCAAGTGCCGCCCGCCGGGCAACCGCACCCCAGAGCCCGACGAGGCCAACACCTGCTCACCCTTCCTCTTCCGCCAGATCGACGCGGTGCGCCCCGAGGTGCTGGTTGCTCTGGGAGCCACGGCGGCCACCTATCTGCTGGGCCAGCGCCAGCCCCTTGCCGGCCTGCGCGGCCGCGTGCATTCCTTCCGCGGCGCCAAACTCATCGTCACCTATCATCCAGCCTATTTGCTCCGCGACCCCCGCCAGAAAAAAGAAGCCTGGGCCGATTTGCAAATCGCTATGCGGGAATTAGGACTGAAAGCACCCGCAAAGGATTGAAGCGGATCGAACTGGGCTTGGGATATGATGTTTGCACCCTGCTATGTCATGAGAAATTGAGATCCGAACAGCTCAACGCATTCGATAAGCCAAGGGAAAATGACCAACCAACTCTATTACGGCGACAACCTCCAGGTCTTGAGGGACTCGATTGCCTCGGAAAGCGTGGACCTCATTTACCTGGACCCGCCTTTCAATAGCCAGGCAAACTACAACATCCTTTTCAAGTCATCGAAAGGCCGCCAGTCACAGGCACAGATTGAAGCCTTTGTCGACACATGGCACTGGAACGATATTGCGGAGTTGGCTTTTGACGATGTATTGAAGAGTGGTAATTCCGAAGTCTCGGAGATGCTTCGGTCCTTTCGGTCGTTTCTCAAAGAGAACGACATGATGGCTTATCTGACCATGATGGCCGTCCGCCTGTTGGAGCTTCATCGTGTATTGAAGCCGACAGGAAGCCTTTATCTGCATTGCGACCCGACGGCCAGCCATTATTTGAAAGTTCTCCTCGACGCGATATTCGGCCCGGAAATGTTTCGCAATGAGGTTACGTGGAAGCGGACAACTACGCACAGCGACAGCAAGACATGGAGCCGGGTATCCGACACGGTATTTTTCTATACAAAAGGGAGTAAGTTTACCTGGAATACGCCAAGAAATCCTCATTCCGAAGCATATATTGCTGACAAATACTGCAGGGACGATGGCGATGGCAGGATATATCGGCTTGACAACATGACAAGTCCCAATCCGCGTCCGAACATGATGTATCTATGGAAGGGTTTCCCCTTTCCCGAGAAGGGCTGGCGCTACTCTCAGGAAACGATGGCCAAACTCGACGCGGAAGGTCGAATCTGGTATCCAAGGCAAAGGAATGGCGATCTCGACACGACGAAACGCCCGCAACTCAAACGCTACCTCGAAGAGATGGAAGGCGGCGTGATGGGCGATATCTGGACGGATATTTCGCCGATCAACTCACAGGCTCAGGAGCGCCTGGGTTATCCGACTCAGAAGCCGCTGGCTCTGCTGGAGCGGATTCTCGAAGCATCGAGCAATGACGGCGATCTCGTACTTGACCCATTCTGCGGCTGCGGAACTACGGTTCATGCCGCGCAAAAGCTCAAGCGTCAATGGGTGGGAATCGACATAACCCACCTTGCAATCTCGCTGATTGAGAAGCGATTGAAAGCCGCATTTCCCGGTGTCTCCTTCGACGTGCATGGAACGCCTAGAGACCTCGAAGGAGCCCAGGCTCTCGCGGCGCAGGATAAGTATCAGTTCCAATGGTGGGCCGTCTCGTTGATCGATGCCGTGCCTTATGGCGGCAAGAAAAAGGGAGCCGATAGCGGGATTGACGGGTTCGTCTATTTCAAGCCAGATGGGAAGCTCACCGAGAAAGCCATCGTTTCCGTGAAGGGCGGAGACACTGTCAGCGTCGCGATGATACGAGACTTGGCGCACGTCGTTGATCGGGAGAACGCAAAAATCGGCGTGTTTATTTCTCTGGCGGAGCCAACCAGGCCCATGCAAACGGAAGCGGTAAAAGCTGGATTCTTTGAAACAAGATTCGGCAAATATCAAAAGATTCAGATTCTCACGATAGAGCAACTTTTCGAGGGCAAGAAGCCGGATATTCCCTTGATCGATCAGTCGGTATTCAGAAAAGCTGCCGTCGAATTGAATGAGAAGCAAGAGAAGCTTTTTGGATAGCTTAAGCCGCAGAACGCTGCGCTGGAGGCCGCGAAGGAGCGGACTTCCCCAAAAACGATTCGCCGACTATTGATATGCGAAGCGCAATCCCCCCGTTTACCATGGGACTTCGGAGGAGAACGCCCTAATGGATAAAGACGCCACAATCCTGAACCGCCCGCGCAAGCACTACGATCCCGAACTGGTTCGCCCCATGTACGCGCGACACTCGCTGCTCGGCCCCACCCCGCGCCACTCCATTCCGGCGGAAGGCATGTCGCCCAGTACCGCCTACAGCCTCATCCACGACGAGTTGATCCTCGATGGCAGTTCCCGCTTCAATCTCGCCACCTTTTGCAGCACATGGATGGAGCCCGAGGCACACCGGCTGATGGCCGAGACCTTCGACAAGAACATGATCGACAAAGACGAGTACCCGCAGACGGCCGAGCTGGAGATGCGTTGCGTGCACATGCTGGCCGAGTTATGGAACTCGCCTAATCCCAGCGGCACCATAGGGACATCGACCATCGGATCCAGCGAAGCCTGCATGCTGGGCGGCCTGGCCCTCAAATGGCGCTGGCGCAAACGGATGCGGAAGCTGGGCAAGTCCACCGACAAGCCGAACCTCGTGATGGGCTCGAACACCCAGGTCTGCTGGCACAAATTCGCCCGCTATTGGGACGTAGAGCCGAGAGAGGTTCCGCTCGAAGGCAGCGAGGTGGTGACCGATCCCGAGCGCGCCGCGGCGGCCTGCGACGAGAACACCATCGGCGTGGTCAGCGTGCTGGGCAGCACCTTTACCGGCGACTATGAGAACGTGGTCGCGCTCAGCGCCGCTCTCGACCGCTTGCAGGAGAAGACGGGCCTCGACATTCCCATCCATGTGGATGGCGCAAGCGGGGGCTTTGTCGCGCCGTTTTTGCAACCTGATCTCGTCTGGGATTTTCGCCTGCCGCGCGTCAAATCCATCAACACCTCAGGCCACAAATACGGCCTTGTCTATCCGGGCGTGGGCTGGATCGTCTGGCGCGAGCTTGGCGATCTCGATCCCGATCTGATCTTCAACGTCGATTACCTGGGTGGCGCAATGCCCACCTTGGCCATCAACTTCTCGCGCCCGGCAAGCCAGATCGTGGCTCAGTATTACAACCTGATCCGGCTCGGCAGGTCGGGTTATCGCGCCATCCACGAAGCTTGCCAGGAGGTAGCCGTCGAACTCGGCGGCCAGATAGCCGCACTGGGCCCATTCCAGTTGCTCTCCACCGGCCGCGACCTTCCGGTCGTTGCCTGGACGTTGAAAGAGCAAACCAACTGGTCGCTCTACGACTTGTCAGACAGGTTGCGCGATCGCGGCTGGCAGGTGCCGACCTACAAGATGCCCGCGAATCGGCAGGATGTGATCCTTCAGCGCGTCGTGGTGCGCAATGGGTTTACGCACGACCTGGCCGGGATGATGCTCCGCGACATCAAGCGCCATCTCGACTGGTTCGCCACCCAGCCTGGCTTTAATCCCACATTGAACGGCGCGGGATTCCATCACTGAGTTATGGCTTGCAGGAACCGCAATCGGTGCTATGGAAATATCTCCGCATCCCGCAGCGCCTTGCCCTTCCGATCCTTGTCGGAGATAATCGCATCCTCGGAGCTAATCGGCCATGGAATTGCCAGCTCCTGATCGTTCCACAGAATGGTTCGTTCGCCGGCGGGCGAGTAATAGTCCGTCACTTTGTAGGCGAAGCCGGCAACATCGGTCAGCACCAGAAAGCCATGCCCAAAACCCTCGGGAATCCATAGCATGGCGCCGTTTTCGCCGCTCAGTTCCACAGCCACATGCCTTGCGAAGGTGGGCGAGCTGCGCCGCAAATCCACGGCCACATCCAGCACCGCGCCATGAGTTACCCGGACTAACTTCCCTTGCGGCTGCACAATTTGATAATGGAGGCCGCGCAGCACATTCTTCTTCGAGAGCGAGAAGTTATCCTGCGGCCAAATCTCGGGCAAGCCTGCCTCGGTCATGGCACGCCGGTTGTATGTCTCCCAGAATGCGCCTCGGCTATCCGTATAGATCGCCGGAGTAAAAATCAGAACGCCCGGCAGCGATGTCTCAGTTATCTTCATAGCTTCGTTGCCTTCCCCGCGAAATGCGGCTCCCTGAGCAAAGCAAGCAAATATTGCCCATACCCGCTCTTGCTCACTGGCTGCGCAAGCGCTTCCAACTGCTCGGCGGTAATGAATCCCTGGCGATAGGCAATCTCTTCCGGGCAGGCAATGTTGAGGCCCTGCCGTCGCTCGATGGTATGAACGAATAACCCCGCCTCAAGCAGCGAGTCGTGCGTGCCCGTATCAAGCCACGCCATGCCTCGGCTCATGATCTCCACATTGAGATTTCCGGCCTCAAGGTAGCAGCGATTCAGGTCCGTAATCTCCAATTCGCCACGAGCCGATGGCTTCAGCAACGAAGCAATGCTCACCACATTATCATCGTAGAAGTACAAGCCGGTTACCGCATAGCGTGACTTTGGATTTGCGGGCTTTTCTTCAAGGCTGATCGCCCGGCCCTCGTTGTCGAATTCCACGACGCCGTAGCGCTGCGGATCCTCGACCGGATAAGCAAACACCGTCGCGCCCTGCTTGAGTTGCGCCGCTGCCTGAAGCTGGCGGGAAAACCCCTGCCCATAAAAGATATTATCGCCCAGTATTAGGGCGCTGGTTTCATCGCCGATAAACTCCCGGCCGATGAGGAAGGCTTGTGCCAGACCGTCTGGGCTGGGCTGGATGGCGTAACTAATGTTAATACCCCAGTTATGGCCGTCGCCCAATAACTCGGCAAAGCGGCCCGTATCCTGGGGAGTGGAGATAATCAGAATGTCGCGCAAGCCGGCCAGCATCAGCGTGCTCAGCGGGTAGTAGATCATCGGCTTGTTATAGACCGGCAAAAGCTGTTTTGAAACGACATGGGTCACGGGATAAAGACGCGTTCCTGAACCTCCGGCAAGAATAATTCCCTTCATAGCGTGGGTCGCTCCGTGTAGTTCTGCGCGATCCATTCGAGATACGCGCCGGTCTTGACGTTCTCAACCCACGAGGAATGGTCCAGATACCAGCGAACCGTCTTGCGCAAACCGCTTTCAAACTGCTCCGCGGGCTGCCATCCGAGTTCGGTAGAAAGCTTCGAGGCATCGATAGCATAGCGGCGGTCGTGGCCCGGTCGATCTGTGACGAATGTGATGAGATTCCGCCGCGGGACGCCGGCCGCGCGGGGACGCATCTCATCCACCAGATCGCAGATCGTGCCGACCACATCGATATTCGTTCGTTCGCTATTGCCGCCGATGTTATAGGTCTCCCCGATGCGTCCATGCCGCAAAACAGCCCGTATCGCAGCGCAGTGGTCTTCCACAAAGAGCCAGTCTCGCACGTTCATTCCATCGCCATAAACCGGCAGCGGCTTGCCCTCCAGCGCGTTCAGGATAATCAGTGGAATGAGCTTCTCAGGGAACTGAAATGGGCCGTAATTGTTCGAGCAGTTCGTAGTAAGTACTGGAAGTCCCCAGGTATGGCAATAAGCCCGCGCCAAATGGTCTGAGGCTGCCTTCGACGCAGCATACGGACTGTTCGGCGCGTAGGCCGTGGTTTCCGAGAAAGCCGGATCATGCGCCCGTAGCGAGCCATACACCTCGTCGGTGGAAACGTGCAGAAATCGGAATGCGCGCTGATCGGCTTCGCTCAGCGACGACCAATAACTCTTCGCCTGGTCGAGTAGGACGAAAGTCCCTTGAACATTGGTCCGGATAAACGCCCCCGGCGAAGCAATGGAACGATCCACATGGCTTTCGGCGGCAAAGTGAACAATCGCCCGCGGCTGATGCTCGGCAAGCAACTGGCCCACAAGCTCCGCGTTGCAGATGTCACCGTGCGCCAGCTTGTAGCGCGGGTCGTCATCCAGTGTGGAAAGATTGGCCGGATTTCCCGCATAGGTCAGCAAATCCAGGTTGACGACAGGTGAGCCTTCGCTTCCAATCCAGTTCAAAATGAAATTCGAACCAATAAATCCTGCCCCGCCCGTGACGAGGATGGTATCTTGCATTTGCTTACTCCCGGTCACAGTATAGGCCATTGGCTGTATGCTCAAATTCATGGTCCGCTTCACCGTGCTGGCTTCCGGGTCCAAGGGCAACTGCACCGTTGTCACAGGCGGCCGCACCCGCATTCTGGTGGATGCGGGGCTGAGCTGCCGGGAGCTGTTCCGGCGGATGAGGCTGGCCGGCGAGGAACCGGAAACGCTCGACGCCATCGTCATCACCCACGAGCACTCCGACCACGTCGGCGGACTGGCCGTAACGGCGCGCAAGCTGGGCATTCCCGTGTACTTTACCGAGGGCACGCATCGAGCCTGGATGCGCTGGCTGACGCCACGGCGGCAGATGACCTATGCCCAGTGGCTGGAACAGTGCAGAAAGCAGGCCCTTGAACGCCAGGCCGAAACCGAGCTAGCCCAAGTCGATGAGGGTGAGGCGGACGAGACTGATTCAGTGGAGTCCTTACCAGCCAAGTCAGAAATCGAGAGTGCCGGCCTTGCCGATCCAGCGTCTGCCACGCCCAGCCGCCAAAAAGATCCCGCATGGCTCCCAGCGGTCGAATACTTCCAGGCTGGTCAGCCCTTCCAAATCGGCGATATTGCCGTAAGCCCCTTCACCATTCCGCACGACGCCGCCGACCCGGTCGGTTTTGTCTTCCGGGCCGAAGGCGTGCGAATGGCCTTCGCCACCGACCTGGGGTATATTCCACCCAACGTCAAGGCGCAACTGAAGGGCGTGGATCTACTGCTGCTCGAATCCAACCACGATCTGGAGATGCTGCGCGACGGTCCCTATCCCTGGTCGGTCAAGCAGAGGGTACTTTCGCGCGTCGGTCACCTCTCGAACGAAGCCGCGGCAGAGTTTCTTGAGAAGGAATACGACGGTCAAGCGGCCTACGTAATTCTTGGCCATCTTTCTGAAAGCAATAATCTTCCGGAGCTGGCGCGGGTCACTGCTGAGCGCGCGCTGAATGGCCGGGCCAGCCTCCTGGCCAACCGGCTGCTGCTGGCGGCACAGCATGAACCGCTGTTGCCTATTTACTTTTGAGTCAATCAGATTACAATAGTAAGAGACGGGCATCATTCTATTCCGGGCAGATGGGCAAGGAAAACGTCATGGGTTTCGTCATGACGCAGCAAAGCGAAGCGGCATGACACTGAACCTTAGCATCAGGTAAAACGTCCAATCGTTTAGGCCTTTTCTTGCTGCCGTGCTGCGGAAGACCGTTGCGGTCAAGCACATCCTTTCCAAAGTGAGTCTTCGAACTTATGGCAAGTACCCGATGCACAGACCGAGTTGTAGGCGCCATCCTGGCAAGCTGGCGATATGACATCTCAGGGATATCCCCGGAGATGCGCAAGGACTACGAGCAGCATTTTGCCGAGTGCCCCCATTGCAGCTCTCGCCAAAGATTCCACCGCGGTCTGGATGTGTCTCTGGCGGTTCTGACCTCATTGGCGGTCTTTTTCTTCCTCTTCGCGCTGGCGGTGCTCAGGCACATCAAGCCGCTGGAGCACATGGCCTTCAATGTCTTCGGCCTGGATGTTGCAGACACCTACCACATGCTTGTCTCGGCGGGCATCGCGGGGCTTTGCTTTTCGCTGATTGCCTTCCTGCTGGTGCTCACAGCTACGCCGGTCCCGACCTACCTGGGCGGCATCGCCGCCGAGCGCGCCAAGCTTCTTGAAGAACGGCTGCCCGAGTCCATCAAGTCCCTGCGTCCGCGGTAAACCAGCTTCGCAGTTACAAACTTCAAGAGACTCCCGGCGCGGGAGGTTCCCGTGTTTGTGAGACAGGAAATCGGCGACGGCCAGTCCCAATACCATTGATCGAGGGACTCAAGTTCTTCCAGCTGGTATTGAGTAGGGTTATAATCAGAGCGTCCAACCATAGCGGGGCAGGGGGCTTTCAAGGTGCAGCTTTACCAATTCTTGGCGGCACTGCCCGCTGTCCTTGCTCTGACTGGCTTTATTGTGTATCAGATGTTGCGCCGGAGCGGATCCGGTGACGCGGTCACCCTTCGCATTATTGAGAAGCTTCGCAAGGAAGCGCCGAATACTGTCCCTCAACATTCGAGGCTCGGTTCCGACCAAGTGGAGCGCGTTCTTCGAGAGAATCAGAATCTCCAGCGGCTGATTGGCAAGCAGGATTTTCTCCTCCTTCAACAGGCTCTCCGCCAGCAATTCATTGCGTCGTTGGCCGTATATAGTCTGGCCGTTGGTCTCTGCGCGCTCAGTGTGTTCCTATTCCTCAGCCATGAGAACACCAAGAGGCAACTCGTTCTGAGCGACATCCTCCTGAGCGACGCAGACCCTTCTGCTAACGGCCTGTTGGTCGACCTGGACGCGCTCGATGTTAAATGGAGTTCCAGCGGTGTCCCCGAGGATATCAAGGTCTATCTCGAGAACATGCAGACATCCACTCGAACGGATCCAATTACTTGTCACTCGACCGAGAACACAGTACGCTTTCAACGCGATGATTATAAAGGCCTACTGGCCAATCGAGCTAAGGGTCAGACCAACCGTATCCGTGCTGTTTTTCAGACCCGGGAGGGAGCATTCATGTCAAATCCGGTTGAAGTCGCGGTCGGATTCTCCATTCTGACATTAGTAGATAACACGGGAATGCTCGATGTGGCAGCGATGATCGATAACGTTCGCATTCCGTTCTACGACTTCCAGGCGAAGATTGTTATCCCTGCGAGAAAAGGGAAACGAGATCCTTTCGCGGTTGGGCCCAATATTCCCTACTATTTCAAATCGATTAAGGTACCCCGTCCGAAGGAACTCGATTGGGACTACGCAAAGGGCGTCTATTTTTTACCCGATGACCCGAGGCTCGTGCGCTTCAATTGGCTTATCGACAACTCCGTCCGGCAATGAATCCCTGTCACGTCGGTAGCCATCTGGAAGCAAAAGCATGTTGATACTGGGCCATGCGCTTTGTCCTGTTTGAGTCCTAGTTCCCTGGCCTTAATTGAGAGCGAAGCTCGTGAGCTAGTTTCCATAGCCAGCGGGCGTGACTGTTCGCCGTTCAGCGAGAATTATGGAAAGCAAAAAGCCGAAGCCGCAATGGCTTCGCCTTTTCTCATTATGTTTGTAGTTATTTCGCCAGTGGCACGCGCAAATCCCCGCCAGTCATCTGCTTGGGCTCTTCGATCTTCAGGATGGCCAGTAGCGTGGGCGAGATGTCGCGCAGCGAGCCGTCGGAACGCAGGCGATAGTGGCTGGCTTCTTCGGCCACATAGATGAGCGGAACCGGATTGGTGGTGTGCGCCGTGTGCGGAGCGCCGGTGACCAGATCCACCATCTGCTCGGCGTTGCCGTGATCCGCGGTGATCAGCCAACTCCCATTCCGTTCCTTGATGGCCTTGTAGATGCGGCTCAACTGCGCGTCCACGGCCTCGACCGCGCGGATGGTCGGCTCTAGCTTGCCGGAGTGGCCCACCATATCCGCATTGGCAAAGTTCGCTACCACCAGGTCGAAGGCTGTGTCGTTGACGGCCTTGACAATGGTATCTCCAATAGCCTCGGCCTTCATCTCCGGGGCCAGGTCGTAGGTGGCCACCTTGAGGGATGGAATCAGGATGCGTTCCTCGCCGGGGAAGGGTGTCTCGATGCCCCCATTGAAGAAGTAAGTCACGTGCGCAAACTTCTCAGTCTCGGCTACGCGCAGGTTGCGCAGTTGGTGCTTGGCCAGCACATTGGCCAGAATGTTGTCCAGCGACTCCGGCGGCATGATGAGCGGCAGGTCGTAGAGCTTGTCGAACTGAGTCATGCACAGGTAGTGCAGGTTTTTCGGAATCTCGGTGCGCGGGATGGTCTGATCGAGCCCCTCCCAGCCGTCCAGGTCGCGGCCGCCCTGCTTGTTCAGGCCGCTCTCGCGAGCCAGCACGCGGGTAATTTCGCGGGCGCGGTCGCTGCGAAAGTTGAAGTTGATGCAGACGTCTTCATCGCGAATCTGCGCCACCGGCTTGCCGGTGCCATCCACCACGACAAAGGGAATGATAAACTCGTCGGTGGTTCCGTTGTTGTAGCACTCGGTGAGCCGCGCAACGGGATTCGCATACGCGCCGCCCTCGGCTTTGCCGGTGACCATGGCGTCGAAGGCCTTGCGCTCGCGCTCCCAGCGCTTGTCGCGATCCATCGCGTAGTAGCGCCCGCTGACTGAGGCCACCCGGCCCACGCCGTACTCACGCATCTTCTGCTCGAGTTGGGCAACATAACCCGCGCCGCCGGTGGGCGCCGTATCGCGCCCATCCATGAAGCAATGCACGAAGACCCGTTGCAGACCGTACTCGCGCGCGGTTCTCAGCAGCGCGTAAAGGTGCGTCAGTTGCGAGTGAACGCCGCCATCCGAGACCAGTCCGAAGAGATGCAGTTGCCGTCCGCCCTCCTGCGCCCGCTTCATGGCTTGCACAATGGCAGGGTTCTTCTGGAACTCGCCCGAGGCAATCGCGGCGTCGATGCGGGTAATGTCCATCTGCACGATGCGGCCTGCGCCGATGTTCAGGTGACCCACTTCGCTGTTGCCCATCTGCCCGTCGGGAAGGCCCACAAAGTGGTCGCTGGCCTGGATCAGCGAGTTGGGAAACTCGCGCAACAGCTTGTCGTATGCGGGCTTTTTGGCTAGCGCGATGGCATTGTTGGCGGTTTCGGCGCGGTAGCCCCATCCGTCGAGGATGGTCAGAACGAGTGGACGTTTGTCTATGGACACGAGTGACTTCCTTGGATAGTGGGCTTCGGAATGAACGATAAGGGAAGTACTGCAGAGAGATTTGAGTTCCCAGGTCTCAGAATCGAAACCTGGGGCGTCCGATTTTCATGCGCTCCTACAAGCGGTGGCTAGTCGTTGTAATTCAAGCTTTCCAGCCCAAGGAACACCGCGCCGGAACCCAGTTCCTCCTCGATGCGGAGCAACTGGTTGTACTTGGCGATGCGGTCTGTGCGGCTGACGGAGCCGGTCTTGATCTGGCCCACGCCGGTAGCCACGGCCAAGTCGGCGATGAAGGTGTCCTCGGTTTCGCCGGAGCGATGCGACATGACCGACGTGTAGCCGTAACGGCGGCCCAGTTCGATGGCTTCGAGCGTCTCGGTCACGGTGCCAATCTGGTTGACCTTGATGAGGATGGAGTTGCCCACGCCCTCGTCGATGCCGCGCTGCAACCGCTTGACGTTGGTGACGAAGATGTCGTCGCCAACCAACTGAATGCGGCTGCCCAGCTTTTCAGTAAGCAGGCGCCATCCCGCCCAGTCGTCCTCGGCCAGGCCGTCTTCAAGAGAGACGATGGGATACTGCCTGGTCCAGTTGTCGTAGAAGCTCACCATCTCTTCGCTCGTCAATTCGCGCTTGTCGCTCTTCTTGAAGACGTACTTCTCTTTTTCCTTGTCGTAGAACTCGCTCGACGCCGGATCGAGCGCAATGGCGATCTGCTCACCGGGTTTGTAGCCGGCTGCCTCAATGGCTTCGAGGATCAGCTCGATGGCCTCGGTGTTGGACTTGAGAGAGGGAGCGAAGCCGCCCTCGTCGCCAACCGCGGTGTTGTAGCCCTTCTTCTTGAGCACGCTCTTGAGGGTGTGGAAGGTTTCAGCGGCCCAGCGCAGCGCTTCGCTGAAACGCTCCGCGCCGACCGGCATGATCATGAATTCCTGGAAGTCCACATTGCTATCAGCGTGCGCGCCGCCGTTAAGCACGTTCAACATGGGGGTGGGGAGAATGCTGGCGTTGATGCCGCCCAGATAACGGTAGAGCGGGATCTCCAGCGTCTGGGCCACGGCGCGGCTGGCTGCCATGGAGACGGCGAGAATGGCGTTTGCGCCCAGCTTGGCTTTGTTTGGCGTACCGTCCAGCGCAATCATGGTCTGATCGATCAGCCGTTGGTTGGCCGCGTCCATGCCTTCCAGTTCGGGGCCAATCACGGTTTCCACATTGGCCACGGCCTGCAATACGCCTTTGCCCATAAAGTGGCTCTTGTCGCCGTCGCGCAGCTCCACGGCCTCATGCTCGCCGGTAGATGCGCCCGAAGGCACAATGGCGCGGCCCAATGCGCCGCTCTCCAGGATTACGTCCGCTTCGACGGTCGGATTGCCGCGCGAGTCCAATACCTCGCGGGCGCGAATAGCAACAATCTCAGTCATATCGGTCCTCGCAATGCGGTGCTGTAGCCGGTCATTCAGTTTGGGACGGCGATCCACGGCAAGAGTTTCTCCGGCGGCGCTTTGGATCGATTCCAGAAGCTCGTGCACGTAGCGAATCCCTTCTCCGTCCAGCAATCAAGAGTGCATATCTGACATACGGATTCTAGCAAACCGGGGCGCGCCGCACTGTGTAACGGCGGTCACACGGGCCAGGACGTTCAGAGCAGAGTCTTTGGGTTGTCAACGTTGATTCGTGCCACGAAAGGAACCTGTATGGTCATTATGCGCGCTATGCGTGACGAGTCAGCGTTAGCCTGTCTTCAGGGGAGTTGCAGCCTGGGTCGTCCGCTGGCGGGTTCCGCGCGCAACTCCCCAACCCCGACGGGGTCTAAACAGTAGTGGGAAGTTCAGCCCGCGAAGGAGAACCCGGAGATGGAGTTTCGGATGAACCGGTCGATTCTAGCCAGCGCCTTGTTTGTGGCAGCTACCGCAGTAGCCGCAGCGCAGAACGCGAACCCCTACCAGGGAACATCGAATCCGCCGCCGGATGACCAGATCACCACAAGCAGCACCCCGGAGGCCAAGCCCCCGGCAGGGCAGCCGATGGTCGCGGAGCCTGCGACGCCTGTCCAGCAGCAGCCTGACGCGCAGCCACTCCCCGTCGATCCAGCTCTAAACTCTGCTCCCGCGAGGCTACCGGGCGATGACGACGGCATTGTGCATGGCGGGCAGGACGCGCCAGCGGTTCCCGCCGTGGCGGAACGCTCGTACGCAAACGACCCGGACGGCGATATTGTGCATCCCCATGCGCTTCGCCCCGGAGAACTCGGCGAGGGAACCAACATTCGCGTCCGGCTGTTGCAGCGGCTTTCGACCGCATCCAGCGTGAAGGGTGAGGCCTTCCGAACCAGGGTGGCCTCGGACGTGTTGCAGGGAGGCCAGGTGGTGATTCCCGCCGGAGCGGAGATCGATGGCCGGGTGGTCCAGGTATCGAGCGGCCATCTGGGCGGCCATGGCTACATGCGCCTTCAGCCGCAGACGGTGATTCTGCCCGACGGCACGCGCTTTCAGTTACATGCCGAAACTACCGGAACCCCAGGCTCGCGGACACGCATCGCGTCCGAAGGCGCCATCACGCCGGGCTCACGCCTGAAACGCGACGGCATCGAGTACGGCGGAGCGGTGGGAACCGGCTTAGTTGCCGGAGCGGTCCTCGGCGGTCCCGTGGGAGCCGTGACGGGAGGCTTGGTCGGAGCGGGAGCCGTGACGGTTCACCTGCTCGTCAGCCATCCCCAGGCCACGCTCGAATCCGGCACGACCGTGGTCTTTACGCTCACTGAGCCGTTGGATATGGTTCCGGCTCCTGCGAGCGGGAACTGAGATTTGATTTTGTGCAATTGCCGATAGAACTACAATAGTTCTTGAGGCTTCCAAATGGCTTTCGCAAAAATCAACTCCGAAGGGCAGATCACCATCCCGGCGGAGGTGCTCAAAAATCTTGACCTCAAAGCTGGCGATTACGTCAGTCTCATCGAAGGCGAAGACGGCAAGTATAGTTTCCGGAAGGCCTGTTCGATCATGGACTTGCAAGGTTGTGTACGTTGGACAGGCAAGCCCGTGACGATCGAAGAAATGAACGAGACGAATGCCAAAGGCTGGGCCGGACAATTGACCTTCGAGGATTGAGCGCGAATCAACCGCCGTTTGCCATCAATCTGCGCATCGGTTCATTGTCGGCATAGATGCGCCACTCATCCAACATTCCATCTTTCACGCAGGCGCGCACCGCCAGGGGCGTCTGCCAGCGATTCTCGGGACGCAGTTGGCCGTCGCGCGTGTACGTTCCTCGCGCCACGCCCAGCATTACCATGGTTGGCCCATTGGAGAAGGTCTCTTCGATGGCCACCTCGTAGTCCGGAACCATGCGAAAGTACCCCGCCCAGGCGGGGCGCAGATTCTCCCGGCCCTCCATCCGGTTGCCAAGCGCGTCGATCATGCAATGGCTGGGCATCATCAGCGCAAAAAGAGCTTCCGGGTCATGGCGGTTGATGGCGTCGACAAAGGCACGAGCCACGGCCTCTGGCGAGTTGGAAATCAATTCCATCGCATCCTCCTTGCTCTATTCTATGCGGAGCGTTCAGACAATAGGGAACCGTCGCCCTCGTCTCCGCGTATCATTCTCCAATCGCCCTCCAGCGGCGTCTAAACGCCATGCAAAATTTTTCCGACACACTCGGCCAGGTCTACCGCGCCATGATGGCCAACAAACTGCGCACCTTCCTGACCATGTTCGGGATTGCCTGGGGCGTCGGCTCGCTGCTGGTGCTGGTGGGCTTGGGGGAAGGCTTCCGCTCGGGCCAGCACAAGCAGTTGGCCACCTTTGGCAACGATGTGGTGATGATGTGGAACGCCACCATTCCAGCGCTTCCCAATCAGCACACAGGGATGCGCCCCTATGAACTTACGCTGGGCGACGAAGCGGCGTTGCGCGCCCTTCCGCAATTGCGCGCCATTACTGGCTACCTGGGCCGCTGGGATCTCTATGAAGTCAGCGCCTATGCCAATACATCCGGGCCGGTCATAGGAGTCGAGCCGAATTATTCTCAGGTGCGCACCACGCCCATCGCCGAGGGCCGTTTTGTGGATGCGGGGGATATGGCCGACCGCCGCCGGGTTGTGGTGCTGGGCTCTAAGAGCGCAATCCTGCTCTTCTCCGGCCACCCCATGCTGGGAGAGACCATTCTCATCAACGACATCCGCTTCACCGTGATCGGACGCGTCGAATCCATCAGCCACGGCAACAACGACAGCGAAAACCAGAAGATCTACATCCCGTTGAGCACCATGCAGGAGCTCTTCGCTATGAAGGGCGACAACATTCCCCGCGATGCGTTGCAGTCGTTGCAATACCAGCCGGCCACCAAGGGCGACGCCACAGCGGCAAAAATCGCCGTGCATCGTGTGATCGGCGAGCGCCACGGCTTCGACCCAGCCCTTGACGAAGCCTTCGGCGAATGGGACACCATCAAGGAAGAGCATATGATCAGCGCCATCTTCAATGCTATGGACGTCTTTCTGGGCGGCGTGGGCATCGTCACACTGGGCCTCGGCGCAGTGGGCATCATCAATATCATGCTGGTCTCGGTGACTGAAAGAACCCGCGAGATCGGAGTGCTCAAGGCCATCGGCGCCACCAAGCGCAGCATCCTGGCGCAGTTCTTTTGGGAGGGGTTGCTGCTGACCGGCATCAGCGGCCTGATCGGTATAGGCGTCTCCGCTGGCTTTATGGGTTTGCTGCAAGTGGTGCTCACTGGCAAGATGCCGGGATGGGATCCGCCACGGCTTGTTCCCTGGTCGGCGGCATTGGCGCTGGGATCGCTGGTAATCTGCGGAGTGGTTGCAGGACTCTATCCGGCCAGTAAGGCTGCGGCGCTGGACCCCATCGAGGCCCTGCGGAGAGAGTGATGCCGAGGGACTAGGGACTAGGGACTAAGGGAATAGGGACTAAGGGACTAGTTCCTCGCAATGGAGACTGTATGCTCAAAGACATCCTCGGCCAAGCCTGGGAGGCGATGATCTACAACCGCCGCCGCACCGCCATCACCATGGTTGGCATGGCCTGGGGCATTGCCACAGTGGTGCTGCTGCTGGCCTATGGCGCGGGCTTCAGCCGCGCCATTGAGACCATCTTTGCCCAGTGGGGCACCAGCACCATTGGCCTTTGGCCCGGCAGAACCAGCGAGCAGGCCGGCGGCGACAAGGCAGGCGCATGGGTGCGCTTCACGCTGGACGATGTGGATCGCATCGCCAACGGCGTCTCCGGCATCACGCATATCTCGCCCGCGGTGTACAAAGATGTTGTCGTACAGAACGATATGCATGTCTACACCTGGTCTGTGAATGGCGTTTGGCCCTCCTATCAAGACATTCTCAAGCTGGACACCGATCAGGGACGCTTCTTCAACGGTGCCGAGGAGCAGCAGCGGGCGCATGTCTGCGTGCTTGCCTCCGAGGCCAAGACCAAGCTATTTTCCAACGGCTGGGCAGTGGGAGAGACAATTCGCCTTGACGGCGTGATGTTCACGGTGATCGGCGTGCTCCACCCAAAGATGCAGGAGGGTGACGACGATATCAACCGCCAGGTCTATGTGCCCTTCAACACCATGAGCGATCTCAAGGATACGAAATACCTGGGCGGCATTTGGTTCAGCTATCAGGGCGACAACGAAGTGGTCGAAAAGAGCCTGCGCGAGACCATGGGCGCGGCGCACCACTTCAGGCCTACGGACAAGCGAGCCATTTTTGTGGCCAATTTGATGACTCAGTTGCGGCAGTTCAAGATGCTCTCCATTGCCTTGCAGGTGCTGCTTTCCCTGGTAGGCGCGCTCACGCTGGGCATCGCCGGCATCGGACTCATGAACATCATGCTGGTGGCCGTGCAGCAGCGCACCCGCGAAATCGGCATTGAAAAAGCCCTCGGCGCGCGCCGCCATCACATCCTCATCCAGTTCATGGCCGAGGCCATGGCCATCACCGGCGTAGGCGGCGCAGCGGGCATCGCATTGGCTTATCTGGTTTCGGTGATGGTGGGGCGCATCACGTTCTATAGCGCCATGGCCAAGAACGCCGAGAGCGCGGACATCCAACTGCTCATTTCACCCACGTCGGTCGTTGTGGCTACGGTGATCCTGGTCATTACCGGCCTGGTCAGCGGCATGATCCCAGCCATCCGCGCCGCCAACCTCGACCCCATCGAAGCACTCAGGTATGAGTGACGCTCGACAGGGATCAGAGATCAGTTTTCAAAACCCGGTGGCCTTTGATCTCTGTTCCCTGTTCCCTAGTTTCACACCGGCGGCAACGCATTCACAACCGGCACGCCGGCTGGCGGCGTAAAGCGGAAGGTTTCAGGGGCAATCGGAGCGTCGGCAGCTTCATCTTTGAACGTGAAGCGAGTCAGCGCGCCGTCGGTTTCTTCAATCTCGATCCCGACGATGGTTCCGTCGGCTGTGACCGTCAAGCTGAGCCGCGCCACACGCTTTTCCTGGCCCTTGGGCTGGCCGGTCAGCGTGAAATGGCCATCGGCGCTGCTTGCCAGCGCAAGATTGTCCAATTCCTTGTCGAGCTCGGCGTGCCCTAAGAGAAAGCGCAGCGGCGAGCGCAGGTCGTCGAGCTCTTTAGCCGCGATGCGCTGCACCTGCGAGTCGCCCTGGGAATAAAACCAGGCATATTTGCCGTCGAGGAGGAAGATCTTGCCCGCCGGCGAGCTGTAATCCCATTTCATGCGGCCGGGCTTGAGCAGCAGCAGCGTTCCGCTCTCGTTGCGCTTGATGCCCAGGCCCTCATAGCTCTCAACAAACGAGGCCTTGAGCGAATGCAACTGGTTGTAATGGCGGTCTACGCGCTGGGCCAGGTCGTGCGGGGAGGACGAACGCTGTTGAGCACAGAGACCGATTGAGAGTGACGCGACAGCCAACATAGCGCCGACGCGCCGCCAACGCGTGAGTGCCCTCATTGCAGAAGCTGTATGCAGTTTGTACCACCTCTGGGGTCAACTTTGATCGTGCCGAACTGATCGCTACAGAATCCGCGTTGTCCGGTCTTGCCGACAACCCGTGGCACCGCTGTGATCCGGTAGCCTGTGATCCGTTCAGTGCCGTTAATCCTTTCTTTGGTGCAGTTGCCGATCGTGAAGATGTAGCCGTTCTTGGCGCCTGTGACGAGATTGCCCTGAATGATCTGCGCCGCGATGGGACTGGCAGGGCCAGATGCAGGATCGCCGCTTAAGGCCGCAAGAGAACACGCATAGCCGTTGGCAGGATACATGGACTGGTATATGAGCTCAGCCTGAGCTATGGCGCGCATGGACTGGATTGGCCCCAGATCGTAGTCCCGCCTTTCGACACTCACAATTGGCGGAAAAAGTATGAATACTGCGACGCCGATCAAACAAACTCCGAGGCTCCAAACAATGATGCGCCGGACACGCCGCGCGGAGAGAGATACGCCATCTGTTCCTCCCAGGCAGGCAAAGTGAAACTCTAGGTGCGCAGGTTCTTGCGCTTGCGCCTCGCGATCATCGAGACCGGTCCGCCCGGGGAATCCGCTCATTGCAGCAGCTGTGTGCAGTTGCTGCCGCCGGCTGGATCGACCTTGATCGTCCCGAACTGATCGCTGCAGAAGCCGCGATTCCCGGTTCTTCCCACAGTCTGGGGAACGGCCGTGATCGTGTAGCTGTTATATCGGTCCACGCTGTTCACGGTAATTTTGTCTCTACAGGCGATGGTGAAGGTATAGCCGGACTTGAATCCCGAGGCCAGGTCGGGCTGGATCATTTGCGCTGCTGTCGGCGAAGCTGCTCCGGCGTTCGGATCGCCACCCAAGGCGGTCAACGAGCAGGCATAACCGTTTGCGCCGTATGTGGACTCGTACTGCATCTCCGCTTGCTGAATAGCCCGCACGGACTGGGTCGCTGAAAGTTCGTTGGCCTTGATCTTCAAACTGCCCACGGTGGGGATGGCAATGAGCATGAGAATGGCGATGATGGCCATTACAATCAGCAACTCCATCAACGTAAAGCCGTTAGACCTCTTGCGCTCGCCGCTCAGCGTCGAGTTCTCATTTCCGCCGCCAATACAAAACGAATTCTTGCGATTCATGGAGCTCCAATGCCTCGGGGAGCGGGCCGGAAGCGACAGGCCCACCCGACAAAATGCTACAACGTATGGACGCGGAAGGGAAATGGGACGCTCGAAAAAGTGATCAGAGATCAGGGATCAGAGATCAGTTTTTCAAGCGCCCCCGTTCCCAATGCTGCTAGCTCTGCTCCCCATCAACTTCGCGTGAACGACGCCGATCGTCTCACACCGCGACCTCTGATCTCTGATCTCTGATCCCTGTTTTCAGCACGCCAGCCGCGCCCGCCCCAGTTTGACCCCATCTAGACGCCCGAGCAGGGTTACGGCGATGCGATCGGGGTCGAAGAGCCGCTGGGCCATGGCTTGCACCTGGGTGGCGACTACGGCCTCGATGCAGGCGATGACCTCATCGACGCTGAAGAAATTGTGAAAGTACATTTCCTGGCGCGCCAGGTTGGCCATGCGCGAGTTCGAGCTTTCAAGCCCCATCAGGATGTTGCCTTTGAGCTGGTCTTTGGCGCGGGTCAGCTCTTCGGGTGTAAGCGCAGTCTCCTTCAGCTTGCGGAACTCAAGCAGAATCAGGTCCACCACTTCCAGCGCCTTGCCCGCCGAGGTGCCGGCGTACACCAGCAGGGTTCCCGTATCGCGGTAGGGGCTCAGATCGGAGTAGATGGAGTAGGCCATGCCGCGCTCTTCGCGGATGGTCTGGAAGAGCCGCGAACTCATGCCGCCGCCCAGCACTGTATTCAGAATCAGCGTGGCATAGCGGTTGTCGTCGGTGATGGGCGGGGCGGGAACGCCAAGGCAGATCTGCACCTGCTCCAACGATTTCTTGTTGCGCAGTACGATGCGGGCGCTGGCTTCGGGAGCGGAAAGCTCATGCAGCGTTTCGCCGCCGGCCAGCCCGCTGAACTTCCCGGCTACCGCTTCGGCAAACTGGTCGTGGTCCAGGTTGCCGGCCGCGGAGAAGACGATGTTGCCGCCGTGAAAACGGTCGCCGTGATAGGCCAGCAGCTTCTCCCGGTCAAGTCCGCTGACCGTCGCCTTGGTGCCCAGGATCGGCCAGCCTAGCGGATGACCCTTCCAGAAGCTCTGCGTAAACAGCTCGTGGACCAGTACGTCCGGGTTGTCCTCGTCGATCTTGATCTCTTCCAGAATCACCCCGCGCTCGCGCTCAATGTCAGCTTCGGCAAACACGGGGTTCAGCACCAGATCGGTCAAAACATCCAGCGCAATCGGCACGTGGTCTGCCAGCGACTTGACATTGAAGCAGATAGTCTCTTTGCCCGTAAATGCGTCGAGATTGCCGCCGATCGAGTCCATCTCGCGCGCAATATGCTGGGCGGTGCGCGAGCGTGTGCCTTTGAAGAGCATGTGCTCGACGAAATGACTGATGCCGTTTGTCTCGGCCGGCTCGCAGCGCGAACCGGACTTGATCCAGACGCCCATGGCCACAGAACGCAGATGTTCCATGCGCTCGGTCAGCACGATCAGGCCGTTCGGCAATACGGTGCGGCGAAGATTTCGCTCGGGGTTGGTCATCGTCTGTTCAAACTCGATTGTAGGGCAATTGAGGCCGCGCGGCACGTTCGCGGCGGCGAAGAAGGGCCGAATCGGTCTCATGAACGAAGACTGCGGCTGCACGAAGAGACCGAATGCTCTATCCTGAGCCAAGCCGTGACCGCAAATCCCAGCCAACTCGTTCGTTTAGCCGCCTCTGGGCAGACCGCCGGAAGCCAAGTCGCATGGGAGGGCCTTCAGAGGCCGCTCTTCGGTCTCGGCGCGGATGAACTTGCAGCACTGATGGCGGAGGCGGGCGAACCCGAATGGCGCGGCAAGCAATTGGCTGAAGCGCTGTATCGTCAGCGCCTTGCGGACCTGAGCGAAATCACGACGCTACCCAAACCGCTGCGCCAAGAGCTGGCTGCGGCTGGATGGCAGGTAGGCCGGCCCCGGATCGCGCAGGTTTTTCAATCCGTGGACGGGACGGTGCGCTATCTGGTCGAAAGCCAAGGTTTCGAGCAGGAGTCTAAAACGGTGGAGACCGTCTGGATGCCGGAAGGCGACGATGGCGAATCCGGCGACGGCAGCGATGCGGACGATACAGACCGGGAACTGAGAGACGGAGAAGGGAAGAGATGGCTCCGCGCCACTATCTGCGTCTCCAGCCAGGCGGGCTGCGCGGTCAACTGCCAGTTCTGCCTGACGGCCAAGCTCGGCCTGCAACGCAACCTCAGCGCGGGCGAGATCGCCGGGCAGGTTCTGGCGGTCTTCGATCGCCACAAGGTCGAGGTAGGCCGCGACCGCGTGAATCTGGTCTTCATGGGCATGGGCGAGCCGTTTCTCAACTACGACAACTTCATGGGAGCCGTGCGCTTGCTGGTTCAGGAGGTCGGCCTGAGCCCCCGGCGGATGACCGTCTCGACCTCCGGCGTCGTTCCCGGTATTGAACGCTTTGCAGTTGAAAGAACAGAGTTCCGCCCCAAGCTGGCCATCAGCCTCAACGCGCCCAACGACAGCATCCGCGCCGAGATTATGCCGATCAATCGCAAATGGCCTATCGAGGCGGTGATGGATGCCGTGCGGCAAGTCAAGCTGCGCCCGCGCGAGCGCATCACGTTTGAATACGTGCTGCTGGGCGGCGTGACCGACCGGCCCGAGCACGCGCAAGAGGTCGCCTGTCTCGTCCGCCGGACCGGCTTGCCCGCAAAGGTCAACCTGATCGCCTGGAATCCCGGCCCCGGCATCGCCTACGCCACTCCTCAGCCGCAAGCCGTCGAGGCATTTCGCGCGATACTGGTTGCCGAGGGCATTCCCGCCTACTTGCGCAAGCCCAGAGGCCGCGACATCTACGCCGCCTGCGGGCAGCTCAAGCGCACAGTCGAAGCCTGAAGGTCATTCTTGAATACCGGTAACGTCTGCGGAATGAGGCATAGAGCTCTTAGAAAATCTAATAACTGCTGGAATTGGGACCTGTCTAATGACTCGATGCGGGGTGCGATCCACCGCGGGAAGGTCTCTGCAATGCCAAGATACCGTCTGCTTGCCGTTCCCGGATTCCTCTTGACACTCAGCTCGGTGGTTTTCGGTTCATCTGCGCCGGCCCCCACGCCAGCCTTCACCATCACAGCCAGCAACGTGACCATGTCCTCCAACACCACGAGTGCATCCGGCTCCAGTTCCTTCACCTTGACGTCGGTCAACGGCTACACCGGACAAGTTTCTATCTCTTGCCAACCTCCGGCTCCTCCGGCCGGGATTAAGGTGCCCTACTGCGAATATGGTAATCCTGGACCTATTGCCACGTCACCCATTACGCTGACCGCCAATGAGGTGGTGACAGGGGCCGTCAACTTCTACTGGCCCGTAGGTTGCACCAACCCTTGCCCCGTCAGCTTGCCGCGTCGAGGGGGCCATAGGCTGGCGCCGGGTCTGGCGCTGGCCGGTGCGCTGCTATTCGGCTTTGGAATCCGCCGGAGGGCGGCGCGCTGGCTCACGCTGACTCTGCTCGCTATGGGAGCGCTGGCTAGTCTGGCGGGAATCAGCTCTTGCGGCGGCAACAACAGCGTCTTAACGCCGGGAACCTATGCCTACATGATCACGGCGACGGACACCACCACGCAAGTGGCCCATACCGCATCGATCAACGTTACGGTGCCGTAGACCGCTTCTGGCTTGCCTCGTAGACGCGTCACATCCTCTCCGCAAGAAAAGCCGGAGAGGATGGGATGCGCAAAGCTAACTCGCAGGAAGATGGTCCAGGGGCGCCGACTTTTAGTTCGCTGGCGTAGCAACCGGCTGCACGCTGCCGCAGTCCGCGCTTTTGAAGGTCGAGGTCGATTCCATCGTCCATTCGATCGGCCTGCTGTTCGGCCCCATCGCCATGGTTCCGGTAAAGTGAACCTTGCTCTTCGCGTGCTCGCTGTCGATAAAGGTTGCTTCCACTGACCCGCTCCCGACCACCCTACCCGTGCATGCCATGGTTGCGGACATGCCGGTGGGTCTGATCTGGATGCCCGTCATCTGGCAGTCGCCGCGGGTCTGCGGAGGCGGGGCGCCATATTTGTCGATCTGCGCCTGCGTAACGCAAACCTGCGTGGTGCGGGGTCCGCCGCCAAAGGGCGATCCGGGAGGCGCCTGCATTCCCGGAGGCATGGGCGACTGCTGCCAGGTCATGGTCGAGGTAATTTCCCAAAGGCCGGGCTTCCTGGTTCCCTGCGCCCAGGCAAGAATCGCCACGGCGAAAAGACAACAGCCCAACGTGATCCAAACTCGGGTCTTGCGCATGATTCCTCCATTTTTGATTGCGCAAGCTCCAGGCTGCGCCGTTTTACTTTACTGCAAAGCGGGAGGGGCAGGGAAGAGAAAACTGTCAGACTCGTCTGGTAAAGGCAGTGCGGCCCAGCGCCAGCAGAGCGCCGGTCACCCGCCCGGCTGCGTGGCGCACTACGCTTTCTTCGCTGGCAAAGTCGCCGGCGATCACATGCACGCCCATAGCCTCGATGCGCTCAATATCGGGCAGGACGGGCGAAGCTCCCTCGGCCGCATAGCGAGCCAGTGTCTCCGTCGAAAACGGCGCGGTGTTCACCAGCGCATAGTCGAAGATGGCTGACCGTGTGTGCTCATAAATGCTCTCGATATGCTCAGACGCGGTCAGCCCCAAGCTTTCGTTGGCCTGCGACATCAGATTGCAGATGTAGACACGCACGCCGCGCGCCCTAGCCAAAGCAGCCGGAATGCCCTGCACCAGCAGATTGGCGATCAGCGAGGTATAGAGCGAGCCTGGACCAACCGTGATGAGGTCAGCGCGCTCGATTGCCTCTAGCGTCTCCGGCAGCGGCGTGGCATCCGGCGGGTCGAGCATCAGTTCGGCTATGCGTTTTTTGCTAGCGGTGATGCTGGTTTCGCCACGGACTTCGGAGCCGTCCTCCATCCGCGCAATCAGGGCAGTGTTGGCCGTCGTGACCGGGTAGATGCGCCCGCGCGTAGCCAGAATCTTCGACGCCAATTGAATCGCCTGCCCAAAGTCGCCGGTAATCTCAGTGAGCGCGGCGACAAACAGGTTTCCGAAGTTGTGTCCCTTCAGCGCATCGCCGCCGCGAAAGCGATGGGCAAAGAGCTGCGCCAGCAGATCCTCTTCCTCGCTGAGAGCCACCATGCAGTTGCGCAGGTCGCCCGGAGGCAGCATGTTGAATCCCTTGCGCAGCCGGCCGGACGAGCCACCGTCGTCGGTGACCGAAACCACCGCGGCAAGGTCGCAAATCAGGCTTTGCGCAAGAAAAGGCTGGGCGGGGGCCATCACGTGCCTGCGCAGTCCGCGAAGCAACGTCGAAAGCCCCGTGCCGCCGCCTATAGCCACCACGCGTAGGGGCTGGACCGCCGGAGTTGAGTCTCCGTTGCGTCCATCGCTCCGCAAAATCGAATCCCGGTTGGGATCCATCGGCTTGAGCCTGTTCGTCATTCGCTCCCCGTCAGGTTGCAAAGCCACTCAGGCCTCACGGCACCTCAGGGTACAGCAGCTCGGTAAACCGCGGATCGTCCACCATGCTCTGGAAGTCGTTATCGGCGCGGGCCTGGAGCCGGTTCTTGGGGTTCAGCTCAATGGCCTGAGCAAGATGACCGAGGCAATCCTGCGAGCGCCCGGTGATCGAGTCCAGCAACGCAAGCCCATAAAGAACGTAGTCGGCCGCAGGATATTCCGCGAGTATTTCCGTGAACTGCTCGCGCGCGTCTTCGAAGTAGCCGGTATTCAACAGTGAGACGGCGTAGTCGTAGTGCTCCTCAGGAGTGAGAAAGGTGAGCCTGGACCGCTCCAACTGCCGCTGGCAGGTCTGGATATACATCTTGCAGCGTTCCGTAATCTCGGGGGGCGCGGCAGGAAGCAGCTTTTCAAAGCCGGTCAGCGCTTTCTCATACTTCCCTTGTTGCAGCAGTTGCACGGCAGCCTGATAGTGCTGGAAGACAGGTCCTGTGCCCGTGGGTGTGTGGCCGCCGCTCTTGGCAGCCGGAGGAGGTGTTTTCTTGCGGTTGGGGGCCGCGGTTCTTGCCTCTTGCATCATGTGTTTGCCGTGAGCGCGCCTTCCTGAGTGTAAAGTTGAGCCGGATCATTACCGGCCTGGAGCCCGGGTTTGGAAATCGCGCCGCTAGGCCATCTTTATACGCACAACCCCGCCTCCCGTCAACTGTGCGGCCAAAAAGGTGCAACCTAACCCGGCAATTCTGTCTGAGTTCGGCGAGTTTTTCCGTAAATAGCCGGGTTGAGCGCAGGGTCGTTGTACATCTTCAACTGGCGGTAAAGCTTGAAGCGCCGCCTTCCAGCCAGAGTCTCCTGCCATAGTACATCCAAGCAGCCGGCCAGGTCGGCGCGCTGCTCTTCAAGAATCGCCAGCCTCTCGCGATTGCGCTCGGCGTGGCCCACTGGGGCATCCGCGCGCTCGGTCTCTTCTCGTGTGTGGTAGATCTTGAGCGCCAGAATCGAGAGCCGGTCGATAATCAGGCCCGGCGACTCGGAGTGCAGTGGGGCCTTTGAGTTGGGCAGTGCCTGGTCTGCGAGCCAGCCAAGCAAAGCACGGTCCAATTCCTCGGTCAGATCGTTCCGCCGCTGGTTGGTCAGGTCCACGCGGCGCTTTACCCCAGCCAGCTCGGCGTCGGTTGCTCCTGGGGCGCGAGCCTCGTCCTCGATGTGCCAAAGGTCGAAGTTGGCACGATGCTGGCGGGCGACCGCGGCAAGCCAATTGCCACCCGCAACTCCATCCCCGTCGCCTGGCTCTCGGTGCCACGCGCGGGTCCGTTGGTCGTGCAGCTCGACGATAGCGTCCGCTGAAAGCATACTCATCTGTCCTTGGTGCTGACGCAGCTGGTTGCGCTCCCAACGTCTATGGTAGAACATCGCCACCGAGGGTCCGCAGCCGAGTGGATAGGCAGTGCGGCTCATTCCCTGAAGGTCTATACTGACGCCGCGAGGATCGTCGATGGTGGTCCCCCGTAGTTGGAAAGATGGCGATGCCGTGGCGGCCCTGCGGGAGTTTCTGAACGAGCCGCCGCCCCGCCGTAGAGCAGTTCGTGCGCTGATGACCGAACTCTTGTCGGCCGATCCATTTGCGCGCCGTTGCGCAGCCGATTTGGCGCGGCGCGTGAGCGCGCGGGAACCAGGCATTCTGAGAAAGTATGCCGATGTTTTCATCGAATTGGTTACCGAGCTTCCCGCGGAGGAGTGGCAGGCTCGCGGCTACGTTACTCTTGCCGCTGCGCTGAACGCATACACGCATTCGCAGCGCATGAAGTTGGCGCCTATGGTGCGTTCTCTGGCCAACGACGAACGCAATGCGATCCGCGCCATTGCGCTGGAGGCATTTGCGATCATCGCAGCCGCCGAGCCTGAACTACGGGAGGAAGCCATGCTTCTGCTTGAACACTCCCGCCGCGAGGGTACGCCGGCAATGCGCACCCGCGCACGCCGCATGGTGCTCCTGTTACTGGCTTGTGAAGACAAGGCGTCGAAAAAACTCTAAAAAAAGTCTTGACAAGATACCTACCAGTTGGTATGTTTCATACCGACTGGTTGGTACTGTATGAACGCGACCGAGCAAAGACACGAATCGAAGACCAAAATCCTGGATGCGGCCTTGCATGTGATCCGTGCCAAGGGCTACACAGCGACACGTATTGAAGACATCTGCGAAGCAGCTGGGCTTACCAAGGGCAGCTTTTTCCATCACTTTGAAAGCAAGGAGGATCTGGCTCTAGCGGCGGCTGCGTATTGGGGAGAGATGACCGGCGCTTTCTTCGCCTCCGCGCCCTATCGAGCGTTGTCCGATCCCCTCGAGCGGCTGCTTGCGTATGTGGACTTCCGCAAAGCGATCCTCCAGGGCGACCTGCCCGATTTCACGTGCCTGGTCGGGACCATGGTTCAGGAAGTCTACGACACGCATCCCGACCTCCGCGAGGCGTGCAACAAGAGCATCAGCGACCACGCCGCTACCCTTGTTTCCGATATCGAAGAAGCCATGCGCCAGCACGGCATCCAGGCAGGTTGGACCGCCGAAAGCCTGGCTCTCTACACGCAGGCCAGCATCCAGGGCGCTTTCATTCTGGCCAAGGCCAAACACGGACCGGAGGTTGCCGCGGCTTGTATCGACCATCTGCGCCGGTACATCGAACTGCTCTTCAATCAGCCTTGTTCATAGGACCCCAGTTCTCCGAATCTGCGACGAAGAAAACCATTCATAGGAGGGAAATCAACATGATCATCAAGGCAATTGCCCTGGCAACCTCGCTCCTGCTCGCGGCTTCTGGCGCGTTCCATCCAGCGCAGGCTCAGGATGCGAAGGCTCCCTATCCAACGATGGCCCCACTGGACCAGTATCTGATCGTGGACCGCGATGCCGAGATCGCCATGGCGAAGAGCGCGGCTCCGGCAGCGATATCGAATGAGGCCGAAGTCCTGGTCCTGGGCAAGGACGGCTACCACACCGCGATTGAAGGCAAGAACGGTTTCACATGCCTGGTTGAACGGTCGTGGATGTCGCCGACCGGCAGCCCGGAATTCTGGGATCCCAGGCTGCGCGGCCCGATCTGTTACAACCCGGCGGCCTCAAGATCGATTCTTCCGTACACCATCTATCGAACAAAACTGGCGTTGAGCGGACTCACGAAGGCGCAGATGTTGGAGAGCATCAAGTCCGCGCTGGCGAGAAACCAACTGCCGAGCCCGGAGCCCGGAGCGATGTCGTACATGATGTCGAAAGACGCATTCTTCGGCGATGCAGGGGGACATTGGCATCCGCATCTGATGTTTCATGTCCCGACGGCAAACGCCGCGAGCTGGGGCGCAAATCTGCCCGACTCGCCCGTCGTGCTGAATGACGAATTTCACGATGATCTGGAACCGGAAACAATCTTCATGGTCCCGGTCGGCCATTGGTCGGACGGAACGCCTGCCACGGCCGACGATTCGGCATCGCACAAACACTAAACCGAATAGAACCCACAAAGGAGACCCTATGAATCTCACCCTCGAACCCGAGATCGTAACCTGGCCTGAAACCCACTACGTTTTTCTCGAACGCACCGGCCCTTTCATGAAGACAGCCCCCGATGCCTGGACCAACCTGCACAAGAATGTCCCCGCCATCGCTGAAAAGAACCAGATTACCGGCTATATGAGCCTTTACAAGATGGGCCCGCAAATCTACCGCGCCGGGGTCGCGGTCGCCGCTCCCCCGGTCGATCTGCCGGAGGGCATTCACTACGAAAAATTCAGTGGCGGCAAGTACAGCCGATTCGTGCTCACCGGTCCGTTCTGCCAACTGCCGGAAGCCTCCGGCAAAGTCTGGACGATCGCCGAAGAGAGGCCCATCGCCCAACGCGACGACTTCGCCATTGAGCACTACGTCAACGACCCGCGAGTCACGCCCGAAGAGCAGTTGGTCACTGAAATTCTCGTACCAACGGCTTAGTTCTGGAGCCGGCTTCTCCGCCGTCCGAAAGTCTTTTACGCCAAGGGTATCCCCACCACAAAGGAGGTTTTCATCATGTCCACCGCAACAATGCAATCTCAGCTCACCAAGGATGAGGCTGAAATTCTCAGTCTCATTGAAACCCTTCACCGCGCGCATCACGACAAGGATGGCGCGGCGATCGCCGCCACGTACACCCCGGATGCGGCAGTTTTTAGTCTTGCGCCGCCGCTCATCCACCATGGAGTGGATCCGGAGGAGAAACAAGCCTGGCTCGATAGCTGGGCGACCCCGGTCGAGATCGAGTCTCGCGATTTCAACCTCACCGTAAGCGGCGACTACGCGTTCGGCCACGGTTTCCTCCGCATGAGCGGTACCAAGAAGGGAGCAGAGGGCACTGTCAGTTTCTGGATGCGCTCGACGATGTGCTTTGAGCGGAAGGGAACAGGGTGGCGCATTGTTCACGAGCACGCATCCGTGCCGTTTTACATGGACGGAAGCCTTCGCCCAGCCTTCGATCTGCAGCCTTGACCCCTCGTCTCCGGCGAGAGACTTTACAATCGATGCGGGAGCAAGAATGGAAAAGAAAGGTCAGTATCCGCATCGGCGGTGGAATCCGCTGCGGCAGTCGTGGGTGTTGGTGTCGCCGCACCGCGCCCAGCGCCCCTGGCAGGGCGAAGTGGGGCAAAAGGTCACGCCATCGAGCGTTTCGTACGATCCGAAGTGTTATCTTTGTCCCGGCAACGAACGTGCCGGCGGAGTTGTGAATCCGGCGTATGATGGCGTTTTTTCTTTTGAAAACGATTTCGCCGCGCTGCTGCCGGAATCTCCTGCCGCGACCGATGTGCAGGCATCGTCTCCGCTGGTGGCCGAGCCGGCGCGCGGGTTGTGCAAGGTGCTCTGCTACCACCCCGATCACAGCTTGACTCTGGCCCGCATGACCCGCGAAGAGATTCGTCCGGTGGTAGATGCCTGGACGCGCGAGTACCTCGCTCTGCGTGGCATCGACTGGATCGAGTATGTACAGATCTTTGAGAACCGCGGGGCCATGATGGGCGCCAGCAATCCTCATCCACACGGGCAGATCTGGTCCACCGGCTTTGTGCCTGATGAACCGGCAGCAGAGACACAGGCCCAGCGCGACCACCTGGCCCGCACCGGCCATTGCCTGCTCTGCGATACCATTGAGGCCGAGCAGTTGGCGGGCGAGCGCATTGTCTTCGAGAACGATTATTTTCTTGCCTTCGTCCCCTGGTGGGCCATCTGGCCTTTTGAGGTGCTGCTTGTGAGCCGTCGCCACCTGGGGTCGCTGCCAGAGTTGAATAGCAAGGAGCGAGACGGGCTGGCGGACGCGCTGCGGCGTTTGACCACTCGGTACGACAATCTTTTTGAAACCAGCTTTCCTTACACCATGGGCTTCCACCAGGCGCCTACGGATGGCCAGGAACATCCGGAGTGGCATTTACATGCACACTTCTATCCGCCGCTGCTGCGCTCGGCAACGGTTCGCAAGTTCATGGTGGGTTTTGAAATGCTGGGGATGCCGCAGCGCGACATAACCCCGGAGGACGCCGCGGAGCGACTGCGCGCCTGCTCGGAACAGCACTTCTGGCCGAGAAGCTGAAAGGCCGGAGGCTGGTGAAATCGGCTTTAGACGAAATGCGGCCGGGGAGGGGTGTGGTGAGCTCGCTGGGAATCGAACCCAGGACCCACGCCTTAAAAGGGCGTTGCTCTACCTACTGAGCTACGAGCTCGTTCAAGGCCGCTCATTCCAAGTTATCACAGGGCAGGATTTGCCGCCTCATCCAGACCGCGCCGGTCCGGCCAATTCTTCGGGCAGGATCTCGTGTCATGTCTTTAACCCGCATTTCTCACCATCTCTCTATCTGAGCGGATTAGGGTGAGGTCTGAACCGTTCGGGAGTGCGTTTGGCGGTTCGCAAGGCTGTTGGAAGGGAGCGGATGGGCGCGCTGCCGATCTTGAGGAGTTTGAGACGGATGGTTTTGACTCGCGCCTCGGCCCACTCGGTGTCCTTCAGGGCCAGACGGCGCAAGGCCTCGACCAGCGTGTAGGCCAGCGCCGAGAAGTAGAGGCGCAACTGATTGCCCATCATGTCTTCCGTCGACATGCGATAGGCGAACAGGCGCATTTGTTCCTCGATGCGGTTCTCCATCTCGCCGCTCTGGTGGTGGAAATCTTAGAACGGAAGCTATGCGAAACCGCGTCGTTTTATCTCGCAGAAATTCTCTTCGTATGAAGACCCGACGATTCGCGAGAATTCTGATTTTTTCGGGTGTTTATGGCGTTCCGGACCAGGACCGCGAAGAAAAGATTCGGCGGCGGCTCTCCTTTTCCGGGCTCGAAGGAAAAAGAGAACCAGATCGCCGGGAGCCTGCCGGGTGGGTGTAAGCTGCGCGTGACCTTCGGCGCTGCACAATTCTGCATGAACCGGACATTCTCCTTCTGGACGAACCGACCTCGGGCGTCGATCCTCTGGCCCGGCGCGCATTCTGGACCATGATCAAAAGGCTGGCCGACGGCGGCACGGCGATCGTCGTGACAACACACTGTCTCGAAGAATCGGAACAGTGCAACCGCCTGGGAATGATGGGTGCGGGCGAGCTTATTGCCGAAGGCGCGCCCAGCGGCATCAAAAGTCAGCAAACCGGGCACGTGCTCAAATTCATCGTCGGCCAGCCTCAACGCGTCGCCGACCTGCTGAAGAGCAAGACAGTGAGCTGGCGCGTGTAACTGTTCGGCGAACGCCTGCATGTAATTACCGAAGAAGATGCTGCTACGCCATCAAGAAAACCACAACGCGGCTCGAAGAGAACGGGCTCCACGTGATCGGCGTAAGAGAAATTTACCTCTCGCTCGGAGAGATGTTCATTTCCATCGTTGAGAAGGCGCGTTCGCAAGGCAAGGCAGCCACCGATAACTAAGAAGGGGCACGCATGAGGCGAATCGCCGCACAACTGCGCAAAGAGTTGACCCAAATCGTTCGAGATATACGGCGACCGATCCACGATCGAGGGTGTGCGCTTGAAATTCCACGCCGTACGGACCGGCGCGGATACCGACGCGCGTCGGTATTGGATTGGACGGCGCCGTTTATCCAGAACCGGAATTTACCTCGTTTCCCGTGCCCCTGACGATGGAGGCGGTGCCGATTCACGCCTATCCACACGAGGCCGCCATCGCGGAAAACTCAATGCGATGGTTGCGCTGGATATTTGCAACTGTCGGATGAAGGACTTCTACGACATCTGGTTTACGGCCAACACCTGGACTCAGAACCTGGAACAGTTCGCCATTTTGACGCCGTCGTATCGCCACCGCATCAAGACGTAACTTTAGTACAACTCCCTTTGGGTGCCGATCCGATCAGTTTCCCTATTGACATTTCATTTGCGGCCGGAATAGGCTCCAATCCGTCGGAATGACGTCGTGCCGGTTCGCTCGGAACCCACCTCACCTACCGCGAACGCAAATTCACAATCAATGCGCATCCGCAGATCCCGCTACTGCTCGGGGACTGCTGAAGCCTGGAACCGTCCCTGAAAGGAACACAATGCGTTTGAAATCGGATTATCGCTCCATTCCCTGTCAGCGCTCGCACGACTGCGGTCTGAGCGGGTACTTTACCGTACTCGCGGCTTTGCTTCTAATGCTTATTGCACCATGGGCCCAAGCTCAAACAGCGTGTAAGGTTGTTTACACAATCTCGCCTCAAAACAACACCGCTTTCGGTGCGGCCATCACCATCCAAAACACGGGAACCACTGCCTGGTCCAGTTGGTCGCTCACCTGGGCGTTCGCCAACGGACAGACTATTTCTTCGCTGTGGAACGGCAATGAAATCCAGAGCGGCGCCAATGTTACCGTGACCAACCAGAGTTACAACGGAAGCATCGCCGCCGGCGGAAGTTACACGGGCGTAGGATTCAACGGCACCTGGAATGGAACCACTAACTCGGTGCCGGCGTCTTTCGCCGTCAACGGAACCACCTGCGGCGGCGGCGCGACAGGGAGCTTCTCGCTTACGCCCGCGGCGGCCACTGAGACAATCGCCGAGGGCGCCAGCGTCACCGACGCCATTACGGTGACAGACCTGAACGGATTTACCGGTGCTGTAACTCTCAGCGCGGCCAGCTCAAATAGCGGAGTTACCGCCACGGTGAGCGGCGATGTGGTAACACTGAAGGCCAGCGCCACCGCCACTGGAACAGCCACGATCACCGTCACCGGAATCTCCGGTTCGCTGACCGAGACCGCAACCATCGCGGTGAGCGTAAGCGGCGGCACATGCGTGCCCACCGCGATAACTCCCTATCTCCAGGTGAACGGAGGCGCATGGCAGCAAGCAGCTACCGCATCCGTGCCTGCCGCGGCCACGGTCAATCTCGGTCCCCAGCCTATTACCGGAACATGGGCTTGGAGCGGACCAAACGGATTCGCTTCCGCCGCGAGGCAGATCAACGGCATTGCGCTGAGCCCAGGCGCCAATGTGTATATTGCGACTTATACCAACGCCGCCACTTGCAAGAGCATGGAGACGTTCACGATTACCGAAGCTGGATCGGGGAGCTTTACGCTAACTCCAGCCGCGGCCACTGAAACAATCGCCCCTGGCACCAGCGTCACCGACGCCATCACCGTAACAGACCTGAACGGATTTACCGGCGCTGTAAGTCTGGCCGCAGCCAGCTCCAATCCCGGAGTTACCGCTACGGTAAGCGGCGATGTGGTTACACTGAAAGCTAGCTCCACAGCCACCGGGACGGCCACGATCACTGTTACCGGAACATCGGGCTCGCTTGCCCCAGTGACGACTACCATTTCCGTCACCGTGAGTCCCTTGACATCGGCTGACGCGACCGTCACGGTGAACCCGTCGAATCCAGGCATTGCTGTAACTAATCAGCTTCTCGGAATGAATATGGCTGTTTGGGATGACACGACCCTCGCGGACGCTGTGACCCCTTTCAAGACTGCCGGCATCAAGGCGGTGCGTTGGCCGGGCGGATCGACTGCAGACGACTATCATTGGGAAGGCACCGGCGCCACTCCGTCGAGCCCCAGCATGTGTCCCACGGGCAGTTACGCCGATCCGAACAACACGTTTGCGAATTTTGTCAGCCAACTGACTAATCCGGCCGGCCTGGACATTGCACTCACGGCGGATTACGGCACTAACCCAGCCTGCAACGGTGGCGGCTTACCAAGCGAGGCGGCAGCATGGGCATCCTACGCGCTGAGCCTCGGCGTTACGGTGAGCCACATGACCGTAGGCAACGAAGTATACGGGCATTGGGAGACAGACATGCATTCTACGTCCTGGGATCCCACGATCTACGCCGCCGCGGTAGCAGGATCGAGCGGCTACTACGCGTTAATCAAGGCAGCCTCGCCGAATACGCTGGTGGGTGTCGCTGTCGATGCCAATGAACCTGCCTACGACGATGTTACTGCTGGTTGGGATTCGATCGTGCTCGCGAAAGCGCCATACGATTTCGTCGAATACCACTACTATGCGCAGAACCCGGGCAATGAGAGCGACACCTCACTGGTGCAGTCGGCAGCGCAGGTGTTGACCACCAACATCAACACGATCAAGGGTGAACTGAGTGCTGCCGGGAAGCCGGCGACTCCCATTTACGTGGGCGAGATGGGCTCGGTATCCTCGAATCCAGGCAAACAGAGCTGGTCGATTACCCAGGGCTTGTTTGCGGGACAGACGTTGGGCGAAATGATGAACGACGGAGTAACGCGCGCGACCTGGTGGATTGGATTCGGCAATTGCAACGGCACCCTCGGAAACGATAATGGTTCACTCTATGGATTCCAGAACTGGGGTGCGTACAATGTTTTCTCCGACGGATCTGCCGATACCGGCTGTCCGAACGCAGGGCCGCTCGGCACCGAGAGCCCCACGGCGATTGCATTTCAGCTCTTCAGCAGCGTGCTTATCAACGGCGAGCACGTATTGACCCCGAGCGTCAGCGGCGATACCACCGATGTGGTTGCCTACGCGGCCACCAACAGCGGCGGTGAAGCGCTGGTTCTGTTCAACCGCAACGAAAACGACAACGAGACGGTGGAAATAACCGTGTCTGGAAAGACCACTTCAACGTCGGTCGTAGAAACGACTTATGACAAGGCCCTCTATGCCGAGTCGGCGAGCGACGTCTGGGCTGCGCCAACCACCAACAATCTCGGCGCGCAAAATCTGCCGCTGACACTAACACTCTCCCCTTGGAGCATGAACGTGGTGATAATCCACTAGAGGAGGGGATCTTCGATAAAGCCGAGCCGGGTTCTGGTGGAAGGCAATCCGCCAGAGCCCCGCGCTGGCGTTGCCCAGAAGAGGGCGCCCACTTCGTCGCCGGGGTGGAGAAACCGGTTGGAGACTCACCGATGGGATGGGCCGGGGAACTGAAGCAATTCGGCTCCCCATGGCTCGAAACGGGCTTGCCATTCAATCGATTTTCCCGCGCTTGAAAACTCACGCCGCCGTTCCGCGTCTGCCCGTTTGGCCGGATCCAGCGCCGGAGTAACAAATCGGAATTGCCTCCGGAGAACAGTACTCGGCTTACTCCGATTGTTCTCGCCTGTCAGCGAGTTATTTCGACTGTAACTACGGATCGTGGCGGAAGTGCGATTACATTGTCAGCACCCAGCTGACCTAGAAGAGCGAAGCGCTCGGGTGTGTTTGGAAAGGTCGTCCGGTAGACACGCGACTGCCCATGGGCGAATTCCTGCAAATTCAGCTTGACAGCGTTGGATGCCTTGGTTGAAGGGTTGAGGGCTACGACGACCAGCTTGTCGCGTTTGGGGCTCAGATAGGCCGATATCTTGACTTCGTCGTTCGAGCTGTCCACGTCAACGCGGCGATAGCCGGCATGAATGAAATAGGAAAACTGCTTGAGGGCATAGTATCCGTCGGTATAGCTCCAGCCCTTAGGAGTTTTCCACTTGGATTGGTCAGCCGGGTTTTCGATGTCAATCAGCGTTCCACTTTCGCCCGGCCAGGTGAGCGGCCAATAGAGGTAGAGACTGACATCCTCGGCAACCAAGCTATTATGGATCATTTCCGCAGTAATAAATCCATCCGCTGTGTAGTATTCGGTTTGAAACCGAAGCTGGGCTGAATTCTCATTCTTGAGCGCCTGCAAGGCCGGCAGGTAGGAATCGGGGTCACTCTTGTCGCCGCCGGTGTAGAGATGATGGGCAATTGCATAAATATGGCTGGGGTTCTGCGCTTTGATGAAGGCTTGGACAGTGCCATAGCCGATGCCGGTGGTCTCCGGTCCAAGCAAATGAGGCGGGGAGGGTATTTTCTGAAAGGCCGCATAGACCGCATCGACAGCTTTGTCGTAACCGGCAAAGCTGTCTCCGTTGAACGGAGCTTCGGTTGGGTTGAACCGGCAGCTCTCATAATCCGTCGTCATGTCGGGTTCGTTCTGGATGCTGACATAGGTTGGATCGATGCCTATGGCTCGATATGCGAGGACCGCGATTTCCCAATATTGGGCAAAACCCGCATAGTCATAGCGGCCATCCTTCTGGATCAGGGTACCGCCATTCTTTTCGCTGCCGTTGCTCTTCAGTTTGGCGGGCGGAGACCAGGAACTCATCATAATGGTGATGGGGTTGCCGCGCAGGCTGTTGGCGTTCCGAACGATATCGGCCGTATCGGGATCGAAGTTGGCGCTGCTCTGATAACGGAAGCTGTTCTGCAGACGCAGAAAGTCGATGTGCAGGCCGTTTTCCGGGCCAAAGAGGGCATCGTAGATTTCGTGCTTGAACGGATGATGCGCAAGATAGGCCTGATAGTAGGCCTCGGAGCCTCCGAAACCGGCGATCTCCTGATGCACCTTCGACGTGTTCACGGTCGCGGTAACCGCCTTGCGTGCCGATGCTTGCGGCGCCAGCGTCAACAGGGCGAGGGCGCCGGCGAAAGCGACAAGACTCATGCGCCGCGCCGCGGCTTTCTCTCGCCTGTGCGGTTCACCCTGCCGCTTGCGTTGCGGGTTGCGCGAACAGGCTCCCCATATGGAGAAAATCATGCTCATTAGTTCACTCTCTCAGTTGCGTGTTTTTGAGCAACCGGGCACTTTAATCGGGCAGAGCGCACTACTCTAGTCCCAATTCCGGCGAAATGCAAGTCCCGGATTGAACAAGAATGCGATTTTTTCAATTGAGAAACCAGCTTTCAGGTGAATCGATTTATTTTGGATAGTAAATCGATTCTTTAGTTCTTGACAACTTCCGTTTGCCAGGAATACATTGATCCGGGATTCAGCGCAAGTCCGCCAGACCGCAGCGAATTTCGAAGTGGACAAAGCGTAAGCACTCGCAATTTGGACGAGATCGGCCATTTGGTTGTGGAAAGGCGTTCCGTTTCCCCCGCAGAAACTCGATTCCCAGCCGTTTTTTGCCATTTGACTATCGATGAATGAGCCGTTTTGTCGCAGGCAGATCCTCTCAACTCTGCCCCGGGCTTGTGTGCCTAAGCGGTGAATGGGGGGCCAGTTACACAGGACAGATTTCCTTGGAGCGAATCGATGTACAGATCCGGTAATGTGAATCGCAGTACATACGTGGGCACATGTGCCCTGGTGGCTTTAGGCGCAATCGCATCGCTGTTTGCGGGCGCGCCGCCGACGGCTCTGGCGCAGGTTCCCGGCGTGGTCTTCAGCCAAGCCAACGGGATCGGCGGCATCGACGGCTACGGCTCGACTGTGAGTCACATCGCGTCCAACAGCCGCGGCGATGTCTTTGTGGGCGCCGTCAACGGCGGATCGGCCTCTGTCGAGGAGTATCCCGCTGGGACAACGACGGCGGTGACGCTGGTTTCCGGCATGTCGAGCAATGGGAATGTGGGCATCGCTGTCGACGTGGCCGGAAACGTCTATGCCGCCGATCCGGGAGATGCGCAGATCATCTTCATTCCCTTCGTGAACGGGACCTATCCAACTGGCGCGACCCATTCAAGCCTGAGTTACTGCGGCAGCGGAAACTTTCCATTCGCCTCACAGAATCTAACCGCCACCTGCAATGGGTTCCATTATCTGCCAAGCGCGTATGGCTATTATCTTCAGTTTATCGATCTCGCCTTCGACGGCAGCGGCAACCTCTACACGCTTTCGAAATATACCGGCGGCACGACCTCGCAAACGGGCTTCGCGAACGGGCAGAACATGATTATCGAGTGGTCGGCGTCGAACGGCAACAGCACGCTGCTGGCCGACAACCTTCCCAATCAGGGCGGCGCAGAAATCGCGGTGGATGCGGCAGGCGATGTTTACTATGCCGACTCGACTTCTCGAAGCTCCCTCCAATACATGGCCGCGGGCGCTACTTCGGTGACCTCCGGGACTACTACAAACAATTCGCTGCCATCGACCTTCGGCTCCGGCTTCACTCAGCCGGCGGGCGTCTCAATCGATGCGGGTGGCAATGTCTATGTCACCGACCAAGTCGCGATCAGCGGCAGCAGCAGCAACCGCATCGTCGAGTTCCCCAACATCGCCGGGACGGTGAGCGGTGCAGACCAATACACATTGAGCAACGAGTTCAGCACCGGAAACTCGAATCTGACCAACACCAGCAACAACGAGTATGGACCCAGCACGGGCGTGGGCATCGACGGCTACGGCAACATCTATTATGCCGGCGCTTATCCGAACTCACTGAACTCCGCCACCTTCGGGAGGACTGCGCTGGGGACGACGGCGACGGGTTCCACATCCGGAGCGCAAACACTGAATGTTTCGTTCACGGCCGCGGCCACCTTCGGCTCCTTCGGCATCTCCGGTCCATTTTCCGTCTCAGCGGCCACATGCGCCGCAAGCACTCTTTACGCGGTGAATAGCGTGTGCACAGTTAGCGTAACGTACACGCCCACGGCACCCGGCCCGCAGTCGGGCATACTGACCGCCTACGACAATAGCAATGACGTGTTGGCCAAGGCGTATCTTTCCGGTGTGGGACAAGCTTCTGCGCTGGATGTGGACCCTGGAACCGTTGCTGCCATCGGCGCCACGTGGACTTCTCCCAGCGCCATTGCCGTGGACGCGGCGGGAAACACGTACGTTGCGGATTCTGTGACCGGCAAGGTCTACAAGACGGCCGCGGGGGCCACAACTTCGACCGCGGTGGCCAGCGGATTCTCCAGCCCGTCGGCGGTAGTGGTGGATGGCGGGGGCAACCTATACGTGGGCGACTCGGGTAATGACCGGGTTGTGGAAGTGCCTTATGCCAACAGCGCCTATGGGACTCCGGTTGCGATCGCAACCGGGCTGAGCGGCGCATCGGGACTGGCGATCGACGATGCGGGAAACCTGTATGTGGCCGACAGCGGGAACGCGCGCGTGCTGTTGCTTTCCAGTTCCGGCAACCAGAAGACCGGGAGTCTGGTAACGACAGTGGGCAGCGGCTTCTCCAAGCCGGTTGCGGTGGCTGTGGATAATGCCGGCCACTTATATGTCTCCGACGCGGGGACGAACGATGTGGTGCAGTGGAACCTGACTACCGGCCAAAAGAGCACGGTACTGAGCGGTCTGACTACCGCCGCGGGTGTGGCCGTCGACGCCGGAGGCAGCCTGTATGCGGCCGATAGCGGCGCTGGGACCATCACCAGAGTTCCCAATATAAGCGGGACGCTGAATGCCAGCCTGAAGACCACGCTGGCGGCCGTCGTGGCCAAGCCGGATGCGATCGCTGTGGATGAGATGGGCAACCTGTATGCAGCGGATTCCGCGGACGCCGCGGTGGCGGAGATGAATCGCACCATGGGCCTGCTGAACTTTGGCAGCCTGAATGTGATGTCGTCCAGCGCCACCGTTTCAGCGGAAGTGTCCGACGGCGGCAACTCGGCGCTCGTCTTCAACACGCCCGACTACACGGTCACCGGAGCCGGCACTGCCAGCTATGCCATCCAAGGGTCTTCCACATGCGCGAGCGGCGGCACGGTCAACCCCGGCGCCGCATGCACGGTAGCCGCCATCTTTACCCCTCAGTCCAGCGGAGCCAAGACAGAGACGCTCACCTTCTCAAGCAACGCGGCGAACAGCCAGGGAACATTGGAACTGACCGGAAGCGGAGCCGCCCTCACGCCGACGACACTAGGTCTCGCCGTGACCTCGCCTACGGGAACCCCGGTCTATGGCCAGGCCGTGACTGTCACCGCTACGGTGAATCCGGCCTCCGGGCCCACGGGCACTGTCACCTTTTATGTAGATACGGTTGCGCAGACGCCTAGCGTTTCGCTTTCCGGCGGCAAGGCAGCGATCACCCTTACCGGTCTGGCCGGCGGCTCGCACACTATCAGCGCTACCTATAATGGCGATTCGACGTATGCCAGTTCCAACAGCAGTCTTCCGCTCTCCATCAATGCGGCGCCGACGACTACCTCGGTTGTGAGTATAACTTCTTCCGCACCGCTGGGATCGAACCCCATCAGTGCGACTGTGGGCGCTTCGATCACGTTCAATGCGACCGTTACTCCCTCCGTCACCGGGACTCTATCCGGGACTGTGACCTTCTCCAACGGCGCCACACCGCTGGCGACCGGGGTGGTGGTGACGCAGAGCGGTGGCGGGGCAGGCCTTGCTACCTTTTCAACGGCGGCGCTGACCGCGGGCACTTATAGCGTAACCGCGACGTATACGGGCGACTCCGATAACGCAACTTCTACCTCCGCTTCGGCGGTGACGTTGCAAATCAATCCTCCCGCGCCGTATGCCGGGCCGGGGGTGGTCTTCAGCCAGGCCAACGGCCTCAGCTCGGTCGACGGCTACGGGTCGACGGTAGCCCACATCGCGGCGAATAGCCGCGGCGATGTCTTTATTGGCGCAAATGGCTCAGGCGTCTCAATCGAGGAGTACCCGGCAGGAAGCAGCACCGCAGTGACACTGGTCTCCGGTTTGTCCAGCAATGGGGCTGTCGGTATCGCGGTCGACGCGGCCGGCAACGTTTATGCCGCCGACCCAGGCGACCAGAAGATCATCTTCATTCCCTTTGTTAACGGTACGTATCCGTCCGGCGCGACATTCTCCAGCTTGACCTATTGCGGCAGCAGCGGCAACTTCCCGTTTGCCTCGCCAACGCAAACCACGACCTGCTCTGGATTCCAGTATCTTCCCAGCGCCTTTGGCTATTACCTGCAGTTCATCGATGTGGCCTTGGACGGCCAAGGCAACCTCTATACGCTTTCCAAATATACAGGCGGAAGCACATCCTCCACGGGGTATGCAAACGGCCAGAACATGATCATCGAGTGGCCTGTGAGTGGCAATTACACGCTTCTGGCCGACAACCTTCCCAGTCAGGGCGGCGCCGAGATTGCGGTGGACAAGGCGGGCGACGTTTACTACGCTGACTCAACCTCTCGCAGCAACATTCAGTACCTGGCGGCAGGCCAGACTGCTGTTACTGGCGGCACGGCAACGAACAATTCGCTGCCGGTGACGCTCGGCTCCGGCTTCTCCCAGCCGACAGGCGTTTCGATCGACTCCGGCGGTAACGTCTATGTGACCGACCAAGGCAACAAGAGCCTTGTCGAGTTTCCCGACATCAACGGATTCATCAGCGCGACCAATCAATACACGCTGAGCAACGCGCTGAGCACCTATCAGACCTCAGGTCCGCAGAACGGCGTGGCCGTGGATGGCTACGGGAGAGTCACTTTCGCCGGCAACTATCCGAACTCGCTGAACTATGCCATCTTCGGAAGGACTTCATTCGGGGCGCAGGCGTTTAATACCACCTCAAGCGCGCAGACTCTGAATATGTCGTTTGCGGCTCCGGCCACCTTCGGCTCGTTCAGCATCATCGGGCCATTCGCCCAGACCAATACCTGCAGCGGCGCTTATACGGCCAATCAGGTTTGCACGGTCAGCGTGACCTATACGCCCACCGCGGCCGGCCCGCAATCGGGCATCTTGACGGCGCTTGACAATCACAACAATGTGCTGGGTATCGCCTATCTTTCCGGCGCGGGCCAGGCGTCTGCGCTCAATGTGGACCCCGGCACGGTTTCGGCCGTTGGCTCCGGATGGACTGCTCCCAGCGCGATCGCTGTCGATGCGGCGGGCAATACTTATGTCGCCGATTCCGTTGCGGGCAAGATCTACAAGACCGCCGCGGGCGGCACAACCTCGACTGCCGTGGCCAGTGGATTTTCGAGTCCCTCGGCGGTGGCCATCGACGGCGCGGGCAACTTGTATGTCGGCGACTCCGGCAACAAGCAGATTGTCGAAGTGCCCTATGCTAGCAGCGCATACGGGACGCCGATCATGATCCAAACCGGCCTTAAAGGCGTATCGGGACTGGCCATTGACGATGTGGGCGATCTGTATATCGCCGACAGCGGAAACGCGCGCGTGCTCCTGCTTTCCCACGCAAGCAGCCAGCAGGCGCAGAGTCTCGTCAGCGCGGTTCCCGGCTCATTCACTTCTCCGGTTGCCGTTGCCGTGGATAACCTGGGCAATCTCTATGTCTCCGATGCCGGGACCAATCAGGTGTCGCAGATCGTTCTTTCAACCAGCAAGCAGACCAAGATTCTCAGTCCGACCGCCGCCGCCGGCATAGCCGTGGACGACGGAGGCAGCCTGTATGCGGCCGATACCGTCAGCGGGACCGTCACCCGGGTTCCAAACATCGCTGGAGCGCTGAACCCGAGTCTTCAGTCCACGCTGGCAACGGTCGTCGCCAAACCCAATGCGATCGCTCTCGATGCATGGGGCAATCTGTATGCGGCGGACACCGTGGACGCTACCGTCGACGAACTGAACCGCACCGCGGGCCTGCTGAGTCTGGGCACCGTGAATGTGCTGTCCTCCAGCGCGACGATTTCGGCTCAGGTTTCCGACGGCGGCACCTCAGCGCTCACCTTCAGCGCACCCTACTACACGGCGGCGGGACCAGGTTCGGCTAGCTTTGCAGTACAGAATTCTTCCACCTGCGCGAACGGCGCCTCGGTCAACCCAGGCGCCACCTGCACGGTTGCGGCCATCTTTACGCCGCAAGCGACCGGACTCCAGACTGAAACTCTCACCTTCGCGAGCAACGCGGCAAACAGCCCCAGCACCTTGGTGCTCAGCGGAAAAGGAGCCGCCCTCACCCCGACCACGCTTGGTCTCGCCGTGACCGCACCTGCGGGGACGCCCGCCTTTGGGCAATCCGTGACGGTTACCGCAACGGTGAGTCCGGCTTCCGGCCCCACAGGTACTGTCACTTTCTTCGTCGACACCGTTGCGCAGACGCCCAGTGTTGCGCTCGCCAGCGGCACGGCATCCATTACTCTCAACGGTCTCGCCGGCGGCTCGCATACCATTGCGGCGACATACAATGGCAATCCGGCCTATGCAAGCTCCAATTCGAGCCTGCCTCTCAGCATCTCCACGGCGGCTACGGTCACATCGGGTGTGAGTCTTTCCGCCGTACCGCCGCTGGGATCGAATCCAACCAGCGCCAATCTCGGCGCCCCCATCACGATGAGCGCGACAGTGACCCCCTCTGTCTCCGGGACTCTCACAGGAACGGTAACCTTCCTGAATGGAGTCACGGTGCTGCAATCTGGTGTAGCTGTTACGCAAACCGTCGGTGGACCCGGTCAGGCTTCGTTTACAACCTCGGCTCTGGGGGCGGGAGTTTATAACATCACGGCTTCCTACACCGGCGATCCCGATTACGCCGCCTCGGTATCCGCGACACCAGTCTCCCTGCAGATCGTAGCGCCGCCAGCCGGCGCGACCACCGCGGTCTTCACCAGCGCGGGCTACGTCACTTCGGTGAATAGCTCGCCGGGACTTACATCCAAGCCGGATTACCAGGGGTCGGCAGGGCACCTGGCGGCCAATAGCAGGGGCGATGTCTTCTTTGACGACGCACCATACTCCTTCCCCAGCACGGCATTTCTGGTCGAAATTCCCGCCGCTGGAGGATCGCAGATTACTCTCCTAAGCAATCTGGGCTATGGTGCGAGCGCGGTCTACGCCGACGCGGGAAACAACCTCTGGGTGGCAGATCCAAGCAGCAATATCATCTACATCCCCTTCGTCAATGGCGCCTATGCGTCCGGATCGAATCCCAGTTCTCTCAACACCTGCACCATGCCGGTCCCCACCAATAATGTGCCGTGCAAGTTCTACTGGCAGCTCAACCCGTCTGTCGGCTATTACGTTCAGCCCTCCGACCTTGCCCTCGATGGCAGCGGCAATCTCTACGTTGTGGACAAATACGACGGCGCAACCAGCGGCTCACACAACCGGATACTCGAGTTCGCGGCAGCAAGCGGAAATCTGACCATTCTGGTGGACAATTTGCCGTCGTCGGGTGGCGCGCAACTTGCGGTCGATAGTGCTGGAGATGTCTATTACGCCGATGGCAGTGGGGTCTACTATTTCACCGCAGCCAGCATGCCTACAACCACCGGCACCACCGCGGCATCGAGCGTTGGCACCGGCCTGAGCGATCCCACGGGAGTTGCGCTGGACGCCGGCGGCAACCTGTATATATCCGATACAGGCAATTCGCGCATTCTCGAAATTCCTTATGAGAAGGGGGCGCGCACTACATCGAACCAATACACCCTGACCGACGGCTCGAACATAAGCTCCAATCATGCGCAGAGCGGCGTAGGCATCGATGGATACGGCAACGTTTACTACGTAGGCAACTTCGGTAACTCGATCAACCGCTTGACCGTCGGCAGTCTCTCTCTTGGTTCGACCACGATTGGCACTGCTACCGGCGTTTCTACGCTTGCCCTTTACTTCATTTCTCCCCAAACCCTCAGCAGTGTAGCCGTGGCTGGCGCGCCGGGGACCTCTGTTCCTTTCGCGATCGGGACTAATGCATGTACAAGCGGCAAGACCTACGTTGCCGGCGCATCCTGCACGGTGAGCCTGACCTATACCGCTTCGGCTGCCGGTTTGCAGACCGGCGTTATCCAGGCCCTGGGCCCATCCGGCCTCGTGGCTCAGGCCGGGCTCTCCGGTTCCGGGCAGGCCGCCACCCTCGATGTGGACCCCGGCGCAGTGGCTGCCATCGGATCGGGATGGGTTTCTCCGAGTGCGATAGCAGTGGATGCCGGTGGCAACACCTACGTTGCGGACGGAGGCAGCATCTTTAAAACTCCAGCGGGCGCAGGCACGCCGGCTGCCGTTGCGACTGGATTCAGCAGCCCAACCGCGCTGGTTATCGATGGAGCGGGAGACCTCTATGTGGGCGACTCCGGCAACGGCCGCATTTTGGAATTACCGTATGCAAACAGCTCGTACGGAGCCCCGGTCGTCCTTCAGACCGGTTTGAAGGGCGCTTCGGGACTAGCCATCGACGCTATCGGAAATCTGTATATCGCCGATAGCGGGAACGCGCGTGTGCTGTTGCTTTCACGATCCGGCAACATGCAGGCACAAAGCCTGGTCACCACGGTCGGCAGCGGATTCACAACCCCGGTAGCAGTCGCCGTAGACAACGCACGCAATCTCTACGTCTCCGATGCCGGGACCAATAGTGTTGTGCAGGTCGCCATTCCAACCAGCCAGCAGAACACGATTCTGAGCGGGCTGACGGCGGCCGCGGGTGTAGCCGTGGATGCCGGTGGAAGCCTGTATGCGGCCGACAGCGGAAGCGGGACCATCACCAGGGTTCCAAACATCAATGGGGTACTGAACAAGAATTTTGAGACGAGCCTTGGAACCGTGGTTGCAAAGCCGGTTGCCATTGCGCTTGACAGTACCGGCAATCTCTATGCCGCGGATAAGGCGGATGCCAGCGTCGCGGAGAGCAATCGCGCCGCGGGTCTGCTTAACTTCGGCAAAGCGAATGTTATGGCATCGAGCACGGCAGTTTCGGCCAATGCGTCGAACGGCGGAACCGCGGCGCTCGCCTTCAACACACCATACGAAACCGCTTCTGGAGCCGGAATGGCCAGCTTCACCCTGCAAAGCTCCACTACATGTGCGGGCGGCGCCACGCTCAACCCCGGCGCGGCATGCAGTGTGGCAGCTATCTTTACTCCCGCGGCCGCCGGGGTGCAAAGCGAAACCCTGGCGTTCTCCAGCAACGCTTTGGATAGCGCTTCACTTACGCTCACCGGTATCGGTACGCAACTGACCACCAGTACTCTGGCTATCGCCGTCACTTCGCCTACAGGAACGCCGGCTTTTGGCCAGCCGGTAACCGTAAGCGCCACGCTGACACCGGCAGCCGGAGGCGTCGGCACACCCACCGGCACAGTCACCTTCTTCGTCGACGCAGTCCCGCAAACGCCGGTCCCGCTCACAAAGAACGCCGCTTCCATCACCCTCACCGGCCTGACCGGCGGCCCGCACGTACTCAGCGCAAGTTATAGTGGCGATAATAACTATGCTTCCAGCGCCTCTACCAATCTGCCAATCTCCATCGGCACTTCGGCGACGGTCACGTCGGCGGTGAGTATGACGGCTCCCTGGGCCAATCCAACCAGCGCCAATCCTGGCCAATCGGTCACGCTCTCGGCAACCGTCGCGTTAACCGTTGCCGGGACGCCCACTGGTACAGTGACCTTCACAAGCGGAGGCGCCACGTTGGGATCCGCGCCGGTTCTGCCGGTGAAGATCAATGGCGCCGCGGGAGGCCAAGCCACTGTAACAATATCCACGCTGGCTCTGGGCAGTTATAACGTCGTCGCAACTTATAGCGGCGACCAGAATTTCACTGCTTCAACCTCTCTCTCCACTGTGCCTCTGCTGATCTCGAACGCAACCGTCACCATGACCGCCAGTTCGGCCAACATCACCGGAGGCGGCGCGCCGGTAATACTCACCTTTGGCCCGGTTGCCGGCTTCGGGCAGAATGCCAGCGAACCCGGCACTGTCAGTCTGGCATGCAGCGGTCTGCCGAAGTATGCTACGTGCTCCTTCTCGCCGGCCTTCGTCACCTTCCCCACAGGATCCACAACCCCCCAGACCGTCGCGCTCACCGTTGTCATCAACCAGCCTCCTCCCATCGCGCCATCGGCCGCGGGCTTAGGGTCCATTCCACATCTCCCCGGACATCCCGGCCTGCGGGCTCTCATCGGATTGTGCCTGTTCGTTCCTGGAGTTCTTCTGGGCTTTGCCAGGAAACGTGCCCGGCGCGGCGGTAACTCGGTATGGGGAACGGCTCTGGTGCTGCTCCTCATGCTTGGCGCGTGCATCGCTGGAACGAGTGGCTGCGGCTCAACAAGCGGTACAATTTTCACCACGCCCGCCGGAACATCCCAGTTCACAGTTACCGCGACAATCACGCCAACCACTGCGGCTCCAAACCCGCCGCCCGCTCAAACCCTGCAATTCACGCTGACGGTCAATTGACAGGAAATGCCTCATGGCGGCGATCATTCCGGCGAGAGCCGCCATTATGAGATACGGAGAACGAGATGAGAAATCGGAGGACCGACGCGATGGTTTCACAAGCTTTCATCCCGGCTGCATTTGCCAGTAACGGCGCGTCTGCAATGAGGGAGCATAAGGCTATGTCTTTCAGTTGGCTTAAGATTCTGATTCCAGCATTGCTGATCGTTGCGCTCGTTCCCGCGCCAGGCCGCGCTCAAACCATCTCGGCCACGCTTTCGGGGTTTGTCTTGGATCAGACTGGCGCGGTGATACCGGAGGCGAAGGTAACCCTCGTCAATCAAGCCTCGAAGGACAGGCGCGCCACGTCGAGCAATGCTTCCGGCTATTTTACTTTTACCGCTGTTCCGGCCGCCACTTACACCGTCAGGGTGCAGCACGCCGGGTTCAAGACCTTTGAAGAGAAGGATATCGAACTCCATCCGTCGGATGAGCGCAGCCTGACCGACATCCAGTTGCAGGTCGGCAGCGTCGATGTCTCGGTCACCGTGCACGCCAACGTTAGCACCATTGCAACCTCCGGAGAGCGTGGCTCCCTGATTAACGCCGATGACATCAAGCATCTACCCGTGGAGGGCCGGGACGTCACTGAACTGATCAAAACCCTGCCCGGCTTTGCCCAGATCGCGCAGGGTACTGGCGCCGATAACCTTGCGCCCGATCCCAGCACGGTGGGCGGCCAAACCGGTAACTACGTCGCCAATGGCACTCCGCCTGAAGGTATCTCCATCGTGAGCGACGGTGTCAACATTACCGATCCCGGTAACGGCGCGAGCTCCGATCAGGTCATCAACATGGACAATGTTCAGGAAGTCCAGATTCAGACTTCGAACTTCGGCGCCGACAGCGCCAAGGGCCCCATCGTGATCAATGCTGTTGGTAAGTCCGGCGGCTCGGAGTATCACGGCGGACTCTATGTCTATGGCCGTACCTACCAGTTGAATACCCAGGATTGGTTCAGCAAGCTCGATCACGATGCCAAGCCGCAGGATCGCTACATCTATCCCGGCGGCAATATCGGCGGCCCGGTCTGGATTCCGGGAACCAGCTTCAACCACGCCGGGAAGTTAACCTTCTTTGCCGGAGCGGAAGACTATGTGCAGCGCGATGTATATTCTTACGGCAGCGCTGAGGCCGCCACGATCGATGCCCTTGTTCCCACGGCAAATATGCGCGCGGGAAACTTCAGCGCGGCGGAACTTTCCAACTACTTCGGTGTCCCGGACAATAGCACGACATGCAGCTCCAAGCCGGGCTCCGTCCTATCGCTCTACGTCAATATCTGCAATCCAGCTAGCGGCCAGGCTCCCAATGGCGATCAAATCAATAGCAACCAAATTCCGGCAAGGGATCTCGATCCGGGGGCAGCGGCCATCATGAACAACCTTGTGCCCCTGCCTAACCGCGCGCCTTTTTCCTACAACACTGGCGGCGACGTTGGCTGCCCCCAGATCGCTGGCAGCACCTCTGCCCCCAGCTGCGGCGAGGTAAGCCTGTTCAACTACCAGCAGGTCAACCTCCAAAACAATGACTCTTACCAGTTTCGCACCCGTGTCGACTACGCATTCTCAGACAACGCCAAGTTATACTTTGTCTACGATTTTCAGCACAGCAATGGGCGTAATCCGCAGCAAATATTCTACTCACCTCAGCAGCCGTTCGGAGAAATCAATACGCCGGGTGGAATCCTGAATCAGGACTTCTCCAACACAGCCTCCGCCAACTTCACAAGGGTATTCTCGCACTCCATCACCAATGAACTCTATGGCGGAGTCAGTCTCAATCTCGGCGGCAACGAAGTGGGCAAGCCGGGAGCAAATTTGAGCAGCACGATCAACTATCCTTATCAGGGAATCTATACCACTGCCGTGCAGCAGTACCCTCAGTTATACGACTACGGCTTCGACGGTCTTCCGTTAGCCCTTTTCCCCGACTATTCCTCGCCGATCTTCCAGCATAAGTTCGTTCCCAATGGGGGCGATAATCTGACCAAGCTGTATAAGACTCACACCTTCAAAGTCGGTTTCTATATCGAGCGCGCCACCAACAATCAGACGGACCTCAACGTTGCTTCCAACGGCCAGATTCAACAGTATTACCTTGGACCGAACAACGCGCCGGGAAACATCTATGAGCCGAACAATGTTTCCTATCCCTCTCCCGGTAATTATCTTGCCAGCTTTTTCGAGGGGGAAATTCAGCAGTACAACCAATTCAACTTCCAAACCAACAGCGATCTGTACTATTGGACTGTCGACACCTACGCTACAGACTCGTGGAAGGTCAACAAAAAACTGAAATTGGATATAGGCTTCCGCCTGGGTCACGTTGGGCCCTGGGAAGATGCGCACGGTCTGGGGATGGCCGTATGGAATCCGGCTCTCTACGCACAGCAAACCTCTGTCTCTATTGTTAACAATGCAGCGGTGGTCAACTCCACCGCCGTCAACCCGGGGTATACCTGGCATGCCCAGAACAAGAGCATTCCTAACTCAGGCGCCGGTTCTACCTTTGCATTTTTCTCGCCGCGGTTTGGCCTGGCCTATGACATGTACGGAGACGGCAAGACGATGTTCCGGGGAGGCATCGGCGCCTATCGCTCGCACGATTCATGGAACGATGTAAATCAGGAGCAAGCTACTTCCCAGGGTCAGACCTATGCCACGGTTGGCGGCGGCGGGTTGCTGCTCAAGGATGTGCCCGCGCTGGCAAAGGCGGGATACGCGGGAACCAGCGGCGGCAATTCCACTCAGGCTGGAACCTCCGGGGTGGGGTTTGGACTTAGCGCCGGAGACACGGAGCAGCCGCTCACCTATACCTACAGCTTCGGAGTTTCGCAGCAGCTTGGCCCAAGTGCGCAATACGAGATCTTCTATCAGGGCAGCCAGAGCAGCCACCTGCTTACCCAGTACGAGCAGGGAGCCTCCGGAGATCTGGAGAACATAAACGCGTTGCCGATTGGCACTCTTTTCAAGCCCGATCCCCTGACCGGCGAAGTGAATACTCCTCAGGGCTTCAGCGGCGAAGAGCATGTGAATAACTTCCGCCCCTACCCATTTTATAGCCAGGTGAATGTCGCCCGTCATATCCTCTACTCCAACTACAACGCGTTGCAAGCCTCGTTGAAAAGGACGGAAGGCCACTTTCTTTACTCAGTTAATTACACATGGTCTAAGAATCTCGGCGTTCTCGGCTCTTATAGCACCGGGAACGTGATTGACTCCACGAATATCCGGCCGAATTACGGTCCCTTGGCCTATGACAGATCTCAGATTGTTACTGGAACTTACTCGTACGATGTTGGCAACCGGTTCCATGGCGGAAAGCTTCTTCGCGGCCTGGCAAATTCCTGGAATCTTTCCGGAATAGTGAACCTGCAGAGTGGACCGAACGCGCAACGAGTGCTGGGCTCCAACCTGGGGCTCGGAGGCAACATTACTTTGCCGAATGGAATCGAATACGTGGTGAATAACCTCACATTTCTCGGCACTCCCGATGTTGTTCTGCAGCCAGAGCTTACCTGCGATCCCCGCGCAGGCCTGCAAAAGCATCAGTACATCAATGTTTCGTGCTTCAGTCTGCCTACGTTTGGTGTCAACGGTCCGGCCGAGTTCCCTTACATCCACACGCCCGGCTTCTTCAATACCGATGCGCGGCTCAGTAAGGATCTGAAGCTTAGCGAGAAACGGAACCTGCAATTCCAGCTATCTGCCTTCAATGTCATCAATCGCCCGAACTATAGCTTTTCGAGCAAATTCCCCGCCGAGCAGACATTGCTGGTCAATGGAAACTCCCTTAACTATGGAGGTGAAGCCGGTTGCCAGTCGGGCACAGCCTCCGAGGGATACTGCTTCCCCTCGCAGTTCGGTAACGCTCAATTCCGGTTTGGCAGGCGCATTTCCGAAATCACGATCAAGTATAATTTTTAAGGCGGAGGATATTTTGCTCCAGAGGAATTGAAGGAATGGCTTCCGTTGCGCAACGCAGTTTGTGCTTAAAAGAAGTTTCTGCTCTGGCAGCGGCAGCGATCGCTTTCTGCTGGGGCGTGCCGGGGCAGGCGCAGACATCTGTGAGCGTGAAGGTGGACGTTGCCACAACAGTCAATGTGATGACGGTTCAGGCCATCGGCGTTTACACAAATATGTACGATTCCGGTGTTACAAAGCCTGTTGTTGTGCAGTATCTCCATGCCGCCGGCATTTACACCGTTCGCTATCCGGGGGGATACGGTTCCTACCCCGACCTCTATCACTGGGCTACAAATTCAGGAACGCCGTACGAGAACTACAAGCCCGCGAAGGAACATTTCTACGCAGCTGAAAATAACATGGCTCACATGGCGCAATTCCTCGACAAACTGGGAACCGCCGTGATCACAGTAAACTATGGGTCCAATGTTGCCGGAACCGGGGGAGGCGAACCGGCCGAGGCGGCAGCTTGGGTGGCCTACGCCAACGGAGACCCAAACGATAACAAAGTCATCGGAAAGGATAGTACCGGCCAGGACTGGAAGACTGTCGGTTACTGGGCGAGCCTGAGAAGCCAGGTTCCGATTCCAAACGACGACGGCCTGAACCAATTGCGCGCGGGACACCCAAAGCCGCTTGGCATCAAGCTTTGGGAGATCGGCAGCGAGGTCTACAAGAACGGGTACTACTATGGCGATTACTACGGCGATCATCACGACAGTGAAGAAGACCTGCATGCCCCTTATCCCGTTGACGAAAAAGATAACAGCAAACGCAAGAAGAACCCGAGCCTGTCTCCAGCCTTTTATGGAGCGAGAGTAACAGAGTATTCGAAGGCGATGAAAGCCGTCGATCCGTCGGTATGGATTGGAGCGTCGATGGTCCTGGCGCCATTCGATTATCATTTTGCTCCGGACTGGAACGCTGAAGTTCTTAAAGCAGCCTGCGCCAATATCGACTTTGTTTCGCTGGCATGGAGACCCGGAGACACTATTGCGCCCGACTATAAGGTCAGGGACGACGATTCGGTGTTGAGAGCACCCGAGGAGCAACTGGGTAAAATATTGTCCGAGGTTATCTACAATAACAAGAAGTACTGTCCGGCAGGTCATGCCCCGCGTGTCGCCTTTACGCAAATGACGCCGATTGAATGGGCCAAAGTCGAGCATCCTATCGTGGATGCGCTGTTTGCTGCCGACGCCTTCGCGCTTCTGGCTGAGTCTGGAACCATCAACAGCGATTGGATGGATCTGCACGATCCGACCTTCCTGAACGATAACAATCAACCGGGACCTGGTTATTACGGCATTCAGTTGGTGCATGTGCTGGCCTTTCGGCCCGGGGACAAATTTGTGACAGCATCTTCGAGCAATTCAAGTCTGGCTGTTCACGCTACTCAACGGACCGATGGCAGCATTGGGATTATGCTCATCAACAAGGACAGCAAGAATGCCGCGGATGTGAAGGTAAGGATTGACGGGGGAAGTTATGCCTCCGCAGGCTGGCGCTTCGACTATGTCCAGGAGGCGCTCAAAACCGCTGGACCGATAGCAAAGAGCCCAGTGAAGGACCTAGGAGCCACCTTTACAATCACCGTTCCGTCTCTGTCGCTGACAGATATTGTGCTACCGAAGGCGCAGTAAATATAAAGGGCTTGTATGTAAGTCATTGATTTTATGGTGCGCCCGGAGAGATTCGAACTCCCGACCTACTGATTCGTAGTCAGTCGCTCTATCCAGCTGAGCTACGGGCGCACCTATGCGGTTTCAAGCGAAACCATAGACAGATTATCAGGGTTCGGCAGTGGGCGCAATCGGGGCGAAAGCCGATTCTGTCGCTTCGGTCAGGCTGCAGGGGCGGGTTGCGAGGGGGGTAGTGCACTCCGCGGCGGAGCATTTGGAATTTCAGGGGCGAGTTCAAGGCCGGCCTCGCGGACCAGCTTGGTGACGGCGGCGGCGGTGAGCCGCGTGGCATCGTACTCGATTCGCAGAGTGCGCGCTACATGGTCGAAGCTGAGACGGCGGATACCGTAAACATCTTTGACGCGGGCCAGCGCCGAGGCTTCCTGCTCTGTGGGCGGCGTGGCATAAGGCAAGAGAATTTCCACCGTGGTCATGAGGAAATGATAACAAGACCATAGGAGAGGATCGAATGGATGGTCGCGGTTGCCTGTAATCCGTTCCCTTGCTTCAGCAAGGAAACCTCGGATGACAGAAAACTACAGGCTCTTCAGGTAGGCGCGAACTTCGGGGCTTGACCAATCCTGTGCGCCGATAAACTTACGGCGGATGACGCCCTGGCGGTCGATGACATAGGTCTCCGGCCAAGCTTCGGAGTGGTAGAGTTTGGCCGCGGTCTGGGCAGGATCGCGAACCGTCATCAGGTCTACGTGGCGGCGGGCGATGAAGCGTGAGTAGGCGTCCTGATCCTCGTCAATGCTGACAGCAAGGATGGCCAGGCTAGGCTGATCGTGATGCAGATCGAGCAGCGATGGCAGCTCCACAACACAAGGCTCGCACCAGGTGGCCCAGAAGTTGAGCAGCACAACTTTGCCCCGGTAGTTGGCCAGATGAATGGAAGTTGTCCCGTCGGACACGGTGAAGTCTGGAGCTGCCTGGCCGGTTTGGGCAGGATGCGCGCCACGGTCACATGCGGACAGGAGCGCCAACGGCAGCAGCAGAGTGAGTTTAAGTAAGCGAGAGGACCGCACATCCTTATAATACGGAGCGATAGTCCGCAACGGAAGGGTGGCGTGCGATGAACGAGGACAGACCGGCGGCCAAGAGAATGGCTGGCAGCGGAGGATACGTGCCAGTGCTTGGCCTTTCCAGCGAGCCTGGTAGTTCGATTAGCGCGTCGGATCGCTGGGCGTTAACCGCAGGAAAGGTATTCGACCAGCCGGAGCCGGAGGAGCCGATCGAGCTTACTGTCGTGGTTCCCGCGCGCAACGAAGAGGACTGCCTGGGCGACTGCCTGCTCTCGTTGGCGAGCCAGTCGGAAGAAATCTTCGCGTTGGGCAAGGATTGGGAATTGATTGTGGTGGACGACCACTCGACCGACCGGACCTCGGAGATTGCTCGCGGGTTTGCCGGGGTCACCGTAATGCAGGCGGGCAAGCTGGAGCCGGGTTGGACCGGGAAGGCGAATGCCATTTGGACCGCGGCCCGGAAGGCGCGGGGACGGTGGCTGCTGTTTACGGACGCGGACACGATTCACGAGCCGGGAAACCTGCGCAAGGCGATGCATGAGGCGGCGCGCCACAACGCGGGAATGCTGAGCTATTCGCCCCGGCAAATTGTCAGCGGGCTGGCGCAGCGGTCGCTGATGCCGCTGGTTTTTTGCGAGCTGGCGCTGGCCTATCCGCCCGCCGAGGTCTCGGACCCGAATCAGCGAATCGCGGCAGCCAATGGGCAATTCCTGCTGGTCGAGCGGGAGGCCTACCGGCGCATCGGGGGCCACCCCAGCGTGGCGGACAAGGTGCTGGAGGACGTGGAACTGGCCTTCCTCGCCAAGCGGCGCAAGGTGGGGTTGCGCTTCCGCTACGCCGAAGACGCGGTGTCCACGCGCATGTACAGGACGACTGCCGCTATGTTCGAGGGCTGGACCAAGAACCTGGCGCTGCTTTTCGACAATGCGTTGGCGCTGGCCGTGTGGAGGGCGCTCGATATTCTGCTGCTGGCCGGCCTGCCCGTGCTGACGGTTGAGCTATGGAACGCCCGCTTCGCCGCGCACTCGCCAGAATGGCTGGGCGCGGGTTGGGTGCTGGCGCTCTTGTGGGTGCGGACGCTTGTCCGGTTCTACGCGCGGGTGGCCAAGTCCAACTTTCCGTTTTGGGATTGCGCCTTGACGCCGCTGGGGCTGCCGCTGTTTGTGGCGCTGCTCTACAGAAGCTGGTTTCAGCATCGCATCCTGAAACAGGTAAGCTGGAAGGGCAGGGATTACTCAGGGTAGGCCTGCGTTGAGGGAGTTTGGCCCCGGCTCCGGACCAATTCCCAAATAACTGTGTCGGGCTGGGGGCATTCAGCGCAAATTTTGACGACATGAAATCATCTCTGCATCTCATGAAGCCAACCGGCAGGCTGCCGCATCTTCTCAAGCGAGGGTAAACATGGTCTTTCTAACGCGGCGGGCTACCTTCTCTGCTTCCCACTACTACTGGAATGGCTCGTGGACGGCGGAGAAGAATGGGCAGGTCTTTGGCCGCTGCGCAAACCGCAATGGGCACGGGCACAACTACACCCTCGAGGTCACGGTTGCCGGCGAGCCCGACCCGGCGACCGGCTTTGTGGTCGATCTCAAATGGTTGAAGGATGTCATCGAGCGCGAGGTGCTGGCCGCCTGGGACCATCGCCACCTGAACCTTGAAGTTCCCGAATTTGCAGCGCCGGAGTTCGGCGAATCGCAGCTGATTCCGACAACTGAGAACCTGGCCATAGCGGCCTGGAAGCGCCTCGAACCAACCGTGACGGCGGCTGGCGGCGCGCGGTTGAGCCGGGTGCGCATTTACGAGACGCCTGAGATCTTTGCCGAGTACAGGGGAGAGCTATGAGAGCTTACTTTGGCCGCCGCTACACGCTGAGCGCCAGCCATCGGCTGCATACGGAGGCGCTGGCGGCGGACGAGAACCGGGCCATCTATGCCAAATGCAACAACCCCCATGGGCATGGCCATAATTACATCGTAGAAGTGCTGGTAGGCGGCGAGGTCGAACCCGAGACTGGCATGGTGATGAACATGGTTACGTTAGATGAAGCGGTGCAAAACAAAGTAATCGACCGTTTTGACCACACCAACTTGAATCTCGACCCGCTCTTTGTGAATCGCGTGCCGACGACGGAGAATCTTTGTAGGGCGGTGTTTGAATTGCTCGATGGGTCAGTCGAGCCAGCGGAGTTGATTCAGGTGCGCGTGGAAGAGACCGAGAACAACTTCTTTGAATACAATGGCAAGTAATTGTAGTTCTGAATCTTTATGCGCAATTCTTGAAGGAAAAGATCAAGCGCGCCCGTTCCCCAGGGCCCGGAGGTATGAGAACCATGGCACAGCCGATTGCGGTGAGCAAGAGCGTTCGCAGAGCGGTAGGAATCGATGAGGGGCTGAGCGAGTTCAGCAACCAGGAGATGTATCGCGAGCTTTTGAGCCGGCTGGGCGAAGACCCCACCCGCGACGGCCTGGTGGCGACGCCGGCTCGCGTGGAAAAGTCGATGGCTTTCCTGACCAAGGGCTACCGTGAGGATCCGGCAAATATTCTGCGCGGGGCGCTCTTCGAAGAAGACTACGACGAGATGGTACTGGTTAAGGATATTGAAATGTTCTCGCTCTGCGAGCATCACTTGCTGCCTTTTTTTGGCAAGGTGCATGTGGCCTACATCCCAAACGGCAAAGTGATAGGCCTTAGCAAGATACCGCGATTAGTTGAAGTTTTTTCCCGGCGGCTTCAGATACAGGAGCGGCTGACGCGGCAGATTGCCGATGCTATCCAGGAAGCGATTGAACCGCAGGGGGTGGGCGTGGTTGTCGAGGCGCGGCACCTGTGCATGATGATGCGCGGCATTGAAAAGCAGCACTCCTCCACGGTCACTTCGGCCATGGTGGGCTGCTTCCGCCAGAAGGAGACGCGGCTGGAGTTTCTCTCGCTGGTGCGGCAGCCGGGCGAGGGCAGCCTATGAGCGATGGCTCGGTCGACTAAAGTAGTAAAGTGAACGGACTACTGGTGATCGACAAGCCGAGCGGCATGACCAGCCATGATGTGGTGGGGCGGCTGCGCAGGATCACCGGCGAGAAATCGATTGGCCACCTGGGCACGCTGGATCCCATGGCGACCGGCGTGCTGCCTGTGCTGATGGGCAAATATACGCGGCTGGCGCAGTACTTCTCATCCGCCGAGAAAAGCTATTCCGGGGCGATCCGCTTCGGTTTTTCAACAGACACGTACGATGCCGAGGGCGAGGCAGCGGGGCCGGACTTGAGCCCGGTGCTGACTCTCGAGCAGGTGCGGTCAGCGGCTGCCCGGTTCCACGGCGAGATGGAGCAGATGCCGCCGGCTTTTTCCGCAAAGAAGATCGACGGCACGCGAGCCTACAAGCTGGCCCGCGAGGGCAAGCCTGTTGAACTGAAGGCGGCCACGGTGCGAATTGCCAGCTTTGAGATCGTGAGCCTGGAGGGCGCAGAGGCCAGCTTCAATTTGAGCATCAGCGCTGGGGGTTATGTGCGCTCGGTGGCGCATGAGCTGGGTCAGGATCTGGGCTGCGGTGCGCATTTGAGCAGGCTGCGGAGGACGCAGGCTGGGGTGTTTACGATCGGTGAGGCGAATACGCTGAAGGAGTTGGAGCCACTGGCCGGAAATGTAGAGGCGCTTGAGCAGTTGTGCATTCATCCGCGCAGCCTGTTGCCGGAGATGCCGTCTGTGACGGGCGATGAGTTCGCCCTGGGACGGCTGAGAAACGGCGCGCAAGCCAATCTGCCGGAGTTTTCCCGCGCGCCTCTGGTGAAGGTGTTTGCCGGGCAGCGCGAACTGGCGGGGATTGCCAAGCGCGTCGCGGGAACACTGTTTCAGCCGGTGTTTGTGATGGGCTGACGACTGGGACTGGCCGGCACGGCTGAAACCATGCCCTTTCAAAACAAGAACAGCCTGGATTTTCGCGTTCATGTGTTTGCCCTGGCTTGCGAGGCCGAAAAACACCTCCGCTCGCCACCATATCGACGACCTTCGATATCCGGCAAATCCAAGTCAACCCCCCGCTACCACCCCAAGAAACAAAGACCGTTTCTTGGGGGACGACGCTGAAGCGCGAGGCTGACTGCCATTGCGCCTGCAGCGCGGGCGACGGGACTGCGGCTGGCATGGATCGCTTCCACGCAAGCTCTTTGAGAGGCCAGCAACCATAGAACTTTGGGCGCTGCCGGAGGATGCCTGCTCTCAGACGTTCCTTAGTTTTTTCCAACCTCCTCTGTACCGTTTCTGGTCACCTTTCTGCTTGTATGCCTGGTACATGGCCACCGCACAAACACTGCCGGCGCCGGCGGGCAAGCTTCCGCAGGAGACCGAGCGAGCGGGCGCGGGCGAGATTGCCGCAGAACAGGCGCTGGTGCCTTCGTCTCATGTACCCAAAGAGGGCGATCTGATTGTCCTCAGTGGGCCCGTGGCGCGGCTGCCGGTGGAGCTGGATGTAGCAATTCCAGTGCGCGAGTTTCGCGTGCGCAACCTGCTGGCGCTTGAGCCGGGGCAGTTGATTGAGACTCCCTGGGCCCACGGCCAGGATATGCCGCTTGCCGCCGGCGCGGTGCAATTGGCCTGGAGCGAGTTCGAGGTGATCGATTCGCAACTGGCGGTCCGCATAACCCGGCTGGCGTGAAGGAGAGGGACTAGGGACTGGGGACTGAGGGATTCCGGAGAGCGAGGAAGGGGAACGTGGAGACGAAGGCATGGGGTGGGCTGGCGGAAAGGCTGATCGGCAAACTGGTCGGCAGGCTGAGCGCGGCGCGTCGCCCGCGGCCGCGGCTGGCGCTGCTGGAGCGCATCGTGCTGGCGCCGCGTCAGACACTGGCCCTGGTCGAGGCCGAGGGCCGGCGGTTCCTGGTAGCGACTTCGCCGGAGGGAGCGCCGGCGTTCTATGCGCTCGAGGGCGGGCCGGTTCCGGATGAGTCTGGACGTTCGCCTTGGCAGATGCGGCCGCTTCCACACACCATCGCGCGTTCCGCGCCGGACAGGCCCGCGAAAAATCAAGGCTCCGCGAGGGTCTCATGGTAGCGCTGTGGGCCGCCGCGCGGGTGGCGGCCGAGACGCCCGCGCCCCTGTTGCCCGATCTCGCCACGCGGCTGCACCCCTCGGATGCGACGCCCTGGACGATTCTTTTTGTCCTGACGCTGATTACGCTGCTGCCCGCGATTCTGATGGCCATGACGCCGCTGGTGCGCCTGCTGGTGGTCTTTCACTTTCTGCGCCAGGCGCTGGGCACGCAGACCGCGCCCTCGAATCCCACGCTGATGGGGCTGGCCCTGATGATGACCTGGTTCCTGATGACTCCGGTGCTCAATCAGGTCGACCAGCAGGCGGTCGAGCCGTACCGTGCCGGGCAGATCACGGGCTTCGAGGCCATCGACCGGGGGTCGCAGCCGATGAAGCTCTTCCTGCTGCGCTATGCGCGCGAGAAGGATCTGGCCCTGTTTACCGCGGCCGGGCAGATTCCGCGCCCGGACAAGCCCACCGACCTGCCCATGCGGGTGGTGGTTCCGGCCTACATTCTCTCCGAGCTGAAGGCCGGATTCGCCATCGGCGCGGTGCTCTATCTCCCGTTTTTGATGATCGACATTGTCACGGCTTCCATCACGACCTCGATCGGCATGTTTCAGTTGCCGCCGGTGGTGATCTCGACGCCGCTGAAGATTCTGCTGTTTGTGATGGTGGATGGCTGGAATCTGCTGGCCAGCTCGCTGTTGAAGAGCTTTTGACCCGTTGTTGAGGGGATTTTTGCAAGGAGACGCGATGACGCCCGACATGGTTGCGGAACTGATGCGCCAACTGATGAAGGAGTCCATGATCCTGGCCGCGCCGGTGCTGATTGCGGCGGCCCTGCTGAGCTTTCTGCTGAGCCTGATCCAGACTCTGACCAGTTTGCAGGAGCAGTCCTTGACCAGCGTGCCGCGGCTGGCGGCGGTGGCTGCGATTCTGCTGGTGGGGATGCCGTGGTTCCTGGCCCGCATGGCGGCCTATACACGGCTGTTGCTGACCGATTTTCACCGGTATCTGGGCTAGAGGCCTGTCAGGAGCTGAAAAGAATGCCCGAGTGGACGAGCTTTCTGAGCGCAATGACCTTGACCCTGGTGCGGGTGAGCGGAATGGTGGCTTTTGCGCCATTTTTCTCATCGACCGCGCTCACCCTGCGCACCAAGGCGGTCTTTGTGGGGGCGGTCGCATTTTTGCTGGCGCCACTGGTGGCCACGCTGCCTAACGCGCAGATCCATCTCGGCTTTTCCGCGCTTTTGGGCGAGCTGGCCGTGGGCCTGGTCTACGGCCTTACGCTGGCGCTGTTGAACGAGATGCTTCTCTTTGCCGGCCAGATTGCCGGGGTGCAGTTCAGCTTCTCGATGGTCAATCTGCTCGACCCGACCTCGTCGATCCAGACGCCGCTGCTGGGCGACCTGTTTCAACTGATGGGCATGCTGGTGGTGATCGGGGCCGGGCTGGACAGGATTCTCCTGGCCTCGATGGCGCGCAGCTTCCGCGTGGCGCCGCTGGGCTGCTACGCGCTGACGCCGTTGACAGGGTTGGCGATTGTGCGCGCCGCCAGCGGCATCTTTCTGGCCGCCCTGGAGCTGGCCGCGCCGGTGCTGGCTGCAACCATGCTGGTCGAGGTAGCGGTGGCTCTGTTGGGCAAGCTCAGCCCGCAGTTGCCGGTGATGAACCTGACTGTGCCCTTGAAGACTTTGACTGGCTTTGCCCTGTTGATCGGATCGCTGGCCCTGTGGCCGCGCTTCATCGAGGCCCGCTTTGCCGGATTGCTTGACCTGGCCGAGCGGCTGATCGCCACGCCAGGTTCCGGCGCAGCGACAGGGCTGGGAGGGTAGCCGATGGCCGGAGAGCGATCGGAACAGGCAACCCAGCACCGCCGCGACGAGGCGCGCAAGGAAGGCGACGTGCTGCATAGCCGCGAGCTCTCATCCGCGGCTGGCACGCTGGCCGGGGTCATGGTTCTGGGGATGCTGGGCAGCCAGGTGCTGATCGCCTGGCGCGGAACCTTTGCCGCCTTTCTCGCGTTGGGAACCCCCGGGCACTGGGAGCCGGAGCAGATCGAGCCCACGCTCTACGCCCTGCGCCGGCTGGGGCTGGCCGTTCTGGGTCCGTCCGGCGTCGTCATGGCGGCGGTGGCCGCGGCCGCCCTGGGGGCGGGGATCATGCAAACCGGCGGCGTGAATTTTCATGCCGGGGCCATCGGCTTCAAAGCGGACCGCATCAACCCGATCTCGAATTTCAAGAACCTATTTTCTCTGCGCGCCGCCGCCCGCATGGGCAAGTCGCTCATCCCGGCGGGCGTGCTGGCGGTTTTCGCGGTGCAGCGCATGGCGCGGCAGTTGACCGTGCCGCCGTTTTCGACGGCGCGGCTGGAACTGCTGGGCTCGGATGTTTACGGGCTGCTGCTGACCGCGGCCTGGCTGCTCTTCGCCTGGTCCGCTATCGACTACCTGGTGGAGTGGCAGAGCCGCGAGTCGCGGCTGAAGATGAGCCGCCAGGATATGCGCGAGGAGATGAAACAGACCGAGGGCAATCCGCAGATTCGCGGCCGCATTCGCAACCTGCAGCGCCAGATGCGCCGCCGCCGTGTGAAGGCCGATGTCTCGAA
>Ga0182016_10000174_pt1 | contig 77784 bp, 97 predicted proteins | sample 712S2MmetaG_FD_120491 | JGI IMG/M metagenome (GOLD analysis project Ga0182016, IMG submission 120491) | Permafrost microbial communities from Stordalen Mire, Sweden - 712S2M metaG | ecosystem: Environmental > Terrestrial > Soil > Wetlands > Permafrost | place: Sweden: Stordalen | collected...
CGCTCATCCAGAATCCCACGTACTACCGTAAAGCGCCGCGTGATTCCGGTGAGATCTACCATCCTCTCTAGGATACGCCAAAACACTTAAATATGGAAATGTTATTTTGTTACGGGCCCTAAGCACCCCTTCGCGGCCCTCGCGGTATCACGCGTGTGCGCCGAACGCATTCGTGATAGACTTCTATCCAATTTAAATGCGTCCGTCCAAACCGAAGGCTAAAAAGCCCGAGGGTGTGGGGAGCTTCGGACGGCGCGGGCGGAAAGCCCGGCCGGCAAAGTGCGACCCTGGCATAGGATAATAGCCCTTTTTTTGAGGTTTGCATCGAGTTACTCTGTATTCGGCATTTGTGTAGCATTATGCCGAACAAAACCTGCCTTATTGTCGACGATGAAACGTCCGTTCGAGCTTACTTGCGGACGATCCTGGAGCGAGACCAGTTTCAGGTGATTGAAGCCGAAAACGGCGTCCAGGCCGCTGATACGGTTCAAGAGTTCGGTGAAGCGATCGACTTGATCGTTACCGACATCTACATGCCCGGCGGGGATGGTCTCACGTTCGCTTCTTCCGTAAGGGAATCGTTACCGCTGCTTCCGATCGTTTTGATATCGGGATACGGCGACCCGCCTTGGAAGAGGCTTCCGTGCGCTTCTTTTGCTTTCGTTCCCAAACCGTTCCTGCCCGCGACCTTGCGGTCGGCTATCGCCAAGGCGAACGAGACGATGGCGCTGAGAAAGAAGGCTGCATCCCCGGACTGACCGTTCCCCGCACCCGCTCCGACTGCGAAATCCCGGGATCGGTAAATACCTCGCTATCGCTGAGACGACCTTAAGACCCGAAATCGGCGCTAAAATGAAGGTGGACCGAACGCCTCGGTTGGCCCAAGGAGGTATCAAGCCATGTTGGGCGTTATCCGCCATCCGTCTTTCCGGCACGGACAGCCGTTCCGAGCCGGCATCCAGAATTCCCTCCTCGCGACGGGATCGTTATTTCTCACCCTGTCGATCGTGGTCTTTCTGTATTTCGGCGTCTTTGCGGTGCAAACCCACTGAGAGACGCGGAGTCGAAAGAGGTGCCCCGTGGGTACGTTATGGAAAATTCTGTTCCCGGTCGAATTTTCGCCGCGTTGCCAGGGCGCGGCACGATATGTGGAAGCGCTGGCCAGGCGCTTCCACAGCGAAGTCATTCTGTTGCACGTCGTCCCCGCCGTCAGCATCCCATCAGGCGCGCCCCCGGTACTGGCGTACTCGGGCGCCCCCGATCTGGACGTGGAACAAACCGCGGACCGGCGCGAGAGACTGAACCAGTTCCTCGCCGGTGAGCTCGAAGGCATCGCGGTGCGCCGCGTTCTACTGCATGGCGACCCGGCCGAGCGCATCGTAGTTGAGGCTACCCGCGAAGGCTGCGGCCTGATCGTGATGCCCACCCACGGTTACGGGCCGTTCCGCCGCTTCCTGCTGGGATCGGTTACCGCCAAGGTGCTGCACGATGCCGTTTGCCCGGTCTGGACCGGCCCGCACAGGGAAGAGGGCGAGGAGACCAATCCGGAGCCGGTCCAATTTCGCAAGCTGCTGTGCGCCGTCGATCGGGAGGAAGATACCCGGCAGGCGGCGCGGTGGGCGGCCCGGTTTGCGGCCGAGTGCGGCGCCAGTCTTTCGCTGCTGCACGTGCTGCCGATCACGGTCGTCCGCATGGGCGCGGTTTATTTCGATCCCGAATGGCGCGCCGATCTGGCCAGGGAAACCCGCGTGTGGATGCGCCAACTCGCGGCGGAGATCGGCATATCGTCGGAGCCGCTGGTGGAAATCGGCGAGGTACCGGCCACGGTCGGCGCCGCCGCCCGCGATACCGGCGCCGACTTGCTTGTGATCGGCCGCGGCCGGCCGCATGGAGTTCACGGACGCCTGCGCACCAATTCCTATGCCATCCTGCGCCAGGCGCCCTGCCCCGTAGTGGCGGTTTAAGGGGGCGAGGACTTAGTCCGGAAGTCCGGCGAGAAGATCCCATAAGCTTCGCGCACTACCCGGCTACTGTGAAATAGGCACCGACATCATCTTATCGGCGTATGGTGGATGCGCGGCGCTGCGCGTAGGATCGAAGAAAGAGGGGCCGCGCGTTTTAGGACGATCCTCCTGAGCAACTCGTCCTAACCAGCTACGGTCTACAGGCGAACCCCCCGGCCCCTCGCCAACCTGTCTGTCGCAGCCGCTAGAACGCAAACATGTCCTTCTTCGCTTCGATCTTCCGAGGGTCCACGCCGGGTACTTTCAGCAGGTCGCCGATCTGGTGGAAATCGCCGTTTTGCTGGCGGTAATCGAGCACCGCCCTGGCTTCCGCCACCGATAACCCGGCCACGGCTTTCCATTCGGCCAGCGGCGCGCTGTTGACCCGCAATTTGGAAGCCGGCCCGAAATTCTCCTCCAAATAGGCGAGTACGGTTTCCTTCTCCTCCCCGGTCAGTTTCGCGCCGCGCTCGACCATGTCGTCCACAATATCCTCCCAGCCGTCGCGTGAAAGGCGCCGCTGGCGGATCTTGTCCACCGCGTGGCAGACGGTACAAATCCTCGAAACCACCCCGCTGCCTGCGCCTGGAGGCAGATCGTCGGCGGCGATCAGGGGCAGAACCGACAGGCACAAGAGGGCTAATCGACAGCAGCGCATATTCGATCCTAGCAAAGGCGCGTGGCGTGGACGCTGGAGCTAAAATTCTTGCAGGCTCCAGCGGTCGCTTACCGAGCCGCGACCGCCAGGGAGCGGTTGCCCGCGCCTAACGCGCGAAATCCCCAAGTCGGCTAAGTGCTCGCGTATTTGTGGGACGGTCCTCCCGGCCTGCCGCAGCCGCGAAGCGGATCTTCCAGCCAGCGACAGGCCAGGAGGCCTGTCCCACTGGAATACGTCGCGGTAACTATTGCACCAGGCGAACGGACGGATGCCGGCCCTTGCCTGCCCGGAAGAGCCGGCGGTCGGCGGTGAGAACCGGACAGTCGTGTTCCAGGGCAAGCGCGAGATAGACGCAATCCCACAAGGACAGTTGGTATTCGAGGGACAGATCGAGCGCGCGGAAAAGCCGCGGACGCACCTCGAACAGCCGGGGCGCGCATTTCGTCATTAGCGCGAAGGCCTCCCGAGCCTGCTCCGCCGAAATCTGTTTTCGGCGGTTACGCTTCGCCACCAGGCTCGCGAATTCCGCCAGGAGAATATCGGGAGCGATCAGCAGAACCTCGCCCGAAGCGTGCCGCTCGAACCATCCCAGGGCCGGCCCGCGGTCCGGTTCGGGTAACACCCATTTCGCCGCCACGCTGCAATCCAGAACGAACGTGTCCGGCATCCACTACCGCTCCCGCTCGCGGCGAATCAGCGGCGCACTGTCGTCGAGCGGCGGCAGGGAGGCGGCAAACCGGTCCAGCTCTTTCCGCAAGCCGCTCCATTGCCCGCGCCGCCGGGCTTCGGCGGCCTCTGTTTCCAGCACCTGGATGATCTCGGCGTTCAGACTCCGCCTCTTCTTTTTAGCCTCCCGCTTCATCACCCGATAGACGGAGTCGGGAATGTTCTTGACGGTGATGTTCATGGAACCATTTTGGAACCGTGCGCCCGCCCCACGCAAGCGCCGGGCCCGTTCCTGACGCGGCGCGGCGTCTTGAGCTGAGTCGCGATTTCGCCAAACGAGCCGCCGCTTGGCGAGACATTCGGGGTGCCGGAAACCTGCCTGGCAGATCGATTCCGCCGCCCAAAGCCTGGCGGCGTGGACGCTTGAGCTAAACTCTCGCTTGACCCTGACGTAATGTCAGGCTGCAGCATGAAGTGGAGGGACAACGCGATGTACCCATATCCTTGCCACAGCCGGTGTTGTGGCGCGTCGATTCGGGCGCTTTAGCTACCGGCCGCATCCTGGCGACCGAATCCGTAAGATTGCCGCGCGTACAGATTGGCCCCATAACATAGCCACAAATCCATTGGGGCGCTGGCCGATCATTACAAGGCTTGAGCCCTGCTTTCAGACCGGCCGGGAACATTATCGTCATTGAGACACTTGATTGGGCTGGGGGACTGATTCGAGTGGCGGAGAGGCTGGCGAACGTAGGCCGCGGATATCGCGGATGGGTGGCTGGCCGAACAAGCGGCTGTACTCGCGATTGAATTGACTCGCGCTTTCGTATCCTACCTCAAAGGCGACAGTCGCCGCGTCCACATCGTCGGCGAGCATCCGTGCTCTCGCGGCTTGCAATCGAATTTGCTTCTGGTACTGAAGCGGACTCATTGCTGTGAGCGCCCGGAAATGATGGTGAAGCGTAGTCACCGCCATGCCCGCAACGTCCGCAAGTTCCTTAACGCGAAGCGGCCTTCCATAGTTTGCCTTAATCCAGGCGATTGCTTTGGCCGTGCGGTGACTCTGGTCTCCCAGCGTCGCGATGGCTCGTAACCTTGCCCCCTCCGGCCCACGCAGGATTCGATAGATGATCTCGCGTTCGATGAGTCCGCTCAGAAACGGGATATCCTCGGGACTCGAGAGCAGGTCGAGCAGCCGGCACCACGCGCTGAGGAACTCCACTGTGACCGGACCGGTGGACATCGCAGGACTATCCGGCGACGTGTCTAACAGGGGAAACTCCTCGCGGCTGAGGAGCTCGCGAATAATCGAGATATCAAGCTTGAGCGAGATGGCGAGGCAGGGTGCGTCCTCGCTTGCCTCCGCCACTCTGGTCACGGTCGGCAGATCGACCGAGGTGAGCAGATAGCGGGACGAATCGTACGTCAGAGTATCCGTGCCAATCTGTACCTCTTTGCGTCCTTGAGCCACCACAATCACGCTCGGCTCGTAAGTGGCGTGGCAGGCGGCAGTTGGTGCCGTTCTCCGGTGCAACGTCAGACGCGGAATGGCGGTTGCCTGCTTCTGTGCCGAGCCGATCAGCCGAGCAACCCTGAACGCCAGTTCAAGCTTCAGTTCATCTGCTCGATTGGCTGCGAGAGCCGCTCCGTTACGTGTGTTCTTTACCACTCAGTTTCCGATTTCCTAACCTCAGGATAACCGCAAAGTGCGCCGCCCGCACAACAATAGCGACACAACCCGGCAGGTTTAGGCAATCATTCGGCAGAATCAGGATACCTGTCCCGTCGCGTTTCTCTTTAGCCTGAAACAGGGGATCGACATGCACCACTTCGAAGACATCGACCCGAGAAGCAGCCATCGCCAGGACCGCCGTTCATTTCTGCGAGCGGCTGGAATCCTCGCCGCCTCGACGATAACTGGCGGTCTTTCATTGCCGGCCATTGCTCAGCAGGGCGGTGCCCCTTCGGCCGAACGGCTGGTGAACGGCCGTCGCAAACTCGGGCAGCTTGAGGTTTCAAGCGTCGGACTCGGGTGCCAGGACATGACCGGCACCTTCTATGCGACCGCCCCACGCCGGCCCGATATGATCGCCCTCGCTCGCGCGGCTCATGATCGCGGCGTAACGCTCTTCGATGCCGCCGAAGCGTACGGCCCGCTTGAAGTCGAACGAATCCTAGGCGAAGCGGTGGCTCCATTCCGGAACCAGGTGGTGATCTCCTCGAAGTTTGGGTGGAACATCGACCCGGAAACGGGCCGGATGGCGGGCGGCCTCAATAGCCGCCCTGACCACATACGATTGGCCGTCGACGGCATGCTGAAGCGGCTTCAGACGGACCGTATCGACCTGCTCTACCAACACCGCGTCGACCCCGCGGTCCCGATCGAGGACGTCGCAGGCACGGTCAAGGATCTGATAGCCCAAGGAAAGGTATTGCATTTCGGGCTTTCCGAACCCGGTCCCAAAACGCTCCGCCGCGCGCACGCGGTGCAGCCGGTGACTGCCGTTCAGAACGAATACTCGATGATGGCGCGCGACCCCGAGGACGACATTCTGCCGATATGCGAAGAGCTGGGAATCGGCTTCGTGTGCTGGAGCCCGCTCGCCATGGCGTTTTTGACTGGCGACATCGACCAGAATACGCGCTTCGAGCGGGGCGACTTCCGCGCGGCGGTGCCATGGTTCGCGCCCGACAACCGCCCGTGGAACCTGGCGCTTGTTGGACTTGTCAGGGAATGGGCGCGGCGCAAGGGAGCAACGCCTTCGCAGATTGCCCTGGCCTGGCTGTTGGCCCAAAAACCCTGGATCGTTCCGATTCCCGGCACGACCAAGATGCCGCACCTTCAGGACAATCTCGGTGCGGATGCGGTCCGCTTCACGCCCGCGGAAGTCCGGGAGTTGAATGCCGCGGTTGCCCGCGTCCCAATTCACGGCGCGCGATTGCCGGCAGGCGTACTGGCGCTCTCCGGCGTGGAGGCGCCCGCAAAGCAGAGATGACCGGGCGCTGAGTGCTTTCACGAGATAACAGAACAAGAAAGGAAGGAATCATGCAAAAGCGAACGCTGGGAAAGAGTGGGTTGGAGGTGTCGGCCCTTGGTTTCGGCTGCATGGGGCTGAGCTTCGGCTTTGGCCCCGCTACCGAAAAGAGTGAGGCCATTAAGGTTATTCGCGCCGCTTATGATGGCGGCGTGACCTTCTTCGATACCGCCGAAGCATACGGTCCGTTTACGAACGAGGAACTCGTCGGCGAGGCCTTGGCGCCGGTCCGCGACAAGGTGGTCATCGCAACAAAATTCGGCTTTGAAAACGGAGTACCAACCCAGGGCGCGAACAGCAAGCCGGAACGGATCCGGGCGGTGGCTGAAGCAGCCCTGAAGCGCCTCAACACCGACGTGATCGACCTGTTCTATCAACATCGGGTCGACCCGAATGTACCCATCGAAGAAGTGGCTGGCACGGTCAAGGACCTGATTCGGGAGGGTAAGGTCAAGCACTTCGGCATGTCTGAGGCCGGTGTAGCAAATATTCGTCGCGCTCATGCCGTGCAGCCGGTCACGGCGCTCCAGAGTGAGTATTCGCTGTGGTGGCGAGAGCCGGAGAAGGAGATTCTGCCAACACTGGAGGAACTCGGTATCGGCTTTGTCCCGTTCAGCCCGCTGGGAAAGGGCTTTCTTACGGGAGCAATCTCCGATAAGACAGAGTTCGACAAGACTGATTTTCGTAATATCGTTCCGCGCTTTTCCGCGGAAGCCCGCAAAGCGAACCAGGCGCTCGTGGATGCTCTTGGGCAGATCGCGGAGCAGAAGAGGGCGACCAAGGCGCAGATAGCGCTGGCATGGCTGCTCGCCCAAAAGCCGTGGATTGTCCCGATTCCAGGAACCACCAAACTGCACCGCCTACAAGAGAATCTTGGCGGCGCACAGGTAGAACTGACACCGGAAGACCTGAAGGCCATTCACGACGCCATTTCCGGAATCGAGGTTCAGGGAGACAGATATCCTGCTCAACTTCAGAGTCTTGTAAACCGATAGCGGCCTGAACCGGAGTCGGGGTTGTTCTTGACCCATTTTGGAACCGTTCGGCCGCCCCATGCAGGCGCCAGCCCCGCCCCCGACCTCCGTCAGGACGCACTATCGGCATCGGCGCCGAACAGGATTCCCCGCCCCAGTATCCCCAGCGGGTCCAGCCTCCGCTTCACCGTGCGCATGGCTTCCACCTGCTCGGGTGTATATTGCAGCCCCAGCAGGTGCACCTTGCGCTTTCCCAGGCCGTGCTCGGCGCTGACCGTACCGCCGAGCGAAACGGCCTGGCGCGCGAATTCCACCAGCAGGTCGGCGGCGTGTTTCGGATTGGCGGGGTCGGAGAATAGATTGATGTGTACGTGGGCGTCGCCGATGTGCCCGAAGATCACGTAGCGGCCGGGGAATTCTTCCCGCAGGCGGCGCTGGTAATAGGCCAGCATCTCCCGGCCCCGATCGAGCGGCACGGCGTAATCGGTATTCATCTTGAGCGCGCCCGAGCGGCGCACGGTATCGTTTACCAACTCCGGCAGGGCGTGCCGGAACTTGCGGAACCGTTCGCGATCGGCGGCGGCCAGGGCGAACCAGCTTTCTTCCGCAAACGCACCCGCCGCTTCTACCCGCTCCAGCCAGGCGTCGATTTCGGGGTCTTCCTCGGAATCGAGCTCCTGCTCGATCAGCAGCGCGGCCTCGGCGCGCTTGGGAATCTCAGGGAAACGGCTGCGCAGCAGCCCAAGCGATGGGCCATCGAAATATTCCAGCATGCGCAGCCGCGGCGTCGGCCGCCAGGCGTCCACCGCATCCAGCGCGCCGGCGTCGTCGGCAAAAAAGACCACCCCTCCGAGCAGCGCCGGCGGCACGGGCAGCAGCCCCACCCGCGCGGCGACGATGGCGCCCAGGGTCCCTTCCGAGCCGGCGAACAAATCCACCCAATCCATGCCCGGTGCGAGCGGGTAGCCGGCGGTGTTCTTGGTGACGCGCGCCAGTGGAATCGTGCCCGGGTCGAAATCCACCGCCTGGCCGCGCTCGAATTCGCGCAACGTGCCATCGGCCAGCACGACCCGCAGCGCCCGCACCCAGCGCCGGGTGGCGCCAAAGCGAAAGCTGCGCGAGCCGGAAGCGTTGGTGGCGATGGTGCCACCCACCGAAGCCGAGGTTTCGGTGGGATCGGGCGGATAGAACTGGCCGCTCCGCTGCGCCGCCGCGTGCAACTCGCCGAGGAGCGCCCCGGCCCCCACCGTCGCCTCGCCTTGCCCGATCTCGATCCGGTTCAGCTTTTCGAGCGACAGCACCCATCCGCCAAACGGCACCCGCGCTCCGGTCACGCCCGTCCCGGCGCCCGAAATCGTCACCGGCACGCGCGCCGCCGCCGCTTCCCCCAGCGCCCGAGCCACCGCCGCTTCGTCCTCGGCCACGATCAACCGCTCGGCGTGGCCGCGATAACCGGAAGCGTCTTCCAGGTACTGAGGGGGGATTTCAGGCATGCCGCGTCAAATCTCCAAAATCACCGGCATGATCAGCGGACGCCGCGAAGTTGCCTTCACGATGTAGCGTTTCAGGTCGGCGCGGATCTTCTCCTTCATGACGCCCCAATCGGCTTTCTCCTCGCGGTTCGACCCCTCCAGGGTTTTTACCACCACCTGGCGCGCCGCCTGCATGAACTCGGAGCCGTCTTCGGCCAGCGCGAATCCCCGGCTGACGATCTCCGGCTGGTTCTCCATCTTCCCGGTCTGCCGGTTGATGGCGATGATCGGCAGCACGATGCCATCCTCCGACAAATGGCGCCGGTCGCGGATCACCATTTCCTGCACCACGTCTTCCACCGAGCCGGAATCGATGCACACCCGTCCCACCGGCACCTTGCCGGCCCGCCGCGCGCCGTGATGATCGATTTCGAGCACCTCGCCGGTCTCCATCACAAACGTCTCTTCGAGGCCCATCGAGAGCAAATGGCTGGACAGCCGGGCGTGTTTCGAAAGCTGCCGGAACTCGCCGTGAATGGGCATGAAGTAGCGCGGGCGCACCAGGTTCAGCACCAGCTTCATCTCTTCCACGCTGCCGTGCCCGGAGACGTGCAGGGGCGGATTCATGCTGCCGTACAGCACGTCGGCGCCGCGCCGCGACATGTGGTCGATCATGCGGAAGATGGCTTTTTCGTTGCCCGGAATGATCCGCGAGCTCAGCACCACCGTATCGCCATGTTCCACCGAAATGTGCTTGTGGTTATCCACCGATACGCGCGACAGCGCCGACATGGGCTCGCCCTGGGTGCCGGAAATCAATACCACAACCTTTTCCGGCGGCAAGTCCGCCACGTCCTGCGGGCGCAGCAGGATGCCGTCGGGAATCGTCAGCAGCCCGAGCGAGTGGGCGATCTCGGTTACCGAAACCATGCTGCGGCCCACGATGGCCACCCGCCGCCGGTTTTCCTGCGCCAGGTCCAGCACCAGTTGCACGCGGTGAATCGACGAGCTGAAGCAGGCCACCACGACGCGCTTTTCCGCGCGGTTGAAGATTTCTTCCATCCGCGGCCGCACCGCCCGCTCGCTTTCGGTATAGCCCGGCCGGTCGGAGTTGGTCGAATCGGAAAGCAGCAAAACCACCCCGCGTTTGCCGTATTCGGCCAGCGTGTGCAGGTCGAACAGCTCATTGTCGGTGGGGGTGGGATCCACCTTGAAATCGCCGGTATGGATGATCACCCCGAGCGGTGTGGTAATAGCCAGCGCCACCGCCCTCACGATGGAATGGGTAACGTTGATGAACTCGACTTTGAACGGGCCAATCTCGACCACGTCCTTGGGTTTGACCGGAATCAGGCGCGGCTCCTGTTCCAGGTCGTACTCCTCCGTGCGCCGGTCCACCAGCGCCAGGGTAAAATCGGTCCCATAAACCGGCACGTCGATTTCGCCCAGGAAGTACGGCACGGCGCCGATGTGGTCTTCGTGGCCGTGGGTGAGCACCAGCGCCCGGACCTCCTCCCGGTGCTCCTTGAGGAAGGTGAGGTCGGGCATGACCAGGTCGACGCCCAGCAACTCGGCTTCGGGAAACATCATCCCGCAGTCGACCACCAGAATGTCTTCGCCGTAGCGAATGGCGGTCATATTCATGCCGAATTCCCCCAGCCCGCCGAGGGGAATCACTTGTAGCTTGCGATCTGTCATTTTGAGCACCGGACGTACCGGAATCTTTTATTCTAGCGGCATCGGGGAGGTGGACGCTGCCCTCGAGCCCTTCAGTTCTCGATTCCGAACGCTGCCACCAGCGCGTCGTAACGCTCCCGCGTAATGGGCAGCATGCCACCGTGCCGTAGGTTGGGCGGCATCGAATACTTGTTCCAGGCGGGCACATTGGTATAGCCCGAAAGCTGGTACCACGGGCCATTCAGGTCCAATGCCACCGATACGCCATAGGAGATCCCCGGATACTGTTCATAGTACAGATACCAAGCCTTGCCATCGGGTGAGGGGATCAGCGTGGGAGCCTCGCGGAAGTTGGGGCTGATAGGCGAAGAGGGCTCCGAGTATGGTCCGGTCAGGCTGGAGGCCGATGAGATGCGGACCGTTTTGCCGGTGGGCCAAGCCGGTGTCGGGTAGCGTTCGTCCTTGATTACGGCGTAGTACCGGTCGCCGCTCGCGCGGACAATGACATCAATCGTGGCCATTTCCCAGGAAAACAGGCGGCGCGGAGGAGCGGAGAAGGTCTTCAAGTCTTGGGAAGTCGCGTAAAGGGTTCTCTGGCTTGCCCAATACCGTTCGGGATCCTCCTGGGTACCCTCGACGCTCGGTGTGTGCCAGGTCAGCAGGTATTGCGAGGTGAGCTTGTCGTAATAGAGCTTGGGCGCTCCGATGCGCTGCAGCGGATGCGGGTAGTTCGGCGTGGTGTGGAGGTCTGGCGTATAATCGCCGTACTTCGTCCAGCGGACCAGGTCGTCGGAGACCCAGAAATTGATATCGGGGGCGGAATCGCCGCGGTTGCCCACGAGGTAAAACCTGCCGTCGTGACCCAGGCAAATGTTGGAGTGCCCCCGGTAGTCCTCGAACACACGCTTACCGCCGTTCAGCCGTTTCCAGTGCAGCCCGTCCAGGCTCACTGAGTAATAAAGGCGCCCGTAGTCGCCTTCCACCATGTGGCTGAAAAGATATGCCTCGTACTGGGGTTTGGTCCCCTTCGGCTGTCCGGGCGGGTCCGGTTGCTGGCAGCGGAGCGGCAGTGCCGCGAGCAGCATAATCCCTAGTACGGCGCCGCGGAGTTCTTCGAAACGCAGTCTCATGATCCTTCTCCAACCTCTCTTGAGGGTCGGTGTCCCACGCTATATCCGATTAGAGAAAGGTCGACCTCTTTCTCGGTATATTACCGCCGCTGGATCACCGTCGCCTGCCTGAGCCGCTCCAACTGTTTGCGGGCGATATCGGCCCATTCGCCGGTGCGGTCCAGTTTGAGGTATATCTTCCAATGGTGCACGGCCTTCAGGTTGTCGCCGGTGCGTTCACATAGCAGCGCCAGATTGAAGTGCGCGTCGGCGTAATCCGGGTTGAGCGCCAGCGCCTTGCGGTAATAGACGAAGGCTTCCTCGCTACGGCCCAGCTCGTCGTAGAGGTTGCCCAGGTTGAATAGCGCCAGCGGGTAGGTCGGGTCGGCTTCCACCGCGTCGCAATAGAACGTTTCCGCCTCGGGGTACTTGCGCATGCGGTAGTAGATGGTTCCCAGGTTGACCATCGCCCCGGCGGCTTCCGGGTTCAGAGACACGGCCTTGCGATAGGCTTCCATGGCGCTTTCCACCGGCGCCCCGGTTTCCTCCAGCTCCAATCCGTGTTGGAACCAGTATTCGGAATCCCGCAGGCGGTTGGCATCGATTTTGGCCGGAGGCAGGCTGGTGACTTCGCCCATTTGCGAAGCTTCGAAATCGAACAGAATCTGCCCGGTCAGGGCCTCCATTCTGTGCCCGGCAAGCTGCACCGCGATGCGCTTACCGTCCGAAGAGATGCGCAACTCGCTGAGCGGCTGCTTGATATCGCTGAGTTTGCTGCGGAGCGATTGCAAAGCGCGCCCGATCTGCTTGGCCTGGATACGATTCTCGCGCAGCTTGATCAGGGTTTGGATGGCGATGAGGTCGGAAAAGGAGTAGTGCTTGGCGGAAGGAATCAGATCCTCACGCTCCCAACTTTGCAATTGCCGCTCGGTGATGCCGAACTTGCGCCGTACGTCCGCTCGCGACAACTCCTCTTTCGGGACCTTCGGGGCCACGGCACTATTCTAGCAGGAGCCTCTGTCCCACATAGCAGTCCCTATTGTGCATTATTGTGCTTACCAACGCCACCCTCGGCTTTCTAGTCCGTCCAGTCCGGGCGCACGATCATGCCGTCAGCGGCGTCAAAGGAGGCGGCACAGTTAGGGCAACGAATGTCGCGCAATTGCCAGCGCGTCAGCCAACGAATGTGCTGTGCATATAGTGCCCTGCGCCCGAGGTCGCTCAGCGAAACAATCCGGCGCGCCTGCTCCACGAATCCGCGTTCCAGCGTCGTCACATGGTTCAGAACCGCTACACTCTCTTCTAGGACGTCGCGATACTTCGGCAGATGCAAAAGGTGGAAGACCTTGTTCTTCTTGATGTCCGTGTGGGCCGCGCCTGGAGTAGCCGACAACGGCACAACCGGGCAGATGATCCAGTTCTTGATACTGGGCTTGTCGATTTCGCAATCGTATGTCAACAGAAGGGCTTTCGCCCGCCTGCACGTGGCCAGAATTGGCTGCCCTCGCTTGTCGTCAAAGCTAGGGTGAGAGTCGGCCTCGGCGGAAAACGCCCCGTCTTCGCGTGGGAACAAAGCGCGCAGCGGGGGCACCAGATGGCTGCTGGGTAAGAATTCCAGAATGTCCCCTTGGCTAAGCTTCTCCCTTGGGGCCTCATAGAGATCCTCAGACAATCGCGAAGTCCCTAACCAAAGCTGTAGTCGATGTCAGGTTCCGCCTCTTCAGTGGGAGCGAACAGTAGAGGGAACATTTCGCCAAGACGGGCCGTAGACAGGCCGTGTTGGCCATCTGGAGCATATTCGGCTCGATCTGCCCGCATACAGCGCGCAGGCATTGGCTGACTACGAGGGACAGACTGGACCGAAATGACAGCGGAGGATTGGCGAACAGGCTGCAGGGTGATAACCGTTATCGCCGACCCAAACACAAGTGTCCCCGCAACGGTTGCCAGGACTGCGAAGCCCGTCGCCTTAGACTTCGCACGGACACGGGTCTGTTGCATGTCTACGCCAAAGGACTGAGCGGACACATCTTGCGTAATGTCCCATTGGATTGGCATAGCTTTAGACACCTTCCATTATACGCTCGAAATCGGGAATCCGTTCCGCAATCGCTTTGCACTCCCCCAACATCTCGTGCAGGAGCGAGGACGACATCACAATTCGTATTACCGGGTCCAAGGCTACCTCGGTTCGCCGTTTTGTGTATACGTAATGAACTTCCGACGGCGCGATGTAGTAAAAATCCAAAAGGGCCTCTTCGGACATAACCACTACCATCACATTGTTGGCCCTGAACGCCTGCACAGTATCCGTATCAACCAGGTCCTCGACAGGTTCCAACGGGCGCTTCTCATATTCAACCCTTGTTTTTTCATACAAATCGCGCGAATTCGCCCAAAGCTGCCGGATGAACATCTCAACTGGGAACACAACTTCGACCTTGGTCCGAAGGACCGAGGTTCCCGGCTTCAGTTTCCCAAATATAAGGCTTATGCCTGATCTGCCCTTAATGACAGCCGAATAGTCTGCGTAGTACGCCCGGGAGGGCACCTCGGCCTTGTCGTACTCAACCCGTAGCTCGATGATATTGGTTTCCTGTCCGGTATGCGTGATGCGCATTCGAACCGGGCCCTGGCCAATTTCGACGGGTGCCCCAGTGCGCAACGCCACGTCCCGCCTTGTCATCTCGCTCGCCACGGCCTCACTATTCCTAATCGGACGAAGTCCATGAAACCTCTAAAGATGGTATCACCGTTACAGAAAGGATCGAGCCAGTTCCCAGGCACCTCGGCACTTCGGGTGTTCCGCTGAGGCTGCGGCTTGTTGCACCATCGGCTCCGCTTGCTGGCAGATACAGCGGCATGAGGTTGCGCCGGACAGGCCAGTAGTGCCGCTCCCGGCTTTAAAGATAGCAGAGCAGTTGCCGATTTTGGACCTGCGGTCCGTGGGCGACGGCGCATCTGGCTGCCAATTTATTGTAAAACAAAGACTTGATGTCGCATCGAAAAATTGCTCGGCGCCGTGACTGAGACGGCGCCCGACTCAGTCCGCGCACAAGGGTCTCCGGGATTTGTGCATTCTTGTGCAGGGAGCGGATCCTGTGCCCAGCTTGCTAAAATGGGGGACTGGCACGGGCGGTGCGTGCTCCGCGCGCCGTCCTGACTGGCGGCGGAATCTGGCTATCCGATCGGACTTAATATGGGTCAGTCCCTTATTGCTGAACGGCACGGCCTGCGTTCCGCGCCCGGCCTCTCCCCTGAAAAATCAAATGCGCCCGATGGTCTTTCGCGGGCGGGAAGCCATCGAACTGGTTTCCTGCACAAAATTGCACAAGATTGCACAAAAGCGAGGAAGCGAGCAACGCACGCGTGCGAAGGGGCGGGTAGAGACCTGCGGAAATATGGCGGCGGATGAACGCAGATAAATGAAATCAATGGGGTTATCGGTGTTTATCGGCAAGTTGGCTTCGAGTTATTCACGGTTTCACAGAGAGCGGTGTTTTACAATGGGCCACAAGGGATGGTAGCCCATTCGGGCAGGCCACAAAATACGGGATGCCATATGCTTTACTTTTGCCGCATTCGCGGTTAGTATAGTGACAACCCCCGAGGCAAGCGAGGTTGATGCTTTGCTTAAACTGAAACGCGTAGAACTGCAGGGATTCAAGTCCTTTTGCGATCGCACGGAACTGCGGTTCCAGGGCGATGGCGTAGCCGCCATTGTGGGACCGAACGGGTGCGGCAAGTCAAACATCAGCGACGCCATAAGCTGGGTATTGGGCGAACAGTCGGCCAAGAGCCTGCGCGGCACCCGCATGGAAGACGTGATTTTCGCCGGCACCACCGACCGCAAGCCGCTCGGCATGGCGTACGTCACCATGACGCTGGTGGATCCGGAAATCTACCAGGAAGGGGCGCCGCACAAACTGCAAGCCGTGGAAGGCGCACCGCCCAATCGCGCCGCCGAGGTGACCATCACCCGCCGGCTTTACCGGTCCGGCGAGAGCGAATACCTGATTGATGGCCGTTCGGCGCGCCTGCGCGATATTCAGGAGCTGTTCATGGGCACCGGCCTGGGGCCGGAAAGCTACGCCATCATCGAGCAGGGACGCATCGGACAGATACTGAGCTCCAAGCCGCAGGACCGCCGCGGAATTATCGAGGAAGCGGCGGGCATCACCAAGTTCAAGACGCGCAAGCGGCTGGCGGAAGCCAAGCTGGAGAGCGCCAAACAGAACCTGGCGCGGGTCTACGACATTCTGGAAGAAGTCAACCGGCAGGTGAATTCGCTCAAGCGGCAGGCGGCCAAAGCCAGGCGGTACGGCGAGCTGAAGGCGGACCTGGAAGCCCGGCTTCGAGTGGTGCTGGCGGGGAAATTCCGCTGGCTGGAGCGCGACGCGGCGCAAACCGCCATCGAACTGAACATGGCCGCCGCCGAGTTGAAGACGCTGGGCGAACAGGTGGCGGAAAAAGAGCGGGCTCACGAGTTTGCCCGCAAGGCGTGCGATGAAATCGAAGAACGGTTGACCGGCGAGCGGCAGTCGCTGGCAGGTGCCAGCGTGGAGGCCGAACGCACGCGCGGCAGGCTGGACGCCCAGGTGAAGGAATCGGGCGCGATCGAGCAGCGCATCGGGCAGCAGGAAAAGGAATCGCAGGAGCTGGGCTTGCGGCTGGAGGCTCTCGAAGCCGAAATCGCCGGTCACCGCGCCAATCTGGATGCTCTCGACGGCGAGATTTCCAAGGCCCGCGGCCGCATGCTCGAAATCAACCAGCAGCGCGAGGGCCTGCAGGCGAAGACGCGGGAGCGCGAAAAGAGCATCGAAGCCGGGCGGCAGGTGATCCTACGCCTGCTGGGCGAAGCTTCGACGCTCAAGAACCAACTGGCGCAGATCGACGAATACCTGGCCAGCATCGACCGGGAAACCGCGCGCTCGACGCGCGAAGAGCAAACCGCGGCGGCCGAAATCGAGCGTTTGGACGGGCTCAAGAAACAGATCTCCGCCACCCTGGCCGAACGGCAGTTGGAACTGGAAACGGTGACCGGCGAGCGGCGGCGAACCGAGCAGGAACTGGGAGAAAAGCGCGGCCTCGCGGCCGAACTGCGCCTGGAAATCGACGGCCTGAAGAACGAAGTCTCGGCCATCCGCGCGCGCAAGGAATCGCTGGAACAGGTGCTGGCGCACCGCTCCTACACCACCGAATCGGTGAAGCGGCTGTTCGCCTCGCTGGAAAAAGGCAAGGCCGCCGATCTGAAGCCGCTGGGCGTGCTGGCGGATTTCGTGGAAGTGGACCCGCAGTACGAAAAGCCGGCGGAAGAATTTCTTCACGAAGAGCTGGAATACGTGGTGGTGGAAAACTGGATGCAGGCCGAGCGCGGCCTGGATTTTCTGCGCGCCGAGCTGGAAGGCCGGGCCACTTTCCTGGTGCATCCGGAACCGAACGGCAATGGCCACGGGCACCTGCCGGAGCCGGCCATCGGCCCGGAAACCGGCATCGCCGCGCGGCTGAGCGATTCGCTGCGGCTCACCAACGGATTCAAAGACCGGGCCACGGACCTGTTGCCGCGCGTATCGCTGTGCTTCCTGGCCGAGGATCGCACCTCGGCGCAGCGGCTTTCGGTGGCGTATCCGCATCTATATTTCCTGTTGACGGACGGCCTCTGCTATCACGGCCACACGGTGACGGGCGGGCGTAAGACGGGCGCCGGTCCGCTGGCGATGAAGCGGGAGGCGCGCGAACTGGCGGCCAAGTTGAGCGCGCGCCAAGCCCATCTGGAAGGCCGCCTGGAACAGCTCGCCGGGTTCGTACAGGAGATTCTGGGGCTCGAAACGGAACTGGAGCGGCTGCGCTCGCTGCAGCAGGCACGGGAAAAAGACCGGGTGGCGCTGGATCACGAAATGCGCAAGCTGGGCGACGAACTGGCGAGGGCAGGCTCACGGCTTTCGGTAGCCCGGCTGGAGCTGGAGAGACTACGCCGCGACGCGGAAAAATCGGCCGAGCAGCGGGACCGCAATCGCGCGGCGGTGGAGGAGAAGGAACGGCGGCGGGCGGAAAGCGAGGCCGCGCTCGAAGCCGAGCGGCAGGAACTGGAGAAGCTGGAAGGCCAGGGCGCGACCATTGGCGAGGATCACGCCGCCACGCGGGCGGCCCTGGCGGCACTGGAAGAGCGGCGGCGGGGCGAATCGAACGCCATGAGCCGGCTGGAACAACAATCGCGCGAAACCGTGCAGCGCCGCGCCGCGATGGCGCAGGAAATCGGGCGCCTGGGGGTGGAGCGCGCCCGCCTGCTGGCCGATAACATCGAACTCGACAAGAAAGCCCAGGAATTGGCCGGCCAAATCACCGCTCTGGAAGTGCGGGTGAGCGAGATGGCGCAGCAGGACGCCGGCATGCGCGAGGCGCTGCGCGCGGGCGACGACGATCTGAAGACGTTGCGCCTGGCGGTGCAGCTCAGCCAGGAAAAGCGCTCCCAGGTGGAGGTCGACCTGGTGCGCAAGCAATCCGAATTGAAGTTCCTTGACGAGACCAGCCGCAAGGAACTGGGAACTCCCGTGGAGGAGCTGGGCACGGACACGGAAACCGTGCCCGATATAGAAGCCATCGCCGCGGCCGAACAGGAGGCCGCCGAAGTCCGGCAGCGCATCGAAGGGCTCGGCGCGGTGAACGCCGCGGCGATGGAAGAATTCGAAGAAGCGCAGCAGCGTCAGGAATTCCTGAGCGTGCAGCGGCAGGACCTTATCGATTCGATTCGCGATACCGAGAAAGCGATCCAGGAGATCGATACGGTATCGCGCCAGAAGTTCGCGGAAGCGTTCGAGGCGATCAATGCCAACTTCCGCGTAGTGTTCCAGTCGTTGTTCGGCGGCGGCACGGGTGAAATGCGGCTGACCGACCAGGAGAACCTGGCCGAATCGGGCATCGATATCGTGTGCTCGCCCCCCGGCAAACGGCTGCAGAACGTGCTGCTGCTATCGGGCGGCGAGAAAGCCCTGGCGGCGATGGCGCTGCTGATGGCCATCTTCAAATACCAGCCCAGCCCGTTCTGCGTGATGGACGAGGTGGACGCGCCTCTGGACGAGGTGAACGTAACCCGCCTGGCCAAACTGCTGGGAGAAATGTCGGCGCAAACGCAGTTCATCGTGATCACCCACTCCAAGCGCACCATGGAGAGCGCCGAAGCGCTCTACGGCGTGACGATGCAGGAACCGGGAGTGTCGCGGTTGGTGTCGGTAAGGCTGAACACGGCGGAAGCGGCGGCGTAGTTTCCCGCGCGGACAGTGAGTGCCCGCCAGGAAATAAGCACGCCAATTCCGGGGTGGCGCGGCCACTCTTGGCTGCAACGCCGAGATTCCGAACTCTCCAGGAACCTTCACGCGGAGATTCGTCTCGGCGCTTCCTCGCCAGTTTGGTACGTCGACCAACGCCGACCTTGGGCGGGCCGAGCGGATTACCGAAAGCCGGCTTCTGAGTCCGATCGAGGAAGCGCCGAGACGAATCTCGGCGCTGCAGGCGGAGCGCCTGCGCCACGAAACCGCCCCGCCATTCTTCTCAGGGGAGAATCTCCCGACGGAATTGCGGAATCGTTTCCGGCATTGGAGCTGGAACAAGTCTTTGGCGCGCTGGCGTTCTATATGGCGAACCGGGACATGGTGGACCGCTATCTCAGCGACGGCCGTAGCGAGTTCGAGGCGATGCGCCAGCAAGCCCGGCGGAACAATCCATCGCTATATGCGAAGCTCGATGAAGCTCGCCGAGATTGCAATCCAGTCCCGGCGTCATCATCGTATCCCAGAGCCTCGAAATCGGCGCCGCCATCGAGGAACTGCTCTTGATCTGGGCAGCGACGGAAGCCGAAGAATGGATCGACCGGATCGGTTTCGTGCCGGTCCGACCGACGCGTCATGTGGCATGTCCGCCGCGGGACTTCTTTCCTGCCGCGCTCCCTTCACGCTGGCCAACCGCCTGGGCCGCGGCTGCCACCATTAGCATGTTCAGGCTCACGCCTTCCGTTTCGGCCTGGGCTAACTCACTCATGATCGGGGTCCTCCAGTTTGCTAATAAATTCCGCGAAGTCGCGTACCTACCGGGGCTTGATCGGGATGCGCTTAGGTACACTGTTTCGGAAGTTCGGTCACGTATTCAAGGGGCAACCGCTCCCTCACGGTCGCGGCTCGGAAACGCCCCAGTCCGAGCCGCGACCGTGAGGGAGCGGTTGCCGGACGTGTGACCGTAACTGCGAAACCGAGTATTTAGGCGCCGCTGTTCGTAACTGCTGCGACGTATTCCGTTGCCGGGTGGGACAGGCCTCCTGGCCTGTCGCTGGCTGGAAGAGCCGCTTCGCGGCTACGACAGGCCGGGAGGCCTGTCCCACCAAATACGTCACCGTCCATTCGCCAGTCACGGGGGTTCTTGCGCATCCTGGCGAGGATCTTGTCGGCGTTGGACACGACCAAATGCGCGGGCCGCCTCCGCGTTCGCGGGGACATGGCAGGCCATTCGAGACAAGCGCCGGCGCGAGTCCCGGCTTGGCAGACTTGAGAAGCCGCTCCACGAACAGAAAAATTCGAGGGCGGCTGTCGATTTCCGGCTTTTCGTGCGTCGTACACTCAGGAGATGCAAAGATGCAATGTCTGCTGCTAATTTACAGTGACGAAAAGATAGGGGCCAGCATGAGCAAGGCCGAGATGGGGGCCGTGCATGGCGAATATATGGCATTCCTCAAGGACTTCGCCGGTGCGATTCGGGGCAGTAACGGATTGCAGCCGACCGGCACGGCCAAGACGGTTCGCGTGCGCGACGGCAAATCGCTGATCACGGACGGGCCGTTCGCCGAGACCAAGGAGCAGCTCGGCGGCTATTTTCTGGTGGAAGCCGGCAGCCAGGACGAAGCGCTCGCCATCGCGGCCAAGATCCCCTCGGCGCGCTTCGGAGGGGTCGAGGTGCGGCCGATCTGGGTAATGGGGTAGCCCGACGGGAGGAGGCTCGCCATGCGCTACATGCTGCTGATTTACACCAAAGAGACCGAAGACGGTCCATCGCCGGAGGAAATGGCGAGCCTCAAAGCCGCGCATTGGGCGGCGATCGACGACGCCACGCGCCAGGGCGTATTTGTGGGCGCCGAGCCGCTGGCGCGCACGACCAGTGCGACCACGGTACGTATCGATAACGGCCGGCCGCTGATTACCGACGGGCCGTTCGCCGAGACCAAAGAGCAACTGGCCGGATATTACATGCTCGATTGCGAGAACCTGGACGAGGCCATCGAATGGGCCGCCAGGATACCGACCGGCTCGAAAGGCCACGAAGGATCGGTCGAGATCAGGCCGATGCCGGGTTTGCCGCCGCGCTCTGAAGCCGGGGCGCCCGCCACGCGGAATGGCTGACATCCGGACCGTTGCCGAGGCCGTTTTCCGGCAAGAATCGGGGCGAATTCTGGCGAGCCTGATTCGCCTCTCCGGTTCTTTCGACCGCGCTGAGGAGGCGGTGCAGGAAGCCTTCGCGGCGGCACTTGCTTCCTGGCCCGAGCGGGGAGTCCCGGAAAATCCGGGGGCGTGGATCATGGCGGCCGCGCACCGGAAGCTGATCGACGCGGCGCGGCGGGAGCGAACCAGGCGCGAAAAGCGGGACTCGCTGCGTTATGAGATCGAGACCGCCGGCTGTTCCAATCCCGAGTTTCCCGAAGCCGCCATGGATTTCCCCGACGACCGGTTGCGCCTGATGTTCACCTGCTGTCATCCGGCACTGAACCGGGAGGCCCAGGTGGCGCTGACGCTTCGCACCCTGGGCGGGTTGAGCACGCCGGAAATCGCCAAGGCCTTCCTGCTGCCCGAAGCGACTCTGGCGCAGCGGCTGGTGCGGGCCAAGCGGAAGATTCAAGAGGCGCGCATTCCGTTCGAGGTGCCTTCGGCGGAGCGATTGGAGGAGCGTCTGGCATCGGTGCAGGCGGTGCTTTACCTGATTTTCAACGAAGGTTATGCGGCCAGTTCGGGGAGCGAGCTGGTGCGGAGCGAGCTGTGCGCGGAAGCGATCCGGCTGAGCCGGTTGTTGTGCGAACTGCTTCCGCGGGAGGCGGAGAATATCGGACTGCTGGCGCTGACGCTGCTGCACCACTCGCGAAGGAATGCGCGGATCGCCGGCGGCGCGCTGGTCACTCTCGACGAGCAGGACCGTTCGCTGTGGGACGGCGAGGCGATTGCCGAAGGCTGCGGCCTGGTGGAGAAGGCGCTCCGGCTGGGCCCGGTGGGGCCCTACCAGTTGCAGGCGGCGATTGCGGCGGTACACGCACAGGCCGCGACGGCGGACGAAACCGACTGGCGGCAGATCGCGGCGCTCTATGAGAAGCTGCTGGAGTGGAATCCGTCGCCGGTGGTTTCGCTCAACCATGCCGTGGCGGTGGCGATGAGCGCCGGGCTAGAGGCCGGGTTGCGGCGGATCGACGATCTCGGTACATCGGGCGCTCTGGATCGTTACTACCTGTTTCACGCAGCCCGTGCCGACCTGTTGCGGCGCTTGAGTCGCCGGGAGGAGGCGGCTGAAGCATATCGGCGGGCGGCGGCGCTGGCGACCAACCCGGTCGAGCTGGATTTCCTGAACCGGCGACTGCGCGAGATAGAATCGACCGGTTGAGGCGTGCACAAAAGTGGATCTCGACAGCCGATTGCTGCCTCAGCGCTCGGGTTTGGAATTAGGGTGACGTGTTTGGTGGGACAGTCCACCCGGCCTGTCGTCCAGCCAGCGACAGGCCAGGAGGCCTGTCCCACTCGGCGGGTTAGCCGCCGAATTGATCGACCCATCCGCCACATTCACAGCCCCCCTGTCCCGCGCCCGTCTGATACAGGGTGATGAGCGGGAGTGTGGGCTGTATACTGTGTGCATGGCGTCTTCGATCGAGATAGGGACCTTGATCGACCGCGACCCCAAAGTGCGTGGGGGACGGCCGAAGATTGCCGGGACGGGACTGACCGTAAGCAGGATCGCCATCTGCTACCGGATGGGCATGACGCCGGAGGAAATTGCCCTGGAATACCCGCACCTGACGCTGGCACAAGTCCACGCGGCGCTGGCGTACTATCACGTCAACCGCGACGAGATTGAGTGCGACATCGCTGGGCAGGAAGCGGAGGCGGCCCGCTGGGAGCGGCAGCTAACGAGTAAGTCCGCTCGCCCTTGAACCGGGTCCGCATCCCGGGCGGCCCTGCGCCTTCGGTGTGGGTAGAATAAGACTAAATGCTTGGCGATAAGCGATTCCTGAGGTCGTTCAGAGCGCGAAATATCCTTTCATTCGGCCCTGAAAGTCCTGAACTGGAGCTGCAGTCTCTCAATGTTCTGATCGGTCCGAACGGCGCCGGAAAATCGAACCTCATCGAAACCATTGGCCTGCTGCAGGCAGCCCCCGGAAATCTGCTCGAAGCAATTCGGACGGGCGGTGGTATCGGCGAGTGGTTGTGGAAGGGCGCGGACAAGCCGCCCACGGCGGAAATCGACGTGACTGTCTTCTATCCTCCGGGCACGACGCCCCTTCGGCACCGGCTCGAATTCACGATGGTGGGGCAGCGCGCCGAGCTGGTGGACGAGGCGATTGAGAACGAACATGGGACCGCCACCTTGCTGCCCGGCGTGCAGAACGTGAACTTCTTCTACCGCTATCGGCGTGGCCATCCGGTCTTGAACGTAAAGGCGGACGCGCCAAACGGCGGGGAACGGCTGTGGCGCGAGCTTCGGCGCGAAGATTTGCCGCTCGACCAGTCCGTTGTTTCCCAGCGTAAGGACCCGGACCAGTATCCGGAAGTGACCTATCTCGGGAAGGAGTACGCAAGGATCAGGCTTTTTCGTGAATGGAACCTCGGGCGCAACACCCAACCCCGCAGGCCGCAGACGACCGATCTGCTATCGGATTTTCTGCGGGAGGATGCAGCCAATCTCGCGCTCGTTCTCAATGACCTGGAGCACCGATCTAACCTGCGAAACAGCCTGGTAGAGAAGTTGAAAAGCGCCGATGGAGCGATCGAGGATTTCTCGACCAGGGTTTTGGGCGGGACGATCCAGTTGTTCCTCCACTATTCCGGGCTGAAGTCTCCGGTTCCAGCGACCCGGCTTTCCGATGGAACGGTTCGTTACCTATGCCTTTTGGCGATCCTCTGTCATCCGGATCCACCCCCTCTGGTGTGCCTGGAAGAGCCGGAACTGGGACTGCATCCGGACATGCTGCCTGGATTGGCCGACCTGCTGATAGAGGCGTCTCATCGGATGCAGTTGATCGTTACGACGCACTCCGATGCGCTGGTTGACGGCCTGACCGAAGTGCCGGAGGCGGTCGTCGTTTGCGAGAAACGCGACGGGTCGACGGAAATGAGCCGGCGCGGGAAAGACGAACTGGCCGCCTGGCTGAAGGACTATGGCCTCGGGCAGCTCTGGCGCCGTGGCGAAATCGGGGGGAATCGTTGGTGACCGTCAAACTCTATGTGGAGGGTGGGGGCGATCATAATAAGACACTACAAACCGCATGCCGCCGCGGTTTTTCCGAGTTTCTCCTGAAGGCAGGGCTGAAGGACCGAATGCCGAGAGTTGTCGCTTGTGGCGGGCGCCATCAGGCCTATGAGAGTTTCCGAACCTCGCACGGAAACGCCGGTAGGAGTGACTTCCCGGTTTTGTTGGTCGACAGCGAAGCGCCAGTTACCAAAGAGGACCCGTGGGAACACGTCAGGCTGCGACCCGGCGACGGATGGGACCGCCCGCCAGGTGCGTCGGCGGATCAACTCCACCTGATGACCCAGGCCATGGAAGCGTGGTTCTATGCCGACAAGGACGCCCTCCAGCGATATTATGAGGAGGACTTCCGGGTGGGCTCGCTGAGTCAGCGGAAGGACATTGAGAATATTCCCAAGAGCGACCTGTTTGCCGGCTTGCGGCTGGCGACAAGGGGCTGCCGCCAGAAGGGAGAGTATTCGAAAGGGGAACACTCATTCCAGATCCTCGGGCAAATCGACCCGGCAAAAGTTAGGAACGCATCGCCGGCACACTGCGGGAGGCTTTTGGAGGTCTTGGATCGCGTGTGTGCCCGATAACCCTATTCCCCCAGCCGCCCGTATTTCCCGGCCCAATGCACCAGCGGGCGGCCTTCGGAAACATGGGCGCGGAGCATGCGGCCGACCAGGATGTCGTGATCGCCGGCGGCGATGCGCCGGTCGACGGCGCACTCGATGGTGGCCAGAGAGCCATCGATCAGGGGTACATGGAATTCACCGCTGTGCCAGGGGACGCCGGTGAAGCGGTTCTGGCCGCGGCGGGCGAAGCGCTCGGAAATCGGCCGCTGATCTTCCCCCAGAACGCTGAGGCCAAAATGTTCGGCGGCGCGGAAACGATCGATGAGGGTGACGGCGTGGCCGAGGCAGATCAGCACCAGCGGAGGATCAAGCGAAAGGGACGTGAAAGAGCTGACGGTGAGGCCGTGCGGCGCGCCGTCGGAGCCGGCGATGGCGGCGATGGCGACGCCGGTGGGGAAGCGTCCGCAGGCCTGCCGGAACAGCTCGCTCGAAACGCTGGCTGCCGGAGTCTGGGCACGGTCGCTTGACATGAAGTAAATTCAATCTTATCATGTGGTTGACCGATGCGAGGTGAAAACTTGCCAGGTCCTCGCCCCTGAGGAGGAGTGTTTTGATCAAGCTGGACATTATTAACGAAGTAGTCAACCGCACCGGTATTACCAAGACGAAAGCAGAGATGGCGGTCGAAACCGTGTTCGAATCGATGAAAAAGGCGCTCGAACAGGGGGACCGGATTGAACTGCGGGGATTTGGGGTATTCAACGTGAAGCCGCGCAAGACCGGGATCGGCCGCAACCCGCGCACCGGCGCGGAGGTATCGATTCCCCCCGGTAAGGCGGTGCGTTTCAAGCCCGGCAAGGAACTGCAGACGCTGCAGTAAGCCGGCGGCGCGTCAACTATCTGTGTCCACTCAGGATTTCCCTCCGGCGCCCTTCCCGTTTGCCGCATCGAGCGGCGACGCCGATGCGTTCCCGGTGGCGTCGGCGGTCGGGATCGCTTCGCCTCGTGAACGCTACTGGCTTTACGGGCTGCTGTTCACTGTGACAGTGGTGTCGACTTCGCTGGTGGGCGCGGCGATGCAGCTCGATTTCGACCGCAACGTTCCGTTCAGCCTGGAGCGCAGCTTCGAGCTGTATCCCTGGTTCTGGCAGCATCCGGCGGAGTTGCTGCGCGGCTTGCCGTTTTCGTTTACCCTGCTGACGATTCTGCTGGCCCACGAGTTTGGCCACTACCTGGCCGCGGTCTATCACGGGGTCGACGCCAGTCTGCCGTATTTCATGCCGTCGCCGGTGCTGGGCACGTTTGGCGCTTTCATTCGGGTGCGCTCTCCGCTTTATTCCAAGCGCGTGCTGTTCGATATCGGAGTTGCCGGACCGCTGGCGGGGTTCGTATTTCTGCTGCCGGCGCTGGCGGTGGGGATTTCGTTGTCGAAAGCGATCCCGGGCATCGGCCACCAGGGCAGTATTCAGTTCGGCACGCCGGGTCTGGAATGGCTGCTGGGCCACGCGATGTTCCCTGGATGGCGATCGGGCGACTTGTACCTTCACCCGATGGCGCTGGGGGCGTGGATCGGCATGTTCGCCACGGCCATGAACCTGCTGCCGGTCGGGCAACTGGACGGTGGCCACATCCTGTACTCTTTTTCCCCGCGTCTTCACCGCCTGGTGTCCACCGGGTTGAGCCTGGCGCTGTTGTCGGTGGGATGTGTGGCCGTGGCGTTGAACTGGCTGGCTCTGCCGATGGGGAGATTCTTCTGGCCGGGTTGGGCGTTTTGGGGAGTGGTGCTGCTGTGGCTGGGACGGCGGCATCCGCTGCTTTACGATTCGACGCCGCTCGATGCGGGACGCCGGCGCCTGGGCTGGATCGCTCTGGCTGTTTTTGTGCTGTGTTTTACCTTGGTGCCGTTCGCCGACGGCGGCCTGTAAGCGGCATGAAGATCACGGCCACCATTATCACCCGGGACGAAGAGCGCAACATCCCGCGCGCGATTGAAAGCCTGCGCTGCTGCGACGAGATTCTGATCGTGGACAGCGGCTCGACCGACCGCACCACGGAACTGGCCGAGAAACTGGGCGCGCGGGTGGTGGAAGCGGGGTGGCGCGGCTATTCGGGGCAGAAGAACTGGGCGGCGGAACAGGCGGCCAACGACTGGATCCTGTCGCTCGACGCCGACGAAGCCTTGAGCGAAGCGCTGGAAGCGGAAATCTGGAACCTGAAGAAGACCGGACCGCGTTTCGATGCCTACACTATGCCGCGGCTGGCCCGCTACCTGGGCCGCTGGATACTGCATTCGGGGTGGTATCCGGACCGCAAAATCCGCCTTTACGACCGGCGCAAGGCCCGCTGGGTGGGCGATTTCGTACACGAAAGCGTGATGTTCGAGGGCCGCGTGGGGCACCTGGAAGCCAACATCCTGCACTTCACCTGCGAATCGCTGGCCGAGCATGTCAAGACCATGGACCGGTATACCACCTTGGCCGCGCAGGAGCTGGCGGCGCGGCGGGTGAAGGTGCCGCTGTGGCGGGTGATGGCCGCGCCGGTCTGGACGTTTCTGAAAACCTATTTTGTGGAGCGCGGATTTCTGGACGGATTCGAGGGCCTGGTGATTTCCTACATGGCCGCCTTCTACACGTTGCTGAAATATGCGAAAGCGAGAAACATGAGCGGATGAAAGTGCTCCACATCGATGCGGGGCACCAGATGCGCGGGGGGCAGTGGCAGGCCCTGCGGCTGATGGAAGCGCTAGCCGGGTTGGGAGTGGAATCGACGCTGCTGGCGCCGGCCGGAGCGCCGCTCTACGAATTGGCGCGGCGGCGCGGGGTGCGCGCGGAGCCTTTGAGGCTGGCGCGGCTGGCGCGGCTCGGGCGGCGGCACGATCTGGTCCACGCGCAGGACGCCCGCTCCCATACGCTCGGAGCGCTCACGGTGGGAGCGCCGCTGGTGGTGTCGCGGCGGGTGGCGTTTGCGATTGGCGATTCGGCGGCGTCGCGCTGGAAGTATGGCCGAGCGCGGCGTTATATCGCGGTCTCGGAGTTCGTGAAGGCGGTGCTGGTCGAAGGCGGGGTGGAGGCGGAGAGAATCGACGTGGTTTACGACGGGGTACCGTTACTGGAGCCCGCCGTGCCAGTCGAGCCGCCGTTGATTCTGGCGCCCGACAACGCCGACGATCCCCGCAAGGGCGCAGCCGTGGCGGCGGAAGCGGGCCGCCTGGCGGGAGTTGAAATCACGTTTTCCGGCGATTTGGAGCGGGATTTGCGGCGCGCGAGCGTGTTCGTCTATGTGACCGAAAGCGAGGGGCTCGGCTCGGCGGCGCTGCTGGCTATGTCGGCCGGGGTACCGGTGATCGCCAGCAATGTCGGAGGCTTGAAGGAAGTCGTCGCCCATGAAGAAAGCGGCCTGTTAGTGGAAAACCAACCCGGCTCCATTGCCCGCGCCATTCGCCGGCTGCTGGACGACCGCGACGCGGCCGCGCGGATGGGCCGCCATGCGCGTCGGAGGGTAGCCGAGATGTTCACCATCGACAATATGGCGCGCCGGACGCTGGACATATACCATAGGGTACTGTCGTGATCGAAGCCAGTATTGCCTTCCTGTTTGGCCTGCTGATCGGCAGCTTCCTGAACGTTTGTATCTACCGGTGGCCGCGCGACCTGTCGGTGGTGCGGCCCCGATCCCACTGCCCTTCCTGCCAGAAAACCATCGCCTGGTACGACAATATTCCGGTGGCGAGTTACCTGCGGCTGGGCGGCAAGTGCCGCGCTTGCGGGGCGCGCATTTCCCCGCGATACCCGGCGGTGGAACTGATTACCGGGCTGTTGTTCGGCTATTTCGTGTGGTATGTCGGGCCGACCGCGCTGGCGGTCAAAATATGCGTGTTCTGCGCCATGCTGGTGGCGCTGGTATTCACGGATTTCGAGGAACGCATCCTGCCGGATGAATTCACCCTGGGCGGCACGCTGGCAGGGCTGATCTTCGCCGGCTTCGTGCCGTTGCGCGACCCAACGGCGATGGCGGTGCTGTGGCTGGTGGGGGTCGAATCCTCGGAGCGTTTGATGTGGATCTTCAGCGCGGCCTTCGGCGCGGCGTTCCCGGCGCTGCTGCTTTGGTTTGGGGGCTGGATCTACTTCAAGCTGCGCAAACGCGAGGGACTGGGCTTCGGAGACGTGAAGCTGACGGCCATGATCGGGGCTTTTCTCGGTCTGGAAGGCGCGTTGCTGGCCCTGGTGGTGGCGTCGCTGCTGGGCTCCCTGCTGGGGTACCTCTACATCAAGCTGACGGGCAAGGACATGGCTACCTACGAGCTGCCATTCGGCGGGTTCCTGGGTGCGAGCGCGATCGCCATGGCGATCTTCGGCAAGCAGTTGCTGAACTGGTACGGGAACTTGTAGGGCGGAGCCCCTGGTCCGCAGTCGGCCCCCCGGCCGGCTTGTCGGCGGTGGTAAGCGCCGGATTCTTTGGGAGAAGAGCGGGTCCAGGGGGACCCGCGCGGACCAGGTGCGGACCAGGGAGTCCGCCCCACTGTTGTGCCCGGTGTTCAATAGTGGGAAAACTAAGTGGCATTGCGCACTTGTGCGTGCGCCACGTCGGATTTCGAGTTTTGCAAATCCGCCAACTTCCGGCGGCTGGGCAATCAGGATGTCCTCACGATCGCGGGCGCCGCTCTGGTAGCGTAAGAAGTGTAGTTAAGGCGATCCACGATGCATCGACGTACTGTCCTGAAATACCTGGCGGCCGCTCCCTTGACGATGTCGGCGCAGGAGACTATGCCTCCGATGCGTGCCCTCACGCATGGCCCGAAGTTTCATTGGTTCGGCTACTACGATAAGTTGGAGTTCGACCCCACCAGCCGCTACATTCTGGGAATGGAGGTCGATTTCCAGCATCGGACTCCGGCGCCGGACGATCGGGTCCGGCTCGGTATGATCGATTTGGAAAGCGGCGACAAGTGGACCGGCCTCGGCAGTAGCTGCGCCTGGTCCTGGCAACAGGGATGTATGTTGCAATGGCTGCCCGGCTCCCGCACCGAAGTCATCTACAACGATCGCCAGGGGGATCGTTTCGTGTCCCACATCCTCGACGTTAGGTCCGGAAAGCGGCGGAGTCTGCCCGCCCCTGTGTACGGGATCAGTCCGGACGCCCGCTGGGCCGTCTTCCCCGATTTCCGGCGCATCCACGACACCCGGCCCGGGTACGGTTACGCGGGCATACCCGACCCGAACAAACAGGTGGATGCGCCGGACGATGCCGGGATCTGGCATCTGGATCTCGGCACCGGAAAACACGAGTTGATCGTCCCACTCTCCAAAGCGGCCGGCATTCCGAATGAACATGACGACATGAAAGGCGCCAAGCACTGGTTTAATCACTTACTGGTTGCTCCCGACGCCAAACGCTTCATCTTCCTACACCGCTGGCAGCGGCCCGGGCAAGCCTCCTTCATGACTCGCATGTTCACCTCTGGTCCCGATGGGACGGATCTCTACGTGGTCGACCCGTACGGTTTCACGTCTCACTTTATCTGGCGCGATTCGCGGCATATTCTGGCCTGGGCGCGCCATCCTTCCCACGGCGACAAGTTCTACCTTTATGAAGACCGCACCGATAAGGTGGAGGTGGTTGGTCCCGACGTGATGACGGTGAATGGGCATTGTACTTATTTGCCCAACAAACGTTGGATCCTGAACGACACCTATCCGGACGCCGCCAGGAACCAAAACCCATATCTGTACGAGGTCCGGACCGGCCGGCGCGTGCCGCTCGGGCACTTCCATTCACCGCCCGAATACGACGGCGAGTTTCGCTGCGACACGCATCCGAGATTCAGCCCGGACGGGCGGAAAGTCGTAATCGATTCTCCCCATGGTGGCAATGGCCGCCAGATGTATCTGTTTGACGTCGGCGCCATCGCCGGGTAGCCCGTGGCCCCGGCCGGCAGCAGCCATGGAGTGTCTCGCGTGGTACTATCGGAGTCTAGCCGCCCGCGTGCGAGTCCGGCTTCCGAAAGAGGTTGAACATGCGATTTGCTTTCACTTTCTTTCTCGCTCTGGCCGCCACGGCCCAGGTGCGCACGCTTGAGGACGGAACCCCGGTACGCCTTCGCCTCAGCCGTACCGTTTCCTCCACCAGCGCGCAGGCCGGTGAAACCGTGGATTTCGAAGTGACCGAACCGGTCATCAACCAGAATTACGTGGTGATCGCGAAAGGCGCTGTTGCCCTTGGTCATGTCGCCAAAGTGGAGGCCAAACGCCGCTTCGGGCGCGCCGGTGCGCTGGAGCTCAGTGTCGATTCCGTCCACCTGACCGACGGCCGTACCGTCCCCCTGCGCGCCACCCGGGAAAAGGGCGAAGGCGACATGAGCGGCGCCCGCAAGGCAGCCACCGTCGCAGCCTCCCCCGTCCTGGTGTGGATGAAAGGCAAGGACGTGAGCTTCGAAAAAGGCACCGAGACCACCGCCTATGTCAGCGGCGACACCGTCGTCGAGGAACCGCGTCCCCGCGCCGACTCGCCCCAGTCCCCCGGTACTTCCGCGGACCGCGGGAACCCTACGGGCGCCGTGCTGACCAACGCCGACATCGTCCGGATGCAGAAGGCCGGGCTTTCCGAATCGATCATTTTGAGCAAGATCGGCACCTCCACGACTAACTTCGACACCGACACGCAAGACCTGATCCGGTTGAAGGAAGCCGGCGTAAGCGACGCCATCATCAATGCTATGGTGCAGAAGGCGGGCCGCCACTAGGCGGCGAGGTCCCCGGGTCTAGAAAGCTGCTAGACTGATTCTAGGAGTTAACTATGCCCACCTTGTATGTCGAGAACGTGCCCGCGCCGGTGTACGAGGCTCTGCGAAACCGGGCCGCCGCCAACGGGCATTCGATCTCTGGCGAGGTCCTGGCGCTATTGAAGCGCAACGTGCCCACAGCCGAAGATCTTGCCCGGCGCAAAGCCTTGCTGGATCGCGCCCTGCGCCTGCAGGCGCGGCGAGCCGGCGCGTCCGGGCCAACCTCGGAAGAAATCGAGCGCGAAGATCGGTTGCGGTGATCGCCTACGTGTTGGACGCCAGCGTGGCGGCAAAGTGGTTTCTGCCGCGCGCCGGCGAAACGAATACCGCTGAAGCCTTGCAGTTGCTCCGTGATTACTCTACCGGAGCGGTCGATCTCACCGTTCCCGATCTGTTCTGGCCGGAGTTCGGAAATATCCTCTGGAAGGCAGTTCGTCCAGGAAGAATCTCACGGCGCTCGGCGGAGGAAGCGATCCTGTCGCTAGAGCGCCAACAGATCTCGACGGCGCCCACGGCGAAACTGCTGGCAGACGCCTTTGCCATTGCCGCAAGCTTCGATCGTACGGTATATGACGCCGTGTACGTAGCCCTGGCCATCGCCTCCGATGCCCCGCTCCTGACAGCCGACGAGCGCCTGGTAAACGCACTTGCGGCGCGGTTTCCGGTACGGTGGTTAGGCGCTTATAGTGGGGCCGGGTAGCTGGCGGATCGGTTTGCGAACTCGGCGCAGGGGCTACTGCGCCGGTTTTCCACACGGAGAAACCGACGACTCCGATACTTTCCAGATCCGCAGAAAGGCAGCAACACGCAGCTCAATCTCGTCATCCAAATCCAACTTGAAGTACTCGTTTTGCAGCGTCAGATGCCGGAGCACGAGGTTGTGGGCCAACCGTATCGCCTGCCGGGCTTCCCCCTCTGAGATTTCCCGATAGGCGATGGTTCCCCGCTCGGTAGGCCGGAAGCGTTTACTCAGGCCAAATCCAGTGGCGTGAGAATGAAACGTCGGCGTCAAATAGCACGCGCCGTAGAGCGCGGAAAGATTGATGTCGCTTTGCTTCGCCATGCTGGCCAAATCCACGCGTGTCCAGGCTTTCTGAGTTTTCGGTTGGCCGCACTTATTGCAGACGGACTCTGCGCGTCTTGTCTTCACTCGTTTATATTCCGCCTCCAGCGAGTCAATCTTTTCCTTTGGGACCTTGTCCTTCAGGTCGGGCGTGACCTCAATGGCCTGCTGCCAAAGCTTCCACTTCTTGATGGCATCATCCTCAACGAAGAGGCGCGCTTCGGCTGGGTTCTTTGCGATGTAGGCGGCGGTTACCAGACGTTCATACGTCCCTCTGAGAATCTTATAGGATCCGATGCCGAATCCATTGCCGCTGAGCGTTAGTAGTTCGCCAAAATCGTCCGCGATGATCCGGCCCAGCCCAAACACAACGCGGTCCGCCATCACCTTGTTCTCGAATGCGATCACAGCCGGATCGTCCTTCGGAAGCTGCAACAACCGGTCTACTTCCTCCTGCGACGGCGCGACGAGAGTTCGCAGGCTGACCCTCTTGAGCGATGTTGTGCAGCGCAGGATGCTCCAGCATGAACTCCTTGTGCGCCTGGATGAAACGCTGCTGAGCAGTGCTATCGCCAACACCAGTTGGGAGCTGGTCCACAGAGTTTCTCCTTACCGTCACCGGCCAGGCTGGTTGCGCTCCCGTTCGAGAGCCTGGTGCAGGACGGTCTTGATGTAGGTCTGGTAAGGCAGCCCCATCTTTGCCGCGAGAGTTTGGGCGGTTTCCACATCTTTCATCGCCAGTCGAATCGTCACAGACCGCGTGGCCCCGCGTCCGGGAAGCCCGCGCAGGATGCGGCCCTCCTTGGCAGCCTTCTCGAACTGATCGGCGATGAAGTCGGGGTTTCGGTCCCACCATTCCGCTTCTTCGGCTTCCGATTTGAACTTCGGCGGATCTGTTGTCTTACTCGCCTTGGTCTTGACGCTCATAATTTCACCTCTCCCGGAAGTAGATCGCTTCCAGCCGCTTAGTCATTGGGTAGGCGGTAACCACCCGGATCTTCTCTGCCCGCTCCGTGTAGATCACTGCAAGCAACCGACCGGCGTTTGTCTGCCCCAAAACCAGGACGCGTTCCTCGCCATCGTGCTCCTGGTATTGCACGACAACCGGATCCTTCTGAAGCACCTGCTCGGCCTCGACCGCCCGGACCTCGTGGAGCGCTATGTGTCTCGTGTTCTCCGCGTCCCAATCAAAGTCCATATCGTACCAACAGTGTACGTACGTATCTTACTCGGTGTCAAGGCGACGCTTAGCCGTGGGTTAGACTCGGACTGGACTGGTGGGGATTGCAACGACCTCAGCAACTCGGGTCACCGCCGTTCCTAATTTGGAAGCGACAGACCGGGAGGTCTGCCCTACCGCAACTGCACCAGCCCCTGCGCCTGTGGATTGGCCGCCCCCGCCGGCATCAAGTCCTGCTTGCCGCGCCAGCCGTCGATGTAGGAGATCTGGTGCACGCAGGCCACCGTGCAGCGCGGGGCGCAGCTTTTGGCGGTGCGATACTCGCGGCGAACGTCCCCTAACGTATACTCGGCTAAGGGCTTAGCGGGATAGCCGCGCTGCTGGGAACAATAATGCACCAGGCCGTCCTCGCATATATAAAGGTAGCGGGACCCGGAGCGGCAGCGCCAATCGTTCTCCTTGCCGTGCGCGATGTTGTCCTGGAAACCGTTGATCTGGGCGTAGCTTGCCTTCTCCATCGCGCGCATCGCCATGTACACTTCGCGGTCCGCGTCGGCCAGCGGCTGCAATTGGCCGTCGCCATCGTGGATAATGCCGACCGTCGAAGTGAACCCCAATTCCAGCGCGCGCTTTCCCACCGCCAGCGCGTCCTGCGGATTGTGGATGCCGCCGCCCACCACCGAGTTGATATTGACGTGAAATTCGGCGTGCGCGGCCAGCAGTTGCAACTTCCGGTCGAGCACCTTCAGGCTCTTCTTCGAAACTTCGTCGGGCATCACGTTGTCGATCGAAATCTGCAGGTGCTCCAGGCCGGCGCGGTTGAACCGTTCGATGCGGTCGGCGGTGAGCAGGTACCCATTGGTAATCAGCCCGGCGATCATGCCTCGGCGGCGGACATGGGCCACGATTTCATCGAGCTGCGGGTGCAGCAGCGGTTCGCCGCCGCTAATGGTGATGATGCTGGTACCAAGATCGGCCAAATGATCCAGGCGCTGCTGCATCACGTCCAGCGGGACGGGCTTCGAATGATCGTCGTATTCGTTGCAATAGCTGCAGGACAAATTGCAGCGGCGCATGGGGATTACGTGCGCCAAAATGGGATGGTCCCGGGAAATCAACCCGCTCGCGATCATCCGAAGCTCGCGTGCACGGCGCTGAACGCGTTTCCATAGCCGGCGCAGATGTTGGGCCCGAGATTTCATCGCAAGACCTTTTATTACAGCATATTCGGAGCGCCTTGCCGAGCCGCGCGAGGCGAGAGGGCGCTAGCCGGGGTTGAACGGCAAAAGGATAGCGCCACCGGGGAAAAGCCGGGAATCGCGGCGAGGCTCTGCTGAACTCCTAATGCAAGCTGACGTTCATCACCGGGGCATTGGACGCCTGCCCCGCGATGGTAATCACCACCGGGTAGGCGCCCGCGGCCGCCACTGGGGGGACCACGAAGTTGGCCTGATACAGCCCGATGCCTCCCGGCGTCAACCCCATGTAATCGACCGTGGCTTTGATACCGCCCACGGTAAGGCCGTAGGCTCCGGTTAGCGGCGACAGGGACAACGGCGCGGCGGCGCCCGATACCAGCGTACCCGCCGTCTGAACCGGTCCGCCGCCGGTGAAATAAACCACCACTTCGTCCCCCACCGCCGCTGGACTCGCTGGGCCGTTCACGGTGACGTTGTCCTTATTTACCACCACGGCGCGATTGTTGCCGTACACGCTAATGCCCGGCGTTCCGGTGGCGGGAATGTAAACCGCCGCGGCGTTGCTGGTCGAAGTCCCGTTCTTGACAATCACCGAAGCCACCGTGTTTCCCGGAATATCCCACGGCATCTGCGCATCGATCTGGCCGGTGTCGGCGTAGAACAGGTGGGCGTTCTCCCCGTTCACCGTCACCGAGGTAGTGAGCAGTGTCGTCGGCAGGGGCACGCTGGTAGCGCTCACCGGCTTGGTCGCCGTATTCACTCCGAACAGCACAAACACGCTGCCCGGCGGTGTGGAATTGACCGCATAGCTGGCCACGTTCCCTATCGATTCCGTGGGATTGGTAAACGCGGAATGCGCCGTCCCGGTGCGTATGAACTGGGAATTCGCCTCGATCAGGGCAGCGGTCTGTCCATAGGCGCCGGTGACGACAAAGTTCAATGAGTTCGACCTGCCCGCCGAATCCGTCAAGTTGGCCGATCCCAGGCAGGCTGCTGTAACCGAGTACGTCCCCTTTGCGGTGAGCGCGGCCGGGGAGGCGCCGGATGAAGTGACCGTGTAGGCAGCGGTAACGTTGCCTTGCCCGTCGAACTGAAGCACTCCAGCCTCGTCGGCCACGCCGTTCTGCGCCGTCCCGGACAGCGTGAACCCGGTCGTATCGTAGGAATACGGTCCCGACAGCGTGGCCGTGCCGCAAGCCGGAATCGTGTTGCCGCCGCTGGCCGAATAGACATAGGTGGCGTCGGAGCCCGTCATGGTAAACGAACCGCCGCTACTGTACACGATCAGGGCAAATGTCGCCGTGCTTCCCTGAGTGAGGGTAACCGTCCCGTAGCAATTGGAAGGAAGGGTGTAAGTTCCCGAGTAAGTGAAGGGCTTTCCGGTAGCCAGGTTGGTATTGGAAGTCCCGCTCAGAGTGACGTTGCTCTGGCCGTCGAAGGTGGCCGTGCCCTCCGCCTGGAGAGAACCGGTGAAGCTTCCCGCGGCCGAGATGCCCCGCCCGCTGAGCGTCAGCGAGTAGGTTCCATTCAGATTGGAAGCGCTGCAGCTCCCGCCGCCGATCTGCGCCATCGCCGGCGTTGCCGGCAGGCAGCAGAGAGAGATCATAAACGCCATGCCTGCCTTTTTCACGCCCATACCCTCCGGTAAACGAATCTACATCTCTTCGCGGCAACGCGGGCTTCCGGACGCCGATCTCGCTCCAGGCTCGCCGTCGGCTGTCCGTAGGTGGCGTGTGCCGTGCCGCTGATCAGAAACTTCCCGCTCTGCGCCAGCGTCACGTAGACATTCGAGCTGTAAACCTTGGTGGCGCTGTAAACACTGAAGCCCATCACATAGGATCCGCCCTTCGAATCGGTGAGCGCGGCCGATCCCAAACAGTTCGACGAGAGCGAGTAGGATCCGGTAAGCGTGACCGTACTGGTCGACGCGCCCTGGGTGATGCTGAGGTTTGCGGTAATGACGCTCTGTCCGTCGAGCTGCAATAACCCGGATAACGCCGCGGCCCCGCTCACGGCGGACGAGGACAGCGAGTATCCCGTTCCGCTCATCGTATACACGCCCGCGAATGTGGCGGCGGAACAACTGGCCGGTTGGGTAACCCCGCTACCTGAATAAGAGTAGGTGGCATCGTTCCCGGTAAGCACGAAGTCGCCGCCCGCGGCGTAAAGCGCCAGGTTGAACGTGGCGCTCCCTCCGGTAGCGATGGTCACCGTACCAGCGCAGTTGGCCTGAACGCTATAGGTTCCGCTCCAGGTCAGCGGCGTGCCCGCCAGCGACCCCGTATCCGTGGTCAACGCGACCGCGACCGCGTTCAGCCCGTCGAAAGTCGCCGATCCGTTGGCCTGAAACACATTGGTGAAGTTTCCGGATGTCGTCACCTGCCTGCCCGTAATCGTGACGGCGTACACGCCCTTGACCGTGGCGGAAGTGCAGGAGCCGCCTCCGATGGTGGTCTGCGCCAGCATCGGCGCCGCCAGTAGGCAGGGCAAAGAAAAGAGCACGGTGCTGCGTGCGTGCTTCATTCGTTTTTTTCCTCCGTGATCTATATAACAGTGGATTATACAATCAGTTGCGGCAAATTCGGGTGGCCGCGCGATTTCGCGATTCCAGGATGGTCCGGTTCCCGGCGACGGTCTCGGCACCCCGGTGAAACAGGGCGCACCGTGGACCGATTTGACACCCCGTGCAGTCGGGTGATACACGTAACTATCTACAGGAGAGCAAATGGCTGACGAGCAGAAGCCTGCCGGCTCGCCTTCCCCTGCTCCATCAGGGGCAGGGGGCGTGAATCCGAAGGCCGGACCAGCCGCTGGTGCCCCTAAAACGGCGCCTCCTAAACCGGCCGCGGCAGCGCCGCCCAAGCCGCCCGCCATCATGGCTGCGACCCCCTGGGACAGCGAACTCGCGCGCGATTTGCGCGACAGGTTCCCGGACCAGATCGGCGAAACCTCTACGTATCTTGGGCAGGATTTCCTGATAGCGAAACCGGATGCGATCATCTCTATTCTGGAATATCTGAAACTGGAAGCCGATTTCGACTACCTGGTGGACATTACGGCCGTGGATTGGCCGAAAAAGCCCGAACGCTTCGAGCTGGTATACATCCTTTACAGCTTTGCGCACAATCGGCGCGTGCGGGTGAAAACCTCGATTGCCGATGGGTACCGGCCGGCCAGCGCCGTGGGCGTGCATCTTACCGCCAACTGGCTGGAACGCGAAGTCTACGATATGTTCGGTATCGAATTCGCCGGCCATCCCGACTTGCGCCGCATCCTGCTGCCCGAGGAATGGCAAGGGTTCCCGCTGCGCAAGGAGTACTCCATCGTGCAGCAGGACGAGCGTTGGGTCCGGGAGAACCTGGGGATCGAGAGCGGACAGTAGACCGACAAGGGAACCAAGCATGCCGGAATCCACCTTCCTAGACTCCACCGAACTGGTCCTCAACATGGGGCCGCAGCACCCCTCCACGCACGGCGTCCTGCGGGTCATCCTCAAGCTCGACGGCGAGAAGGTGCTGGGTACCGATTGCGTCATCGGATACCTGCACCGCGGGGTGGAGAAAATCGCCGAAAACCGCACCTATGCCCAGTTCAACCCGTACGTGGACCGCATGGATTACGTGGCGGCGATCTCGAACGGGCTGGGCTACTGCCTGGCGATCGAAAAGCTGCTCAACGTGGAGGCGCCGCCGCGGGCCCAGGCGGTGCGCGTCATCCTCACCGAACTGAACCGCATCGCGAGCCACCTGGTCTGGCTCGGTACGCACGCCCTCGATATCGGCGCCATCACCCCGGTCTTTTACTGCTTCCGCGAACGGGAAGAAGCCCTCAAAATATTTGAAAACTACTGCGGCGCACGGCTCACCACCCACGCGTTCCGCATCGGCGGCCTGCAATACGAAACCTACGACGGTTTCGAAAAGGAAGTGCTCGCATTTTGCGACATGTTCCTGCCCAAAGTGGACGAGTACGAAGAGCTGCTCACCAACAACCGCATCTGGGCGGGACGCCTGAAGCACGTGGGCGTGTTGAACGCCGAAGAGTGCAAGGAGTACGGCGTGACCGGCCCGGTGTTGCGCGCCGCCGGGGTGAAATGGGACTTACGCAAGGCGCAGCCTTACTCCGGCTACCAGCAATACGATTTCGAAATCCCCACCTGCGAAAACGGCGATACCTACGACCGGTACACCGTGCGCATCGAGGAAATGCGGCAATCGGCGCGCATCATGCGCCAGGCGGTGGAGAAACTTGCCGCCGGCCCGATTATGGCCAAGGTGCCGAAGGTCATCAAGCCGCCGGTGGGCGAAGTCTACGTTTCCATCGAAGCCCCCAAGGGGGAATTGGGATATTACGTGGTCAGCGACGGCACCACCCAGCCCTACCGGGTACGGGTGCGGCCGCCCTCGTTCGTGAATCTGCAGGCTCTCGGCCGCATGGTGGCGGGCGGGCTGGTAGCCGATGTAGTGGCCATCATCGGCACGCTGGATATCGTGCTGGGCGAGGTGGATCGGTAAGGAGCTTATGGCCAACTTACTTAGAAAGATTTTTCTGGCCGACCTCTTCCAGGGATTGTGGGTGACTTTCCGCAACCAGAATCCTAAATACATCTACACCGAACAGTATCCGGCCGAGCGGCCCAAGGTGGCCGAGCGCTACCGCGGCGCCCCGCGGCTGAATATCAATCCCGATAACGACGAGACTCTGTGTATCTCCTGCAACCTTTGTGCCGTGGCCTGCCCGGAGAATCTCATCGTGGTGGGCTGGGAGCGCAATGAGCAGACCAAGCGAAAGGACCTGACTACCTTCACTTACGACACCTCGCGCTGCATGTTCTGCGGCCTGTGCGAGGACGCCTGTCCGGTGGACGCCCTGGAGCTGACGCAGGATTTCGAAATGGCCAGCTATACCCGCGACGGACAGATCTGGGACCGCGAGATGCTGGAGCACGGGCCCGCGCCCAAGGCCTACCGATCATGATCGATACCGTTCTGTTTTACGCTTTCGCGCTACTGGTGCTGGGTGGCGGCCTGGCCACTATCACCCTGCGCAACGCCGTGCATTGCGCCATTGCGCTGATCGTGTCGCTGCTCGGCGTGGCCGGCTTGTATCTGCTGCAGCAGGCCGAGTTTCTGTTCGCGGTTCAGATCGTGCTTTATGTCGGCGGCATCATGCTGCTGTTCCTGTTTGTGATCATGCTGGTGAACCTGGACCAGGCCGCGCGCGAGCGGCAATTCAACCGGCAATGGGTGGTGGCGGTGACGGCGGTGGCCGTGGTGGCGGCGGAGATCGGTTACTTCCTATGGCGCGGTAAGGCCGCGTTTCATATCGCCGAGAACGCCCTTTCCCCTGCCTCCGCGCTGGGCAATACCGAACAGATCGCCGATTCGCTTTTTTCCGAGTATCTGCTGCCGTTTGAAATCGCTTCGCTGCTGCTGCTGGTCGCCGTGGTCGGCTCGGTCGTCATGGCCAAGAAGAGGATCTGACAGTGCAACCCGTATCCACCATTCACTACCTGGTTCTGAGCGCGGCGCTGCTGCTGATTGGAACCGTGGGCGTGCTCACGCGCCGCAATATCGTGATCATTCTGATGTCGATCGAACTGATTTTGAATGCCGTCAACATCAACCTCATCGCCTTCTCCCACGCCCTGCACCAGGTTACCGGGCAGGTCTTCGCCATCTTCGTGATTACCGACGCGGTGGCGGAGGCGGCGGTGGGACTGGGCATTCTGATCGCGCTGTTCCGCAATCGGGAAACGCTGCAGGCCGACGAAATCGATTTGTTGAAGTGGTGAAACGTTGAACTTTCTCGACCAGATCTGGCTCATCCCGCTCGTCCCGCTGGGTGGCGCGGTACTGATGCTGCTGCTAGGCAGGCTGCTCGATCCCCAACCGGTTTCCGAAGTCGCGCTGGCCCCCGGCGTCGGGCCCCAGAAACATGGGCACACCGGCCACGGCCATCACCCGCATTCGCCCCTCAAGTTTCTGGTGAGCCTGATTTGTCCCGGCACGGTGCTGGTGTCGTTCCTTCTCTCCGCCGCCGCGGTTTTGCAGCTTTCCAGCCTGCCGCACAAGGTGCATGAAGTCATCCAGTTCACCTGGATCTCCGCCATGCCCTTCCACATGGCCAACGGCCACATGGCTGTCTTTCACGTGGATTGGGGTTTTTTGCTCGATCCCCTGAGCGGCGTCATGATTCTGGTAGTCACCGGCGTCGGTTTCCTGATTCACGTCTACTCGATCGGTTACATGGCTCACGACAACGGCTATTACCGCTTTTTCGGGTATCTGAATCTGTTCGTCTTTTTCATGCTCATGCTGGTGCTGGCCAATAACTACACGCTGCTGTTTGTAGGTTGGGAAGGCGTGGGGTTGTGCAGCTATCTTCTGATCGGCTTCTACTTTCACAAAAAGTCGGCCGCGGATGCGGGCAAGAAAGCGTTCGTGGTCAACCGCGTGGGCGACGCCGGCTTCATTCTGGGCATGCTGCTGATGCTGTCGGTGCTGGGAACGGTCCGTTTCACCGAAGTGAACGCGCTGCTGAGGAGCGGGCAGTTTGTGACGGAAACCGCCGGTTTTGGCGTGCTTAGCGTGATGGCGCTGGCCATGTTCTTCGGCGCCACCGGTAAATCGGCGCAGATCCCGTTATACATCTGGCTGCCGGATGCGATGGAGGGTCCCACCCCGGTTTCGGCTTTGATTCACGCGGCTACCATGGTCACGGCCGGCGTCTATATGGTCGCGCGCTCCTCGGCCTTGTACGAGTTGACGCCGCACACTTCCATGATCGTCGCCGTCGTTGGCGCGCTCACCGCGATTCTGGCCGCCTCCATCGCGCTGGTGCAGAACGATATCAAGCGCGTCTTAGCTTATTCGACCGTCAGCCAACTCGGCTATATGTTTCTGGCGCTCGGAGTGGGCGCTTACTGGGTTGCGGTGTTTCACCTGTTCACGCACGCGTTTTTCAAGGCCCTGCTCTTCCTTTGCTCCGGCTCGGTGATTCACGCCATGGGCGGCGAGCAGGATATGCGGCGCATGGGCGGCCTAAAAGATAAGATACCGGTCACTCACTGGACCATGTGGGTGGGCTCGGTAGCCATCGCCGGCATCCCCGGCCTGGCCGGATTCTTTTCCAAGGACGAGATTCTGTGGCAGACCTTCCACTCGCCCAAAGGCTCCGCCGCGCTCTATGTAATCGGTCTCGCGACCGCCGCCATGACCGCGTTCTATATGTGGCGGCTGATGAACATGACGTTCTACGGTAAGTCGCACGTGGAACCGGAGACCGCCAGGCACATACACGAATCGCCCTGGACGATGACGGTGCCACTGAGCGTTCTGGCCGCCGGCAGCGTGCTGGTGGGCTGGCTGGGAACGCCGAAGCTTTGGACCGTTTTCACCGACGCGTTCCGCGGTTTTCCGCGCTGGCTCGAGCCGGTGTTCGAACTGGCGGAAAAAGGCGAGGCGGGCAATACCGCGGCCACGGAATGGTCGCTCATGCTGCTGTCTGTCGCCGTTGCCGCCGCCGGAATCGCGCTGGCCTATCTTTTCTATACAAAACGCCCGTCGATTCCCGAGCGCATTTACGAGCGCTTCCGCGGCTTGCACAAGGTGCTCTACAACAAATGGTACGTGGACGAGATCTACGATTTCCTGTTCGTCAATGGCATGTGCAAGGGCGGCGGACGGGCGATGGGCGCCTTCGACCGGGAGGTGGTGGACGGTGGGGTGAACGGCGCCGGCTGGCTGACGCGGTTCCTGGCGCTGGTGTCCATGTGGTGGGATCGTTGGATCGTGGATGGCACCGTGCGCTTCACCGGCTTCTTCGTGCGCATGCTTTCCTATCCCGCAACCATGATCGAGACCGGCAGGGTGCAGGCGTACGCTCTGTTCGTGGTGGCGGGAGTGTTGGCGTTCCTGGGTTACTACGTAGTCCGATAAGAATATGGATCAGCACTTACTGACCATCGTATTAGCGGCTCCCCTGGCCGGGCTCCTCGTGTTACTCTTTCTGCCCTCTAAGAGTAAGTCGCTGATTCGCGTCTGGGCGAACATCGCGAGCCTGGCGGGTTTCGCCGTTTCCCTGCCCCTGGTGTGGAAGTTCCACGTGGGCGCCCCGGGCTTTCAGTTCGTCGAGCGCGCCGATTGGATACCCTCCCTGGGCGCGCATTACCTGGTCGGCATCGACGGTATCAGCTTGCTGCTGGTGATGCTCACCACCCTGATGGGCTTTGTGGCCACGCTGTGTTCCTGGTCGGGGGTGAATGACCGGCTGAAGGAATACTACGCCATGTTCCTGCTGTTGCAGACGGGCATGATCGGCGTGTTCATCTCGCTCGATTTCTTCCTGTTCTACATTTTCTGGGAACTGGTGCTGGTGCCGATGTACTTTATCATCGGTGTTTGGGGCGGTCCCCGAAAGCTTTACGCCGCCATCAAGTTCTTCCTCTATACGCTGGCCGGTTCGGTGCTGATGCTGCTGGGCATCCTGACTCTCTACTTCCAGCACTATTCGCAATTCGGCTTTTACACTTTCGAAATCTCCCAGCTCATGAAGCTGCAGCTTCCGCTCGGCGTTCAGCAATGGGTGTTCTGGGCGTTCTTCCTGGGGTTCGCCATCAAAGTGCCTATGTTCCCCTTCCATACCTGGCTGCCGGATGCGCACGTGGAGGCGCCCACGGCCGGCTCGGTGATTCTGGCGGCGGTGCTGTTGAAGATGGGCACTTACGGATTTCTGCGCTTTTCCCTGCCCCTGCTGCCGCAGGCTTCGATGGACCAAACCATCGTGCGGGTGCTGGCCGCTCTTTCCATCGTCGGCATTGTTTACGGCGCGCTGGTCAGCCTGATGCAGAAGGATTGGAAAAAGCTGGTGGCGTATTCCTCGGTCAGCCACCTGGGCTTCTGCACCCTGGGAATTTTCTCGCTCAACCCGAACGGCATCGCCGGCAGCGTGCTGCAGCAGATCAATCACGGCATTTCCACCGGCATGCTCTTCCTGGTGATCGGGGTGATTTACGAGCGCCGGCACACGCGGGAAATCGCCGAATACGGCGGCCTGGCGCACGTGATGCCGCGCTTCGCCAAAATCTTCGCCTTCGCCATGCTCAGCTCCGCCGGTTTGCCGCTGCTCAATGGATTCGTGGGAGAGTTTACGATTCTGCAGGGCGCCTTCGAGGCCAACCGTATCTGGGCCGTCTTCGCCGTGACCGGAGTGATTCTGGGCGCGGCCTACCTGCTCTGGCTCTACCAGCGCACCATGCTGGGCCAGGTCACCAACCCGAAGAACCTGGGTTTGCCCGATCTGAACTTCCGCGAGTGCGCCGTCTTCGCGCCGCTGGTCGTCTGGGCCATCTGGATCGGCGTCTATCCCAAGCCCTACTTCGATCTGCTGCGCCAGCCCGTGACCGAAATCGTGGAACGAGTGAAGCCGGGGTATTTTGCCCAAGCGGCTGCGGTTGGTGGGACAGACGATCGGTTTTTGTCGTCTGTCACGGCGCGCGGCCGGGCTGACGCCCGGCTGGACCGATTGACAATCGGTCCGCAGGTTGCCAACCTGCCCCACAAAACCGGCACAAGCGTCGGCACGAGTGCCGGCGTGGCAGGCAGAAGTGCCTGCTCCACGTTACCTTGCGGAGGTGCCCGATGAGCACCTTTTACACCGCTACCGATCATTTCTCCATTCTTCCCGCCATCATGCTGGCGTTGTTCGGCTGCTCCATTCTGCTGTTCGACGCTTTCGACGCTTTCTTCTTCGGCGGTGCGCGCCAACGGCGCTGGCAACTGCTGTTCGTGGTGATGGCCGAAATCGGCGCCGGCGTAGGCCTGGTCAAGCAGACTCTATACCTAGCCGCCGGAGGGCCCAACGGTCTCCCCCTCGACGGTTTTCACGGCACCATTCTGGTGAATCACTTCAGCATCTTCTTCAACTGGATTTTCCTGGTTGCCGCCCTGATCGTCGCCGTGGTGTCGTATCAATATCTGGAAACCGCCGGCGAGCACCACGGCGAATACTACGGCCTGATTCTGTTCGCCCAGTGCGGCATGTATTTTTTGGCCACGGGCACGGACCTGATCACCCTGTTCATCGGCCTGGAACTGATGGCGCTGAGTTTCTACGTGATGGTGGGCTTCTTGCGCACCGAGCAGCGATCCAACGAGGCCGCCATGAAATATCTGCTGCTGGGCGCTTTTTCCACCGGCTTTCTAGCGTACGGTTTCTCCGTGCTGTACGGCATCGCCGGTTCGACCAAGCTGTCGGAGATCGCCGCCGCCGTCGCCGAGCGCTCGCCCTGGGACCCGGTAGTGATCTTAGCCCTGGTGACCGCATCCGTCGGCCTGTTGTTCAAGATTTCCGCCGTGCCCTTCCACATGTGGGCGCCGGACGCTTACGAGGGCGCGCCCACCACCGTGACCGCGTATCTTTCGGTGGGATCGACGGCCGCGTCCATGGCGTTTCTGCTGCGCATGTTCATGGGCCCGCTGGTGAGCGCGCGCGCGGCCTGGGAACCGCTGCTCGCCGTGGTAGCCGTGATGACGCTGACGCTGGGCAACCTGGCCGCCATCAACCAGACCAACATCAAGCGCCTGCTGGCCTACAGTTCCATCTCGCACGCCGGCTATATGCTGCTCGGCCTGGTAGCCGGCAACGATACCGGCATCAACGGCATCCTGGTCTATCTTCTGGTCTACACGTTCATGAACCTGGGCGCGTTCATCGTGATCATCGCTCTGCGCCGGCAGAATATCATCGGCGAGGACCTGGACGATTTCGCCGGGCTGATGCACAGGAGTCCCGGCTACGCCGTGCTGATGCTGGTGTTCCTGCTCTCGCTGGCCGGTATCCCGCCCACGGCCGGTTTCCTGGGCAAGTATTACATCTTCCTGGCGCTGGTCCAGACCGGCCATTACGGGCTGGCGGTGATCGGCGTCCTTTACGCGGCGGTGGCTATTTATTATTACTTCAAGATCGTGCGCAGCATGTTCATGCGCGACGAGGAACAGGCAGCGCCGCTGGCCACTTCCACCGGTGTGCGCCTGGCGGTGACCGTGGCCGGCGCGCTGACGCTGGGCATCGGCATTTATCCGGAACCGTTTATCCGGTTCGCGGGAGCCGCGCTGGTAAGATGAGGCCACGGTAAAACTATGCAAGCCATTCTAAACAGCCCGCTCTTCATCCCGCTGCTGCTGACGGTGCTGATCATCGCTTTGGTTCCGCTCGTCGCCGGCTACCTCACCCTGGTGGAGCGCAAGGTGCTCGCCGATTTTCAGGTGCGCCTTGGCCCCATGCGCGTGGGACCGTATGGCCTGCTGCAGCCCCTCGCCGACGCCCTCAAGCTTTTCATCAAGGAAGACATTATTCCCACGGACGCGGACCGTGCCCTGTTCTGGTTCGCTCCCATGGTTTCCACTTTGACCTCCCTCACCGGCTTCGCGGTGTTGCCGTTCACCGACAAGCTCTACATCGCGGACGTCAATGTCGGCCTGCTGGTGATCTCGGCCACGTCTTCGGTGGGAATTCTCGGCATCATCCTGGGCGGATGGGCGTCCAACAGCCACTACTCGCTGCTGGGCGCGCTGCGCAGCGCGGCGCAGTTGGTCAGTTACGAAGTGGCGCTGGCTTTCGCGCTGCTTTCGGCCGTCATGGTATCGGGCACCTTGAGCATGCAGGGCATCGTGAAAGCGCAACTCGCGCACGGCGTGTGGGGCGTGTTCGCCAATTACGGCTTTATGATCGTGCCCTTCGCGGTGTACCTGATCGCGGCCACGGCGGAAACCAACCGCGCGCCCTTCGATCTTCCGGAAGCCGAATCCGAGCTGGTGGCCGGCTTCCATACCGAATACAGCGGCTTTCGCTGGGCGCTCTATTTTCTGGCCGAGTACTGCAACATGTTAGTGGTTTGCTCGGTGGCCGTGACGCTGTTCTGGGGCGGCTGGCTGCGCCCGTTCCCGAACGTGGCCTGGCTCGAAATACCGCTCAACTTCGCTTTCCCGCTGATATTCTTCGTCGGTACCGGCCTGGCGTGCCTCACCTTGGTCAAGCGCCTGATCGATACCAGCCAGAAAGTAGTGCTGGTGGTGGTCGCCCTCGGCCTGATCCTGACCGGCGCGCTGCTGACTATCCCGGTGGTAAACCATCTCATGGCCGGCCTGTTCTGGTTCCTGCTGAAGGTTTCGGCCATCATCTACGTGCTAGTCTGGTTTCGCGGCACCTTCCCCCGCTTCCGTTACGACCAGCTCATGAACATCGGCTGGAAAATCGCGATTCCGGTCGGCATGGGTGCAGTGGTGATCAACGCGGTGTTGGGGATGGTGGGGAAGTAGCTGCGAAGCATATCGTCATGTTCGGGCTCCTTTCTTTCTTTGTTTACCCGCTTCGGACAATACCAGGCGTAGCAGCGGCAAGGGCTCGGTGGGGAAGCCCATCCGGGCGGTGATGGTTTGCACAAATTCCCGAAGATAGGGCCAAACCGCCAGGACCGCATGCCCTTTCCGGAAGGCCTCAACTTCGGTTTTGGCCGGGGGCTTCGCCTGATCTGCGAATCGGTAGCGTGCTAGAAAGGTCGCGTTGATGTGGAACGTCAACACTCCATCGCAGCGCACCCGAAGCGTGACGGCGAAATCCACCCCAGTTGAACCACTGCCCTCCACCTCAGACTCGACCTCCGCGTCAAGTCGGACTGGTTCGACAGCTCCGACCGGCCGGCCTGCTCCCGCGACCTCGGATTTGTAAAGCGAGATATCCTGCAACTGCACCCTCGCTTGCAGGGCCGCGGCACGCTCGATCTCCCGTTTTGTCAATGCAATCGTGAAATCCATACCATCAAGCCGCCATTAGAGTCAGCGCGGATACTGCCGGAATGTCCGGCCAGGAGAAAACCGGCCGAACGTTGCTCATCGCTGTGAAGGAGCCAAGCGGGACGCGCGCAGCGGGTCGCCTTATTCCTGCCACGCCCAATCGGGCTCCGAGCGCCTCCAGAACCGCGGCCAAGGTTTGGACACTCGGGTTGCCCTTCTCGGAGAGCGCCCGATACAGGCTCTCGCGATTCAAGCCGGAGCGCGCTGCAACCGTAGCGATCCCTCCCTGCGCCAGCGTGACGTTGCGTAGCGCGATCAAGAAGATTCTCGGGTCCTGCTCGTCAAGCGCCGCGTTCAGATAAGCGAGCGCCCGCTCCTCGTCCTTTAGCATGTCCTTCAGAAGATCGTCGTATGATGCACTTCTAGGCATCTGGCCTCCTCCGGTAATCCGTGAGGTATTTTCTGGCGCGGCGAATGTCCTTTTGTTGGGTGCTTTTGTCCCCACCGCAAAACAGCACCACGGCCGAGCTGTCTTCTACCATGAAATAAACCCGGTACCCCGGACCGATATCGATGCGCAGTTCGGATAGTCCCTTTCCCAGGGATCGAGTATCTCCAAAATTCCCCAAGCGTAGCCGGTCCAGGCGCGTCTGCACTCGTGCCGCGGCGTCGGCGTTTCGATCCGACAACAACCACAGCCACTCCGCAAATGGACGTTTTCCATTGGCCGCCTCGTAGTGCCGTAGCAAGTACTCGTCTGCCGGCATCCGTTCCCATTGTAGCTTATCGGCCACAGTGCGGCAAACGCTGCGCGCCGGGCGGCCCGTCCGCTCCGGGGACATCCCGCCTCCCGACCTCGTGCGGCCACGGCGTTAGAATGACCTTTCCGATGCGTATCTCGACCGATCTGACCCCCGCCGCGTTGCACGGCAAACTCCATCGCCTGTTCGAGCTTTCGGCCGCCAAGATTCATTCGCTCGACCAAACCTGGTCGCCCGAGCAAGGCTCGCCGGTTTTCACCGTTCAAGGCCGCTACTCGAGCCGCGGCTGGACCGAATGGACGCAAGGGTTTCAATTCGGCGCGCCGATTCTGCAGTTCGACGCCACCGGCGAGCGCGAATTCCTGGAGGCCGGCCGCGCCCGCACCGTGGCCTACATGGCGCCGCACGTTTCGCACACCGGTGTGCACGACCATGGCTTCAACAACCTCAGCACCTACGGCAACCTGCTGCGGCTGATGGCCGAAGGGCGCATCGAAGACAATCCGTGGGAACGGCGGTTCTACGAACTGGCGATCAAGGTTTCGGGCGCTGTACAAGCCGCGCGCTGGTCCCCGACGGCCGATGGCGGCGGCTATATCTACTCGTTCAACGGGCCGCATTCGTTGTTTGTCGATACCATCCGCTCGCTGCGCATTCTGGCGGTGGCACACCGGCTGGGCCACGTGTTGATGGGCGAAAACGACCGCCGGATTTCGCTGCTCGACCGCCTGATGGACCACGCCCGCGCGACCGCCCGCTATTCGGTTTTCTACGGCGAAGGGCGTGACGCCTACGACGTGCGCGGGCGAGTCGCGCATGAGGCCATCTTCAATTCCAACGACGGCAATTTCCGCTGCCCCAATTCGCAGCAAGGCTATTCCCCCTTCACCACCTGGACGCGTGGCCTGGCCTGGGCCATGCTAGGTTTCGCGGAGCAGCTCGAATTCTTCGCCACCCTCGATGCCCCTCCCGCCGAATTCGTCGAGATGATGGAGAAGGCCGCCCGCGCCACCTGCGATTTCTACATCGACAACACCGCCGCCGACGGAATCCCCTACTGGGACACGGGCGCGCCCGGCCTGGCCGTGCTCGGCAACTGGCGCGCGCAACCCGCCGACCCGTTCAACCCGCACGAACCGGTGGATAGCTCCGCCGCCGCCATCGCCGCGCAAGGGTTGTTGCGGCTGGGCCGCTACCTGGGCGAATCCCGCTACACCGACGCCGGCCTCACCGTCAGCTCGGCCCTGTTCGACGACCCCTACCTGAGCACCAGCCCGTTGCACCAGGGCCTGATCCTGCACTCCGTTTATCACCGCCCCAACGGCTGGGACGGTGGCCCGGGCGAATCCTCGATGTGGGGCGACTACCATGCCCGCGAGTTGGCGCTCTACCTGCTGCGCCTGGCCGAAGAGAAGCCCTACCTCAAATTCTGGCCTTGAGACGATGGGTTCTTGGCTCGCGCTATCTCCGAGCCGCGATCCACTCGTCGATCACCGCATCCAGCATGTCGAGCGGAAGTGGGCCCTGATCGAGCACGGCGTCGTGAAAGGCACGCAGATCGAATCGCGCTCCCAACTCCCGCTGCGCGCGTTCGCGCAGTTCGAGAATCTTCATCTGTCCCATCTTGTAAGAAAGGGCTTGCGCCGGCCAGGCGATGTAGCGATCCACTTCGGTTTCAATATTCTGGTCGTCCATCGCCGTGTGCTGGTGGAAGAAGTCGACCATCTGCTGGCGGGTCCAGTGCTTGGCGTGTACGCCCGTGTCCACTACCCAGCGCACGGCCCGCCACATTTCATTCTGCAGGCGGCCGTAGTCGCTGTACGGATCCCGATAAAAACCCACCTCTTTTCCCAGCCGCTCCGAGTAGAACGCCCACCCTTCGGTAAACGCATTCAGATCGAGGGCATACCTGCGGAACGGCGGCAGGCCGGTGAGTTCCTGCGCAATCGAGAATTGCAGGTGATGCCCGGGGACCCCTTCGTGGTAAGCGATGGCTTCGACGTTGAGCAGCAATCGCTTCTCCGGCGCGTATTCGTTCACGTTGATCCGTCCCGGCCGCGAGCCGTCTCCGGCGCCCGGCGAATAGTCGGCGGGAACGGCGTCGGCGCTCCGGAAGGACTCCATCGGCACCACGGCCAGCTTGTTCTTCGGCAGCCGTCCGAATAGCGCCGGCAGCTTCCCGTACATCTGGTCGCGATATTGCGTGTACAGGTCGAGCAACTGCCGGCCGGAGCTGGCGTGCAGCTTGGGGTCTTGCCGAATGTGTTCGTTAAACGACTTCAGATCGTTGTATCCTTGCGACGCGGCGATCGTCAGCATCTCGGCTTCAATTTCCGTCACGCTCTTCAGGCCAAGCTGGTGAATCTGTTCGGCGGTGAAATCGCTGGTCGTCTCGTGACGCACGGCGAAGCGATAGCGCGCTTCCCCATCGGGGAGGGCCCACACGCCGGGTTCGAGCCGCCCGTGAGGCGCGTAATCTTCGCGAACGAATCTGGCGAAGTTCGTGTACGCCGGCGCCACCGAGTTCTTCACCGCGCTCTCGATCGCTTCGCGCAATCGTTTGCGGTCCGCCTCGGAGATGGAATCGGGGAACTTGCGCAGCGGCTCGGTGAATGGGCTCTTGTCGAGCGGATTATCGGCAATCTGTTGCGCCTGTCCGGCCACCTTCTCGAGCAGATAGCGGGGCGGCATGCGGTGGTCGCGCAGACCCTCGCGCATGTGTCCTATCGCCTGCTCGAAAACGCGCGGGATCTGGCGCAGGCGGGACAGGTAGTTTTCGTAGTCCTTCCCGTTGCGGAACGGTGAACCCGAAGCGAGCGAAGCGTAGCCCAGGTGAACGCCGTCGAACTGCGTCGCCGGCATCTCCCAGTCCTTGAATTGGGCGCGCTCGATCGCTTCCCGCAAGCTGCGCAACATGAGTGAGCGGTTGAGCTTCTCCGGCTCCGGAAATCCAGCGGCATCGATAGCTTCGAAGCGCTCCAGCGATTGACGAGCGTGCTTGAGGTCGTCGGCGATCGCCTTGTCCGAAAGATCGCTCAGCCGATCGTTGTAGCGATCGTCCCCGACCTGGGTGGCAAATTCAGGCTGCGTGCGGAGCGAGTACTCCCACTCATCGGCGAGCAGACGATTCAGCTCCGCCCGCCGGCCGTCCAGGCTCCGCTCCGCGGCCTGGCCAAAGCAAAGTTGGAGCGTCACCGCGCAACAGAAAATCGCAACCGATACTCGCAAAATGCAGACCTCCGCAGCCTTTATTCTAAGACCGACCAAGAACCTATCCCGATTCCGGCAAGGCCGCGCCCGCGCTTGCCGGGGCCGGCGGATTCGCCGCGGACCCGACAGCGCTCCGGGTCTTCCACTGCAGCCATGCCACCGAGAGCGCCACCATCAGCGCCATCACCGTTGCCGTAGCCAGCGTAACTTCCGCAATGTTCATGGTCCGCTTGAACGGTTTCGCCAGCGCCCCGTAGACCAGCACCACATGCACCCAATAGACCATCAGCGAATTCCTGCCCAACGTAACCACCCAGCTCCAGCCGGCGCGCGCCCAATACTCGGTCCATAAGTAGGATGCCGGCATCAACACCAGCATGATCCCGACGCGAATCAGAACCAGGGCCGGGCTATCGGTCCAGAAATGGGAGTTAGCATAAATCGAATACGGCAGGTTGGCGAAATACTGTCCGCCGAACACCAGCCCGAAACCGGCCAGCACCGACCATTGCATCAGCCGCTCCATTCGGTCCTCGGCGGTCTGTTTTACCACCGGGCCCACCGCCAGCCCGAAGCCCAGGTACGCCGCGCACGGGAAGAACGGAAAATGCCCGCGCCCCGGTATTGGCACCAGGTATTCGCGCAGCAGGCTCGGCGCGCCCTCCCAGTTGAGATTCGCCAAAATGGGCGAAACCACCGCAATCGCCAGCGCGCCCGTCACGGCCACGCGCGCGCGGTTGGCCCGTCCCACCCCGGCCGCGGCCGCAAAAAATGCCATGGCCACGCCCATGCAATTCAGAATGTCGACCTTGAATACCTCGTGCCAATTCCCACCCGGAATGCTCCCCATCCAGTTGGTCAGCCGGAAGGCAAAGGCGATGGCTAGAATGTAACCGGCGCGGTGGAGCGCCTGCCGCCAGCGCCGCAACGGGTTCGGTTCGCGCCGTTCCAGCCCTTCCATCTGGAAGGCGCTGGTCATCCCCGCCATAAATAGAAACAGCGGCGCCGCCATCCCGCCCACAAACTGCGACAGAACGTACGCGCTTCCGTCCCGCAGGTTCAACCGGGTTAGGGAATTGAAGGTGTGGCACTGGATCATCACGATCACCGCCACGCCCCGCATCCAATCCAGAAAAGGAAATCGCTTCACCGAAGATTCCGCCGGCCGCCGATCGCGGCGTCACTATGTGCAATTTAGCACAAAAACGGGCGCCGGCCACTGTGGTCGCCGAAGACTTCGGGGAGTAGGCGCCCCTCCTCGGGTACAATGATGATTCTTCCCGAAAATAGGAGCTTTGCGATGTACAGCATGAGTAACCTGAAAAAACTCAAGATTCTGGATGCGAACGCCACCGCCGCGATGCAAGCTTTCTGGGCTTTTGACAAAGCCGCCATGGCCGACGGAGCGATCCCCGCCAAGTACAAAGAACTGATGGCGCTCGCAGTCGCGTTCACAACGCAATGCCCCTACTGCATCGAGATCCATTCCGGCAAAGCGCGGCGCGCTGGCGCCACCGATCCGGAGATCGCCGAAGTAGTGACCATCGCCGCGGCGCTGCGGGCCGGCGCAGCCATCACTCACGGCACCCATGCATTCCCCGAAGAACAGCAGGGACAATAACCCCCGCCCCGGATTTTTGGCGCCGTTTTGTGCATTTTTGTGCATCCGGGAGAAGGGTCGAGATCGTCAATGCTCGCCTGCAGCAAGGTCGTTCCCGCGGCGAGACTGCCGGTTCGTCCGACGAATTGTGCGTTTTTGTGCACAAATCGCAGGCCCGCCGGGTTTGGCTCCGGCGTGCCCGGCGAGCATATAACCGCTTACGAATCTGACGTTTAGCTACAAAACTGAGGCTTCATCGGCGGCCGCAATTTGATTTTTCACGGCCTCCAACGGTCTACCGCGGGCGCCGCCCTTCACCTGGGGCGACGCCCATTTTGCCGTTCTCGACACCGACCTGGGCAATGCGGCGCTTCGGAGGTGGTAAAATTGCCCAGAACGCCGAAGGAGCACTCATGGATCGCCGCAGCTTCTTTCAATCGACCGCCGCGACGGCTGCCTTGGCCGCCCTGGCCAAGCCATTTTCCGCCTACGCCTCCACCCTCAAGGACCGGCCGGCCGGCGAAGTGGCCGCCGATGAGGATTTCTGGGCGGAGGTCCGCAACGAGTTCACTGTCGACCGTACCGTCGTCAACTTCAACAATGGATACGCCAGCCCGGCGCCCCGGAGCGTGCAGGAGGCCATGCGGCGTTACCTCGACTACACCAACATGGGCCCTTACCATACCATGGTGCAGCAGCTCGACAAGCGCATCGAATCGGCGCGGCGCATGCTGGCGGAAGTCGCCGGCTGCGACGCCGAGGAGATCGCCATCACCCGCAACTCCAGCGAATCTCTCGAAATCGCGCAGCTTGGCATTAGCCTGAAGCCCGGCGACGAAGTGCTCACCACCAACCAGGACTATCCGCGCATGCTCACCACTTACGCGCAGCGGGCGCGGCGCGACGGCATCCGGTTGAACGCCATTTCCTTCCCCGTGCCGGTCGAGAGCATGGACGATCTCTACCGGCGCTTCGAACAGGCGGTGACGCCGCAAACTAAGCTGATCCATTTCTGTCACATCACCAACCGTACCGGGCAAATTTTTCCGGTGCGCCTGATTTGCGACATGGCGCACGCGCGGAACATACCGGTGATCGTCGATGGCGCGCACGCCTTCAACCAGTTCCCCTTCAAGATCTCGGACCTTGACTGCGATTACTACGGAGTCAGTCTGCATAAGTGGACGTTTGCGCCGATCGGCACAGGGTTCCTGTACGTGCGCAAATCGCGCATTAAGGAAACCTGGGCGCTGATGGCCTCGGTGCAGGGCAACGACGACAACATCCGTAAGTTCGAGGAAATCGGCACCCACCCGGCGGCCAATTACGACGCCATTTGCGAAGCCATCGCCTTCAACCAGAATATCGGCATCGAGCGCAAAGCCGCGCGCCTGCGCTACCTGACGGCCCGCTGGGCGAACCGGCTGGGGGAACACCGCAAGGTCAAGATTCTGCACAACCCGGCCCCCGGAATGTCGGCCGGTATCGGCATGTTCGGACTGGTGGGCGCGGACCCGGCCAAGCTGGTGGCGACGCTGCAGAATCAATATGGCATTTACACCGCCCTGATTCCTCACGAAGAGTACGTGGGCATCCGCGTGACTCCGAGCGTGTATACCAACCTGGAGGAGGTGGATTACTTCGCGAGCGCGGTGGAAAAGGAACTCAACGGGTAGCACAGGCTTTGGCCGGTGTTTGGAATTTCAACATTTTTCACGGGCTAAAGCCTGTGCCACAATGAGAAGGTACCGATTGCACATTAGGGATTTTTGCGGGTTTCTGTGAGCCCGCCTGTACTGGGGATGCATCTGTAGACTATGGCCGACTCTTCGGAGTGCCGGGAGCGCGAAATCGCGTCTCCTTCCAGCGCCCACTGGCGCGACTACCTTGAACTGACCAAGCCGCGCATTACCTGGCTCATTCTGATGAGCACGGCCGTAGGATATTTCTACGGACTGGGCGGCACCTCGGCGGGTTGGACTTTTCTGAGCCGCCTGAACTGGCTCGGCTTGCTGAATACCATGATGGGGACGGCGCTGATTGCCAGCGGCACGGCGGCGCTCAACCAATGGTTCGAACGCGAGGCGGACCGCAAGATGCGCCGCACCGCGCAGCGCCCTTTACCCACCGGGCGGCTGGCATCGGGACCGGCATTGCTGTTCGGCATCGCGCTTTCGGTGGGCGGCTTCGTGGAACTGTGGTGGGGCGTGAACCTGCTGGCCGGGCTGATCGGGGCCTTCACGCTGTTTAGCTACCTGTTTCTGTATACACCGTTGAAGCAGCGGACATGGTGGTCGACGGCGGTGGGCGCTGTGCCGGGCGCGATGCCGCCGGTGATCGGGTACGCGGCGGCGGGCGGCGCGCTGACGCGCGAGAGCTGGGTGCTATTCGCGATTTTGTTTCTGTGGCAATTTCCGCATTTCTATTCGATCGCGTGGATGTATAAAGACGACTACGCGCGCGCCGGAATTCGCATGTTGCCGGTGGTGGAACCGGATGGCCGCTCGACGGCCCGCCAGATTGTGCTGTTCGGCGCGGCGTTGATACCAGCCAGTTTGCTGCCGGGATTGTTGGGAATGGCGGGGCGGTTTTACTTGGCGGGAGCATTGCTGCTCGGGCTGGGGTACCTGTATTCCGGCGTGCGGGTGGCGCTGGAGCGGTCGCTGGTGCGTGCGCGCGGCGTGCTGATGGCGTCGGTGGTGTATTTGCCGCTGCTCTATGGCCTGATGCTCCTGGATAGGCCGGGGTTGTGATCGAAGTCGAGAACCTGACGCATCGCTATGGCGAGAGGTTGGCGCTTCGGAATGTCAGTTTCGAAGTGAAAGCGGGCGAGATATTCGGCCTGCTGGGACCGAATGGCGGGGGCAAGTCGACGCTGTTCCGAATCCTGTCCACCATGATGGTCCCCACCGAGGGCAAGATCACGCTGGCGGGATACGACGTGGTCCGCGAGGCCGCCGCGGTGCGGCGCCAGGTGGGAGTGGTGTTTCAAACCCAGAGTCTGGACAAAGCGCTCACGGTGGAAGAGAATTTGCGCGCGCAGGGGCACTTACACGGCTTGAGCGGCGCGGTTCTGCGCGAGCGCATGGGAGCGGCGATGGAGCGGCTGGGGCTGCTGGACCGGCGCAAGGACCTGGTGGAGACGCTCTCCGGCGGGTTGAAGCGGCGCGTCGAAATCGCCAAGGCGCTGCTGCATCGGCCGCGGGTGTTGCTGATGGACGAAGCCTCGACCGGCCTCGACCCGGCGGCGCGCCTGGATGTTTCGCGCCACGTCGAACTGCTGCGCGAGCAGGACGGGGTGACGATTCTGCTGACCACGCACATTCTGGAGGAAGCCGGCCGCTGCGACCGGCTGGTGCTGCTGCACGAAGGGCGCATGGTGGCCGAAGGCAGCCCGAAACAACTGCGGGAGCGCATCGGCGGCGACGTGGTGGTGCTGGAGGCTGCCGACTCTCCAGCTTTGGCCGCGGGCATACAGGAGAAATTCGGCCTGGCGGCCCACGCCCAAAATGGAGCGGTGCGCGTCGAGATCCCCAACGGCCACCGTTTCATCGCCGAAGTGGTGGAAGCCTTTCCGGGCGCGATTGAATCGGTGGGGCTGCACAAGCCCACGCTGGAAGACGTGTTCGTGAAGGAGACGGGAGCTTCCATTGAATAGCTTCTTCCTGCCGGCGGCAACGCTGTGGCAGCGCGAGCTGGTGCGGTTCTGGCGGCAAAAGAGCCGGGTGATGGGGGTGGTGGCGTCGCCGCTGGTCTTCTGGCTGCTGATCGGTTCGGGCTCGGGAGACCTGGGGCGATTTTATGCCGGCGCGCTGGTGCTGACGGTGATGTTCTCGGCCATTTTTTCCACCATCAGCATTATCGAAGACCGCCGCGAGGGGTTCCTGCTTTCCATGCTGGTTTCACCGGCGCCGCGCACGGCCATGGTGCTGGGCAAAATTCTGGGATCGGCCACGCTGGCCTGGATCCAGGGGTTGCTCTTCCTGTGTTTCGCTCCGCTGGCGGGAGTTAGAATCGACTTGTTGCAACTAATCCCAGTGGCGGCCGGCATCTTTCTGATTGCGTTCACGCTGACCGGGCTGGGCTTTGTGATTGCCTGGAGGATGGAATCGACGGCGGGGTTCCACGCGATTATGAACCTGCTGCTGCTGCCCATGTGGCTGGTATCGGGAGCGATGTTTCCCATGGCGACCGCGCACGGATGGGTGCGGGCGATCATGTGGGCGAACCCGCTGACCTATTCCGTCGCGCTGCTCAACCACATTCTGGGCCTGCCCAACGCGACGCCCGGAGGGTTGGCGAGCCTGGTGGTGACGGCGGCGATCGGCCTGGCTCTGCTGGCGGCGTCCGGCGCGATGGCCGCGCAGAAGAGCACGCATTCGGCGGCATGAGAGCGGTGGGTTCCAATTCCGGCGACCGCTCCCTTACGGTCGCGGCTCGGACTCGCGGCTCGAATGCCCTGAGACCGAGCCGCGACCGTAAGGGAGCGGTTGTCATGGCACTGGCGTGTCTATTACTGACCGGCTGTGATCGCGGCGCGCCTCTTCCGGTGCTGGGGGCGGTGCCGCACTTCGCGCTGACGGATCAGACCGGCGCGGCCTTCGACAGCGCCCGCCTTAACGGCCGCATCTGGGTGGCCGATTTCATGTACACCACCTGCCCCGGCCCTTGCCCGATGATGAGCCACCACATGCGCCAGATTGCCGGGGCGAGCGATGTGCTGCTGGTCTCCTTCACCGTGGACCCGGAGACCGATACACCCGCCGTGCTGGCGGCTTATGCCAAACACTACCCCGTCCCGCCCGGCCGCTGGTGGTTCCTGACCGGCGCGCGCGCCGAACTTAACGATCTGGGCCTGAACGCCTTCCACCTGAACACGGTGGATGGCAGCCTGGAACACAGCACCCGGTTTGTGCTGGTGGACGGGCGGATGCGCATCCGGGCCTATTACCAGACGCTCGAAGATCAATTCCGCCCGCAACTGTTGGCCGATATCCGTAAGCTGGAGCGAGAGAGCAATGATTGAAAATCTGCCGACCGTGAATGCCGTGCTCAATGCCCTGGCCGCCATCCTGCTGGTCTGGGGCTATACGCTGATCCGCCGCAAGCGGATCGCCGCGCACCGCAAGGTGATGCTGACGGCCTTCGCGGTGTCGTGCGTGTTCCTGGTTTGCTACCTGGTGTACCACTTCAACGCTGGCATCGTGCGGTTTCAGAAGCCGGGCTGGATTCGCGGCGTTTACCTGGCGATTCTGGGCACGCATACCGTGCTGGCGGCGGCGACGCCGGTGCTGGCCATTATCACCCTGAGCCGCGGCTTGCGGGCTCGCTACGACCAGCATCGCCGGATCGCCCGCTGGACGCTGCCGATCTGGATGTACGTCAGCGTGACCGGCGTGGTGGTATACCTGATGCTGTACCATTTGTAAGAGATGACGCGACGAACGGTTTTCCTGATTCTGGCACTTCTAATGGCGCTGGCCGGCTGCGGCTCGAAGACGGCGGAGAAGCGCTACCCCATGGAAGGCGACGTGGTGGCGCTGGACCCGTCGTCGAAGACGGCAACGATCAAGGCGGGTAAGATCGGCGACTGGATGGAAGCCATGACGATGGAATATCCGGTCAAGCCCGACACCGAATTCGCCAAGCTGAAAATGGGCGCGCACATCAAGGCCACGGTGGTGGTGGAAGACGTGAAATACTACGTGACCGGAATTGAGGTTGCCGCGGCGCCCGCGGGGAAATGACCACCTTCGAGCCGCTCGTCCGCAACCCACACCTGCAGACGATCGCGGCGCACTACTGGAGACGCCGCGGCCGCACGGCTCAATCCGAGCGGCGCCTTTATCGAACCGAACCAGCCGTGCAAGTTCTGGTGGAGACGGACCGGCCCGATGGCCCTCCGCGCGGACACGTGGTGTTGCTCCACGGCCTGGAAGGCTCCGGCCAATCAGGCTACATGCTGGGCCTGGCGGCGGCCGCGCGCGAGGCCGGCTTTGTCGCCCATCGTTTCAACTTCCGCACCTGCGGCGGCACCGAGCATCTCTGCGATACGCTCTACCACGCCGGGCTGACCAGCGATTTGCGCTACCTGCTGGAACAGCTTGGGGTGCCGGCCTTTCTGGTGGGGTTTTCGCTGGGGGGCAACGTGGCGATGAAACTTGCCGGGGAACTGGGCGAGGACGGGCCGCGATGGATTCGCGGGGTGGCCTCGATCTCCGGGCCGCTCGACCTGCTGGCATGCGCGCGCCGCATTGGCGAGCCCGACAACCGCGTCTACGAGCAGCGATTCGTGAAGAAGATGCGCGCGCGGCTCGTGGCCACTGGCCGCTATCCGCGGAGCCAGTTCGCCGACCTTCGCACGCTCCATGCGCTCGACGACCGGATCACCGCGCCCTCGTTCGGTTTCGGTACGGCGGACCGCTACTACCGGACTCAGTCCGCGCTCGGGTTCCTGGACCGGGTGCGCGTGCCGGTGCTGCTGATTCAAGCCAAGGACGACACCTTCGTTCCGTTCGAGACGTTCGAGAGCACCGAAGTGCGAAACAACCCGCGGATCGAGTTGCTGGCCCCGAGCCACGGGGGACACCTGGGATTTCTGGGAAGGCTGCCGCACCGGTTTTGGGCGGAAGATGCGGCGGTGGAGTGGATGGCGGCAGCCACATAGGCGGAATTCCTTTGCGAACTCGCCGAGCTGGCATCCGGTAGAAGTCGGTGAGCGCCGGCTGGGGAGCACAGCTTCAAATTTCGTGGACTGGACTTCCGGCTCGCGCGTCGGCCACTTTTCCGATTCTTTCAGCCGAAGCGGCCTTTCCCGGATGCGAAAGAGTCGCGCGGCGGTGCTGGGCGTTATCCTGGTTAGGTATTTGAGGCGGCTCAAGTGCTCAATCTCCGGCGCTCCTGGCGCTTACGCTTATATCTCTTGATGTTGACGGTGTTCTTACTGGTTGCCGGGGTAGTGAAAGTTCTGGCGGGTGTCTCGTTTGGCATCGCAATAATCGCGGCAACTGGTGGCCTCTTTGCTAACGGCCTGCTTAGTTACCTCGGTGAGCGGTGCTCGGAGCGAAAGAAACCGAATCCTAAAGCCTGAGGGGCTCCCTGTCCTTTCAGGACGCCAGCGCCTCCAGGACTGCCTGACGTTTCTTCGCAATGACGGCCAGGTATGCCCGGGTCGTCGCGTCGGGTTTTCGGCGGCCTTGCTCCCATTCTTGTAAGGTCCGCGGATTGATGCAAAATGCGCGGGCAAACTCCGCTTGCGACATTCCCGCCTTGGTCCGAATCCGCTTTACATCGACCTCGCCGGGCAGCACGATGCGCCGTGTGGGCAGTCTCGCCTCACCCTTCACGTGCGCCAGAATCTCTTTCGCGCTTTGCTCCAGCGCCAAGCCGAGCCTGGTTCGTCCGGTGTGTGCCCTTTTGGAATTGCGTACGCTCATGATTGTCGCCCTCCCTTCGACTCTTTCTTGATCTGGGCCGCAAGCTTCGCGAGCACGTTCCGATCGGCTGCCGAGAGCGTGTCTTTTCGCGATTTCGCGTAAATTGCGGCCATGTAGATCCGTCCCGGCTCCGCCAGGAAGAAATAGACCACGCGAAGGCCCCCACTCTTCCCGCTGCCTTGGCGAGCCCAGCGGGCTTTGCGAAAACCGCCCGTGCCCCGTATCACCGGATGGTACTCTGGCGCGCAGGCAATGAAGAACTCCATAGCCAGCCGCTCTTCCTCGTTCAGCAGTGCCGAAGCCTGAGACTCGTACCCCGACAAGCTCACGATTTCGGCGATCACGGACTTAATTATACGTCAGCGCCGTATAATCGGCAAGGAGCGCTCAAGGAAAACCCGTGACAGGCTACGTGTTTTCGCGTTTCCGCGTCGCCTGTTTTCCCGGTGGCGAATTCTACTCGCCAGTTTCAAAATGCGCCCGCGGCAACTCGGACTGTCGTACGATGCTCAAGAGCGTGCCCCGTTTGACCGGATCATGAAGAGGGACAGGTATCGTAATGGTTGTGTCTTCGGTCCGCTTTTGCATAACCCGATGGCTCCCGCAGTGGCGCACCGCGACGAATCCGTTCCGTTCGAGTATCCGGCAAACGTCGTCCCCCAAAAGGACGCGGAGCTTACCCAACAGGAACCTCGACCTGGGTAATAAAGACTTCGTTGCGGAAGCGGCGGGCGATCTCGGAGGGATCCGCGGTTTCGAGGAACAGGGAAAGTGCCTCCACTAGATTCGCCTTAGCCTCTTCGATTGATCCGAGTCTACAACAGTTGGCTTGGGCGAGTTGGTAGGCCTGAGTCGGCCCAGACAGGCCAGGAGGCCTGTCCTACCAAAGCAAACGCCGCGGACGGCTTGGCGGCCCGCGGCGTCGGCGATTCGGTTTTGTCGGACTTTATTCTTCGCCCTTCTCTTCTTCCTCGCGGCCTTCCTGGCGTGCTTTGAGGCGTTCTTCGCGGCGTTTGGCGCGCTCGGCGGCGCGTTTCACCAGTTCCGAACCTACCAGCTCGATCATGGCCTGTTCGGCGCCATCGCCCTTGCGCGGGCCCAGGCGGGTGATGCGCGTGTAGCCGCCGGGGCGCTGGCCGAAGCGGGTCCCCAAGGTGTCGAACAACTTCTTCACCGCGGCGGGCGTACGCAGCACCGACGCCGCCTGGCGGCGCGAATGAAGCGTATCCTGCTTGGCGAGCGTGATCATCTTCTCTACCAGCGGCTTGACCGCCTTGGCTTTGGGCACGGTGGTGATCACGCGTTCCTCGTCGATCACGCTGGTGCAGAGATTGCGCAGCAGCGCATTGCGGCTATCCACCGGCCGCTTTAATTTGTACCCACCGACTCGATGTCTCATCGCTACTCTCCCGTGATCTCAGGCTGCTCGTCGTCTTCGAGCGGGTAATCCATGATGCCCGTCGAAGCCGATTGCGGCGGCGCCACCAGCCGCCCGTGCTGGTCGATTCGCATCCCCAGCGACAGGCCCATGTTGGCCAGGATTTCCTTGATTTCGTTAAGCGACTTGCGGCCGAAATTCTTGGTGCGCAGCATTTCGGCTTCGGTCTTTTGCACCAGCTCGCCGATGGTCTGAATGTTGGCGTTCTTGAGGCAGTTGTAGGAACGCACGCTCAATTCCAGCTCTTCGACCGAGCGGTTGAGCACCTCGTTCATCTTGTCGAAGCCGCGCTCAGAGACCTCTTCGGTCTGCTCGGGCAGCTCCTCGAAGTTGATGAAGATGCTCATGTGGTCCTTGAGCAGCTTAGCGGCAAAGCCGATGGCGTCCTGCGGCGAAACGGCGCCGTTGGTCCAGACTTCGAGCGTCAGCTTGTCGTAGTCGGTCATCTGGCCGAGGCGCGCGGCTTCGACGGCGAAATTCACCTTGCGCACCGGCGAGTGGACCGAATCGATGGGGATGTAGCCCAGCGCCAGGTCTTCGTCGAAGTTCTTGTCGGCGCTGACGTAGCCGCGGCCGGTTTTGAGGCGCATCTCGATCTCGAGTTTGCCGCCTTCGCTGACGGTAGCGACGTGCAGGTCGCGATCGAGCACTTCCACGTCGGCGTCGCCCTCGATCTGGGCGCTGCGCACGTCGCCGGGTTTGTCCACCTTCAGGCGAACCGTTTTGACGCCTTCGCTCGCAATCTTGAAGGGAATCTGTTTGAGGTTGAGAATGATGTCGGTGGCGTCTTCGACCACTCCGGGGATGGGGCTGAACTCGTGTTCGACGCCTTCGATCCGGATCGCCGTGATGGCCGCGCCTTCAATCGAGCTCAACAGCACGCGCCGCAGGCTGTTGCCGATGGTGGTGCCGAAGCCGCGCTGAAAAGGTTGGGCCGTGAACATGCCATACCGCTCCGTGAGGGTGTCGGTATTGGCAACCAGCCGTTTAGGTTTTTGGAAGCCTTTGAACATGATGGAACCTCCTGGAAGCCGGAAGCCGGAAGAGAGAAGGCAGAATGGCGATGGCGCCGGGCGATTCTGACTTCCCACTTCCGACTTCCGTCTTCTAATGTCTTACTTCGAGTACAACTCCACAATGAGCTGCTCGTTCAACTGAATCTGAACCAGGTCGCTGCGCTGTGGCAGGCTCGTGATGCGCCCCTTCAAGGTTTCCCGGTCCACCTCGATCCAATTCGGCGCCGGGGCGTGGGCGGTGGCGTCGCGCGCCGCCAGGATGGTCGGATTGTTCTTGCTCGATTCCCACACCGCGATCAGGTCGCCCAGTTTCACCTGCGCGGAAGGGATGTTGCACTTGCGGCCGTTGACGTCGATGTGTCCGTGGCGCACGATCTGGCGCGACTGGGCGCGGCTGGTGCCGAACCCCATGCGGTAAATCACGCTATCCAGACGCCGTTCGAGCGAGGACATCAGGTTGTCGCCGGTGATGCCCTTGGCCTTGGCGGCTTTTTCGTAGGCGCCGCGGAACTGCGCTTCCAGCACGCCATAGACGCGGCGCACTTTCTGTTTCTCGCGAAGCTGCAAGCCGTAGCCCACGATCTTCGCCTTGCGGTCCTTGCCGTGCTGGCCCGGAACGAAGTTGCGCTTTTCAATGGCGCACTTTTCGCTGTGGCAGCGCTCGCCCTTCAGATAAAGCTTCATGCCCTCGCGCCGGCACTGCCGGCAAACCGGGCCGATATATCGTGCCAAAGTTTACTCTCCTTACCTAAGGAGCTTTCAGCGGTCAGCTTTCGGCTTTCAGCTAAAAACTCGGTTCCACTTCAGGTGCGGTTTACAGCCAGTGGCAGGCCTTCGTCCCGCTTGATTAAAGCCGTCAGCGATCAGCGGTCAGCTCTCAGCTAAGACGCCTCGCGGCCAGCTCGAGCGTTTCCACCTGGCGGCGGTTTAGCTGAAAGCTGACCGCTGATCGCTGACCGCTCCCTACACTCTCCGCTTCTTTGGCGGACGGCAGCCGTTGTGCGGAATCGGGGTGACGTCTTTGATCGCCCGCACATCGATGCCGGCGGTCGAGAGGGCGCGCACCGCCGATTCACGGCCGGAACCGGGCCCGCTGACTCTCACTTCCACGGTGCGCAGCCCGCTTTCCGAGGCTTTGTTGGACGCCGTCATGGCCGCCTGCTGCGCGGCGAATGGGGTTCCCTTGCGCGACCCGCGGAAACCGAGCGAGCCGGCGCTCGACCACGCGATGGTGTTGCCCTCGTGGTCGGTGATGGTCACGATGGTGTTGTTGAAGGTAGCCTGGATATAGACCACGCCGCTGTGAACGACGCGTTTTTCCTTCTTCTTGAAGCTCTTCTTCTTGCCGGTCTTGACTGGTGCCTTGGCCATACGCTACGTCTTCCCCGTCGCTTTCTTCTTATTGGCCACGGTGCCGCGCCGCGGTCCCTTGCGGGTGCGCGCATTGGTGTGGGTGCGCTGGCCGCGCACCGGCAGGCTGCGGCGGTGCCGCAATCCCCGGTAGGAACCCATCTCGATGTGCCGCTTGATGTTCATCGAGATTTCCTTGCGCAGGTCGCCTTCCACCGCGCCTTCTTCTTCGAGAATCTGCCGGACGCGATTGACCTCGTCCTCGGACAGATCCCGCACTTTCTTATCGAATTCGATGCCGCAGCGGTGCAACAGCGAGCGCGACCGGGTACGGCCGATGCCGTAAATATACGTGAGCCCGATCTCAGCCCTCTTCCCTGGCGGCAGATCCACACCGGCAAGACGTGCCATATCTTATCCCTGCCTCTGTTTATGTTTGGGATTGACGCAGATGACCCGCACCACGCCTTCGCGATGGATCACCTTGCATTTGTCGCAAATCTTTTTCACCGACGCTCGTACCTTCATCCAATGCCTCTTGCCGGTCTATCCGGCTTTCTCGGGCCGCGCACCGCCCGACCCCACCAGTTTCCTGGTTATCCTGCCACGCCCCGGATCGTTCGGCGCCAACTCCACCTCGACCCGGTCGCCCGCCACCAGCCGGACGAAATTCCGTTCCACCGCGCCCACCAGGTGGGCCAAAACCTGCCGCTGATTTTCCAAAACCAGCAGGTACAGCGCCGAAGGCCGCTCTTCGACCACCGTCGCCTGAACTCTCACGGCCGCGTCAGCACCCAGGGGCCGTTCTCCGTCACCGCGATGCAGTGCTCGAAGTGGGCCGAATTCGACCCGTCCCTGGTCACCGCCGTCCAGCGGTCCTTCAATACCATCGACTCCGGCCGGCCGGCGTTCACCATCGGCTCGACCGCCAATACCATACCCGCCTTCAACCGCGGGTTCTCGTTCTTCCGGTCCACGTAATTAGGGACCTGCGGCTCCTCGTGCAACTGGGTACCGATGCCGTGCCCTACGTACTCCCGCACGATCGAAAACCCGTTAGACTTGACGTGCTGTTCCACCGTACCGCAAATGTCGAACAGCCGGTTGCCGGCCCGCACCCGCTCGATGGCCAGTTCCAGAGCCTCGCGCGTCACCCGCAGCAGCCTCCCGGTCTCCTCGCTCACTTCCCCGATCGGAATCGTCAACGCCGAATCCCCGTAATAGCCGTCCAGCTTCACCCCGGTGTCGATCGAGACGATGTCGCCCTTCTTCAGCACTCGCTTGCGATTCGGCATCCCGTGGACGATCTCGCTATTGACCGAAGTACAGAGCACGAACGGGTATGGCTCGCCCGCGGCGGGAACGTAATAGCCCTTGAAGGCCGCCTTCGCTCCCGCATCGCCGATCATTTTGTCGGCGGCCACCTCCAGGTCCCAGGTGGTGACGCCTTCCACGGCCATCTCCTTCAGGGTTCCAAGCAACTGGTACACCAGCAGGCCGGCGCGGCGCATCTTCTCCAGTTCGGCCGCGGTTTTACGCACGATCATGGTTGGCTACGATCCCGCAAATCCTTTCAAATACGCGTTCCGGCGGATCCGCGCCGGCCGCCACTTCCTCCACCCGCCGCCCGGCCCGGCACAGGAACTCCAGCACCGGACGGGTTTGCCGCTCGTAAGCTTCCAGCCGTTCGCGGATCACGGTTTCGCTATCGTCGTCGCGAACCACCAGCGCTTCCCCGTCCCGGTCGCACCGCATATCCACTTTAGGCGGCTGAGAAACCAGGTTGTAGAGCGTGCCGCAGCGGGGACACTGCCGGCGCCCCATCAAGCGGGCAATAATACTATTGTAATCAACGGCGAGGTAAATCACCACCTCCCGCACTCCCCGCCCGTCCAGCCAGCGGCACAACTCGCCCGCCTGCGCCAGGGTACGCGGGTACCCATCCAAGACAAACCCGGCGGCGGCGTCCGCCCACCCCAACCGGTCCTCCACCATGCGGTTCACCAGTTGGTCCGGCGCCAGCGCCCCCGAATGCATCGCCGTACCCACTTCGGCCGGCAGTTCCCCATCCAGCCGGATCCGCTCCCGCAGCATGTCGCCGGTCGAGATGTGCGGAATACCCAGCCGCCTGGTGAGCAGCTTCGCCTGCGTGCCCTTGCCGGAACCCGGCGAGCCGAACAATACAATCGCCTTCACAATGGGCTAAAACGAACTCCGCCGGCCGCGAATCCGTCCCGACCGGGGAGTAAACCCTTCATAGTGGCGCATGATCAATTGCGCCTCGATCTGGTTGATGGTGTCCATCGCCACCCCTACCACGATCAGCAGCGAAGTGCCGCCAAAATAGAACTGCACGTTCAAACCTTCCAGCAGGAACCGCGGCGCCACCCGGTCGATCCACGTGCCCACCAGGGCCAGGTGTTGCAGCTTGATCCCGGAAATCATCACCGCCGGCAGCATCCACAGCAGCGACAGGTATATGCCGCCCACCACCGTGATCTTGGTGAGGATGTTGTTCATATAGTCGGCCGTATTCCGGCCCGGCCGGATGCCGGGAATGAAGCCGCCGTACTTGCGCATATTGTCGGCCGCTTCGTTGGGATTGAAAATGATGGAAACGTAGAAAAAACAAAAGAAAATAATAGCCAGGATGGAGAGCAGGTAGTATAGCGGCTCGCCGGGCCGGATCGACTGCAGCGAGGCGTTCAGCCACGTGATATTCTTCACAAACGCCAGGTTCAGCATGGTGGTGGGAAAGGCCATCATCGAGGAGGCGAAAATCACCGGGATCACGCCCCCCGCGTTCACCTTGAGCGGCATGTGGGTCGATTGCCCGCCCATTACCCGCCGCCCCACCACGCGTTTGGCGTACTGCACCGGAATGCGCCGCTCGCCCCGCTCCACCAGTACGATGAAAGCCACCACCGCGACCATCATGGCGATGATCACCACCAGCGTAATGGCGCCCCATTCGTGGGTCACGAAGGTGTTGGTATAGATGTTCTGGATGGCGTTCGGCAGGCCCACCACGATCCCCGCGAAGATGATCAGCGACATGCCGTTGCCTACGCCGCGCTCGCTGATCTGCTCGCCCAGCCACATGATGAACGCCGAACCGGTGGTAAGCGACAGAATGGTCAGCAGCACGAAACCGAAGCCGGGATTGATGACGATTCCCTGCGACATGCCCTCCAGCGCCTTGGCGATGGTGGCCGATTGGATCACCGAAAGGACGATCGTCAGGTAGCGCGTCCACTGGGTGATCTTACGCCGCCCCAGCTCGCCTTCCTTCTGCAGCTTTTCGAGCGTCGGAATCACCACCGTCAGCAACTGCAGGATGATGGACGCCGTGATGTAGGGCATGATGCCCAGCGCGAAGACGGTCAGCCGCCGGATGTTGCCGCCCGCGAACAGGTCGAACAATCCGAACATCGAGCCCTGCGCCGAGCCGAAAAATTCCTGCCAGCGCTGGATGTTGATTCCCGGCGTGGGAACCTGGCTGCCGAAGCGGTACACCGCCAACAGGCCGAGCGTGAAGTACATCCTTTTCCGCAGGTCCGGCACGCGGAAGATGTTGAGGAAGGCTTCAAGGAACTTCATGGTCTTGTCCGATTCCCGGCGGCCCTCAGGCGGTCGCGCCGATCACCTGGGCCTTGCCGCCGGCCTTCTCGATTTTCTCCACGGCGGACTTGGAAAAATGATGCGCCTCCACCGTAATCTTGCGGGTCAACGGGCCGGCCGCCAGAATTTTGACTCCGTCGCCGACCTTCTTCACGATGCCCAGTTCCAGCATCCGGTCCACAGTGAAGCTCTCGCCCTCCAGCTTTTCGAGCCTGCCGAGGTTGACCAGCGCGTAGTGCTTCTTGAAAATATTGGTGAAACCGCGCTTGGGCAGGCGCCGGTGCAGGGGCATCTGGCCGCCTTCGAAACCGCGCTTCTGGCCGAAACCGGAGACGGCCTTCTGGCCTTTGTGCCCGCGCGTCGATGTCTTGCCCATCCCCGAACCCATGCCGCGGCCCACGCGCTTGCGGCGGGTCGTTTGTCCGGCGGGAGGTTTCAGATCACTGAGGTTCATTGGTTTCTCGCTCTCCTTACTCGACGATCGCCAGCAGGTGCGGCACCTTCAGCACCATACCTCGAAATTCGGGCGCGTCCGGCCGCTCCACCACCTGATTGAGCTTGCGCAGGCCCAGGCCGCGCACCACCCGCTTCTGCTTTTCCGGCGCGCAGATGGGGCTGCGCACCAGCTTGATTCTGATCGTGCCCGCCATTAGAGTTTCTCCACGGCCAGGCCGCGCATTTCCGCCACCTGGGCCCGATCCCGCAACGATTCCAGCGCCACGATGGTGGCCTTCACCACGTTGTGCGGATTGCGCCGGCCGATCGATTTGGTCAGCACGTTGGGAACGCCGCAGGCCGAAAGCACCGCCCGCACGGCACCGCCCGCGATCACGCCCGTGCCTTCCGGCGCCGGCTTGAGCAGCACCTGGGAGCTGGCGAAACAACCCAGCACCTGGTGCGGAATGGTGGTTTCGAGCAGGTTGATCTTGCGCAGGCTCTTCTTGGCCGCTTCAATCCCCTTGCGAATCGCCGAAGGGACCTCCTTGGCCTTGCCCACGCCGTAACCGACCACTTTGTTCTTGGGATCGCCGATCACCACCAGCGCCGAAAAGCTCAGGTTCTTACCGCCCTTGACGACTTTGGTGACGCGGTTGATGGCCACGACCTGCTCTTTCAGGTCGAGGCCCGCCGGATCGATGCGTTTCATGATCGCTCGCATGAATCAGAACTCCAGTCCCGCTTCGCGCGCGGCATCGGCCAGCGCCTTGATGCGCCCGTGATACGGATAGCCGCCGCGGTCGAAGACCACTTTGGTGATGCCCTTCTCTTTGGCCCGCTCCGCCACCAGCTTGCCGATGGCCTTGGCCGAGGCCACGTTGCCGCCGTAAGCCCTGGCGGCCGCGCCCTTGGTGCCTCTGTCGCCCTTGACGCCCTTGTCCACCGACGAAGCCGATACCAGCGTGCTGCCCGCCCGGTCGTCGATGACCTGCGCATAGATGTGCGCCACGCTGCGGAACACCGCCAGGCGGGGCCGTTCGGCGCTGCCCGCCAGCTTGCGCCGGATGCGCACATGGATGCGTCTGCGGATTTCCTTTTTCTCGATTTGCCGAATCATTTTCCACCCGCCCCGGTCTTGCCCACCTTCTTGCGCAGCGCCTCGCCGGTATAGCGAATGCCCTTGTTCTTGTAGGGGTCCGGCTTGCGCAAGGCGCGAATATTGGCCGCCACCTGGCCCACCGCTTGCCTGTCGTACCCGCTCAGCACCAGGTGAGTCTGCTTGTCGATCCTCAGGTCCACGCCCTCCGGCAGCAGCAGTTCGATGGGGTGCGAGTAGCCGAGCGTAAAGGTCGCGAGCTTGCCCTTGACGTCGGCGCGGTAGCCGATGCCGACGATATCCAGCTCGCGCGTAAACCCGGTCGAAACGCCCGCCACGGCGTTGGCCGCCAACGCCCGCGTCAGTCCGTGCAGCGCCGCGTGCTCGTCGCCGGACCGCTTCACCTCGAGCCCGCCGTTGGCGTGCTCGATGGTGATTCCAGGCGGAATCGGAACCGTCAGCTTGCCCTTCGGCCCGGTCACTTCCAGCCGCTCGCCGATCGCGATCTTCACGCCGCCCGGCAGCGGGATCGGCTTCTTACCAATTCTCGACATATCCGAAAGCCCTCGTTACCAAACGCGGCACAAAATCTCGCCGCCCACTTTCTCCCGGTGCGCGTCGCGCCCGGTCATGACCCCCCGCGCCGTGGTCAGAATGTTGATTCCCATGCCGCCCAGCACGCGCGGAATATCGGTCTGTCCCACGTACACCCGGCAACCGGGACGCGATACGCGCTCGATCGCCGAAATCACCGGCGACGTGTTGGCCGCGTACTTCAGGTAGATCTTGATGGTTTTCTTGGCGCCTTCTTCGGCCACCTTGTAGTTGGCGATGTAGCCTTCTTCCTTCAGAATGCGGGCGATTTCCGCCTTCAGCTTGGAAGCCGGCACGTCCACCTTGGGGTGGCGGGCCTGGATCGCGTTGCGCACGCGAGTCAGCATGTCGGCAATGGGATCGCTGGTCATAACTCTCCTCTAATTCCGTCCATCTCCTGGGGCAGCCTCATCCGCCGCACCTCACCAGCTCGCCTTGGTCACGCCCGGGATCTCGCCATTGAGCGCGAGCTTGCGGAAGCACAGGCGGCAGATGCCGTACTTGCGCAGAAACGCGCGCGGCCTCCCGCAACGCCAGCAGCGATTGCGGTGGCGGCACCGCAGCTTCGGCGTTTTGGCCCTGCGGGCTTTCTCGAGCTTAATGTCTTTGGCGATTTTTGCGGTCGTGGCCATCGGTTTCTCGCTTTCTCTCTCGCCGCCTTACGGGCGGAACGGCATGCCCATCTGGCGCAGCAGCGCCAGACCCTCGCGATCGGTACGCGCCGTGGTGGTAATCGAAATATTCATGCCCTTGGTCTTTTCCACCTTGGCATAATCGATCTCCGGGAAAATCAACTGCTCCTTCAATCCCAGCGTGTAGTTCCCGCGCCCGTCGAACGACTTGGTGGATACCCCGCGGAAGTCGCGCACGCGCGGCAGCGCCACGTTCACCAGCCGGTCGAAAAACTCGTACATCCGGTCGCCCCGCAACGTCACCATGCAGCCGATCGACATGCCTTCCCGCAACTTGAACGCCGCGATCGATTTGGTAGCCTTGGTTACCACCGGCTTCTGGCCGGCAATGGCCCCCAGCTCGTTCACCGCGCCGTCCATCAGCTTGGCGTTCTGCGTCGCTTCCCCCAGACCGATGTTGACCGAAATCTTGTGCAGCTTCGGCACGGCCATGCCGTTCTTGTACCCGAACTCCTTAGTCAGGGTCGGAACCACTTTCTTTTGATAAAGCTCTTTCAAACGCGCTGCCATGGAATCCTCGTCTTACTTCCGGTCGAGCGTCTGCCCGCACTTCCGGCACACCCGCGTGCGCCGGCTCTTGCCGCCCGAGACCACGTCCACGTGGTGCGCAATGCGCACCGCCTTGTTGCAGCCCGGGCAAACGATCATCACGTTGGAGGCCGCGATCGGGCTTTCCCGCTCGGCGATGCCGCCTTTGATCTGCCGCGACGGATTGGGGCGGGTGTGGCGCTTGATCATCCCGACGTGCTCCACCAGCACCTTGCCCGTCTCGCGGTCCACCCGCAGCACGCGCCCGGTCTTACCCTCATCGCGGCCGGAGATCACCCGCACCGTGTCTTCCTTCTTCAGCTCGACCCGCACCGGGGCCACCGCCCGCTTGCGCATCCCCACCGGATTCTTCTTCGGTACCGCCATCAGATCACCTCGGGGGCCAGCGAAACGATTTTCATGAACCTCTTGTCGCGCAGTTCCCTGGCCACCGGACCGAACACGCGCGTGCCCACCGGCTCGCCCACTTCGTTGATCAACACCGCCGCGTTCGAATCGAACCGGATGTAGCTGCCATCCTTGCGGCGCGTCTCCTTGCGCATGCGTACGATCACGCAGCGCACCACTTTACCCTTCTTGATGCTCGAGTCCGGCGCGGCTTCCTTCACCGCCGCCGTGACCACGTCGCCCAGGCCCGCCCGCAACCCCAGGTCGCCGCCGCGCGGCAGAATACAGCTCAGTCTGCGCGCCCCGCTGTTGTCGGCCACCTCGAGAATGGTTCGCATTCCAATCATAAAAAGCTCCCAGAACGTCAATCGCCCGAAACTAAACCTTCACGTCCAGCTCGGATGGCTGCGCGCCCACCTGCGCCGCGCGCCGCACCACCTCGGCCAGCGTCCAACGCTTCAGCCGGCTCAGCGGCCGGCTCTCCACGATCCGCACCACGTCGCCCAGCTTGGCCGTCGACTGTTCGTCGTGAGCGTAGAACTTCTTGCGCTTCTTGATGATGCGCTTGTACAGAGGGTGCGGCACGCGCCGGCTGACTTCCACCACGATGGTCTTGGCCATCTTGGTCGAAACCACCGAGCCGATCTTTTCGGTCGGCTTGTGCCTGGCCGCTCCGTCCGTCGCCGCCGGCGCCTTCCCGTTCGCTTCCGCCATTACTTGGTCCCTCCCGCCAGTTCCCGCTCGCGCAACACGGTATGGATGCGGGCCCGGTCCTTGCGCATGGCGCGCGCCTTCTTCAGCCCATCCATCTGCCCCATGGCCATCTGAAACTGAAAGCGAAACAACTGCTCGTTCATTTCCTGCAACTGGCGCCGTAACTCCTGGTCGTCCAGATCGCGAACTTTTTCGGGCTTCATCATCGGCTTGCTCCGCGTCCTCCCGCCTACTCGGCCTCGTCCCGGGTGACGAACTTGGTCTTGATGGGAAGCTTGTGCGCCGCCAGGCGCATGGCCGCCGAGGCAATGGCGAAGTCCACGCCTTCCATCTCGAACAGAATCTTGCCCGGGCGAACCACCGCCACCCATTGCTCGGGCGCCCCTTTTCCTTTTCCCATACGGGTTTCAGCCGGCTTCTTGGTGATCGGCTTGTCCGGGAACAGGCGAATCCACACCTTGCCGCCGCGTTTGATCGAGCGCGTCATGGCCACGCGCGCGGCCTCGATCTGGCGGTCGGTGATCCAGGCGCACTCGAGGGCCTTCAACCCGTACTCGCCGAAGCTGATCGAGGAGCCGCGCCACGCCTTGCCGGCCATCCGGCCGCGCTGCTGCTTCCGAAACTTCACCTTCTTTGGCATCATCATGGGGTTTGCCCTCGGTCCTTACTGGTTCTCACCCGGTTTCGGGTCGGACGGCTGCGTTTCGCCGGCGCCCGGCGTGCTCTCCTGCCGCGCCTCCTGCTTCCAGCTCGGCTGCTGCGGCGACATCAACGGCGGCAGGATCGGCGTTACCGCCCGCGCCGCCGGCCGCGGCAGGTCGCTCGGCGGGGCCTGCACCGCCGGACCGGCCGGTTCAGCCGCCGCTGCTACGGGAGCCGCCGCTACCGGCGGCGGAGTACGCTCCCCCTGGAACGGGCTGCCGCGGTCCCTGCGATCGCGGTCGCGTCCGCCCCGGTCCCTACGGTCGCGGGTTTCCCGCCGCGGCTCGGGCTCCGGCAGCAGGCCGCGCCGCTTGGTCAAATCCAGAATCTCGCCCTTGTACAACCAGGCCTTGACGCCGATCACGCCGTAGGTGGTGTGCGCCTCGGCAAAGCCGTAGTCGATGTCGGCCCGCAGCGTGTGCAGCGGAAGCTGCCCCTGCAGGTACCATTCGCTGCGCGCGATTTCCGCCCCGTTCAGGCGCCCGGAAACCCGCACCTTGATCCCTTTGCAGCCGAAGCGCAGCGCCGAATCCACCGCCTTGCGCATGGCGCGCCGGAAGGCCACGCGCTTTTCGAGCTGCAGCGCGATCGATTCCGACACCAGTTGCGCGTCCAGCTCCGGCTTGTGCACTTCCTGTATGTCGATGAAAACCTCGCGCTTGGTCTTCTTCGCCATGTCCTGTTTCAGCTTCTCGATTTCCGCGCCCTTGCGGCCGATGATGATGCCCGGCCGCGAAGTCCGGATGGTCACCCGCAGCTTGTTGCCCGGGCGGTCGACCTCGATCGAGCTCACTCCCGCCGCCTTCAGACGAGTCCCCAGCGCCGCCTTCAGCTCCAGGTCCTCCCGCAGCAGTTGCGCGTAGTTCTGCTTGGCGAACCAGCGCGAGCGCCACGGCTTGTTGAAGCCCAATCGAAAACCGTACGGATGAACTTTCTGTCCCATTTAGACTTCTTCCTTGTCCGCCACCCGGATGACGATGTGCGCCATCCGCCGCTGGTAACGATAGGCCCGGCCCATGGGAGCGGGACGCACCCGCTTCATCCGCGGCCCCTCGTTCACGTAGGCCTCGCTCACGTACAACTCGTCCACATCCACGTCTTCATTCAGGTTCTGCGCATTGGCTATCGCCGACTTCAGCACCTTCTCCACCGTGGGCGCGATCCGCTTGTTGGTGGCCCGCAGCGTGTTCAGCGCCGCCCCCGCCTGCTGACCCCGGATCAGGTCCACCACCAGGCGCGCCTTCTGCGCCGAGATTCTGATGTATCGGGCTTCCGCTTTCGCTTCCATGACAAGTCCTCTTCCGCCAGCCGTCCCTTAAGCCGGTTTGGCGGTCTTCTCCGTGGCCGCTTTCACCGAGTGGCCCCTGAACGTCCGCGTCGGGGAAAACTCGCCCAGCTTGTGCCCCACCATGTTCTCGGTAATGTACACCGGAATGAACTTCTTGCCGTTGTGCACCGCCACGGTTTGTCCCACGAATTCGGGCAGGATGGTCGAGCGCCGCGACCACGTCCGCACCACCTTCTTTTCGTTGGCCGCGCTCAGCACCGCCAACTTGTTCTCCAGGTGGCTGTCGGTGAACGGTCCCTTCTTAACGGATCTCCCCATTGGTTACCTCTTCTTGCTCTTCCGCTGCGCGATCCACTGGTCGGTGCGCTTGTTATTGCGCGTCTTGAAGCCGCGCGTCGGCTGGCCCCACGGCGTCACCGGATGACGGCCGCCGGAGGTCTTGCCTTCGCCGCCGCCGTGCGGGTGGTCCACCGGGTTCATGGTGACGCCCCGGTTGTGCGGCGTTTTGCCCAGCCAGCGCGTCCGCCCGGCCTTGCCCAGCGACACGTTCTCGTGATCGACGTTGCCCACCTGCCCCACCGTGGCCATGCAATCCAGTTGCACTTTGCGGGTCTCGCCCGACGGCAGCTTCAGCAGGGCGATGCCGCCCTCCTTCGATACCAGTTGCGCCTGCGACCCGGCCGAACGCGCCATCTGCCCGCCCTTGCCCGGCCGCAGCTCGATGTTGTGAACCACCGTGCCGGCGGGCATGTTCTTGAGCGGCAGCGCGTTGCCGAGCAGGATGTCGGCGCCCTCGCCGGACATGATCTTCATCCCCACCCTGAGGCCGTCCGGCTGCAGAATGTAGCGCTTTTCGCCGTCCGCGTAATGGAGCAACGCGATCCGCGCCGAACGGTTGGGGTCATACTCGATGGCCGCCACTACCGCCGGAATTCCGTTCTTGTCGCGCTTGAAATCCACCACCCGGTAGGCTTTCTTATGGCCGCCGCCGATGAAACGCGAGCTCACCCGCCCGGTCGAGCTTCGCCCGCCGGTCCGCTGCTTGGCCGTCACCAGCGCCTTCTCGGGACGCTGCTTGGTAATGTCGGCGCGCGATACCACGGTGTGGAATCGCCGCGTCGGAGTGGTCGGTCTGAAAGTCTTGATGGGCATGGCTTAGATCTCCGCGAACTCGGGGACTTTCTCCCCTTTCTTCAGCTTCACGTAGGCCTTCTTCCACTCCGGCCGATAGCCGGTGAAGCGCCCGCGGCGCCGCAGTTTGCCGTCGAAATTGGCGGTCCGCACCTCGGCCACCTTCACCTTGAACAGCTTTTCCACCGCCTGCTTCACCTGGGTCTTGTTGGCGCCCGGAGCCACTTGAAAACACAGCGTGCGCTCCTCGTCCTTCTTGGTCACGCCTTTTTCGGTGACCAGCGGCTTGCGCAGAACATCGTAGATCGTCATTTCGCCAGCGCCTCCGAAAATTTCTGGGCCGCCGCCTGGCTCAGCAGCACGCTGTGGTGGCCGAGCAGGTGGTACACGCTGACGTCCTTGGTCGCCAGCAGGGTCACGCCCTTCAGGTTCCTGATCCCCAGCGTGAAATTCCGATCGCCCGAGTTGTCGACCACCAGAACCGTGCGCCCGGCTTCCAGCTTGGCCAGCGTATCCATGGCCGTCCTGGTCTTCGGTTCACTCAACCCGAACGCCGAAACCACCTTCAACTCTCCGTCCCGAACCTTCGCCGACAACGCCGAGCGGAGCGCGCCCACCACCATCTTGCGCGGCAGTTTGTAGCTGTAATCGCGCGGCACCGGCCCGTGGGACGTCCCGCCGTGGCGCCAGATCGGCGACCGCACCGAACCCATGCGCGCCCGGCCCGTGCCCTTCTGCTTCCACAGCTTCTTTCCGGACCCGGCCACTTCCCGGCGCACCTTGGTCTTGTGCGTGCCCGCCCTTTGGCCGGCCTGGTGGTGCCGCACCGCCTCGTAGAGCAGCGCTTCGTTGACTTCCGCCCCGAAGACCGCGTCGGCCAGCTCGATCTCGCCGACTTTCTGGTTATTCAAATCGACTATATCCACCGTCGGCATGGCTTACCTCTTGGCCCTCCGCACGACCACGTAGCTGCCGTTCGGGCCGGGCACCGCACCCTTGATCGCCAGCACGTTGTCCTCGGTATCCACGTTCACCACTTCCAGGTTCCGCACGGTCACCCGGGAATGCCCCATCTGGCCGCCCATGCGCATGCCCGGAAGCACCCGCGAGGGGAAACTCGAAGCCCCGATCGAACCCGGCGCGCGGTGGAACATCGACCCGTGGGTCGCTTCACCGCCGCGAAAATGGTGCCGCTTCACCACGCCCGCAAAGCCGCGTCCCTTGCTGATGCCGATCACGTCCACTTTATCGTTGGGCTTGAACTGGTCCACCAGCACCTGGTCGCCGGCCTTCAGGTCCCCGCCTTCGCCCTCCAGCGGAAATTCGCGCAGGAACCTGGCGCCTTCCACCCCCGCTTTCTTCAGGTGGCCGGTGGACGGTTTGTTGATCCGCTGCGGCTTGATGTATTCCAGCAGGCCGAGTTGCACCGCATCGTAACCGTCGGTCGAGGGCGTCTTGCGCTGCACCACCATGCACGGCCCGGCCTTGAGCAGAGTCACCGGCACCACCCGTCCGTCGGGCCGGAACATCTGCGTCATTCCAATCTTTTTGCCAAGAATTCCTGGGCTCATAAATCAGCTCTCAGCTTTCAGCCATCAGCTCTCAGCTTCTCGCGCGGCAGGTCTTAGCTGACCGCTGATAGCTGAGAGCTGAGAGCTCATTTTCCAAACGCCTTGATCTCCACGTCCACGCCGGCCGGCAGGTCCAGCTTCATCAACGCGTCCACGGTCTGCTGGGTCGGTTCCAGAATGTCCAGCAGACGCTTGTGGGTGCGGATCTCGAACTGTTCCCGTGACTTCTTATCCACGTGCGGCGACCGCAGCACCGTGGTAATGCTGCGCGCCGTCGGCAGCGGAATCGGCCCGGCCACGGTGGCGCCCGTCCGCTTAGCGGTGTCCACGATTTCCGTCGTCGACTGATCTAGTATCCGGTGATCGTGCGCCTTCAACCGGATGCGGATTCTTTCTCGTAAGGCTGCCATGTCTTTCCCGATTACTTAATGATTTCGCTCACCGTGCCGGCGCCCACCGTGCGGCCGCCTTCGCGGATCGCAAAGCGCAGCCCCTTGTCCATGGCGATGGGCGTGATCAGCTCCACCGTCAACTGCACG